>Ga0116216_10002495_pt1 | contig 12218 bp, 9 predicted proteins | sample Sb_taG_11_FD_89696 | JGI IMG/M metagenome (GOLD analysis project Ga0116216, IMG submission 89696) | Peat soil microbial communities from Weissenstadt, Germany - Sb_50d_3_AS metaG | ecosystem: Environmental > Terrestrial > Soil > Wetlands > Peat | place: Germany: Weissenstadt | collected 2010-09-21
CGCCCAGGCCGGCCGAGAGCGGAGTTTTTTGCTAAAACATAAGAAGCGACGCGGGGTGGAGCAGTCTGGTAGCTCGTTGGGCTCATAACCCAAAGGTCGCGGGTTCGAATCCCGCCCCCGCTACCTGGAGATTGCCCCGACCGCCATTTGGCGGTCGGTGTGCTTTAAGGGTGGCGGCAAGCTTGAGGGCGCGGTTGGGCTTGTCGTACGTGGCGGTCACGTCGAAGGTCTCGAGGATCTCTGCGAGTTCATCGGCGGTTGCTGACTTGAGTGTGTCGCGTAGGTCGGGGACGGCGTTAAGCGCCGCCACGATCTCATGAGCCTGGAGGGTTTGGGCCTGTTGGCCTGCGGTGGCTCGGATCGTGTCCGCGATGGTTTTGCGGCGGGTGCTCAGCTCGGTGATGCGCTCCTTGGCGAGGGCGACGACGGGATGGCCGGGGTCATCGTGCTCCTCCATGCGCAGCGACTGTCGATGTAGTGACTGGTCGATGTCCTTCAGCTCGCCTCGGAGACGCTGCAGCTCTTCGGTGGGCTGGTCGTCTTGATCGCCGCTCGCGCGGGCGAGTTCGTCGCGGAGGCGTTCGAGCCGCTCGGGTCCGAATAGGCGGTGGTCCATGAACGCGAGCACGGCATCGAGGACGGTTTCCTCCTTGATCTGCAAGGCGCCGGGATGTCCCGCGACGCGGGCTGCGCTGTTCCCGCGGGTGGCGTTGACACGGCAGCGGTAGTAGTTGGAGCCCTTCTGGTGGGTGCCCTCCATCCGTCGTCCGCACAGAGCGCAGTGCACGCGGCCGCGCAATACATAGACGCGTCCTGTGCGTCTGGTGCGCCGTGTGGGGTAGGCAGCCGGTGCTTCCTTGGTGGCGTCTAGGTTGTCCCGGGCGCGCTCATCGACTTGGTCGAACAGTTCCTTCGGGACGATCGCGGGGTGGGTTGGGGTGGCGCTCCAGACCCATTGCTCACGCGGCCGGATGCGGGGTCGTCCGGGGCGTTTGTCGTGGCGGCCCCAGACGTTGTAGCCGGTGTACTTCGGGTTGCGCAGCATCGCCCACAACTGCGAGCGGTTCCAGGTCTTACCGAGCTCGATCTCGTCTGTGGGGTTGCCCGCCGGCGGCGGATAGCGCGTGAGATCGCGGTTGAGCTTGCTGATGATCTCCCCGAGGCCCAGTCGGCGCAGGCAGTAGTCCTGGAAGATCATCAGCACGACCGGTGCGCGCACGGGGTCCAGAATCAGACGATGCTTTCGCTTACCCTCCCGCGCCTTGGCCGGGTTGGGATGTCGATGCTCCTCTAGCAGGTAGCCGTACGGTGCTCGGCCGCCGGTGTGCCAGCCCTGGCGAACGCTCTCCTCCATTCCGCGACGGCTGCGCTCGATCAGGTCGCGCACGTACCACTCCGCGACGCCCTGCTTGATCCGCCGGGTGAGCAGCGAGGTTGCGTCGGTGGACATCGGCTCATCAGCAGCGAATAGCCCAATATCTCGTTGTTCGAGGTCACGCTCGATCCGTGTCGCATCTACGGTCATCCGCGATAGACGGTCGATGCTCTCAACGATCACCGCGTAAAACGGTTCTCCATGATACGCAGCGGCAAGCAGCTCGGGCAGACCGCCCGCGCAAGGAACCGCGACCCTCTCGCGCCACGAGCTGCTGCCCTGCCCGCGGTCCTCCAGAGCCTTGCGTCCACTCTCGATATCCCAGTAGCAGCACACGATCTCACCACCGGAAGCCGCCACGGCGCGCTCACAGGCGGAAAGCTGGCGCGGGATCGACAACGATGGATCCTGCGCGTCATCGCTCGACACGCGCCCATAGAACGCAAAAGACTTCACCCTGCAACCCCCTCATTGATTTACACGGCGACCTGTTTGATCAGGCAACCGAGGGGACTGTAAGTTGCCACGGGTCGGGAGCGGTGACCACGACGTCGAGCGCCCTCTGTTGGGCGAGCGTGGTACTGGTGACAGTGAACGAGGACGAAGCAGAGTCTCAGTCTCGAGCTGCAACGCTCAATGTCCGAATAGAAGTCCTCGAGGATCGGGATCTCGAACGCTCATGCACCTATGCGATGCCCGCGAGCTCGGCGACGAGTCGCCGACTCGGTGAGACGATCATGGGGCTCCGCGGCTCCTCCGCGATCTGTCCGCCGGCGCGTCGCCAGGGCTGGTTTATGCCCGCTGCAGGCACTCCTGGGTGGGCGATCTAGGCTTGCGGCTGTGACCGCACAGCAGCTGATTGAGGTTCTGCGTCGAGAGCGCGCCGACGTACTCCCGTTCGTGGGCTCGGGGATGACCGTCGCCGCCGGCGCTCCTCGTACGCAAGAGCTCGCACACGAGCTCGCGCGCCGCTGCGGCGTGGCCTTCCCCGCAGACGCGAGCCTCCCTGATGTAACCGCGGCGGCGGAGGCAACGGTCGGGACCGCCGCCGTCCAGGGGCATTTGGCGGAAATGGTCGCTGGGTGGCGGCTTCGATCTACACCGGCGCTGATCGCGCTGTGCGCGGTTCCATCGGGCCGGGCGTTCACCACGAACTACGACGACGGGCTCGAGCGCGCCGCTCGCTACCGCGGCATCGATGCGGTCTCGCTGCTGCCCGAGGACGTGGAGACCATGCAGGCGCCGGGTGACAAGCAGTTGCAGGTAGTACATCTGCACGGGATGCCTTCGCGGCCCGAGAGCCTCGTGCTCCCGGGCCGCGGCATGGACGAGTTGGCGGACAGCGAGGTCTTCGAGCGCTTCGTCTCACCGAGGTTGGCCTCGAGCAATGTGCTGTATCTGGGGTTCAGCTTGGACGCTGCCGAGCATCATCTGCTGGGGATCCTGCGCTGGATCTCCGAGAAACTCACGAACCCGCCGCAGCATTACCTGCTGCTTAACGAAGCGGCGGTGCGCTCGCGGTCCGCGGAGATGGAAGAGCTCGAGAAGCTCGGTTTTCTTACCGTCGTCGGCTACCCGTCCGACCCGACACACGAGATAGTCGAGCGGGTCGCTCTCGCGCTCGCCCCGCGCGCGCAGAGGCTCTCAGGTGAAGAGAGCAGCTCGCGCGAGACCCCGACGACGTTGCAACCGATCCTCGTGCAAGCGCGGCCCGAGGATGACCAGGAGCACTTGGCGCAGAAGGTCTTCGGTTTCGACCAGGGTTGGGCGGGCGACGAGGCAATCACAACTCCGGCGGCGATGCTCGACGGGCACCGCTCGCTTCTGATTGGTGGCCCCGGTATGGGCAAGACGACGCTCGTTGGGTGGCTCTCCGAGCTCACGGACCGGCCTTGCGCTCACGGGAGCTTGAAGGGCTTCGCTCCAGGTGGCGAGGATGCGCCGGCGGAGGACGCCGTCGCGCGGCTGCTCCAGATCGGGGATGAGCCGCTGCCTCGTGAGGATCTCGACGCGCTCGAGGGTGTGCTCGCACTTGACGGGTTCGACGAGACTGGTCAGCACCTCCGTCCCGCCGCTGTCGGGGCGATTCTGGCTGCCGTGCAGCGCTGGCCGCAGCAGCGCTGGCTCGTGACCTCGCGGCCGTGCGCCGAGCTATCGGCGTTGATCGAGGCGGGCTTCACAATCTTCCAGATAGTGCCGAGCCGGCGTTGGGCGCGCAGATACCTGGAGATGCGAAGCGTGCCGCAAGCCCGGGTTGAGCAGGCGATGCTCGACGGCTATGGCCTCGGCGACTTGCTCGGGATACCCCTGTTCGCGGCACGACTTGCGGACAGATTGCTCAACGACTCAGCGGACCCCGTCAGTCCGCTGCAACTGCTCGTCGATGAGCAATACGCTGCGAGCGCCCGAGAGGCGAGCCGTGAGGGTACGCACCGTGCCGACCTCGGCGAGTGGATGCGCTCACTGGCAGTGACCCTAGAGCTACGTGGGCGGGCGAGCGCCGCCTCAGCCGAGCTTGCGCGCGTGCCGGGCCCTGACGGGCTCGGCGGCGAGCAGGCACGTTCGCGGCTGGTGGCGGCCACGCTCCTGGCGGACATCCCCGACGTTGTGGCATTCCCGCTGAAAACGCTGCAGGAGGGGCTCTGCGCCGATGCGATTCTCAAAGCCGGTGACCCCGTCGCGACGCTGCGGCATTTCGCCTCGGCTGATGTCGCAGGTGTTGAGCGGTTGCGCGAGGACATCGAGTTGACAATCGACCTCGTCTTCGAGCACGCCGAGCGCACGACGAGGGCCGAGTTGCGTAAGATCGACGAGCCTCGCTGGGCTCGGACTGTCCTTACTCGTGGCACAATCGAGGACGCGCGCGAAGCCCTCGCGGTCCTGGATGGTCTGCATGTGCGGCGCGGCGTGGCATACGGCGTGTTCGGTGACGGGGCGCTGCGAAGCTCCCGCATGACAGTGGCGGCGATCGCGAAGCGTTGGCCGGAGCTGATCGAGGAGCGCCGCGTCCAGCTGGAAGAGCAGACACGCTCGGCGAGCACGGCCGAGCGGATGCGGGCTCTGCAGACGCTGGGCGGTCTCGCTAGTGACAGCGCCACCGACGGTTGGTTGCTGCCGCGCCTGGAAGATGGCGATCCTCAGGTGGCTGCGCAGGCCGCGGCGATCGCGGGACAGCTCCGGCTCGCGAGCGCCGAGCCCGCGCTCAGGGCCCTCCTCGACTCCAGCGAGGACAGGGTGCGACGTCAGGCGTTCGCGGCGCTAGTGGAGATCGTGGATCCGGGCGGCCTGGTCGAGATAGGCGCGCACGTCACCGGCCGCAATGGCCTGCAACCGCTCGCTGAGAGGCTCCTCGAGCGCCTGGATCTGGACCACGGGCTCGCCCTCGTGCAACAGGCGAACTCGATCGACAGCGCGCTGCCGTGGCTGCTGGCCCGTCTGATCGAGACCGCGCACCCCGACGCGTGGAGCGAGCCGCGTGTGACGGCGCTGATGCGGGCCTGTGCGAACCTGCACGCGCTCGATCAGCCGGACCCGCAGGTGCTCGCCGACATCTTCGCCCGCCAGCCCAAGGCAGCACTCGATGCGGTACGTGTGCAACGCATCCTCGACGGACCGTGGGCTCCGCTAGGTCAGCTCGCGCCGCTGACCCGGCTCGATGGTTCCCTGCTCGCGGGAGACGACCGGCGGGATTTGCGTGATGCGATTGCGCGCGCCGGGGAGGAAGTCGCAGAGCGCGAAGAGCGCGAACACCACCACGAGCGGGCGATGGCGCGCTTCATCGTCGTGCTCGACGAGAAGGGCTCATCCGCCGAACCGGAGGACGTTTCGCTTGCCATGGGCTCACTGCATGCAATCAGCGACCGCCACCGAGAGATCGTGAGCGAGCTCGTCGAGCGCTGGTGGCCCGCGGGGGGATTGCGCCCGGCGCCGGCGGAGGAGCACCTCGACGAGCGCACAAGGGCGATGCTGAGCCTCGGCTCATCCAGCAGGGCGAAGATCAGCGATGAGCGGTGGGTCGAATTGCTCGACGCCCATCTCACAGCCCGACCCTACGGCGAATTCGAGCTCACAGAAGACGGCGTGGTGGCATGGCTGGCCAGGAACTACAACGATCGTCTCGAGCAGACGCTGCTGGACCGGATCGCAGATGCAACCGATGGGCGGATTCTGAGCACGCTGTTCGCGATCGCAGGGCGCCCGGCGCAAACGGGGGCGGTCGCCGACGCCGCGCTCGCCCGCCTGCGGCAGCTGGGGCCCGCCACACCCTGGTGGGGAAACGCGATCGGACTACTGGCCGAGGCTGGCGCAGCCGAGCAGCTGCGAGACCTCCTCGAGAAGGGCATCGAGCCTGAGGCGCGCCGCACTGTGATCGAGGACCTTGCGGACCACGGTGACGCCGACGCACAGCTCGAGGTGCTCCAAGACCTGCGGGCACGGCTGGAGGCCGGCGAGCAGTTCGGGCGCCCACACTGGCGGAGCGCGAGCACGAGCACGGAATTGACGGCCGCCGCGGCCGAGCTCGCCGACGGCGCCCTGACGGCGGGCGAGGAGGAGCTCGCCGGCTTCGCGATCGCCCAGCTACAGGCACAGGCGAGCGAACAGGCGCTGGCGGCGCTTACGACGGTGGTCGATGCCCACCGCGGGGCGAGGCCGTGGCTGACGACCAGCGTGGAGCAGATGGCCAGGAGGATCGCGACGCGCCTCGTGCTGGAGCGCCTGCCGGAGGAGCTGGGGGAGATCGCGGCGGAGTTCGAGAGCGTCGTTCGGTAAGCCCGCTGAACAGGACTGCAGTTGTTGTCGACTCGCTCTGCCGCTCAGACGGCGCGGAGCGCTTTGCGGAAGTAGAAGGGCAACGGCCTGAATCGCGCATCACACACCATCAGCATAAGATTGGTGTGAGGGTCAGTCGGATGCGCCGACGGGAATCGGCCGGTTGAGGGGCGGCACGATCCGCTCGAGGACAAAGGAGTTGATGGGGCGCCGCCAATCCTCCGGCGGCAACGTGTGGATCTCGTCGGCGAGCATGCTCGCTAGCCTCTCTATCAGGTCGCGCTTTCGCATATGCCAGGCACCGGCGGTCGCTTTGCTTACAACCTGCTCCAGCGATGAGGCCAGTCCGGGAATCTCGGTACCGCGCTGGCGAGCGCGCTGAGCGCGCTCCTCGTGGAAGTCTCGAAGCTCTTTGCCGGCGATATCGATCGACACCCCGTGTTCAGTCGCCAGTTCCGTCGCGATGGCGGCGAGCTCGTCGTCCGTGGCGTTGGCCTCCTCCAAGCTCGTGTCGAACAGCAAGACGTCGGCGGCGGGAAGTCCGTCCGAGGCGATTAGCGCTTGGACGTGCTCACGAGCCCTGGCCTCGCTGTCGAGAACGACGACGACTCGTCGCGCATAGCCATCCAGGGAACCGACGAGGTCGGCGACAACGCCGGTGTTGCCGGCGCCTCCCAGGTCAGTGAAGTTGACCTCCTCGAGCATGCCGGCGCCGAGCAGCGAGGCGAGCAGGGCCTCGATCACGATCTGCTCGCTGTCGCCCTCGTGAACAACGTGAACGCCGTGCGGATACAGATCTGCTTTCTGAAGCGCGCCAACCACATCAGCACCGCTCCACTCGCTCCCCGGGCCTCGCTCATAGAGTTCGGCTCGCTCATCCTGTCGACCATCCATCGGGATCGTCTCGTTTTGGGGCGGTCGTCGGCCATCCAGGTCGGTTAGGAAGCGTCGCAGAACGTCGGCCGCGTCGAAGTGGTCTTGCGCTCGGCGCGGCTCGCCGCGCACGCGAATGTGGAAGGCACGGGGGCGTGCTCGGCGGAGCATCGTCAAACCATCCTCCGGATCGTCGCGAAGGCCGCGGTCGACGAGAAAGTGGTAAGCGGCTAGCAACCCGTCGCGGTCCTCACAGAAGTCCCGCTCGAACACGGCCCTCGGATCGAATGTCTCGCGCTCGGCGACGAATGGGTCGACTCGCTCTCCAGTTTCAGGATCAAATAGCAGGGTTGTACGGCGGGTCAGCTCAGGGAGGTATCGGTTCTGAAGACGAACGAGCGCCTGCAACAGGGGCCGCCAAGCAAGGTCGAGTCCGCGCCAACGCTGATCCTGCGCTTCTGCCCAGCCGCGCATCTGATCCAGCGCGCGAGCGCCAACGCCAGCCTCGCTAGCAACAACCCAGAGCGGGACACTGAACTTCCCAGCATCGACGGCATCAATCGCAGCCAGCTGCTGCCACGGCGTGTAGAGCGCGCTCACGTTGGCGTGCCCGTGCAACTCGTACTCGTAGTCACTCCACCTGCTGCTCGGATCCTCATCGGAAAAGGTCATCTCCTCGGCCGACTCGGCCGGCACGCACATACCGCTCCAATATGGACCCTGCGAGAACGCGATCGGCCGCAGAGCTCCCACCTCGTGCAGATAGGCGAGGGTGTCGTCGCCAATCCCAAGGGCCGTTCCGCGATCCTTAGCGCGCGAGTTGAACGTGCCGCTTGCGATGAGCTCCCGCTGCGCAAACGCCCCGTCGACGTAAAGGCCCCGCCACGTCAATCTGTGCTTGATCTCAGGCGGATAAAACACGAGCATCGGCGAGCCGTTAACTCCCTGCTAGGCGAGTGACCTCGATGGCGACGGTCATTCCTAGACCTCGGAGGCGCCAAGGCGGAGCATCGCGCGCTGCTTGCCAGCCGTGGCGAGCCCGACGCTTGGCCTCGCTCTCGAGATACGCCTCCTGTTCTACGTCACGGGCGAGCTCGCAGAACAGCGGGCTACTCAGGAATCCGGCACGCAGGAACGCGACTACTAGATCGTCGCTTGCGAAGGTCTGCCCAGTCACGCAACCAGCATACGCATGTGCCTTGCCGCCCCTGAAGGCTCTTTCGGAGAGCAAGACCAGCTAGTCGGAGCAGGTCGCGTTATCGACGTCCGGTGAGGGCGATCGCCGCTTCCAGCTTGAGTCGTTGTAATGGTCGCAGGCGTGAGAGCACGCCGCTGAGCTCACCGGGTGGTTGGGTGGCGAGGATTTCGACCATCGCGACGGCTGGTCGCAACGCCGCCTCGATGGGGCGCAGTTGCTCATCCGGAAGCCGCGCCTGCGTGGCGAGCAGTCCAGTGAACGTCGCGAGGTACGCGTCGGGATCAAGCTCGTCGCCTGCGCCGCGGATGACCTGCAGGAACTTTCGCTCGGTCATGCTCGCCGTCATGAGCAGGCTTGGGACGAGCGCCGGGAACCAGAGGCAGAGCAGCTCGACGAGGTTGCTCGCGATGCGCGCGCGGGTCGGGGTGGCGGCACGGACGGCCTCGTACATGGCCTCGGGGTCCATCGCGGCAAGATCCTTCTCGGTGAGGGCAAGCGGCGTATCGCGGCTGGCGCCGCCGCGCCCGCTGCGCAGCCCGAGCGCGCGCTCGATCACGGACATGCCGGGCGGCACACCTGCAAGCTGCACACGCAGCGCCAGCCCGACAAGCTGGGCAAGTGCCTGTTCGCGTTCATGGAGCGACATCCGCACCTCCCGCGGGAGGACGGAGTTCTGTACCCGCAGCCGGGCAGCGCGCTTGACCTCGGCGCGCAGAAGCTCAGGATCGCGAGCCGCCTGCTCCCGGAAGGCGGCAACCTCTGCCCGCAAGGCATCGATGCGCGATGCCGCGATGTTGAGGGCATCCTCCACCGGAACGCTGTCCGTCTCAATGAACAAAGCGAAGCGGACCATCTCAATCCCGTGGATCCGGATCGGTAGGCGCGCGAGCGTGTCGACTTGTCCGACAGCCCGCAAGGGGTAACGAGGATCGCGGCCCAACCGTACCGGGTGATCCACCAAGCCCCGGTCGACCCAGTGACGGATCGTGCGCCTGGTGGTTCGATCGCGCCCGGCAGCGCGTGCTACTGCCACGAGATCATCGATGCTCGGCCTACGGACCGCGAACGAATCCGCCTCGGATGACATTGAGCCCGTCAACATCTTGCATGTTCGCCGTTGCGACCGACATCCGGCGCGGACGCTGTCATCGTCGGGACCAGGTGCAAACCGTCCCGAAAGGAAGACACCATGGATGGGTGGCAGTGGCTATTGCAAGTGATCCTCACATGCGCGGCGCTGGTCCGACTACTAGTGACCGGTCGGCGCAACGGATGGATCTAGCGCTCCGCGAACTGGCTCCGCGAGGAGGATGCTCGCGGAGCCAAGGCGGAGATGCTCAAACGCAGCAGAGTCGGTCAGCGCAGGATTCTCGAGAGAGCAATCCTGCTGCTGTTCCGTCGAGATGCATCCGCGGAGAATCACATCGCCTACCGATGGTCCGGCATCGTCCCGGCGCGGCATAGCTGCGGCTACTGTCCGTGGCAGCGCTTGAGCTTGAGGCCACTGCCGCAGGGGCACTGCTCGTTGCGACCGAGCTTGCGGAGCTCCTCCGAGCGGATAGATACGAACGCGCGGATGCCCCGCGTGTAGAGACCGTCCTCGAACTTCTCGACTTCGAGCTCGCACTGCTGCAACATCAGCCGGACCACGGAACTTGCAATCCAGAATGAGCCGAATAGAGCCTCGCTGCAGAACTCAGGACTCCTTCCCACGTGGAAGCGCACGGCATCACTGCCGTCCGGGGCTGTCGCGGGTCGTGTCGTCCTCGACATTCCCCACGGCGTGGGATGCAGCACCTCGTTGTTGATGCTGTTGGCGATGTCAACGAAGAACATGAGGTGCTCCCGGGCCTTGCCCTCGGGCCAGCGCTCAGAGATCGCCTTGACGCGGTCGTACAAAGAGAGCCCGGTCCAGGAGACGCCGCCTCGTCTGTAGAGCTTGCGTAGCCGTTTCTCCTCGGCATCGCTCAACGCTGGCGGCGGCGCGAGACCTCCAAACTGGTCGGGGTACTTGGCAGATACGCGCGCCTTCAGGTGGGCGTTGTAGCTCATGTGGTCTTTGATGCGCTCCACCGCGAGTGTTGGGTTCATTGCCGCCCAGTAGCAGTCGACCATGACCTCGAACAGGGAGCGATTGAGCATCGCCGCCTGATAGCCGAACTCTTCGCGCGCGAGCAGAACGGCGGCCTCGTAGGTCGTGGTCGCCGACGCAAACAGCGCGAGGAGAATGCCCCAATGCACAGGCTGCGGCTCCGGCACGCCGATCCGCGGGCGGAGCTCGTCGTGAAGATACGTGAGCAGATCTTCGCAGGCGTCCACTTGGCGCCCAACGTCGGCCGGTGACCGTGCGGCCTGCATGATGTCCACAGACCCAGCGTAGGGGCACGACCCCGGCGCGCCCCGGTCGTGGGCTTCAGTCCGAGGACAGTCCAACGCATTTTGGCTTCCTTTGTCCGCGGCCTCCGTCGAAGGGGGCAGTCAGTGTTGCTAGCGTTGCAAGTGTTGCGGCCGTTGCGTCGATCGTGTATTGTGTGGGTATGGCTACTAGGGCCCCCATTAAGAAGCCGCGGTCGGCGACCGAGATAGCGCCGACGGCCCGGTCAACCTCTCCCGTTTGGCTGTGGCCAAGCTTGCGCCAGGCCGCCACGTTCTTGCGTGTGGATCCTGCCACGCTCTCGCGGCGAAAGGTTGCGACCGAGCAGTACGGCCAGGAGCGTCGCCTGGCTCCCACGCTGGTGCTTGAGCTGTGTGATCGCTATTACCGGCGAGGAGACATCGGCGAGCTGGCCGCGGCGCTGGTCGAGCATGCGCGTCCTCAGGCGCATAGCCTGGATGAGCTCGAGTTGCTGGAGGCTGACATCGAGCGCTATCTCACCGCCAGCCGATCCGCGCAGCGCCAAGGCGCGGATGATGCGTGGCTCACCGAAGCACGGCGGCGGCTACCGGAGGACGTCTACCAGCGGGTGCTGGAGGTTGTGGGCGGCAGTGAGCCGGTCGAGTCGTTTCGAGGTGTCCGCTTCGACGAGGACGACGAGGGCTAGCTCTTTCCGCGCGTGCGCCGGTAGCAGTACCAGGTCCCCGGCTTGCTCAGATGAGTGGGGCGTTGGCAGGGTCGCAGGCCGAAGCGCTCGAGGTGAGCTTGTTGGGGGTTGTCGTTGGCCAATGCCCCGATCTCGTCGTCAGCGCGGCCCGGTGCTGCGATAGCGACGTCTTGTAGGACATCCAGCAGCATCCAGCCAGCGAACACACTATGGGCGTTCAAGTCGTCTTGACGGATAGCGAGGTCGGTTACGACCAATGGGACCGAGGTCAGCCTGTCGACGTGGAACGACAGTGCGGCGAGCGTGAGGGCGCGCCGAATATCCCAGCAGTAGAGCGCTCTGTGACGGGGCTTCTGGGCGTCTTGGGCGATGTTCTGTCGCAGTGTCTGGTCAGGAAAGCCCGTCGGGTCGAGGAATCTCTGAGTCGTCGTGAACAGGTATCGCGGCCGGCCGCGCAGTCTGAGATGGGGAACAGAGTGATCCACCCGGACCCATGTCGTGCCGTCAGCGCCCTTCCAGGCACGGACGCCAGAAAGCAGGCCGACGTCGCGGAGCAACCGGCGCCATTCTGCAGCCATCGAACGCCAGTTGGGTTCACGCACGCAGGCAGTGTGCCGCACACCGCCGATGCACCGCATCCGCGACGACGCGGCACGTGGCCTGCCGGTCGGGCCGTGGTCAGAAGACTGGTCAGCCGCTGGTCAGTCCCTCGCTCCGACGCCCGGCGCCGTGTCCCGTTCAGGCCCCTATTAGGCCCTTTCTCAATGGCCACGACTCCTCGATTCGATACGCGATTTTCCCTATACTCGGGCAATCAGCGGTCGCGGGTAGGTGTATCAATCCCGCCCCCGCTATGCCGCTGACGGGGACCTTCGTGGTCCCCGTCAGTATTTCCGGGGCAAGCGCGGGTCTACCCGGGATGTGCTCGAGGCGGGGTGCGACGATCTCGGTGGGCCCCCCA
>Ga0116216_10002497_pt1 | contig 12215 bp, 12 predicted proteins | sample Sb_taG_11_FD_89696 | JGI IMG/M metagenome (GOLD analysis project Ga0116216, IMG submission 89696) | Peat soil microbial communities from Weissenstadt, Germany - Sb_50d_3_AS metaG | ecosystem: Environmental > Terrestrial > Soil > Wetlands > Peat | place: Germany: Weissenstadt | collected 2010-09-21
CCTTTCGGGGTCGGGAAAATCGTCGCTCGCGTTCGACACGATCTACGCCGAGGGGCAGCGGCGCTACGTGGAGTCGCTGTCGGCGTACGCGCGTCAGTTCCTCGGGCAGATGGACAAGCCGGATGTGGACTCGATCGAGGGGCTCTCGCCGGCGATCTCGATCGACCAGAAGACGACCTCGCGCAACCCGCGCTCGACGGTGGGGACGGTGACGGAGATATACGACTACCTGCGACTGCTGTGGTCGCGGGTGGGCAAGCCGCACTGTCCCATCTGCGGGCGGCCGATCGTGGGTCAGTCGGCGGAGCAGATCATCGACCAGACGATGGAGCTGGGGGAGGGCACGCGGTTCATGGTGATGGCGCCGCTGGTGCGCGGGCGCAAGGGGGAGTACGGCAAGCTGCTGGAGGAACTGCGAACGGATGGGTTTCAGCGGGTGAAGATCGACGATCGGGTGCGCCTGCTGGAGGAGTCGATCGTGCTGGACAAGCGCTACAAGCACGACATCTCGGTCGTTGTGGACCGTCTGGTGATGCGCCACGACCTGCGCAAGCGATTGGCGGATTCGATCGAGACGGCGGTGGGCCGTGCCGAAGGGCTCGTGGAGATCGAGATCGTCGGGGGGACTGGGGAAGGGGATGGGACCCAAGGAGCTGACGCTCAGCGAGATGAGGGGCCCGCGGCGAAGGGGCGCGGGCGCGCGACCGGCGCCAAGGGTGTACGAGGCGCCACTGCTCAGATCGTCCCGGGAGAGGTGCCACGGGCGGGGACGGTGTTCACGTTCTCCGAGCGGTTCGCCTGTCCCGAGCACGGGCCGTCGCTGGTGGAGCTGGAGCCGAGGATCTTCTCGTTCAACTCGCCCCATGGCGCGTGTGAGCGCTGCACGGGGTTGGGCTCGCAGATGGAGATCGACCCGGAGCTGCTCGTACCCGACCCGTCGCTGTCGATCGCAGAGGGTGCGATCGCGCTGTGGTCGGGGAGCGTCTCCAACTATTACGAGCAGGTGGCGGAGGCGATCTCCGAGCGTTACGGCGTCGATCTGGACGTGCCCTGGGAGGAGCTGGCGCGGGAGGACCGCGACGTGTTCCTATACGGGACCCAAGGGGAGAAGCTGCAGATCTCCTATCGCAACCGCTACGGGCGCAGGCGCTCGTATGGGACCAGGTATGAGGGGATCGTGTCCAACCTGCAGCGGCGCTACAAGGAGACCGAGTCGGAGGGGACGCGTGAGAAGATCGAGCAGTACATGTCGCTGCGGACCTGTCCGGTGTGCGGGGGCGCGCGGCTGCGGGCGGAGTCCCGCGCGGTGCTCGTCGCGGGCACGCGGATCGAGGACTTCACGGCGCTGTCGGCGCGGCGGGCGTTGAAGTGGCTGGAGGAGGTCGAGCTGTCGGAGACCGACCGGCACGTCGCGCGGCTGATCCTGCGTGAGATCACCGAGCGATTGCGGTTCCTGGAGAACGTGGGCATCGGCTACCTGTCGATGGACCGCGCCGCCTCGACGCTGTCCGGGGGCGAGGCGCAGCGGATCCGCCTGGCGACGCAGATCGGAAGCTCGCTCGTGGGTGTGCTGTACATCCTCGACGAGCCCTCGATCGGGTTGCATCAGCGCGACAACTCCAAGCTGATCGCGACGTTGGAACGGCTGCGCGACCTGGGCAACACCGTGATCGTGGTGGAGCATGACGAGCAGACGATGCGCGCAGCCGACCATCTCGTCGACCTGGGCCCGGGCGCGGGCGAGCACGGCGGCTGGATCGTCGCGCAGGGCAGCGCGGCGCGGGTGCAGCGCGTGAAGGGGTCGCTGACCGGGCAGTACCTGTCCGGGGCGCTCAGCGTCCCGGTGCCCGCGCGGCGGCGCAAGCCTGTCGGCTACGTGGAGATTCTCGGCGCCGGGCAGAACAACCTGCGCGACATCGACGTGCATGTTCCGCTCGGTGTGCTCACGTGCGTGACGGGGGTGTCGGGGTCGGGGAAGAGCACGCTCGTGAACGAGGTGCTGTACAAGGCGGCGGCGAACCGCTTGCACCGTGCGCGTCAGCGCCCGGGGTCCCACCGCGCGATCCATGGACTGGATCGGCTGGACAAGGTGATCGCGGTCGACCAGTCTCCGATCGGGCGCACGCCGCGCTCCAATCCGGCCACGTATACAGGGTTGTTCGATGTGATCCGTGACATGTATGCAAAGACCCAGGAGGCCCGTGCGCGGGGATACAAGCCGGGAAGGTTCTCGTTCAACGTCAAGGGGGGGCGTTGCGAGGTGTGCAAGGGGGACGGGCAGATCAAGATCGAGATGCACTTTCTGCCCGACGTGTATGTGCCGTGCGAGCAGTGCCATGGCAAGCGCTACAACCGCGAGACGCTCGAAGTGCGGTTCAAGGGCAAGAGCATCGCCGACGTGCTCGATATGCCCGTCGAGGAGGCGTTGCAGTTCTTCGAGCACATCCCGAAGGTGCGCCGCCGCCTGGAGACCCTGCACGCGGTCGGTCTCGGCTATGTCAGGCTCGGCCAGCCCGCGACGACGCTCTCCGGCGGGGAGGCCCAGCGGGTGAAGCTCGCCACGGAGCTGTCGAAGGTCGCGACCGGGCGGACGCTGTACATCCTCGACGAGCCGACGACGGGGTTGCACTTCGCCGATGTGCAGCGCCTGTTGGAGGTGCTCGCGCGACTGGTTGCAGCGGGCAACAGCGTGGTGGTGATCGAGCACAACCTGGACGTGATCAAGTGTGCCGATCGGCTGATCGACATGGGTCCGGAGGGGGGAGAGGAGGGCGGTTTGGTGATCGCGGCGGGCACGCCCGAGGAGGTTGCGGGCGAGCCGGCGTCGCATACCGGGCAGTTCCTCGCGGAGATGCTGTCGCTCCCGAGTGGCTCGGTCAACGGCGCCGGGCCGGGCTCAGGCCGTCGGCGCAAGCCCCGCGCGAAGGTAGCCGCGTGAGCCCCGGGGAGCAGGCCGCTCCCACCTCGATGGAGTCCTTCGACGCCGACCTGCGCGAGCGGTCCGGCGAGCTCGCGCGCCAAGCCCGGCAGTGGGCGCAGAAGTGGCGCTGGTATGAGCGGAGCTCGCTGCCGTGGAATCGCGCGCGGATCCACTGGGAGCTGATGCGACGCGAAGCGTTCGTGCGCTGGCCGGTGCACGGCAACGTGCTCGAGGCGCTGCGCGGGGGGCGACTGGAGATCGGGGCGGGGGCGCTGCTTGAGCCGAATGTTTGGATCACGGCTCCCGATCGGGCGCGGGTGCGGATCGGCAAGGGTACGTTCCTGAACCAGGGTGTGATGATTGCCGCGCAGGAGAGGGTGGACATCGGCGATCATTGCCTGCTCGCCAACGGCTGCTTCGTCAGCGACTCCAGCCACCGCTACGACGACCCTGACAGGCCCGTGCCTTGGCAGGGGTTTGAGTCCAAGGGGCCGACGCGAATCGGCGAGAACTGTTGGCTGGGGGCGAACGTGGTGGTCACGAGCGGGGTGGAGATTGGCGAGCGCTGCGTAATCGGGGCGAACAGCGTTGTGACCCACGACATAGAGCCGTTCTCGATCGCGGCCGGCGCCCCGGCGCGGGTGATCAGGCGGATCGAGTACGGGTAGGTTGACGAGGGTGTCACGATATCTCCGCACATAGCAGCCAGGGGACGGGCTGCTCATCGCGGGCCGATTACCCCGACGAGTGGCGGACCAGGTTGGATGATCGTTTCAATTGGCACAAGCTGATAGCCTGGTTATAATGACGGCCATAAGGGAACCACTCGCACGACAACCCAGCGGGCAGTTTGTGCTTATTTGCACAATCAGTCTCGTGTATGTAGGAGAGTCGCACAGGGACACGAATAGGACTTATGGCGACGGCCCACCAATCCGATAGCGAGGCGATGGCTTCTTCTACCCTGCAGGAGACTTGTGTCGTTCTTCGCTTGGAGTTTCCTGTGGAGTGCTCGCGACATGAGCTGGAGCACTACGCGCTCATGGTGCAGGAGGCCACCGACGAGCACGCCAATGGCATCGCGCTCGGTGCTGCCGTTCGGTGCACCTATGACCCAATGGCGGTCGAGGTCTTGTTCTCGGTTGAAGCGCGCAGCGTGGCGGACGTTCATCATCGAGTCGCCCTCGTGGTCGGTGCTATCGAGCCTGCTCTGCCCTTCGCCTTCCAGACAGAGACAGCGACCCGCTCGGCTGAGCGTCGCGAGGAGCTGGTCCCGGTCTAGAGTTCGAGGCCGGCGCGCTCGAACTGCTTTTCGAGGTTTTTCCGATAGCGGCTTCCGCTAGGCGTGCTCTTGACGACCACGAAGCCGTCGCCGCTTGGCGGGTAGCAGTAAATGTAGTTCCTTTTTCGCACGCAGCGCCACCCGGCGTCCCACGCTTGCTTGACCATCTTGTCTAGGTCCTTTTCGCGCGCGCGAGGGCGTTTTGGCGTCGGTGCAGCCATTACTCTAGGACTCGCTGCCTTTCGACAGAAGATCGTGGAGCTTACGCGCAGCCTCCACAAACTCCTGGGTCTTCTCAGCGGACCATGAGCGCCCATCGCGCAGAAGCGTCAGCCACAGCTCGGGTAGTGGTGCTGGAAGGACCGGGCTCGATAGGTACTCGCGGTTCTCTAGACCAGCGTCCGAACGCGATTCTCGGGATTGCCCACTTCCCAGCTTTTCGCCAGCATCTGGCAGTCTGGGGGGCAGAACCAGACGGTCTTTTCCGTGCTTGAAGAATCCTGCCTGCTCGGCTGAGCGCTGGAAGGCGACGCGAGCCTTACTGAGCTGCTTCGCACTGACCCCGAGATCTGCGATCTTTTGCTCTAGGCCAGATGTCGGCGGCAACAGCGAGCCCTTGTACTCCTCGACTAACCGCGAGAACAACGGTACGTTGAGAAAGGCGTCCACCCGTGCAGTTGCCCGTGTTTGGGGATCGAGGATCTCGCGTCCTAGGTCCGTGAGGCTAATCGCGCCGCCTTTGACCGCAGTCGTCACTCCAAATGTGCGCGCTGTGGCTATCTTCACACGGAAGGTCCCGCCTCGCTGCCCGGTTCCCATGCCGCCAGCCAGCTGGTCCAAGCTCGCTGTTCCACCCCACTTGTCGTGCAACTCCTGAGCGATCGACTCGGCATCGCGAAGCGACGAGTAGGGGAACGCCACAGTGGAGCGCTGGTAGGCGACTGCCTTGCTCGTTCCCTCATCGTCGCCCGAGCCATCGGACAGTCCGCTCTGGGGCATCTGATGAGATTTCATATTGCAAGTCTACCATATCCTGGCTGGATTATCAATCTTAAGTGGACCAAAGTCAGTCCAGAAAGGAAAGCTTACTAGACTCCTGCGACGAAGGAGAAGCGGCGAAACGCTGACGACGCCAGCAGAAACGCTCGCTACGTCGGGAGGCATTCAGGCTCGTCCTCGGTTGCGGCCGGAGTGCCCGCACAGGTGATCAGGCGAGTGGAGTACGGCTCCGGAGAAGCGAGTTCAGTTGAAGCGTAGGGATTCCGGTGCCGAGATCGATACGAGCCAAGGCCAGGGTGTCTGAGGCCGGTGCGGTGAGCGGGGGAGTCGAGTGCAACCACCCGGCGGCACGGTCTCGCGGCGAAGCCGTCCTTCCTGCGAGGGCGGCGCTCGGCGCCGTGCTCAGTTCAACAGCGCGTGCAGCTCCGCCAGCTCGGCGGGGTCGATCGAGTAGGTGTGCTCCGGGCCCGGGTAGCGCCGGGCACGCACATCCTCGGTGTAGGCGGCCACACCCGCGTTCATCTCGTTCTGGAGGTTGGCGTAGCGCTTGACGAAGCGTGCCCCGAGGCCATCGCGGATGCCGAGCAGATCGTGGAACACGAGCACCTGGCCGTCGGTCGCGGGGCCGGCGCCGATGCCGATTACCGGTATCTCGATCGCGGGCATCAGCTCCTCGGTGACGGCTGCTGGAATCGCCTCGAACACGAGCGCGAAGCAGCCGGCGTCCTGCAGGGCGAGTGTCTCGGCGGCGATCTGGGCGGCTGCGGCCGCCGTCCGGCCCTGGGCCTTCCAGCCGCCGAGTGCGGTCGCGGTCTGGGGGGTGAGCCCCACGTGGCCCATCACGGGTATGCCCGCGGCGACGATCGCGCGGGCACGACTGACCGAAGAGGGTCCGCCGCCCTCGAGCTTGACGGCCTCACAGCCGGCCTCCTTGACCATGCGCAGGGCGCTGGCGATCGCCTGCTCGTCTGAGATCTCATACGAGCCGAACGGCAGGTCGCCGATCAAGAGTGGGGTCCGCAGCCCGCGGCGGGCGGCGCGAGCGAGCACGAGCATGTCGGAAAGCTCGACGGGGGTTGTCGAGTTGTAGCCGAGGACGGTCGTCGCGGCCGAGTCGCCCACGAGCACCAGGTCGACGCCCGCCGTCTCGGCGGCGCGAGCGGATGGGTAGTCATAGGCGGTGACCATCACGATCGGTTCGGCGAGGCGCTTCTTCTCCGCGAGCAGCGGCAGGGTCATCGGCAGGCGGCCGGGGTCGGACGGGGCTTGGACGGATGTGTGGCTGGACATGGTGTTTGGTCCTCTCTGACGCGGTTGACGCGAGCAGCCGGATCGGGCCAAGAGCCCGGAATCAGGCCAGCAGGGTCGCCACCTCGTCGTCGATCGTGATGATGCGATTCCTCGGCGCCTGCACGTGGACGACGCGAGGCTCGTAGCGGGACAGCTCGGCCTGGTCGTACTGGCCGTAGGAGATGACGATGATCGTGTCGCCGCGGTGCACCAGGCGGGCCGCGGCGCCGTTGATGCACATGGCGCCCGAGCCTCGCTCTCCGGAGATCGTGTAGGTCTCAAAGCGCGCGCCGTTGTTTATGTCGACCACGTGAACCTGCTCGTGCTCGAGGATGTCGGCGGCCTGCAGCAGATCCGGGTCGATCGTGATCGAACCGACGTAGTGCAGGTCGCAATCGGTGACGGTGGCCCGGTGGATCTTGGACTTCAGCATCACGCGCTGCATGTGGTCGGATCTCCCTGGGATAGGTGATTTGTGGATAGATCACTGCTCGTGTCGGTGGCGCTGATGGTGCCCGAGGCGGAGGGTCCTAACAGGACGTTGTCGATCAGGCGGATCGCGCCGACGCGGGCGGCCAGCACGAGCAGTGCTGGCCGATCGAGGGCATTGAGTGCCGTGAATGTGTCGGAATCGACGACCGCCATGTATTCGGGCTCCACGCCGAAAGGACGCATCGCCTCGCGGGCGGTGTCAAGCAACGCCTCGGCGGAACGCTCACCCGCGGCGACGAGCTCGCGGGTGGCGTCCAGAGCGGCGGGTAGCGCGAGCGCGCGGGCGCGCTCGCCCGGGTTCAGCAGGGCGTTGCGGCTGGACAGCGCCAGGCCGTCGGGCTCGCGCACGGTGGGGCAGACCTCCACCCGCACAGGCAGGTTGAGATCCGCCACCAGGCGGCGGATGACCACGACCTGCTGGGCGTCCTTCTGGCCGAAGTAGGCGATATCGGGCTGGGTCATGCAGAGCAGCTTGGTGACGACCGTGCTCACGCCCCGGAAGTGAGCGGCGCCGCGGGCCTCGCCCTCCAGCCGGTCGGTCACGCCCAGCACCTCGACGGAGGTGGCGAATCCCTGTGGGTAGACATCTTCGACCGAGGGGGCGAACAGCAGATCGGCGCCTGCTTGCGCGGCAAGCGCGGCGTCCTGGGCCTCCTGGCGGGGGTAGCGATCGAGATCGGCGTGCTCGTCGAACTGGGATGGATTGACGAACAGGGAGACTACGACCCGATCGCATTGCTCCCGCGCGTGGCGGATCAGAGACAGGTGGCCCTCGTGCAGAGCGCCCATCGTCGGCACGAGCCCGATCGTGGCGCCCGCGCGCCGGTCCGGCGCGAGCGCGGCTCGCAGGTCGCCCACGGAGCGCAGCGTCCTCATGGGCGGATTGGGCAGGGGTCGAGGTGGTTCATGTACTCGGTCCAGTTCCCTGGGGGATACCGGTCGCGACGTGAGTAAGCATAGCGCTGCGGGCGGCGCGTGGTGCGATATGTGCGCAGTCTCACACGGCTACTATCCGATCGGTGATCCCCGAAGAGAGCGAGCAGTCGGCCACCGAGCGACGTGAGGCGCTCAAGGAGGTGTATGCGCAGACACAGCAATGCGTGCGCTGCGCTGAGCTGGCGGCGACGCGCAAGACGGTGGTGTTCGGCGCGGGGAACGCCGACGCGGAGCTGATGTTCGTGGGGGAGGCACCGGGTGCCAGCGAGGACGAGCAGGGCGTGCCATTCGTGGGTCAGGCGGGCAAGCTGCTGGAGACGCTGCTGGGGGAGATCGGAATGGCGCGCTCGGAGGTGTGGATCTGCAATGTGCTCAAGTGCCGCCCTCCAAACAACCGCGATCCCCAACCCGTCGAGATCGAAAACTGCAAGGGGTACCTGTACCGCCAGGTCGAGCTGATTCAGCCGACGGTGATCTGCACGCTCGGGAACTTCTCGACCAAGCTGCTGCGCGAGGATCCAACCGGGATCACGCGCCTGCACGGACAGCCGGAGGTGCTGACGCTGGGCCAACGCGTCGTACGGCTGTACCCGATCTTTCATCCCGCCGCTGCTCTGTATACACCGCGAATGCTCGAGACTCTACGAGCGGACTTCGCCCGCTTGCCGGAGTTGCTGGCCCAGGGCCCCCCCGAGCAGCTCCAGTGGCCGCAGGCGCCGGAGCTGGACGACATCGACCTCGCGGAGGTCCGGCGGGACGCTCGGGACGCCGACGCCAGGACGGCAGACGCCAGAGACGCCGACGCCACGAGTGCTGCCGGGGAGAGCGAGCCGGATCAGATGGACCTGTTTTGAGCGTCTTCAAGCTTCCGCGTGTAGTTCGCCATACTATAGTATATACACTGGAGAAGGGGAACGTGGCGGAGGTGGACATATATTTCGAATCGCGTATAACAATGGCGCACAGTCAGAAAAAGTAGATAACAACAGACCTCCATCCCGCCGTCTCCCCACGTCTCTCGCCTTACACGCACACAAGCTCCGGCCTCAAACAGGAAAGTCAAGCCAAAAGTCGAACATTGCCCGCAGGGCCCTAAAGCTCACGGCGATGTGTGCCGATACGGGCCTGTCTCCATCCTCCCTAGCAGTGACGACCGGCCCGCGCTTTCCCTCTCCCGCGGGCCGGTCGCGTTTAAGGCTGTAAGGATCGGAACGTTGGTTGGCTCTACAGTCTCGTCGTGACCGTACGTATCGTCGAAACCTTGGACCCAAGAGAGACAGAGGCTTTTGGCGCCGAGCTGGCGGCAGGTCTGAACGCGGGTGATGTGGTGCTCCTCGCGGGCGAGCTGGGCTCGGGCAAGACGACGCTTGTGCGCGGCGCGGCGCGGGCTCTGGGCGTCTCGGACCCGGTGACGAGCCCAACGTTCGGCATCGGCCATCGCTACCGAGGCGCTGACGTGACCGTGTCACATCTCGATCTCTATCGTCTGGAGAGCCTGGAGCACGAGGACCCGGAGCTGCTGGCCGACTATCTCGGCTCGGGTCAGATCGCGTTCGTGGAGTGGCCCGAGGCGGCGGGCTCGGAGCTGGACAACGCTTGCCTGCGTGTGACGCTCGCGCACGCGGGCGGGGATCGCAGGCGGATCGAGGTGGTGGAGCTGTGCGCCTCACCGTCTGGGAAGCCTCGATTTGCAAGAGCATCGAGATGATCGTGCTCGGCTTCGACACAGCCACGCTGTCAACCGCCGTGGGATTGCGCTTGGCGGACGGAACCACACTGCGGGCTCGTGACGACCCTGGGCCGCGAGAGCGTCCTGGTCATGCCACTCGGCTGCTGGCGATGACGGCAGAGTTGCTCGCGCAGGCGGGGATCGGTTGGAGCGCGCTCGACCGGATCGGGGTTGGAGTGGGGCCAGGCAGGTTCACGGGCCTGCGCGTCGGCGTGGCGAGCGCCCGCGGCCTGGCGCAGTCGCTGGGGGTCGAGCTCGTGGGTGTGTCCAGCCTGCGTGCGCTCGCTGGAGTGGCGGCGAGGCAGGCCGGAGGGGATGGGGGGGTCCTCGCGGTGATCGATGCCCGCCGGGGAGAGGTGTTCGCCGCCGCCTATGCGCCCGCGGGTGGGTCAAAGATGGATCACGAGCCGGACTTCCCGCGCGAGCTGGTCGCTGCGCGAGCGCTCGCGCCCGCGGATCTCGGCGAAGTCCTGAATGACGCGGCGGCGAGGGCCGGCGAGCCGCTCGCCCGATGGATCGTGGTGGGAGATGGGGCGGTTCTGTATCGCGAGGAGCTGGAAGCGCTCGGAGTGCAGACGCCGGAGGATGGCTCGCGACTGCACAAAGTGAGCGGTGAGGCGATCTGCGAGCTCGCGGCGAGCTCCGCCGCGGCGGAGGCGATCGAGACGGTCTTGCCCGACTACCGGCGCCGGCCCGACGCGGAGATCGCGTCCGAGCGCGCCGGCGCGACAGGCGGACGCGCCGGCGCGACAGGCGGAACGAGAGCATGAGCTCACCGCGGGCGGCGGAGCCCGGGATCGACGATGCGCGTGAGGTGCAGATCAGACGGCTGGAATATCCCGATCTGCCGCAGGTGATGGCGATCGAGCGCCAGGTGTTCCCGACGCCGTGGTCGCTGGCGATGTTCGTGCTGGAGCTGTCCAAGCAGTCGGGGATCTGTCTGGCCGCGACGCTCCCCGCCGGACGCGGGCGGCGGCTGATCGGGTACCTGATCTGCTCTCGATACGAGACCATCTGGCACGTGATGAACGTCGCGGTCGCTGTCGAGCACCAGCGCAGGGGCGTCGCCTCGGCGCTGCTCGCCGAGCTGTATGAGCGCGTCGGGGACGAGAGCGCTCGGTACACCCTCGAGGTGCGCCGTTCCAATCTGCTCGCGATCGGACTGTACGAACGCGAGGGCTTCCGCTCCGCCGGGCTGCGCCGCCGTTACTACCAGGACAACGGCGAGGACGCGCTGGTGATGTGGCGCACTCCCGCGACGCTGGCAGGCCATCTGGACGACGTTCCCAATCCCGGTCCCGTATGAGCGGCGGTGCTTGCAATGGCCGGTGCCCGCGGGCGCCCGCTCTTCCCCCCGGGGCCGGCCGGATGCCGGCCCGGGCATCGCGATGATCCTGGCGCTGGAGAGCAGCTGTGACGACACATGTGCCGCGGTGCTCGACGCGCAGGGGAGGGCCTGCTCGAACGTGGTCTCCTCGCAGGGCGTGCACGACCGCTTCGGCGGCGTTGTGCCCGAGATCGCCTCCCGTCACCATCTCGAGCTCGTGAACCTCGTGGTCGAGCAGGCCCTGGGCGAGGCGGGAAGGACGCTCTCAGAGATCGAGCTGGTCGCGGCCACGCAGGGCCCGGGCCTGGTGGGGGCGCTGCTGGTGGGCCTCTCGACGGCCAAGGCGCTGGCGGCCGCCAGGGAGCTCCCGTTCGCGCCCGTCGATCATCTGCAGGGTCACGTGGCGGCCAACTTCATCACCCCCCCGCGCGCAGGCGATGGTCACGCGTTCGAACCGCCGTTCGTGTGCCTGATCGCCAGCGGCGGGCACACGCTGCTGACCCATGTGATCGCGCACGACGGGTTTCGGGTGCTCGGCAGCACCCTCGACGACGCCGCGGGCGAGGCGTTCGACAAGGGGGCGAGGATGCTCGGCTTGGGCTATCCGGGCGGTGCGGCGCTCGAGCGGCTGGCCGAAGGGGGCGACCCGCGGGCGTTTGCGTTTCCCGGCTCGCGCGCGGAGCGCGCGATCGGCGGCAAGGGGACGGGCAGGCATACGTTCGAGCAGGGCCTGGAGTTCTCGTTCGCCGGGTTGAAGACCGCGCTGCTGTACCGGCTGCGCGACATGTCTGAGCGTGAGGTCAAGGCGCGGGCGGCGGACCTCGCGGCCTCATATCAGACGGCGATCGTCGACAGCCTGATGGCGCGCGCCGAACGGGGACTGCGGGAGACCGGGCTCGACCGCCTCGCGGTCGGGGGCGGGGTGGCGGCCAACGGCGAGTTGCGCCGGAGGCTCCAGGAGCTCGGAGCGACGGTGCACGTGCCGGCGCGCGAGCTCTGCACCGACAACGCGGCGATGATCGCCGCCGCGGCGCGGTTCGGGCAGCGAATGGAGTATCCGGCGTACCTGGGGCTCGACGCGTACGCGACCGGCGAACGGCCACAATGAGCAGATCCTGCGCAAACGTCTAGAGTCACGACGATGACCTATCGCGAGTCGATGACCCATCCGGACGGCGCGGAGCGCGACGGCGCGCTCTCTAGCGAGCGCCTCTCGCTCGGCGTCGCGGCGCGCCTCTCG
>Ga0116216_10002498_pt1 | contig 12212 bp, 7 predicted proteins | sample Sb_taG_11_FD_89696 | JGI IMG/M metagenome (GOLD analysis project Ga0116216, IMG submission 89696) | Peat soil microbial communities from Weissenstadt, Germany - Sb_50d_3_AS metaG | ecosystem: Environmental > Terrestrial > Soil > Wetlands > Peat | place: Germany: Weissenstadt | collected 2010-09-21
GGAAGACGGACTCTGCAGCCAACGCGGTGGCGAGGTGACGCCCCCGGTGATGGCCGTATCTCGCGACGATCCTGCCGCCGACTACCGACCCGACCACGAAGGACACCAGCGCGACGATGGAGGCGAGGATTGAAAAGCCATGCGCGCCGGCGACGGCGAACCCCAAGAACACGACGTTGCCGGTCATGTTCGCCACGAACACATGGCCCAGAGCCAGATAGCTGAAAGCGTCGACGAGACCCGTGACCAACGTCATCGCTACGAGGAGTGGCGGAAGGGGTCCAAAGGGGGCCGTTCGGCCCGGTACCAAGGTCTCTCGGACTTCAGCGAGGAAGGTGCTCATCTCCAAACGCCCTTTCTTGGGTGGCAAATGCTCAGATGAAGGGACATCGTGACCAGATGGTCCCGCCCGAACGTCAGACCGCTTCGGGGAGCGCGAGCTCCCCTTGCTTCTCGTCGGGGACCGACGCTCATCACGCGGCCGAAACGGGTCGGCGAGTCGTCGCGAGCGTCTGATTTGGTTCCATCTTTGCTCAGAGGAGCGGGGGCGTGACCCCCTCGGCACTCGCCGCGAGAACCGGATCCCAGTCGCACACCGAGCAAGCGTGCCGGATTGCTGCAAGACCGAAGTCCAGAGCGGCGCGGAAGGGATCGGGTGCGGCACAAACGTCGTCCCAGTTCAGGACATACTCGCCCAGATCCTTTTCCCAGTGCGCTCCCGGTGTCGACAGGGCCGCGCTCTCCAAGCCCTCCGCGGCCGGGAACGCGAAGGCGTAAAACGCGGCGTTCGGGTACCGGGAGTCTCCCGGCCACCAGCCAACCTCGATCTGTTGCGCGTTCGCCGAGTTGCGCGTGATGAAGTCCTGCGAGGGAGGATCGACCGGTTCACCGGAGAAAAGGCTCACGGCGAAGTCGAAGGTGCCCCACCACGCATTGACTGGTGTCGATCGTCCCCGGTACGGGGCGCGCAGGGCCGCGAGCACAAGCGCAGCGTGGGTTGCCGCCGCGAAGTACTCGGTCACCTGGGTCGGGTTGTAGGTGGTGTGCTCGACGTCCTCATCGAGTGGCGTCGTCCAAGGGGTCTCTTGTGGCTTGGCGTCGAATGGTACGGGGCCGACGAGGTCACTGACCGCAGCCAACACCTCCCGCGTCACTGCGCCGACCGGTCGGTCCGGCGCAAGCGGGATGTGGTGGGCCCGACCATCGCTGTGCTCAGCCACGGCGTGATGACCATGTAGATCCAGCGCGACGACCAGGGCGCCGGAGCCATCTGGGGCGCGCAGTGGCAGCGTCTCCCAGCCGCGCCCGCTCAGGCGCAGCGCGGCGTGCTGAAGCTGCGGCTCGGGTGGCGCGAGCGCCGCGGCGAGCTTGCCGAGCACCTGAGTGTGCGCGTGCAGGGTGTCGCACGTGGCGCTCCATGCCTCATACGGGAGCGGGAGCCATCGTGTCGACACTTCAGGCACTCTAGGAGGGTCCCCTCACCCGGTGACGGAACCCGTCCGTCGTTGCGATGTCGGACCGTGGACGCCTACCTGGAGGCCGGATCCGGTGCCGTGTTCCGTGCACAGTTGCGTCGAATAGCGCATCCGAACGCTGCAGGTTGACGCAGAATTGACACCGACGTCAATTTCATATAATGTGTTGACGTGCGCCCAGGTTCCTGGCAAGGCACCCCCCAGATACTGCCGGAGCCGCCCCACTCCTGGACACCCCGAGACCACGGAGGACTCATGGAACGCCGACTCGACTATCCGGTCTTCGACGCTGACAACCACATGTACGAGCAGCCCGACGCTTTCACGCGCCACCTGCCCGACGAGTACAAGAACGTGATCAAGTACGTGCAGGTCAACGGGCGCGACAAGCTCGCAATCAAGAACGTGATCTCGGAGTACATCCCGAACCCGACGTTCTCGGTGGTTGCCCGTCCCGGTGCCCAGGAGGAGTTCTTCAAGCAGGGCAACCCGGAAGGTAAGTCCCGTCGCGAGATCCTCGGCGAGCCGATGCGTTCCCCCGATGCGTTCTTCAAGCCCGGGCCCCGCCTCGACCTGATGGACGAGCAGGGTGTGGACCGGGCCATCATGTGGCCCACTCTGGCGAGCGTGCTCGAGGAGCGGCTCCACAACGACCCTGAGGCCAGCCACGCCATCATCCACTCCCTGAACCAGTGGATGTTCGAGGAGTGGACCTTCAACTACAAGGACCGCATCTTCGCGACTCCGGTCATCACCCTGCCGATCGTGGACGAAGCGATCCAAGAGCTCGACTGGGTCGTCGAGCGTGGCGCCAAGATCATCCTTATCCGTCCCGCGCCGGTGCCGAACCTGAAGGGCTTCCGCTCCTTCGCCCTACCCGAGTTCGACCCGTTCTGGGCCAAGGTGCAGGAATACGATGTCACGGTCGGTATGCACGCGTCGGACGACGGCCTCACCCGCTACTTCAACCAGTGGGAGGGTCACCACGACGAGCACCTGCCCTTCGCCAATACGACGGCATTCGGCGACGTGCAGCACCTCATGAGCCGAGGCATCTTCGACGCCATGGCGTCGGCTGTCTGCCACGGCATGCTGTCGCGGTTCCCCGATCTACGAGTGCTCCCGGTCGAGAACGGCTCGAGCTGGGTCCTCCCCCTCATAGACGCCCTGGGGCATTCGTACGCCAAGCAGCCGCGCCTGTACGAGGAAGACCCGGTCGCGGTCCTTCGCCGCAACGTATGGATCCACCCCTTCTTCGAGGAGGACCCCCTCGGCCTCATCAAGGCCATCGGCACCGACCGCGTTGTCTTCGGCTCTGACTACCCACACCCGGAGGGTCTGGCCGACCCGGTCTCCTACGCCAAGCAGCTCGACAGCCTACCCAGCGAGGACATCGAGAAGATCATGGGTGGCAACCTGGCCCAGGCCCTCAAAATCGCTGCCTGAGCACCCCGAGATCCCTCTTCGCAACACTGGCATGACGTCTTCGCGCGTTTGGGGCAGTCGGACGTCTGGAAGAGATATTCAGAGAGTGGCCAAGCGAGTCCACCGAACTCCCGTGCGTAAATCGGCCCTCGCCAGATTTTCCATGTGAGTCCACGGCGTCACCTACTGTCTATCCCGTTTGGTGGAATAGATGGACCATCGGATGGACGGGCTGCCACCGCATCATCGAGCCCCCATTCGCTCGGGGGGCTCGCCCAGCAGCTGGACCGTGCTACCCGCCAACACCGGACCCGCAGAGTGGAGATGACAGCGGACTGTGGTCCCGGCCGTCGTCCGGTATGGCTCCGGCTCGACATGAGCGCACATCTCCATTGCGAAGGGGCAACGGGCCCGGAACCGGCACCCCACCTCGTTGCCCATCGCTTCGCCGACTTCGCCGCGCAGGAGGATCCGCTTCCGCTCGTGTTGCCGCGCCGGGTCTGGCACCGGGATCGCGGAGAGAAGCGCCGCCGTGTAGGGGTGGGTGGGTCGTTCATAGACCTCGTCGGCGTCGCCCTCCTCGACGATCTGCCCGAGGTACATCACGGCGATCCGGTTGCTGAGGTGACGGACGACGGAGAGGTCGTGGGCGATGAAGAGGTAGGCGACACCCAACTCGTCCTGCAGGTCTGTCAGCAGGTTGATCACCTGAGACTGCGTTGAGACGTCGAGCGCACTGATCGGTTCGTCGCAGATGAGCAGCCGGGGCTCAAGCGCCAGTGCCCGGGCGATCGCGATGCGCTGGCGCTGCCCACCGGAGAACTCGTGCGGCTGGCGCGACAAGACGTGTGAACCCAGCCCGACCTGGGCCAGGAGCTGCACCACCCGCTGCTCCCGCTGGGCTCTGCTCATCGAAGTGTGAATGGCCAGCGGCTCACCGACGATGTCGGCGATGCTCTGCTTGGGGTCGAGCGACGAGTAGGGGTCCTGGAAGACCGCTTGCATCGTCTCCCGGTGCTGACGGAGCGTAGGTCCGCGCAGGGAGGTGATGTCCTTGCCGTCGACCACGATCGTCCCGCCGGTCGGGTCGATGAGACGGAGCACGAGCCGGGCCAGGGTGGACTTGCCCGACCCGCTCTCTCCGACCAGGCCCAAGGTCGTTCCGGCACCGATGCGCAGGCTGACGTTGTCGACCGCCCGGACCATCCCGGTGATCCGCCGCAACACCCCGCTCCGTAGGGGAAAGTCCTTGACCAGGTCGGTCACCTCGAGCGCCTGTGCTTCGGCCTCCAACGACGGTGCGGTCCCGCCCGGAGCGTTCGCTGAGGGTGCCGCACCGAGATCGTCCGGCGGGCCGGACAGGACCAGCTCGTCCTGCCGGAGACAGCGAGCCAACATGACGGAGGCTCGGGCGCCCCCCACCGGCCCGCTCGTCGAGCCCCCGCCCAGGGAGCCGTCCCGCATGGGTACCGGCGCCACCGTGCACGCTTCCTGGGCGTAGGAACAACGCGGCGCGAACCGGCAGCCGGCGGGGAATTGGTCCGGACGCGGCACCATGCCCGGGATGGCGTGCAACGGCTCGCCCCTCGGCGTGAGCTGCGGGATCGAATGGAGCAAGGCCTCGGTGTACGGGTGCCGGGGACGAGCGAAGAGTTCTGCGGCCGCCCTTTGTTCGACGATCTGCCCGGCGTACATCACGGCAACGTCGTCGGCCACGTCGGCGATCACCCCGAGGTCGTGGGTGACGAAGATCATCGCCATGTCCTCTTCGCGTTGGAGCGACTGCAGCAGCTCGACGATCTGCGCCTGCGTCGTCACGTCCAGCGCCGTGGTCGGCTCGTCGGCGATCAGCAACTTCGGTGAGCACGACAGCGCCATAGCGATCATGACGCGCTGTCGCATCCCGCCCGAGAAGGCGTGGGGGTAGTCCTCGGCCCGGGTGGCGGCCCGAGGGATCTCCACCCTGTCCAACATCTCGACCGCAACCTTCCAGGCGTCGTCGCGCGTCAGCCCGATGTGCGTGCGTACTTGCTAGGCGATCTGGTTGCCCACAGTGAATGCCGGGTTCAGGCTGGTCATCGGCTCCTGGAAGATCATGGCGATGTCGTTCCCCCGAAGCTTGCGCAACCCGGACGGTCCGAGGCTGGTGAGCTCTTGCTGTTCGAACTGAATCGAGCCGGCCACGCGCGAGACCTTGGCCGGCAGGAGTCCCATGACCGCCAGCGCCGAGACTGTCTTTCCCGAGCCGCTCTCACCGACCAGGCCCAGCGTCCTCCCCCGGCGCACCGCGAAGTTGGCGTCCTCCATGACCGGGAGCCACTGGTTGCGGGTGAGGAATTCGACGCGAAGACCGTCGACCTCGAGGAGGGCGGACTCGGGCGCCGGGGTCGGTGTCTCCATCTGTGCCTTGCCGTTGGCACCGAGGCCCATCGCGCGTCTGCGAACCTTGGTCCCTTCGGCACCGACGAGGCCGCTCCCCGCGGGCCGCTCCCGACCCAGTGCGTCCCGCAAGCCGTCGGCGACCAGGTTGAAGGCCAAGACCGTCAGCATGATGGCGATCCCGGGGAAGATGACCGCCCAAGGTGCGGAGTTGATGAATTGAAATCCTTCTTGGAGCATGCCGCCCCAACTCGGGATGGGCGGCTGCTCGCCGATGCCGAGGAAGCTCAGGCCGGCCTCGGTCAGTAGGGCGAAGCCCAGCGCGAGTGCGAGCTGAATGATGATGGGCGAGGCGACGTTGGGCAGGACATGGCGCCCGATGAGCCGATTGGAAGTGGCACCAAGGCTTCGCGCCGACTCGATGTACGCCTCCTCGCGGACTGCGATGACTTCGCCGCGGAGCAAGCGCACGAAACTCGGAACGAACACGATGGCGATGGCGATGGCGGCGTCGTTGATGTCGGCGCCGAGCAAGGCGGCCACGGTCAGGGCCAGGATCAGTGGCGGGAAGGAGAACAGGGCGTCCATCGCCCGCATGATCACGGAGTCCACGGCCCCCCGGAAGAACCCGGCGATCAAGCCAAGTGGGATGGCGATCACCGCGGCGAGGCCGACGATCTCGAACGCCGACCGCAACGAGATGCGCGCGCCCCAGATGAGACGGCTCAGGATGTCGCGTCCCAGATCGTCGGTGCCGAACCAATGCGAAAGCGACGGACCGGCGTTGACGGCGTTGATGTCCTGGGCGTCCGGCGGGTGGGGCGCGATCAGCGGGGCGAAGATTGCGGCGACGATCAAGGTGAGAAGGAAGATCACACCCGCGATGGCCCAACGCTGGTGGAGGAAGCGGACCCAGAACCCCGGGCGCCGTTCGGGCAGTTCATCGGGCCTGTCCCCCGTCTCGGGGATGGTCGTGAGACCGACGAAGGGGTCGCCGGTGTCGGGCGTGCTCCAGGTACTCATCGAGGCGGCCTCACGACAGGCGGACCTTTGGGTTCAAGTACGCGTAGATGACGTCGACGACGAGGTTGATCAGGACGAACGCGGTGGCGACGACCAGCACCACGCCTTGGATCTCGGGGATGTCCTTGTCGTTGATGGCCTGGATGATGTAGGTACCCAGCCCAGGCAGGGAGAAGATCTGTTCGATGATGAGGGTGCCGCCGAGCAGATACCCGAACTGGATGCCGATGACGGTGACGGCCGGGCTGAGGGCGTTCTTGAGTGCGTGCTTCCCGACCACCATGCGTGGGCTGAGTCCCTTGGCCACTGCCGTGCGCATGTAGTCCTGGTCCAACGTGTCGATGAGGGCACCGCGCACTTGGCGGGCGATCACCGCGGAACCGCCGATGCCGAGGGCAAGCCACGGCAAAAGCAGGTCCTGGAACCATGCGCCCCGCGACTGGGTGAAGGGCGTGTAGCCGAGGGCCGGTAGCCATCCCAGCTTCACCGCGAAGACGATCACGAGGATCATGGCCAACCAGAAGTCGGGGATCGCCACGGCGATGCTCGAGCCCACGGTGACCCCCCGGTCGCGGGCGGTGCCCTGGTGCAGTCCGGACACGATGCCGGCCGGGAGGCCGATGAGGATGGCGACGATCATCCCGCCGACCGCCACGCTCAGCGTCACAGGGAACCGGGCGGCGATGCCCGATGCCACCGTCTCGTTGTTGAACAGGGAGTTGCCGAAGTCGCCCTGAAGGGCCGCCTTCAGCCAATTCCAATACTGGGCGAAGAAGCCCTCGTTCAGATGGAGCTGTGCGGTGATCTTGGCGATCTCCGCGGGGGTCGCCTTGGTGCCTCCGGCAAGGGCGATGGCCGGGTTGCCGGGGATGATGAGGATGAGCGAGTAGACGCCCAAGGAGATGAGGAACAACAGCAGAATGGTGATGAGCAGCCGGCGGGCAACGAAGGTCAGAAGGGAGCCGCCGCTCGGCACGATGCGGACGGCTAGCTCAGCGAAGCCCGATACAGCGGTACATCATCCAATCTTCGGCAGTCCTCACGCAGTGCACGACAGCCACTACTTCTTGATGTAGATGCCGGCCAAATTCGAGCGACACTGGCCGATCGGTGCGACGACGTTCCCACCGACCCGGCTCTTGTTGTACGCCACGATCGACGGCATGAAGGCGATAGGGACGATGAGCCCCTGCTTGATCACCGTCTGGTCGATCTGCTGCATGAGTGGTCCTTGCAGGCTCGGGCTCAAGGACGCATTGGCCTGGATGATCAGCGGTGTCAGCTGCTGGTTGACGGAGCCCAATGCATTGGCGGGGAATCCGGAGGGCTCGAAGAGCGCCTCGAAGCTGTTCGTGAGATCGGGGCCGTTGCTGAGCTCCTCGCTGAGCACGGCGTCTCCCTGCTTCTTGATGTAGACGTCGGTGAGGAAGTCGGCGCCGGGGATCTGCTGCAGATTGGCCGTGAACCCGGCGGCAGCGAGCTCCTGCTGCAGCAGGGCGGCTGCCCGAGCGTACGTCGCGTCCCCCGACGGAATGATCAAGGTGAACGACACGCCCTTGGGGTAGCCGGCCGCCTTGAGCATGGCCTTGGCCTTGGTGGGGTTGTAGGAGTCGGAGGTGCCGAGGGACTTCGAGTAACCGGGGGACCACGACGGCACCGACTGGTAGGCCGCCTCGCCGAGGCCGTCGAACACGACCTTGTTCACGGCGGCCCGGTTCACGGCGTACTCGAGCGCCGCCCGCACCTGCTTGTTGGCGAACGGCCCTGTGTTCTGGCGCAGCTCGATCGCCATGTAGTCGTAGGACTTGGTCACCGAGATGCCGACGTTCGGGTCGCCCTTGAGCTGGGGATAGTTCTCCGGCTCGACCTGGATCATGTCGACCGCGCCCGACGTCAACGCGGTGGCCGCCTCGGGGCCCTGCGTCACCTGGGTGAAGTCAACGCCGCCCAGGGGATAGGCCTTCGAGTTCCAGTACTTGGGGTTCTTCATGATCACGATCGACGAACCCTGGCGGTAGCTCTTCAAGAGGTAGGGCCCGGCTCCCACCGGTTGGCTCGATTGGGTGGAGATCGCGTTGGCCGGGTAGATCTGGCCGTCGACGTAAGTCAGCGCCCACAGGAAGTCACCGGCGGTCGGCTTGCTGAGGTTGACGACCACGGTCGAGGGATCGGGCGTCTGGATGTTGGAGATCGCGAACAACGACGACCGGAGCGGGCTCGTCTTGGTGTGGTTCAGGCTGGCGGCCACGTCGGCCGAGGTGACTGGCTGGCCGTTGGAAAATTCGAGCCCCGGCCGGATGTGGAACGTGACCGTGGAACCGTTGTTGGAGATGGTCCAGCTCTGGGCGACGCCGCCCGCGATGGCGCTGTTCCCGGGAGTGGCCATCGACTGGTAGATGTTCGCAGTGACCGTGTACGAGCAGTCGTTCTGCTCGGTCGCGGGTGCGAAGTCGTTGTTGAACTCGTTGTTGAGGTCGAAGCCGTACTTCAGGACGCCGGTGGGGTCGACGTTCGATGGCGCAGCTGCGGCGGCCCCGCCGGCCGACAGCACCTGGGCCAGCGACGTCAGGAGGACGCTTGCGATCCCGAGGGCGACGAGGTTCCTCTGCATCGGTCGTCGACCTCTGGAGGTCGCAACCGCTCCAGCCCTACGACCCGGCTTGTGCCCATCGTTCCCCATGTGCATCTCCTCGCCTCGCTTCAGCTCACTCCGTCGCGTGCCGGCGATCCACATCTCCGGTAGCGGGGAATATAACCATTCACTGACACTCGTGTCAGCTAGCGTGCCTTCCGCGCCTGAAGCAGTGGCTGGGACGAGTCAACTGGGCCCAGCCGCGTGCTCGGAAGGCGTTGACCCCGAACGACCTCGGAATGGTCCGGCCGGGGCCCGCACAGTCCTGAGATATCGCTCTCCGATGTCTCAGGACCCGGCCAATCTTGCAGCCCCAACGGGATTCGAACCCGTGTCGCCAGCTTGAGAGAAGGGACCAGTTTTTCCACAGCGTACGACAGAGTGCCGTTTGGCCAGTTCAGGAAGGTGTACTTGTCCAGTACGTCCGCTGGATGCGACCCGGTGTTGGGGCAGGGATGGACAAAAGGATGGACAATTTGAACGCCGAGGCCGAGGATCTCGAGTGTCGCGGCATGGCGTTCACGTGGCGCGACGCTGCATCCGAGGTCGGAGCGCCGGATTCAGGATGTCCCGTCGGAGATGGAGGGACAGTTGGTGGAGTTCGTGGAGCAACAAGTCCTGACGGGTGACACCGACTGAGAGCGCCGCCGTGCCCACGATGGGTGGTCGGCGAGAAGGGGAGAGAATCATGGCGAAGGTCGTGTGCGTGCTGTACGACGATCCGGTCGACGGATACCCGTCGTCCTACCCGCGGGAGGGACTCCCGACGCTCGAGCGGTATCCCGACGGCCAGTCTCTTCCCACCCCACACGGCATCGACTTCACGCCCGGGCAGCTGTTGGGCTCGGTGTTCGGCGAGTTGGGCCTCCGGCCTTACCTCGAAGCACTCGGACACGACTTTGTGGTGACGTCGGACAAGGACGGGCCGGGGTGCGCGTTCGAACGCGAACTCACCGATGCGGAGGTGGTCATCTCCCAGCCCTTCTGGCCCGCGTACCTCACGGCTGAGCGCATCGCCTCGGCACCACAGTTGAAGCTTGCGATCACCGCCGGTATCGGCTCGGACCATGTCAATCTCCAGGCGGCCATGGACGCGGGCATCACGGTGGCGGAGGTCACATACTGCAACTCCATCAGTGTGTCAGAGCACGTGGTGATGATGATCCTTTCACTCGTCCGCAACTACCTGCCGTCTTATGACTGGGTCAGACGCGGCGGCTGGAACATCGCCGACTGCGTGCAACGGTCCTACGACCTCGAGGGAATGACGGTTGGCACGGTCGCGGCCGGCCGCATCGGACTGGCGGTGCTCCGCCGGCTCAAGCCGTTCGACGTGCACCTGCACTACACGGACCGGCACCGCCTTCCGGGTGACATGGAGGACGAGCTTGGACTCACCTTCCATCCTACGGTTGAATCATTGGTCGAGCTCTGCGATGTGGTCACCATCAATGTGCCATTGCATCCGGAGACGGAGCACCTCTTCGATCAAGAATTGCTCTCGAAGATGAAGTTCGGGGCGTATCTCATCAACACCGCCCGCGGGAAGATCTGCGACCGCGATGCGATCGTCGAGGCTCTTGAATCTGGGCGCCTCGCGGGGTACGCCGGCGACGTGTGGTTCCCCCAGCCAGCGCCTGAGGACCACCCCTGGAGAACGATGCCCCACCACGGCATGACGCCTCACATTTCGGGCTCGTCCCTCTCCGCGCAGGCCCGCTATGCGGCCGGAACTCGCGAGATTCTCGAATGCCACTTCGAAGGTCGGCCCATCCGCGAGGAGTACCTCATCGTCGACTCCGGCCGGCTGGCTGGCACGGGCGCCCACCTGCAGTGCCGGAAACGTGACCGAAGGATCGGAGCAGGCTCGCCGGTACTCATCCAGGTCGTGATCTGACGGTCCGCTTCGGTCGGTAGTCCCTCTGACCAGGGTCAATGGGTCCGATGGAGCTCGGACGGACGAACGCAGCCTCCCAGCCATCGGTAAGTCGTCACCCACGCCCGGAATTTCGAGGGCTAACGGGATGCCTTTCAATCCCACGCGCCGGGATCGCACGTCCCCTGTGCGATCCAGCGGGATCAGGTTCTCCGTGATGGAAGCGGTGGGAATCGGCGGTGCCCCGTGGACGGCGCACAAGTGGACACCTGGGATCCTCCAGGAGGATGCTATGGCAGGACCGGGGGGCATCCGAGGGGTGGTGGTCACGAAACATGGAGCAGTTGGGCGGCCTGGACGCAATGTTCCTGTCATGCGAGACGCCGACGATGCATATGCACGTCTGCGGACTGCTCATCCTGGACACCGCAACCATGGGTCCCGGGGATCCGTTTGATCGCATCACCGCCATGCTCGAGGCGCGCTTGCCCGGAATCGCCCCGATGCGCCACCGCCTGTCTACGGTGCCCCTGAACCTGGGACGGCCGTTCTGGACTGACGACCCCGACCTCCGCGTCGACCGCCACCTGCGTCGCGTCGTGCTCGACCCGCCGGGCGACGACCGCCAGCTGGCCGAATTGGCGGGCGAGTTCTGCAGCACCCAGCTCCGGCGGGACCGCCCGCTGTGGGAGATGCTCATGGTAGAGGGACTGCCCGACAAGCGCATCGCGCTCGTGGTGAAGATGCACCACGCCACCATCGACGGGATCACCGGGACCAACCTGCTGGGCCAGCTCTTCGACCTCTCTCCCGCGGGAGCGCCGGTCGAACCCTACGACGCGGCGGCACCCCTCCGGCCGCCGAATCCCTTCGAACTCCTCGGCCACACGTTCCTCTATCGGCTGCGTGCGCCGGCCGATCTCGTCAAGCTGGTTCCCGAGACCATCGGGAGGATCGGGGGCGCGGTCTGGCGGGCGGCACGCGGCGACGGCGGCCCTGATCGGATCGCCGTGCCGTTCACCGCCCCTCGCACGTCCTTCAACGCGTCGGTCTCGGGCCGTCGCTCCGTGGCCTTCGTCGACGTGTCCCTGGAAGAGGTGAAGGCCGTCAAGCAGACAGTCGGGGCCACCGTCAACGACGTGCTGACCGCCGTGGTCAGTAGCGCGCTGCGGCGGTACCTGAAAGAGCTCGGCGAGCTGCCCGACCGCCCCCTTATCGCCGCCGAGCCGGTCTCGGTGCACGGCCAGGCTGGCGCCCAGCACGGGACCACCCAGGTGTCGGTGATGTTCACCACCTTGCCCACCGACGTCGCCGACCCGCTCGAGCGCCTCCGCTCCAGCGTCGCGGCCGACACCAAGGCCAAGGAGTTCCACGAGCAGCTCGGCGCCGACACGCTGTTGCA
>Ga0116216_10002500_pt1 | contig 12208 bp, 8 predicted proteins | sample Sb_taG_11_FD_89696 | JGI IMG/M metagenome (GOLD analysis project Ga0116216, IMG submission 89696) | Peat soil microbial communities from Weissenstadt, Germany - Sb_50d_3_AS metaG | ecosystem: Environmental > Terrestrial > Soil > Wetlands > Peat | place: Germany: Weissenstadt | collected 2010-09-21
GAATATCAAATGAGCAAGCCAAGCGTGCTGCGGCCATTTCATGGGAGCGATCCCGGCCGCGATTTGAACGGAGAACCCGAGCAGCGCCCCAAGAGCCGGCAAGTCCATACGCATAAAAAATTCTCAATTGGGAACGACTCACTCCGCCCTAGCAAGATACGCCATAACCTTGGCATACGCCAAGGGGATATAGGCGGTCGGCTCGCGTACAAGTGGCGGAGTCACCTGGAAAAAGCGTCGGCAGCCACGGCCCAACGAGCTTGCCTTAGCCTGTCCAACGAGGTCCGCTCATGGGCGTTATTGCCTTGCTTCTGCCCCCTGCGCCTACGGCCCATAGCCGAGCTTGCGGGCCTCTTCGGAGATGAGATCGAGGCTGGGGTAGAGCGCGGCGGCGAAGCTCCGCTTGTCGACCTCCCGTTTGGTGGCCTTCTCGGTATAGCTGCCCCAATGCGAGGAGATCACGCCGAGATAATAGAGCTTGCCGGCCGGCCCTTCGATGAGCAGCGCGCCGCCACTGTCTCCCGGCATCACGCCGAAATCGGTGCACCACACGGCAAGCGGCAACACCGCGGCGGCGCTCGCCTCGATCCTCGGGCTCCCCGGCTTGCCATGCGCGTCGATGGCCGCATTGAAGCACTCCACCGGGTCCCTGATCTCGACGGAGCGATAACGGCGGATGCCCATGCCGCCGCAGCGGGTGAGCGCCGAGCAGTCGGTGGCCCCAAAGCCCACAAAGATGCCGTTACGGGTGAGCGCCTCGGCGAGAGTGTCCCGCCAGGCCTGCGTGCCATCGTCCACCACGTCCCCTTTTGCCGCGTCCGGCACAGTGTGGGTCGGCACCCGCCAATCGGCGGCGAGGCTCTGCAGGCTTGGCGGAGTCGGGACGTCGATCGGGTCCTTGGTGATGATGAGTCCGAGGTCGTAGGCGTAGCGCTCGCCGGCGTTCGGTTTCGCCACGTAATTCCGCCACACCGGCGAGGCGATCACGTTGGCAACGGCATAGCTCTCCGGCTTGCCGTTGCGCACCGCGACCACGGTCAATTGCGAGCGGCGCAGATATTCGTCGGCGAAGAGGTTCTTGCGCACGTCGAGCTCCTTCTGCACGCAATGCGCGGCGGTGACGACGATGCGCGGGAACAAGACCGTGCCAGAACAGATGAAGCGCTGGCGGTATTTGATGGCGACGACGTAAGGAAAGCGGTCGTTGAGGTCCGGCGTCGCGCCGGAGAGCGCGAGGGCCTCGGTGGCGGCGAAGACGAGCAGGAGAAACGCGGCGACAGACTTAGCCATCAAGCTTGTTCGGATTGGTTGAAACGCATCCCCTGGCCGCAACATCGCCGATCATTTCAGCTCCGCTCGACGAAGCTATCCACCACCTTCTTGCGCCCGGCCTTGTCGAAATCGACGGTGAGCTTGTTGCCATCGACCTGGGCGACGCGGCCATAGCCGAATTTCTGATGGAACACGCGCATGCCGACCTCGAGCCCGGCGCCCTCCACGGTGCTTGCCGCGACCAGCGTGCCGTCGATGGTGATCGGCTCCCGCGCCCGCGGCGGTGAAGGCGTGCTCCCGCGCGGCCGGTTCGCGCGCGCGCGCTGCCAGCCCGGTGTCTCGTAGAAACCGCTCGCGAACAGATTCTCGGCCGTATCGAAGCGGCTTTGCCCGTAGCTGCCATGGAAGCCTCTACCCTCGGCCACCTCGACATGGTCGACCGGCAACTCGTCGATGAAGCGCGAGGGAATCGCCGACTGCCACATGCCATGGGTACGCCGGTTCTGCGCGAAGCTGATCTTGGCCCTGAGCCGCGCCCGCGTCAGCCCCACATGGGCGAGCCTGCGCTCCTCCTCGAGGCCGGAACGGCCGGATTCGTCGAGGCTCCGCTGATGGGGAAGCAGCCCTTCGTCCCAACCCGGCAGGAACACCGTGTCGAATTCGAGCCCCTTGGCGCTGTGCAGCGTCATAAGGTTCACGCGCTCGGTGCCCTCTTCGCTTTCCGCGTCCATCACCAGGCTCACATGCTCCATGAAGCCGGCAAGGCTATCGAACTCCTCCATGAAGCGGATCAGCTCTTTCAGGTTCTCGAGCTTCGACTGCGCCTGCGGCGATTTCTCCGCCTGCCACATCTGGGTGTAGCCGGACTCATCGAGGATCAGCTCGGCCAGCTCAGTATGGCGCATGGTCTCGATCAGCGAGCGCCAGCGGTCGAAGGCGCCGATGAGGTCGGACAGCGCCTTGCGGGACTTTGGCTTCAGCTCCTCGGTCTCGACGATCAGCCGCGCCGCTTGCATCAGCGGCACGCCTCTCGCGCGGGCAAGTTGATGCAGTGACTTCAGGCTCGACTCGCCCAAGCCCCGCCGCGGCGTGTTAATGATCCGCTCGAATTTGAGATCATTGGCGGGATTGAGCGTCACCTCGATATAGGCGGTCGCGTCTCTGATTTCCTGGCGCTCATAGAAACGCGGGCCGCCGACCACGCGGTAGGGGAGCCCAAGCGTGATGAAGCGATCCTCGAAGGCGCGCATCTGGAAGCTCGCCCGCACCAGGATGGCGATCTCGCTCAAACGTTGCCCCTGACGCTGCAGCTGCTCGATGTCCTCGCCGATAATGCGGGCTTCCTCCTCGTCGTCCCAGCAGCCCTGCACCTCGACCTTTTCGCCGGCGCTCCCATCGGTGCGCAACGTCTTGCCGAGGCGCCCCTTATTGTGGGCGATCAGCCCTGAGGCTGCGCCGAGGATATGGGCGGTGGAGCGGTAGTTGTGTTCGAGCCTGATGATCTTAGCGCCCGGAAAATTCGTCTCGAAGCGCAGGATGTTGTCGACCTCCGCCCCCCGCCAGCCATAGATTGACTGATCGTCGTCGCCGACGCAGCAAATATTGCGGCTTCCTTGCGCGAGCAGCCGGAGCCACAGATATTGCGCGACATTGGTGTCCTGATATTCGTCGACCAGCATGAAGGCGAAGCGCTGCTGGAATTGCGCGAGAACGTCGGGGTGTTCCTGGAACAGCCTCAGGTTCTCTAGCAGCAGATCGCCGAAATCGGCCGCATTGAGCTCCTTCAGCCGCCGCTGATAGAGCGCGTAGAGATCGCGGGCCTTGCCATTGGCGAAGGCGAAGCTCTCGCCCTCCGGCACGCGCTTCGGCGTAAGCCCTCGGTTCTTCCAGCCGTCGATCATCGCCGCGAGCAGCCGCGCGGGCCATCGTTTCTCGTCGATGTTCTCGGCCTCCAGCAGCTGCTTCAACAGCCTGATCTGGTCGTCGGTATCGAGCACGGTGAAGGAGGGCTTGAGATTGACCAGCTCGGCGTGGCGCCGCAGGATCTTGACCCCGATGGCGTGGAAGGTGCCGAGCCAGGGCATGCCCTCGACCACGCCCCCGATCAGCTGGCCGATTCGGGCCTTCATCTCCCGAGCGGCCTTGTTGGTGAAGGTGACGGCGAGGATCTGCGAGGGCCGCGCACGGCCCAAGCTCAAAATATGGGCAATGCGGGTGGTGAGCACGCGCGTCTTGCCGGTCCCCGCGCCGGCAAGCACCAGCAGCGGCCCGTCAAGGTTTTCCACGGCCTCGCGCTGCTCTGGGTTCAGCGCTTCGAGATAGCGCATGGGCTTAAGGCCCATGGCCCGCATCGAGGTTGGCAGCGGCTCAGTCTCGGGGGGTGGCTCCGCAGCCGGCAGCGCATTCACGCGAATCTTTGTCATTGCTCTCAAACTATACATCGGGCTTGCGCGAAAAAGGGCAAGACCTTGCGCTCGCCGGCATGCGCGCTCCCGTCGCGCGGGCAAAAAGCCACAGGGGAGAGTGCGTCAAGCGGGTTGCATGCGTAATGCGTCGCTGGCAAAAAGGGCGTCATCGCGGGGCAATTCTTTCTGGGGGAAATTCTATGCTTCGAGCGGCGAAGATCGTTGGGCTTGGTGTGCTTGCATTTGCGGTTTGGGCGCATCAGCCTGCGGCGGCGGGCTGTCAGGTGATTTCCGCCACTCACAGCGCTGACACCCGGGCCGAGGCCTTGAAAAGCTCGCAGGCGCTGGCGGTTGAAAGCGCCAATGACCTGAAGCACTCCAAGGGGTGGAAGTCCATCACCATGAGTGCGCACAAGGTGAAGCCCGACCCGTTCTGGAAGACCGTCCGGCCCGTGGTCCCTCAATACGCTCTTCTCAAGCCTGACGTGGTGACGGCGAAGACCTATACGACCTGCTTCACGGGCGTGGTCGTTCCCTATGTCTGTACATCGGGCTCGGCCGTCTGCGGCAACTAGCAGGCGTCGGCCTTAGAGGTTTTGTCATCGCCGGGCCAACCCGGCGATGACGGTGGGCTTTGGCGCGGGCTTTTTGCGGCTGAAACGCCGCGACGCCGATGCCTCGCCTCCGCCACATCCCTTGGTAAGCTCCTCGTCAATCTCTATCTGCTTGGATAGTGACTGAAAGGACGGAGCTGAGTATGGGTGGCGTGGGGTTCCCTCAATATTCGATGCGCGAGCGTGTGGCCGACGGCTGCATTCACGTGATCAGCGTCACCGCGAGCCTTGTGGCGCTGACAGCGCTTCTGATCATCGGCGTCAAGGCGCAAGCCACGCTCTGGAGCGTCAGCCTCGCCATCTATGGTCTCGCCCTCGTCGCCACCTTCAGCTGCTCCGCAGGCTATCACCTCATCGTCCGCCCGAGGCTCAAGGAGGTGTTTCGCCGCCTCGACCACGCAGCGATCTTTCTCATGATTGCCGGCACTTACACGCCGTTCGCGCTGATGAAGATGGACGTTGCTTGGGGGCTCGGCTTGCTCGCCGTGGTCTGGACCATGGCAGCCATCGGCATCGCCATCAAGCTGTTCGCGCCGCGCTATCTCGAAGGCGTCTCCACGGCGCTCTATCTGGTCCAGGGCTGGGCCGTGATCTTGGCTTGGCATCCACTCGCGTCGGCGGTGCCGGAGCGTGTGCTGACGCTGCTCGCGATCGGCGGGGTGCTCTATACTGTCGGCGTGGTGTTCCATCTCTGGGAGCGCCTGCCATTCCAGAACGCCATCTGGCACGGTTTCGTGCTCACCGCCGCGAGCGTGCATTACGTCGCCGTGCTCGACGTCGCGGGCTCCTGACCCGTCTGCCTCGGACAGCGCCACCCCTGAAATCTTTTTTTGCCGCGTGATCTTGCCCGAAAGGTCTGCACCTTTGCGGGATCATGCTCTGGCTTTCAGCGAATGAGAGCGGTGCTAGAGTGCCGCATGACCATGGTCACGGAAGACGCGGGCGAGCGCCCATCGGCGGAAGCGAAGCAAACCCTATTCGCCAAGCTTGCCGCGCGCTTCGGGGCTCGCTTCTCGACCGGCGCTGCGCTGCGCGAGCAGCATGCCAACACCTTGACCTGGATCGCGACGCAACCCCCCGATGCGGTGCTGTTCGCGGAAGCGACCTCCGAGGTGGTCGAGGTGGTGACGCTTTGCGCGGAGGCACGAGTGCCGGTGATCCCCTTCGGCACCGGCACCTCGCTCGAAGGCCACGTCAATGCGCCCTTCGGCGGCGTCTCGCTCGATCTCTCCCGCATGAACCGCATCCTCGCCGTGCATGAGGAAGACCTCGATTGCGTGGTCGAGCCCGGCGTTACCCGCAAGGCCCTGAGTGATTATCTGCGCGACCGCGGGCTCTTCTTCCCGATCGATCCCGGCGCCGATGCAAGCCTCGGCGGCATGGCGGCGACCCGCGCCTCCGGCACCAACGCGGTGCGCTACGGCACCATGCGCGACAATGTCTTGAGCCTCAAAGCGGTGATGGCCGACGGCAGCCTGGTCAAGACTCGGCAGCGCGCCCGGAAATCGGCAAGCGGCTACGATCTCACCCGTCTGTTGATAGGCTCCGAGGGCACGCTCGGGATCATCACCGAGCTCACCCTCAAGCTCGCCGGCATCCCTGAAACCATCCTCTCCGGAGTCTGCCCCTTCGCCACCATCGAAGGCGCCTGCAACGCCGCCATCGCCGCCATGCAGATGGGCCTTCCCTTGGCGCGCATCGAGCTCGCCGACGAGGTGCAGATCAAGGCCTGCAACGCCTATTCGCGGCTTACCCTGGCCGAGCAGCCGACGCTGTTTCTCGAGTTCCACGGCACCTCCGCCGCGACCCGCGAGCAGGTCGAAACCTTCGCCGAGATTGCGCGGGAGCACGGGGGAGGGGAGCTCGCTCACGCGGAGCGTCAGGAAGAGCGGAGCAAGCTCTGGCAAGCCCGCCACGATGCCTATTGGGCCGCGCGGGGTTTGCGGCCCGGCGCCGAGGTTGTGACGACCGATGTTTGCGTGCCCATCTCCGCCCTTGCCGCTTGCGTCGGCGAGACCCGCGCCGATATTGACAGGATCGGCCTGCTCGCCCCGATCGTGGGCCATGTCGGCGACGGCAATTTCCATGTCATGCCGCTGCTCGATAGTGGCAACGCCACCGAGAGGAGCGCGGTGCAGGGCTTCCTCGACCGGCTGATCGCCCGAGCCTTGCGCATGGACGGCACCTGTAGCGGCGAGCACGGCGTGGCCCAGGGCAAGATCCGTTATCTCGCGCAAGAGCATGGGCAGGGCGTTAAGGTGATGCTTACCATAAAAAGAGCGCTGGACCCGTTGAATATTCTCAATCCCGGGAAGATCTTTGCGGTATCATGACTAAGCTTACGAGTGGACGCGATCGGCACGTTGGTCGACATTCACGAAGCTTCATCACTGTTCCCGTAGACGAATGCTTCGCTGCCATTTGTGGAGAAAGTCATGGTCAACTTTCGCGCGCCGTTTGCCGGTTGTTTGCTGAGCCTGGCGGCATCTGCCGCTGTCGCGGCACCCTTCGCTCAGTTGTCAAGCGCCGATCAGCAACTCGCGGCTGCAAACCACCCGGCCGCCGTGACGATGATTGCGTCCAAACCCGCCGGCGAGCCGGTCGTGCCGAGCATCATCTTCACGGCCTACAAGCTGAACTGACGGCGAGCGGCCAGGCGGGGGCGCCAGGTCGGGGCCGCGTGCCGATTTGGCTTGATCAGGTCGATCGAAGCGGTCAATCGGCGTATATGCGCGGCCTTGCGCACGGACGGCACCTGTAGCGGCGAGCACGGCGTGGGCCGGGGCAAGATCCGCTATCTCGCGCAAGAGCACGGGCAGGGCGTCGAAGTCATGGTTGCCATAAAAAAAGGCGCTAGACCCGTTGAAAATCCTCAATCCTGACAAGAACTTTGCGTTATCATGACCAAACTTGCGGGCGGACAGGACCAAAGGGTCCCCTGGCTTTGCCAAATGCCCTGCGAATGCTCGCGTCCGAGCCTAAGGCATAGACCTTCGTGAACTCGTTTCTGCTCACTTTAACGGCAGTGCTGATCGTCGTGCTCGGCGCGCTCTTCGCGGCGCCGCTCTTCATCGACTGGAACGACTACCGGCCGGTGTTCGAGACGCAAGCGGCGAAGCTGCTCGGCCGTGCGGTGAAGGTTGGCGGAAAGGTGCATCTGGTGCTTTTGCCCGCGCCAGAGCTCCGCTTCGATGACGTCAAGGTCGCCGATCAGGACGGACGCTTCGACCAGCCCTTGCTCGAGGCGCGGTCGATCGAGGCCTGGCTCAATATCGGCGCCTTACTCGGTGGCGGCGTCGAGGCCCGCAACATCACGATCTCTGACCCTGTCCTACGCCTGGCGCTCCGGCAGGATGGCAGCAGCAATTGGAGCGATGTGGGGCGGCCCGGAGAGGCCCTTCCCTTTGTTCCGAAAGAGGTCCTGCTCGACGAGGTCAGCGTCACCGGCGGCAGAATCGAGGTGATGCGGCCGGGACAGCCCTCGCTGGTGATCGCTGGGGTCGAAGGCGAAGCAAGCGCTGGCTCGCTGTCCGGGCCCTATAAGGTCTCCGCGACCTATGATTTTGCAGGCCGCCACCAGGAGCTTCGCTTCTCGACGAGCGCGAGCGACGCCGATGGATTGTTCCGGCTGAAATCGGCGCTGCGCGATCCCGACCGCAGCACCACCTATCTGCTCGAGGGCGACGTGACGGGCTTGCGGCAGAAGCCCAGCTATGCCGGCAACCTCATCATTCGCATTGCCCCGAACCTCCCCGCTGTACAGCAGACCGCGGAGCCGCAAGCTGCCGGGCCGCAGGCTGGGCAGCAGGCCGCCGAGCCGCCGACACCGGCGGCCGGGCCGCCGGCTGGGGACGAGGCGCTCACCCCCGAGACCAACCTCTCGGCCTTCGAGCTGAAGGGTGAGGTCAAGGCGACGCCCGACCGCGCCGAGCTGCCGTCCTTCGAGCTCACCCTCCATGCCAAGGGCCGCTCGCAGATGCTGAAAGGCAAGCTCGCGCTCGATTTCGGCGAGCACCCCAAAGCCGCCGGCGAGCTCTCGGCGCGTTGGATCGACGTCGATACGCTGCTCGCGGTGGGCGCGAAGACTGAGCCCCAAGCCGAGCTTTCCGCAGCCGAGGCTCTCAGCGCGGTTGCCGAGAAGCTGCTGGCAGAGGCCGCCTCGGTCGGGGAGGGCGCGCTATTGATCAATCTCGATCAGGCGAGCCTTGGTGGGGATTTAATCGGCGACATTGACCTCGCGCTCGCCTCGCGCGACGGCGCGGTCACGATCGAGCATCTCAAGGCCGAGCTACCGGGCGAGACTAGGCTGGAGGCTTCGGGGCGCCTGAGCCGCGCCAAGGGGGCCCCGGTATTCGAAGGCCCGCTCAAGCTCGAGGGCTCCAAGCTCAGGACGCTCACCCGCTGGGCCGCCGGCGACCGCGAAATGTCTGGGCAAGCGTCGGTGGGCGCCTTCGCGCTGTCCGCCAAGGCCACCATTGGCGGCGGCAATCTCGATCTCAACGATGCGAGCGGCGAGCTGAGCGGGACGAAATTCAGCGGTGCCTTGCACTACCATGGTCGTGAGCAGCGCCTGATCGATCTTGCCCTCGACAGCGACCGGCTCGACCTTAGAGAGGTGCTGGGCGACAGCGCCGCCTGGCGCAGCTGGCTGCCGGCGTCCACGGCGACCAAGGACGCAGCGTCGGGGGCCGCGCCGAACCTCCTCACCTCGCTCCGCGACGACGAGGCGGATGTGACCTTGCGCGTGGGCGAGCTCCTGCTTCCCAACATCCCTCCAGGCAAGCTCGATGCGAAATTCACGCTTGCTAAGGATGTCCTCGACGTGGAGCGCCTCGACTTTGCTGCCACGGGCGCCATCGCGCTCAACGGCAAAGGCCATATCGAGCGCTTGAGCGACGTTCCCGTGGGTCAGGTGGACTTCGCGCTGCAAGCAGCGACCGCCGACGGCCTGCGCGTGGCGGCCGAGCTTTTGGGCATGACCGAAAGCGTGACCAAATCGAAGCAGCTTGCGAGCCTTGCGCCCCTGGACTTGCAGGTGGGCCTTACGGCGGTCAGGGACGGCAATGCGACCAAAGCCTCGGTCCAGGTGAAGGGGAAGGCGGGCGGCGCGGATGTTTCCGCCATCGCCAAGGCCATTGGCGAGCCGGCCAAGCTCGCCGATGCCGAGATCGACATTGATGGCACCGTTGCGGGCGACCGGCCGCAGGCGCTGCTGAGCCTGCTGGTTCCCGGCCTTACGCCAGAACGGCTGGCCCTCGCCGGCGCCGAGCAGGGCAAACTCACGCTGAAAGCCCATGGCGTGCCGAATGCGAACGTCACGGGCCGCGCCGAGCTGGTGACGGCGTCCTTGCAAGCGGCCTTTGACGGCCGGGGTTCGCTCAAACCGGATGGCGTCGCCCTCTCGGGGCAAGCCTCGGCGAAGACCAGCAACGCGGCGCTGGCGCTCGTGCTGATGGGCCTCGACGCGTCGCCAAGCGACTCCGGCGTCCCCCTCGACCTGCACGCCGATATGGCCAAGGCCGCGCAAAGCATCGATCTCAATTCCGTCGCGGGCCAGATCGCGGGACAGACCGTGCGGGGAAGCGCCCATTTCGACTTAAGCGGGGACAAGACGCGCTTCAACGTTCAGGCAAATGTCGCGTCGGCGTCGTTGCCGTCGCTGCTTGGGCCGCTGGTCGCGTGGCAGCGGACGCCGACGACAGAGCAGCTCTTGGGCGCGATCGGCAATGGCGCCTCGGACGTGTGGCCGTCGCGCGGCTTTGCGCTTCAGCCACTGGAAAGGGCCGAAGGCGAGATCAGGCTTGACGCGAAGCGGCTCGCGCTCGGCGCGCCGTTCCAGCTCGAGGATGCCGTGCTACTGGCACGGCTCGACAAGGCAGGGCTCTCGCTCACCGATTTGAAGGGCCGTCTGTTCGGCGGTGCCTTCGCCGCATCGGCGACTTTGTCTCCGCAGGGCGCGGGCGCGGAGCTGAAAGCCCATGCCGAGCTCACCTCGGGCCAGCTCGATCAGCTGTCGCAGAGCGTCGCCGGGCGCATTCTCGCCAAAGGTCCCTTTGCCCTCACCGTCAATGTCTCCGGAGAAGGTCTCAGTCCTCCCGGCCTCGTCGCTGGGCTAAGCGGCGAGGGGACGCTTACGCTCGATCCCGGAGTAGTGCAGGCCCTCTCGCCGGAGCCGCTGCGGCGCATGGCGATCGATGCCGCCAAGACCAAGAAGATCAAGGTGGATAAGGACCAGATCGCGGCGCAGGCGCGCAGCCTGCGCGACAAGCTCACCCGCGGGACCTACAGCTACGCCGCGGCCAAGCTTGCCTTCGAGGTGAAGAACGGCACGCTCAAATTCGAGCCCGCGACGCTTGCGAGCAAAGGCGCCGAGACTACGATCAACGGCTATGTGGAGCTTGCGAGCCTCCGCCTGGACAGCGAGTGGGTGATGCGCCTCGACGGCAGCCGGGACGCCGATGTGCCGCCGGTAAGCCTCGTCTTTGCCGGTCCGCTCAGCGATGCCGGCGCGATCACGCCCGCGATTGACACGGCCTCGATCGAGAGCTTTCTCACCGTTCGCCGCATGCAGGAGGACGTGGAGCGGCTCGAGACGCTTGACGTGAGCGGGCGCAATCAGGCGCCGGCCGACGCCGAACCGTCGGCCGACGCCCCGCCCGAAGCCAAGCGCTCAAGCGACGCCACGCCGTCCGCCGAGCCCCCTGCCGAGGCCGAGCGTCCGGCAGAGACGCCCGTTGAAACCAAGCGCTCAAGCGTCGCCAAGCCGTCAGCCGACATCCCTGCGGTGGCCAAGCGGCCGGCAGAGGCGCCCGTCGAAGCCAAGCGCTCGAACGTCGCCAAGTCGTCAGCCGAGGCTCCCGCCGAAGCCAAGCGCCAAAGCGTTGCCGCGCCGAAGGCGGCAGCCTCGGCCAAGGCACCGCCCGTCTCGGCCGCCGCACCGTCGGAGCCGCGGGCGGCGGATTTGGACGCCGGTACGCAGGGCGCGCCACCGCAGCCCGAACCGGCACTCCCATGGAGCCAAGGCCCGGCCAACCCAGCGCCAGACCAGAGGCCCGCGCCGGCCGCAACCGCGCCGGAGCAGCCGGCGCCAGTTACCGCCGTGGGCGACGACGTTGGGGCGCCAGCGGCGCCCGCGCCAAAAGCATCGAAAGGGCCGAGAGCGCCGAGCCGTCCGCCGCAAACGCCGGACGACTGGAAGAAGGGCGTCGGCATCTTCAGCGGGGGCTAGAGCCTGATCCGGAAAAGAGGGATCCGGTTTTCCGGCAAGATCCTGCGTAAATCAAAAGGCTAGAGCGCCATTGCAACTATCGGCGCTCTAGCGCGCTTTCCGCATGCGCTCCAATACGTAGAGACGGATCGCCGCGGAGAGACTTGTCTCCGAGAGGCCTGTGTCCGAGGGACTCGTTTCTGTCGGACGCGCGCCGCCGCGTCCCTTGTCGATCTCGCCGACGAGGTCGGCCACCGACCTGCCGTCGCCTTCCGCAAACGCGCAAAGCGCCTCCCAGAACGCATCCTCTACCGAGATGCTGGTGCGGTGGCGGGCGATGGTGATCGAGCGCTTGTTGCGCGATTTGGCCATGAGGGACGGCTCCGCCATGAGGCCTACCTTTTTATCCCGAGGAGCTGCGAAGCAGTGTCTCGACGGATGACACCCGAACGCTACCGCTTCGGACCGACCATGTCCTCCGGTCTCACCAGCCGATCGAAATCCGCCGCGCTGATGGCGCCGAGCCGCACCGCCTCCTCGCGCAAGGTGGTGCCACGCTTATGCGCGGCCTTGGCGATCTCGGCCGCCTTGTCATAGCCGATATGGGGCGCAAGCGCGGTGACCAGCATCAGCGAGCGATTGAGATGCTCTCTAATGCGTTCCCGATTGGCCTCGATGCCGATGATACAATTGTCGGTGAAGCTCAAGGA
>Ga0116216_10002501_pt1 | contig 12202 bp, 12 predicted proteins | sample Sb_taG_11_FD_89696 | JGI IMG/M metagenome (GOLD analysis project Ga0116216, IMG submission 89696) | Peat soil microbial communities from Weissenstadt, Germany - Sb_50d_3_AS metaG | ecosystem: Environmental > Terrestrial > Soil > Wetlands > Peat | place: Germany: Weissenstadt | collected 2010-09-21
CAGGTGTTCCTCCCGATATCTACGCATTTCACCGCTACACCGGGAATTCCACTGCCTTCTCCCGCACCCTAGCGTGGCAGTCTTGAACGGCCCCCCCGGGTTAAGCCCGGGGATTTCACGCCCAACTTACCGCACCGCCTACACGCCCTTTACGCCCAGTAATTCCGAACAACGCTCGCCCCCTACGTATTACCGCGGCTGCTGGCACGTAGTTAGCCGGGGCTTCCTCCAGGGGTACCGTCATAATCGTCCCCCTCGACAGCACTTTACGATCCGAAGACCTTCCTCGTGCACGCGGCGTCGCTCCGTCAGGCTTTCGCCCATTGCGGAAAATTCCTCACTGCTGCCTCCCGTAGGAGTCTGGGCCGTGTCTCAGTCCCAGTGTGGCTGGTCGTCCTCTCAGACCAGCTACCCATCGTCGCCTTGGTGGGCCGTTACCCTCACCAACTAGCTAATGGGCCGCAGGCTCCTCAATCCGCGCATTACTGCTTTCAACACCAAACGATGCCGCTCAGTGGTCGCATCAGGTATTAGCTAACCTTTCGGCTAGTTATCCCGAACGGAAAGGTAGATTGCCTACGTGTTACTCACCCGTCTGCCGCTATCACTTCATCTGTATTGCTACAAAGTGGTGACCGCTCGACTTGCATGTGTTAGGCACGCCGCCAGCGTTAGTTCTGAGCCAGGATCAAACTCTCCGTAAACATTTTTAGGACTTCCGATCACGGGTCGAACGAATTCGACCGCTCCATGGGTTAGATGGAAGAGACCGGAGCCAAATCTGTAACGAGCTGTTTGTGGCTCTTTAGCTTGCATCGCACTGATCGGCTGGCGATCGTCTATGCGCGATGCGTACAACATCAGGGGGGCTAAATCCAAGCCTGATGAGGATCGCTGCGAACGATATACTGGCCCTGAGCAAGCTCGAGACCATGACCACCGCTCCAGCGACATTGATTGACTTCCCTCGAGAGAAAATAAGAAGACCGGCTTACGCCGGCCCCATGCTTTTCGCTCGATGGGACCCACGAAATTATTCGCGTTTGCGCTGTTTAGTTTTCAAAGAACAAGCTAACTCCATTTGGCCGCTCGAAGGGCCAAATTTCGTGTCTCCACCTGGAGCCACCTGGGTTTTAGCCACGCTGACCATTCTAGCACCCCAGGACTGCGCGCGTCAAGCTAACTGTGGGACAGCGGGCGTGTCCCGTTCCCTACGGTCTGGTAACGAATCCCTGACCCCGCATGGTTCCACGCTCAAGCCCGACGCGTTTGGCGCAAGCCGCGCTGCGCTGCGATTTCTCGCCCGGAGCGACGAAAACACATACCTACATTATAAGGAAGGCTGCAAAGGCTCCCAAACCCCGGGGCTTGGCTCTTAGAACTGCAGTCTGAACGTCAACACGAAGTACTCGGCAAGGGCGAGCAAACCCAGGCCGCTTGCGCCCGCGGCGATCGTGATGGTCTTCAACGCTGCACCTTGCCGCGCTGGTAGCCGTCGCGCCCATCCGTAGCATAGAACGTACAGCGCGAACATGAGCACGAACGCGATGGCGATAGTCAGCTTGTAGGCGTCGTTCACGGTCGAGCCTGCGTAGATAGTATACGCCGAATCCACGACCACCAAGAACGATGACGCGATCAGGGCGCCTGTGATGACACCCGCCAGTATACGGAATGTTGTTACCATCCCTATCTGAATCGGTATTTCAATTGAAGTCCAGCAGCGTTCGTGCTGAACCCGTTGAGCGCAGGCGAGACCTCATAGTTCCCTTCGAGGGCGACGTTCTTGGTGAAATATACGCCTGCAAAGACCTTGCCGCCAACGCCTGAATTGGATCCCCCGGGCGCAGTGGGTTCACCACCGCAAAAATCCACACACGGAGGCCGCAGCGTGTTGCAACAGAACCCGCCGAACCAGGTAGCATACGAATAGCTGACGCCTAGACCGCCATACAAGCCAGTCGTGGTCAGCGATTCCGTCGAATATCCGACTCCGAACGCAGCGACAAGGGGATTGAGCGCACCACGCACGTCGAGATAGATGATGGGCTCTCCACCGCCTTTCATCGGGAAGCCATATTGAAACCCGATGGTCGGCGCCGCCGGCACGGCGCCTGGCAGATTTTGGAACGCCACGCCCGCGGAAATCGCGAACGATCCCGAAGTGCCGTCAGCGAACGAAGGCTGAGCAAGGCTCGCCAGGGCAGCGGCGAATGCGGCGACAACGCTGGGTACCAATCTCACGAACCTACCTGGCTGTTTAGCCGCATGCTGCTTCTTCAACTACAGAATCTCCTCACTCGTGCGTTTAGTGCGTCGTGAACGAACCGAGAGTAACCGTTGTCGGCGCCACGCACGACGGCGGATTGTTGGCCTGGTCGTTATGGGTGAAGGTCACGACGTACGTCGTCGCTGCTTGCAGCGGTGGTATGGTCACGCCACCAAACGGAAGGTTCAACCCGGCAAACGGCGTGGCCAGTGGAGATGGGAGCGGGCTCGGTGCCGCACTTATGGGTCCCATTGCCACCTGCAACCCAAGCTGTGTCGTCAGCTTGAGCGTCAATGAGCCCCCGAATGCCGACTGGATCGAGTCGAACGCACCCTGAACCACAAGCACGCCGATCCCAGTCGGCACGGCAGTCGAACCGGGGATTGGGAATACCAGATCGACCGGCCTCAGCGGCTCGGGGAATGGCGTACATTTCGTGGCTTGGGGGTTGCACCCAGCCAGCGCCAGAGCGACGAAGAACGCCGCCGCGCTTGGAAACCATACCTTATCCATGGTGGGCAATCTCCTCGCCTGAAACACCCCCTAGCGTAGCGATCGAGGGTAAACGGAGCGTAAAATCGCCCGGCTCGGAGGGGTCGTGCTTGAATTTTACGCTGCGTTTACCGTGTCACCTTACGCTGGGTCAAGGATGACGATGCCAGCCTTGGTTCGTCACCTGCACACCCCGTCTTGCACGAAAGGGACAGTGATGAGCAAGAGAGCCCCCTTCGCAGTGCTGGCTGCTACAGCGTCCGCGCTGCTCCTTGTTGCCGGCGCCGGCACGCGTGCGACCGCGCAACCCTCCTCGGGCCGCTTTGACGTGGGCGGTCGAGGCGGTCTTCCTGCACTCAACGCCACTGCGCCGAACGCGCGTTTCCATGCGATGGGCGACGATGATGACGGTCGCCTTCGGGTTATGACGTACAACGTGAACGAGGGAAGCGATTTTCTTCAAGTCCAAGGAGTGACGACCACGACGCAGTTTCTTATAGGCGTTGGGCAGATCATCAGCCAGGTCCAAGCGACCAATCCTCCGCTGCGCATGCAGGCCGTCGCAACCCAGATCATCGCCGCAAGGCCAACCCTGGTGAGTTTGGAGGAACTCGACCAATGGTACACGGGTTCTTTCGACCCTTCAACGTCGACATGTGGGCCCATGACGCTCGAGTTCGACATGGTGCAAGAGCTGCTCACTGCGCTCGCAGCGCAGGGTGCGCACTACCGACTCGTCGTGCAGGGACAGCAGTATGCGTTTCCGCCGACGCCCGGACTGATCTTGCCCAGCACGTTCTTGTGCGCGCAGGTCGTCAACCACATTGCGATTCTTGCCCGGACAGACCTCGATCCACGGGCATTTCAACTGTACAATCCGCAAACCGCGCAGTATGTGAACATGGTGTCGCTGCCCACCCCCATCGGCAACCTGCCCGAGCCGAGGGCGTGGGTGTCGGTGGATGCCGTGTTCCACGGGCACGCCTTCCGCTTCATCGGCACTCATCTCGAGTCAGTCGACGCACATGTCCGCGAGCTCCAGGGCGGCGAGCTTCGCTCCGGTCCTGCGAACGTGCGCGTTCCGGTCGTCATTGCCATGGACTCCAACGCGCAGGCCGCACCGCTGCCTCAGGACCCCACCTACATCGACTTCAGGTCAGCAGGGTATCAGGATGCCTGGTCTGAGATATTTCCGCTGCTATCCGGCTTCACGTGCTGTCAGGCCGAGCTCGACAACAACCCAGTCTCGCAACTCTATCAGAGGATCGACTTGATCCTGACACGGGGTCCGGTCGAGGCTCGCCGCATCGGCCTGTTCGGAGCCGATCCGGGCAGCAAGACGTCGACGGGCCTGTGGCCGTCGGACCACGCCGGCGTGGCGTCGATCCTAGACCTCGATCGATAAATCGTTCTAACGTAGGGCTTGCGCTCGTCGCATAGACGGGCGCAAGAACCAACCTTGTCTCGCTCTCAAGAATCTTTCTCTTTGACGGCGCTAGAAGTCTTGAGCTCGGTACGCCGCAATATTCACCTCGAGCGAAGTGGAAAACTCGCCTCCAGCGCGAACGTCCATCGCGTCGCTTACCAGAGGAGGCACTATGAGCACATCACCGGAGGCGGTCGCAAGCGCGAGCCGCCAACCCTCGAACGGCTTAGCCACCTACCTCAAAGTTCTCTACGCGCCCGGTGAAGCGTTTGCGACGCTCGCGCGCATTCCGACCTGGGGCTGGGCTGCGATCATCGGCGTCGTATTGACAGTCATCGCGACCGCGATCGGCATACCCGCCATCATACATTTGATCCACGCCCAGCAAGACAAAGTGTTGCAGCAACTTCCAGCCGATCAGGCGGCGGCGCGGCGCGCCGTGCTTGACAAAGTGCCACAAACCCTCTACGTCTCGATCTCCCTCATCCAAGCAGTGCTCATCCCGTGGTTCATATGGCTGGTCGGAGCAGTCGTCTTTGTCGTCGGCGCGGCTCTCAGCGGCGGCGAAGCGCGCTTCAAATCAGCGTGGGTCTCCACCGTCAACCTCTACATCATCGGCGGCATCGGGGCGGTCGCGACCTACATCATCATCGCCTTGCGTGGCCCGGCGAGCGTGGCGTCAGCAGCCGACCTGTACGCGCTGCCGTCGCTGGCCATGCTCGTCTCAGGTCCGGTGAAACTCCAAGCCTTCCTCTATAGTCTCAACGTCCTGAACGTCTGGTACTACATCGTCGCCGTCATCGCGCTCGAGCGGATGATGAAGATGAGCCGTACCGCCTCGATCATCACCGTCGTGGTACTCGCAGTTGTTGGCGGCGGCCTGGGGGCGGCGTTTGCGAAATGATCACCCACGCGCTCGACAAAGGTTCGCGACCAGCTGCTCTCGCAGCGGTCGCGTGCATGCTTCTCGTCTGCGGTGCGCAAGTGCGAGCCGGCAGCGCAACCAATATCAGCTCTCCACCGCAGGTGATGACCCTCCAACAGTCAGTTGATTTCGCGCTGGCCCACAATTCCACCGTGCTCCAAGCCGTCGCTACAGCGGCCAACGCCGGCGCGACGCTGGCGCGGGAGCGCGCGGTGACCTTGCCGACGATCAACGGCGTGCTGTCGAGCGACCTCGCCAAGAGCCAGAACAGCGGGCAATACGCGCAGATCGGCGCACAGGTGACCCCGACATTCTCGCAAAACACCGCCGCGCTCGAGGCGAACTTTCTCGGCCTGAACCTCACAAATATCTATGACGCGCGCTCGGCGAAGGCGGCATACGATCAAGCTAATGAACAGCTGTTCTTAGCGCGCGAGCAGACCACGCTTGACGTCGAGACCTCGTTCTACCAAGTGGTGCAGGACAAGCAGCTCACGGAAATCGCCAACGAAAACGTCAACTACAACCGCGCGCTTGAGGAGATCGCCGAGGTCAACTTCCGCGCGGGCAAGGTCGCGGGTCTCGACGAGCTCAAAGCACAGGTCGCCTACACCTCGGCGGTCGAGCAGTACAGCTCCGCAGAGGCGGATCAAGAAGACGCACGCGAAAACTTGGCGCAGCTCATCGGCGCGCCGATGTCGCAACAATTCGCGTTGCCGGCAGCACCACCCGAGCCGCCGTTGCCCAATCTCGACGAGAAGCAGCTCGATGTCGTCGCCCTTGCCAATAGGCCGGAGGTGGCCATCGCGCAAGCGCAGCTCGATGCCGCCTATATCTCGAACGCCCTGGTCGACGCACCCAACCGCCCCTACGTGCAGATGAGCGGCGCGTGGGGGAATCAAGTCTCACCCACGAACAACGCGCAACTTTTTAGCGAATGCACCGCGGCCGGCTTGCCACCGGCGCAGTGCCAACCCGGCACATCGCACTTCTACGAGCTGTCGATCCTCTCGACGTGGTCGTTGCCGCTCGTCGACTATGGAACGGTGCACTCCGGACACGTGAGCGCTCATCGCGAGATCGACGCACAAACGTCGGGCGTCACCAATGCGAGGCAGCAAGCGCTGATCGACGTCGACCAGGCCGTGCGCCGCTTGCTCGTCGAGCGCGATAACCTGACGCTGGCGAGCAAAAACGTCGAGGTGGCAAAGCAAGCCGCCTACATCTCGGCCGTGCAGTATAAGGTCGGCATGATCAGCCAGACCGACGTCAGCGCGGCACAGCAATCGTATCTCACGGCAGCCAGACAGCTGCTCGACGCGCAGGTGGCCTACGTGCTCGGGATCGCCAGGTTGAAGAAGGCGACCGGCACCTTGACCGCGGCGCTATGAAGAAGCTCTGGAACAATCCGAAGGGGCGCATCGTTTTCTTAGTCGTGGGCCTTGTGCTCTTGATCGGGATCGGCGTCATCGGCCATCGCGGACCCGCGCCGGTTGAGGTGGCGACGGTCGTCGTAAAGCCTACAACATTGACGGTGAAGCTGCCCGAGAATGGGGTGCTGTCGCGGCCGCAGACGACGACTATCGCCGCAGAAGTTGCCTCCAACATCATCTCTATCTATGCGCGTGAAGGGCAGTCCGTGCGCGCAGGCGACCTGCTCATGCGACTTGACGATCGCCAGATCGCCGCCGCAGTCGCCACCGATCGCGCGACAAGCGCCGAAGCTCGCGCGACGCTCTCTGGAGCGCAGGCGCGCTTGCAGGCCGATATCGCCGCCAAGAGCGAGGGCCAGATCTCCGGCGGTCTCGGCGGTGCGTCGATCGGTCTCTCGGGCGCATCGCAGCTCGTGCAAGCCGAGCAGACGCTGACATCCGCGCGTCTGGACCTGCAGACAGCCAAAGAGGCGTACGATGCGGACCAACAGCTCTATAAGATCAACGGCGTAGCCCGCCAGCAGCTCGACCGCGACAAGGCCTCCTACGACGATGCGGTGGCGAACCAGCGCACCGCACAGCGGCAATACGACCTTCTCAAGGAGCAGTTGCGTGAGACCGGCGGCCAGCTCGATTCGCAGATCGAGGCGGATCGCGTCTCCGTCGCGAGCGCCCAGGCGCAACTCGAATCGGCTAACGCCGGCTTGGCAGTCCACTTAGGCAATCTTGACGATACAGAAGTACGCGCCCCGTTCGATGGCGTCATCCAGCAGCTCGGCGACGCCCCGACGACGAGTTCGACGGTGCCGCTCGCGGCCGGCGATGCGGTAACCCCGGGCGAGGTGTTGTTCACGATCGCCGCCGCGGGGCCGATGGTCGTCAAGGCACAAGTCGACGAACAAGACGTCATCAACGTCAGGCTCAAACAGCGTGCCCTCGTCACGGGTGAGGATTTCCCGAACCGTACGCTCAGCGGTTCCGTCAGCAACATCGCAGCCGTCGTCCTCCAGGTGAACCAGGCCGGCAATAGTGCCAAGAACGTCGAGACGACTATCGCGCTTGACCGGGACTACGATTTCCTGCGACCCGGCATGTCGTGCGACGTCGACATCATCACCGGTCAGGCCAAGAACGCGCTCGTCGTGCCGCTCGCGGCGATCGTCGACGATAGCGCCAAGCACTACGTGTTCGTCATCAAGGGGAACAAAGCGTCGCGGGTCGAGGTGCGCAAAGGCTTGGCGAGCGATACCGACGTCGTCATCACCACAGGCATCGCGAGGGGGGACGTCGTCGCCACGACCAACGTCAAGGACCTCAAAGACGGGTCGGCCGTGAAGGTCCAGCCCGCAGCTTCTCCCGCGCCGAGTTCCTCGCCCGCGTCGTGAAGATTTGGGAGTTTTTCGGCGCAGCGCTCGAGACGCTGTGGTCGAACCGTATGCGGTCCGTCTTGACGATGTTGGGCATCATCATCGGCACGGCCGCCGTGATATCAATTTTTGCTCTCGGCCAGAGCGCCTCGTCGTCGATCCGTTCGAGCTTGGCGCAGTTCGGGAACCAAGGGATCCTCTTCTTCCCCGGCGGCGGCACGCGAACCCTGAAGACCGTGAGTTTGGAGTGGCGCGATTTCACCGCCGTTCGGGATGGCTGCTCGCGCTGTCTGTCGGTGGCGCCGGTTTACGACACCTACGTCACCATCCACTCCGGACACACAAACGATACGTTCGATCTTTCGTCGGACACCGACTACGTCGTGGACAGCCTCGCGCTGGCCGAGGGACGCCGCTTCAACGCGGACGATATTGCGGGCGCTCGCGCTGTCGCCAACCTGCTCATGCCTGCCAAACAAGAGCTGTTCGGCGCCGGTCCCGCCGTCGGGAAGTACGTGCGCATTGAGAACCGGCGGTTCTTGGTCGTGGGCGTGTACGCCCCTGTGAGTCTTGGACTTCTCAGCGGCTTGGGTGGGGGAAGCGCATCGACCATCAACATCCCATACACAGCGTATCACCATCTACCAGGGTCGCAGATTGAATTTCTGCAGGTGTGGGCCAAGCCGGGCGTGCGAACGGCCGACGTCATCGACGAAGTTCAGGGGATACTGCAGCATATCCATGGACCGCACGCGGCGTTTGAGGCACAAGACTTCACGCAACAGGTCGATCAGTTTCAAGCGGTGATCGAGGCCATCGCCATCGGGATTTCGGCCATCGGGTTCATCGCGCTTGTCGTCGGCGGCATCGGGGTGATGAACATCATGCTCGTGTCGGTCATCGAACGGACGCGCGAGATCGGCATCCGCAAAGCGATCGGCGCATCGCGCCTCGACATCCTGTGGCAGTTCTTGGCTGAGGCGGTCGCCATCACGCTGATCGGTGGGTTGATCGGCGCGGTGATCGGCGTCGGCGCCGCGCTGTTGATGGATGCGCTTGTCGTTAGCAAAGTCTCGAGCGGGGCCATATCGATAAACTGGTTCCCGATCCTCGTCACGTCGCTGGGCTTTTCCGTGCTCGTGGGGATATTCTTCGGGACGTACCCCGCCACGCGCGCCGCGGCGCTCTCCCCCATCGAGTGTCTGCGCCATGAATAAGCTTTGGGAGTTCGTCAGACAAGCACTCGACGTCATCTGGCGCAACCCGATGCGTTCGCTTCTGACCATGCTTGGTCTGATCATCGGCGTCGGCTCGGTCATCGCGATCTTGGCGGTCGGAGATTCGACCACGAAATCGGTGCTCAACATCCTCTCGCCGTATTCACTTGCATCGGGCTTTGTCTTCCCAAAGGAGGATCAGCCCGATCCTCAACTCGCGCTCATTCGTTACGACGACGCGCTACGTGTTCGACAGATGGTGCCGGAGGCAAAAGACATCCTTCCGATTCTCTCAATCTCCATTGAGACGCGCATCAATCACGAGGACAAGACCGTGCGCGTTGTGACTGCCGGTGCCGGGCAGGGCGTCGACACGACGCCGCTTGTGGAAGGGCGGTTGTTCGACGCGCATGACATCGCGGCGCATCGCAAGATAGCGATTCTCTCGAATCGCGCGCGGACCGACCTATTGCCGGACACCGCCTCGGCAGTGGGGCAGCACATCCGGCTGAACGGCAGCGACTTCGAAGTCATCGGCGTGCAGGCGCCACCGGTCAACCCCGGCCTCTTGGGCGGCAGCGCGAGCGGACTCTCGACGATCATCGTTCCATACACGCTCATTCCGCAACTCGGCTACACCTACGTGTTAGGTCTCACCGTCGTCGCAGCGGACAGCGCGTCTTTACCTCCAGTCACTGACGCCACGATCGCCGCGCTCAAGAAGATCCACGGTCAGCGCGCACAATACGAGGAGCGTGACGTCAAGCAGTTGAGCGACGTGATCACAAAGGTCTTCAGCGTTCTCACCGCGGTCATCGGCGTCGTCGCCGGGATCTCACTCGTGGTGGGCGGCGTTGGGATCATGAACATCATGCTGGTATCGGTCACCGAGCGCACGCGCGAGATCGGCATCCGCAAAGCCATCGGCGCGACGCGCGGCGACATCGTGTTGCAGTTCTTCATCGAAGCCCTGCTGTTGTGCATCATCGGAGGACTCATCGGCCTGATCTGCGGCGTCCTCATCGCCGAGCTCGTCATCCATACGTGGATCAAGCTGCTGACGCCCGCGCTCGTGTCATTCGCCTGGGGCCCGATCATTGCAGTGGCGATCGCGTTTTCGACCGGCGTCGGCGTTCTCTTCGGCACGTACCCGGCGGTGCGTGCCTCGTATCTCAACCCCATCGAGGCGCTGCGCTATGAGTAAGCCGGTGGTCGAGATGACGCAGGTGACCAAGACGTATGAGCTCGGCGATATCCAGGTACACGCACTGCGCGGTATCTCGTTCTCCGTGGCACACGGCGAATATGTCGCGATCATGGGACCATCGGGCTCGGGCAAGTCGACGCTGATGAATCTCATCGGCTGTCTCGACAAGCCGACAAGCGGCGTCTACCGCTTCGACGGTGTCGACGTCACCGAGCAGTCAGACCAACAACTCGCCGCGATCCGGCTGAAAAAGCTCGGCTTTGTCTTTCAGGGTTTCAACCTGCTTGGCCGTACGACGGCGCTGCGCAACGTGGCGCTGCCGCTCTTCTACTCAGGCGACAAACAGCGCGACGCGAAGGCGCTCTTGGTCCTCGACAAGGTCGGGCTGGCCGACCGGGCGCAGCACCGGCCGAGCGAGCTTTCAGGCGGTCAGCAGCAGCGCGTCGCCATCGCTCGGGCGCTCGTGAACGATCCGGCGCTTGTCCTCGCCGATGAGCCGACGGGCAATCTCGACTCCGTGACCGCGGAAGGGATCATGGCCCTCTTCGGGCAGCTCAACGACGAGGGACATACCATCATCATGGTGACGCACGACGACGATATCGCCAATCACGCCAAGCGCGTCATCAAGCTGCGCGACGGCCTCGTGGTCCATGACGAAGCGGTGGCGACTCAGGCATGACGACAGCCGGCGGCTCGTAGGCGCGTGACGGCACACGTGCCTATCGCGCGAGCATTGACCCAACAACAACGCCCGTCTAGAAGGGCTCTGAGCACGCAGTAATCAAGAGCGCCAACATTCTGCTGGAGGGCAAGACAGGATGCGTATTGGCGTTGACATCGGCGGCACCAAGATCGAGGTCATCGCATTGGCAGACGACGGCTCGACGTTGATGCGCGAGCGCGTGCCGGCACCAGGCGGCCAGTATAATGAAGTGCTTGACACCGTGAAGTCGCTGGTCGACATGGTCGAGCTCGAAAAAGGCAAAGGCGCTTCTGTCGGGATCGGCCTGCCCGGGGCTGTCTCCGCCAAGACCGGCCGTATCAAAAACTCGAATAGCGCCTATCTGATCGGTACCGATTTCGCCAACGACATCAGCAAGCGGCTTGGCCGCGAAGTCAAGATCGGCAACGACGCCAACTGCTTTGCGCTCTCGGAAGCGACCGACGGCGCCGCGGCCGGCGCCCACGTGGTCTTCGGCGTCATCTTAGGCACGGGCGTGGGTGCCGGCATCGTCATCGACCAGACCATCGTCGAGGGCGTAAACGCGATCGCTGGCGAGTGGGGACACAACCCGCTCCCCTGGTCCAACGATGCAGAGTCAGCGCACGTGCGATGCTATTGCGGGAAGACCGGGTGCATTGAGGCATTTCTCTCCGGCGCCGGACTACAGCGAGCCTATAAGTTGCTCTCCGGACGATATGTCGACACCTACGAGATCGCTCGAGCTGCGGCTGCGAATGAGGCCGCCGCCACACAATGTCTCGCGGAATATGAAGACCGCCTCGCTCGCTCGCTCGCCACAGTGGTCAACATCCTCGACCCGGATGTGATCGTGCTCGGTGGCGGTCTTTCGAAGATCGAATGGAACTACCGCGGCATACATGACGGCATCGCGCGTTACGCGCTGACCGATAGGCTTGACACCAGGGTCGTGCAGGCCCACCATGGCGATTCGAGCGGCGTCCGCGGCGCAGCCATGCTGTGGCGCATCTAGCCCCTCCACCACCGTACTGAAAGAGGCAACGATCTAGAGCGTCAGTTGCGCGATGCGGCTTTCGAGGTCGAGCAAGAGCCTCTTGCGATCGAGCCCGCCGCCGTAGCCGACCAGGCTCCCGTCTGCGCCGATGACGCGATGACACGGA
>Ga0116216_10002505_pt1 | contig 12194 bp, 11 predicted proteins | sample Sb_taG_11_FD_89696 | JGI IMG/M metagenome (GOLD analysis project Ga0116216, IMG submission 89696) | Peat soil microbial communities from Weissenstadt, Germany - Sb_50d_3_AS metaG | ecosystem: Environmental > Terrestrial > Soil > Wetlands > Peat | place: Germany: Weissenstadt | collected 2010-09-21
GATAGAGATCACCGCGGTGCTGCAGGAAGCTCGAAACGCCTTACCTGCCATAGCGATGCATGAGCTGCATCACGCGGTCGTGCGGAAGGGCGTAGATGGTGTCTCCGTCGCGCCCGACCATGGTGTACGAGGCCAGCATGGCGTTGATCACCGCCTCATCGGTGCTTTCGATGGCCGCCACGAAGATCGGATTGAGGTATGCGCGGTCCATCTCCGTCACCTGAAACGTCCGCTGGTCTGAGGCATATGGCACGACGTTGGCGGTAGAGAAGGCGATGATGATGTCGCCGCTGCCTTCGCGCGACGAGGCGCCGGTACGCGCGAGTCCCAGCGCCGCTCGCTTGGCAAGATCGACGAGCTGGATGTGCGACAGAGGCGCATCGGTCGCGACCACGATGATGATCGACCCTTCGTTTGAATGGTCGACGGGCAAAAGGTCCTTGAAATTGGCCCCTATCGGCACACCGTCGATTGTGAAGTCCTGGCGGCGCGCGAAGGTGTTGCAATTGACCAAGACGCCGACGGTATAGCCGCCGTCCGCTTTGGCGATGACGCGCGACGCCGTGCCGATGCCGCCATGGAACTCGTACGCCACAGCCCCGGTGCCGGCGCCGACGTCTCCCTGAGCGACGGGTCCGCTCGTCGCGCTATCAAGGGCGGTGACGGTCTTTTCCGCGGTGTTGTGGCGCCCTTGCTGGTCGTTGAGAAAATCGTCGTTCACCTCGGCCACGACCGGCAGCGGCACATCCTCTATGTAGCCGATCTTCGGGTTGTGCTTGATCATCCACGAGACGACGCCGTCGTCAACGCGCCCCACCGAGAGCGAGTCGGTCAAGGTGATGGGTGTCTCGAGGAATCCCGCTTCATTGACCCACAGCGATCCAGTCATCTCTCCGTTGCCGTTGAGAGGCCACACCGCAGCGAACACGCGGTGATGCCAGATGTCTTGGCGCGGGATGATGCCGGTGATGCCCGTGCGCACGGGCCCGACGCCGGGGATGAGCTTGCCCGAGCCTTCGATGAGCGTCACCTGCCCGACCATGACGCCGGCGACGTCGGTGATCGCGTCATAGCGGCCGTGCGGCAGGCTCCCCAGATGGATGCCGAGCGCCGGAGCCTTTGTGTACGGTCCGGTCGAGGCGAGAGGCGCCGTGCTTGTCGGTGCCGTCGTGGCGGCTGAAGCGCACGCCGCGGTCATGGCTGCAGCACATAAAAAAGTGATCAGTCGTTTTGTCATGTGATGCATTTTCAACGTCGTCTTCGTAGCCGCCTACCCTCGCCCCAGGACAGCCTCGTGCCAAACGACAACGCTCTTCCTCGTCTATGCACAAGGGTTTGCGGTCGTCGTGCGCCGGCGTCTCTTCCTGAGCGTCACCGGCAGCGCGATGCTCGCCGCGCTCGCTCGGGATCACCCTCTATCTGCGCGGGCGGACGAGCTCGGCGCTCCGCTGCGCATACGGCTTTTTGCAGGCATGGACCTCGCACGGCTCGACGTCGCGGGCGTCTCGCTCGACGCGGCGGCGGGTACCATCACCTCGGGCGCACGATCGCAGCCGATCGGCACCCAGATCGTCGAGCTTTCCGCGAATCCATATCTCGACGTCACCGCCGTCACCATAAGCAACGGCTCGATCCAGCGGCGCTACCCGGGCACGCTCTTCGTGCAGCTACGCGATGGCAAGCTGCTCGTCATCGACCAGGTCGACGTGGAGACGTATGTGGCATCCGTGATGTCGGCGGAGGTGAGTCCCGGGTGGGCGACAGAGTCGCTGCGCGCGCAGGCCATCGCAGTGCGGACCTACGCCGAGCGTTCGCGCGCCAACCGAGGAGCGCGCGATTACGACCTCAATGACGACACGTCGAGCCAAGTGTATCATGGCATCGACGACGTCGCGCCGAGCCTCGTGAGCGCTGCCCAGGATACGGCGGGGCAGATCGTCGCCGCGAACAGCGCGCCGGCGTCTGTCTTTTACAGCTCGTCGTGCGGCGGCCACACCGCCTCGTCTGAGGAGCTGACCGGTCAACCGGCGCCTTCGTATCTGCAGGGCGTCTCCGACCTCGATCCGAGCGGACGTGCGTATTGCAGCGGCGCGCCATACTTCCGTTGGAAGAACTCGGTGAGCGCGGATGCCATGGCGCGCATCGTCGATATCCCGGCCGGGCAGCTCACCTCGATCACGATCGCCGATCGCTGGCCCGATGGCCGCGTGAAGAAAGTCATCGCCGCGAGCCCAACCCTGACCGTGACCCTCGATGGCCGCGAGTTCTACTCCCGAGCGCTGAGCGTCTTGGGCTACAAGGTCATCCCGAGCGCCCTCTTCGACATCTCACGCGATGGACAGCAGTTCGAAATAGTAGGCCATGGGGTGGGCCATGGGGTCGGGATGTGCCAGTGGGGCGCCCGTGGCCGCGCCGAAGCCGGGATGAACGCAGCGCAGATCTTGGCCGCCTATTTCCCCGGCACGTCCATCACCCGTACGTAGCGTGGGCCCGCAAGCGGAAACACTGCGGCAAACAACGATGCGAGTAGCAGTCTTTGTTACGCTAGTTCTGCGCGATGAGGTCGAGCATCGCATCTTCATTGGCCCAAACGGCGTCGAGGCCGTGCTCCCAGTCGTTGACTAAGAACACAAAAATCACGGGGCCGTGATGCGCGGTTAACACGTAGCCCGCGATCGCGCTCGCTCCTTCGATATAGCCATCTTTGGCGAAGACGCGGCCCTTCGCCTCGGGTGCTAGGTCGCGGACCCTCACCGTCCCCTCAATGCCGGCGCGCGGCAAAAGGGTGAACGGTGGCTCGGCAAGCGGCTCATTCAAGAGATAATGTAGCGACGCGGCGAGGCTCTGCGCCGTCACCCTGTTCTGCGCGGAGAGTCCCGAACCGTCGGCCAGCACGACGCCTTGCATGGGAATATCGTTAGCCTGCATGAACGCACGCTCCGCGGTCAGCGAGTTGTGCAGGTCCCCGAGGCCCGTCGCCTGCCACCCGACCGCCCGCAACAATTCTTCAGCGTAGTGGTTATCGCTGAGGAAGAACATCTGCTGGATGACACGGTCGAGCGTTCGCGACCTGTGTTCCCATAACGTCGAGCTTGGCGACGGCGCCGTCCCCTCGGATGCTGTCCCCGAGACCTCGACGCCAGCAAGGCGCAACATAGAGAACAGCGATACCGCGGCCGCTTGCGTGGGATGAGGGACGGCGCGCCAATATTTCTGCGCCGCGCCATATGGGATCTGGCCGCGCACTTCATATCCTGAGTCGTTCGGCAGCAGGTCGATGCGCAGCGTGTTGTCAGCATCGGCGGAGCCTGTGTCCACTGACGCGATCACACGCTGGCCAGGAGGATCGACCGCGACCGTCGCCTCGGATCCGGCGTGCGGCGTGATGGTGAACTGCACGGAACCACCATCGATCGAGATCGCGCTTGCCGGCGCCGCCCAGCCGTACTGCAGATCGTCGCTCTGCCAGCTCGGGCTCACCTCGTCGCGGCCGTATCTCGAGCCGTCCGCATACACGTTGCCAGTGATGGTCTCGAGCCCGCCACGCTGCAGCTCGTGCACGCCTGCCCGCAGTTCATCGCTTGTGAGTTCTGGATCGCCGCCCCCGACAAGCCAGATGCTCCCCTGCAGCGCGGTCCCATCCAGCGCGGCATCGGAGACGATCGAGGTCATGAAACGGTGGTCGGGCCCGAGTGCGCCGAGCGCAGCAGCAGCCGTGATCAGCTTGATGGTCGACCCTGGGACGAGCGGCAGCTTCCCATTAAGGCCATAGAGCACTCTGCCGTCGCGCCCGTCCAGGACAAGGATACCAGTCGAGGCGGGAAAGGCGACGTTGCCGGCGAGACCGGCCAATTGTGCATGCAGCCGCTGGGCCTGCGCAGGAGTCCACGCAGCGCCGGCGTGCAGCCAGGCGGTCTGCTTGTGCGTGCGCGGCGCCGGACTTTGCTCCACGGCGACTAGGGTATGGTGGTGAGGTCGCAAGATGAGAACAGCGAGCAGCGCGAGCGCGATGACCGCAATGAGCAGCAGCCCGATCCGGCGCGCGCGCGTAGCGCGCCGCCGGCGCCAGCGTTCGGGGCGAAGCCTAGCGTCCATCTGCCCCGAACAGGCTCGTCTGACGGTTTGTCTGCGGCGCGAGGTTCGTCACCCGCACGCCGATCAAGCGCACGGGCTGACCGATCGCGGTCTTCGTCAAGCAGTGCACCGCGGCTTTTGCGATCGTCTCGGCATCCTCCACTGGCTCGACGAACGAGGTCTGGCGGCCGAAGACGCGACGGTCCTCGAGCTTCACCTTGATGCCGACGGTGTACGCGCACAGCTGCTTGTGACGCAGGCGCTCGGCGAGCTCGATGGCTTGCGCGTGCACGATGCGCTCCAGATCGGCGATATCTTTCACGTCGTACTCAAACGTCTCTTCGCTCGAGATCGAGCGAGCCTCCCAATCTTCGGTCACCGGGCGCGGATCGATCCCTCGCGCGAGATCGCGGACCTCGGTGCCCCAGCGCCCGAACAATGCGTGCAGCCGGTCGTCGGAGAGCGCCGCGATCTGCCCGATGCGCTCGAGCCCGTGGCCGAGCAGCCGCTGTTCGGTCTTGGGTCCGATACCCCACAACCGGCGCACGGGCTTGTCGGCGAGATATGCGGCCTCAGAACCTGGAGGCACGACGACGAGGCCGTCGGGTTTGCCGTCGTCGCTAGCGATTTTGGCGACCATCTTCGCGCTGGCGATGCCGACCGAGATCGCAAGCTTAGTCGCGCCGCGCACATCGGACTTGATAGTCGTGGCCTTCACGACCGCATCGTCGGGTGAGAGATCGCCGAGGTCCAAGAACGCCTCATCGAGCGAGAGCCCTTCCACCGTACGAGCGTGCTCGCGGAAGATCGCGAACACGGCGCGACTGGCCTCGCGGTATTTGGCGAAGTCAGGCTCGACCACGACGAGATGCGCGCAGCGTTCGCGCGCCTGATACAGCGGCATGGCGCTTGAGATGCCGAACGGGCGCGCTTCATACGATGCGGTGAGGACGACCGCACGCCTGCTCGAGCCGGCCACGACGAGCGGTTTGCCGCGCAGGCTTGGATCGTCGCGTTGCGCGACGCTTGCATAGAACGCATCGAGATCGGCGTGCAGGATCATGCGCCCGGCTTGACCGGCTCCCACCACTCCAGGCGCGGCTCCCAGCGCCCGTACCAATAGGCCAGCGACTGCCATTTGCCGTAGCTCGCAAAACGCCGGCGGATCTGCTTCTCGGTTGGGCGCTTGCCGTTGAAAAGCTCTCGCTTCGCGTAGGCATATGTCGCGCTGTCGACGGGCAGATGGTCGTAGTGGCCGAGCAGGTTCATGAGGAAGTGGGCCGAGGACTTGCCGACGCCCTTGAGCGCGACGAGCGCCTTGAAGAGCTCCTGCTCCGTCATCTTCTTGGCGGCGCCATCGATCGTGTCGAGGTCGATCGCACCCGACTTCTGCGCCGCGGCGAGTTCCATGATATAGGGCGCGCGATAGCCTGCGCGGACGGTGTCGCGCAAGAATTTCTCCTTGGCGCGCGCGACTTGCCCGGGCGTCGGCCAGGCGCGCAGAGTCGGATCGGCCGGACATGGATCGCCGAGCTCGGCCAGCCGGTTGATCATGGTGACCGCCTGACGCCACGTGACGTTCGTGCCCAGGATCGTTTTGATGACGTCTTCCCACAGCGTCGGGGCGCGCATGCACCGTCCGGCGCCCAGCTTGCGGGCAGCCGCCAGATCCGGCACGGTCGCGCACAGGGCGTAAAAGCCGCTCAGGTCCTCATCCGTGTGGAGCATGACGCTCACTCGGCGCGCCATCTCAAGCGCAACGCCGGGATCGCGCGCGTTCTCGCCAGAGATCGTGATCGCAAGATCAGTGTGGTTGCGCTTCATCGACTTCGCTTCTTCCACGCGCAGCAGCATGACGCGGCCGTCGTGCAGAGCTTCCGCGCGCAGCAGCGCAGCATCGCCTGCGACCCAGCGGAATGGCAGCGTCTGGTACCAGCCGTGCGAGACGACCGTCGAAAAAAGGCTGAACGGTCTCTTCACCGAGAGGCGCGCGCTGGTGGTCTGCATGCATATGAGCTTGGGTGCTCGCGCTCGCTTTACCCTGCAGGCTGGCCTGCGCGAAGGCGGGAAGGCATAAATCCCATGGGCGCACGAAAATCCGCCGATACGGACAACGCTGAAGGGCTCGAGCTGGCTCGCCGCATCGTCGCACACGACTGGCGCGCGCTCGCCCGCGCGATCACGAAGATCGAGAACGGCGAACCCGATTCCGGCACGCTCGTCGCGGCGCTCTACGCGCAGACCGGGCACGCGCACGTCATAGGAGTGACGGGGCCTCCAGGATCGGGGAAGAGCACGCTCGTCGATGCGCTGACCAAAGTCATCCGCGAGGACGGCCGCACCGTCGGCATCGTCGCGGTTGACCCGTCGAGCCCGTTCACCGGCGGCGCGGTCCTCGGCGACCGCGTGCGCATGCAACGCCACGCCGGCGACAGCGGCGTCTTCATCCGCAGCATGGCCGCGCGTCACACGCCCGGAGGGCTTGCGCCGACGACCCGCGATGTCATCCGTGCGCTCGACGCGTTCGGGTGCGATATCATCCTCGTCGAGACCGTCGGGGTCGGGCAGGTCGAGCTTGAGATCATGAAAGTCGCCGACACGGTCATCGTCGTGACGGTCCCTGGGCTCGGCGACTCGGTGCAGACGATCAAGGCGGGTCTGCTTGAGATCGCCGACATTTTCGTCGTCAACATGGCCGACCGGCCTGGCTCGGCCATCACCGTCGCAGACCTGCGCACGATGCTCACGCTGGGCGGCGCCGAGGAGCGTCGCCGTCGCTGGGTCCCTCCCATCATCGAGACGGTCGCCATCACAGGCAGCGGCGTCGACAAGGTCTGGGATGCGTGCCAGCGCCACCGCCTCGTGCTGACCGCCGACGAACGCATGGGCCGCTCGCGCGATCGCCTGCGCGAGGAGGTGCTTGAGGCCGTGACCCGTGGTGTCGGCACCTACGTGAACAGCGCGCTGTCACAGAACGGCGCGATGGAAGATATTCTGGCTGCAGTGCTGCGGCGAGAGATCGATCCCAAGAGCGCAGCCGACAAGATCATCGACCAGCATCTCAAGCGTTTGTCGTAAGGTTCTTCAGCATGAGAACGGACCTAAAGGCCCGTTGTCTCAAGCTCTGAGAACGGACCTAAAGGTCCGTTGCTTCAAGCTCACTGTGGACCCAAAGGTCCATTACAGCTAGCTTTCACGAAGCGGAAGGATACTTTTGGCATATGGTTACTTCTGCCGCGGCTGGGTATACTTAGGACTACAGGGAGGGCCGCCTTTATGATGTCATTGCCACCGGAACTCGTTCGCGAGCCCACCGAAGACGACGTCCTGCACATCGACCCCGTAGTCGAGTACGAACGGCGCAAGACGTGGCGAGAGATGGCTCAAAAGATGATGGAGCAGGCTCCTGAGGCCGTGGAGGACATCATCGCGCGCGGTCGTCCAACGGGTCCGTAAAACCGATCTAAGGATCGGTTGCCGGCAAAACGGACCTAAAGGTCCGTTGCTTCGGCTTCGCCTTTCAGTCGACAATTTCGCTTTAATCAAATCGTGACGACTTCGCCTTGGCGAGCGGGGCTTGCGTCAATTCCATATTTGTCGTGTACTGCTGCGGCGAGCGACGCGGCCGGCCCGGGGTCGGCATGCACGATGAATGTCTTGGGCTTGCATTGGAAGTTCCCGAACCAGCGCAGCAACTCGTTGCGATCGGCATGCGCCGAAAATCCATCGATATGGGTGATCGCCGCCTTGACGTCGATCGGCACGCCCATGACATAAGGCTTCTTCTGCCCTGACATCAACTGCTGCCCGAGCGTGCCCGGCGACTGGAAGCCCACGAAGCAGATCGTATCGTTAGGCCGCGGCAAACGGTTGCGCAGGTGGTGCAGCACGCGCCCGCCTGCCGCCATGCCGCTCGAGGCGATGATGACCGCATTGGATTGGATGTCGTTGAGCGCTATCGATTCTTGCTGGGTCCGCACGTCGCTGACGTTTTTCGCGCCGATGTTTTGATCGCCGGCGCCGAAGCGCTCTCGCAGACTGAAGCGCGTGGCCTCCGGGTGCCGCTCCATGATCAGATCTGCGGCGATCCCCATCGGGCTGTCCACATAGATGGCCGCCTTGGGGATCTTGGCGGCGGCCTGCAGCTGCCCGATGGCATAGAGGATCTCTTGCGTGCGGCCGATGGCGAACGAAGGGATGACGAGCACTCCCTTGCGTGCCAGCGCCGTGTCGATCACCGTGCACAGGTCGTCTTGCGGATCGTTCTGTGGATGCAGACGGTCGCCGTAGGTCGATTCGCAGAGCACGTAGTTAGCCTGGCTGATGGGCGTGGGATCGCACAAGAGTGGCCGGCCGTAGCGGCCCAGGTCGCCGGTGAAGACGAGCTTGCTCTTGTCGAAGCTGATCTCCATGATCTCTGAGCCGAGGATATGCCCCGCGTCGCTAAAACGGAACGTGCAGCCGGCGATGTCGGAGCGCGTGTCGCCGTAGGCGATCGGCTTGAAGAGCGGCACGACCTTCTCCACGTCGTCGCTCGTATAGAGCGGCGTCGTGTGCAGCCCGCGCTCGGGGTGACGTTGCGCGCGCTGCGCTTCATCTTCTTGCAGACCGGCGGAATCGCGCAGCACGAGCTCCGTGACGTCAGCGGTCGCCGACGTGCAATAGATCGGCTTGTTGAAACCCTGCTGCACGAGAGCCGGCAGATAGCCGCAGTGGTCGAGATGCCCGTGCGAGAGCAGCACGGCATCCAGGGTCTTTGGATCCACTGGTGGGGGCGTCCAGTTGCGTTCGGTCAGCTCTTTGAGGCCCTGATAGAGACCACAATCGAGCAAGACGCGGGCGCCTGTGTCCGTTTCGAGGAGATGCTTGCTGCCGGTCACGACGCCGGCGGCACCGATGAAGGTGATGCGGGCCATGGATGTCCTCGTTAGCCCGGGTTCTCCATGTACACGGACGCGTGTTTGAAGTGCTCGCTGCGATAGTCGTCGATGCAACGCGCCACGAGCTTGGCGGGTTCAGCCTCGTAGATGAGCCGCGCGCCGGTCTTCTTGCGGATCTTGGGCACGATATCGGGCAGGTCGTCAGCGATGCCGTCGGTGTGCGCGAGGATGCCGATGAGTTTGCCCTCGTCGTAGGCGATGGCGAACTCGCCGAGGGTACCAGAGCGGCCGCCCACGATGATCACGATGTCGGATGAATGGATGTTGTCGACCTCGCGCCCCATGAGACCGCTGCCGGTGAAGATGATGACGTCGTATTCATCCACCGGCGACGCGTAGCGCAAGACGTGCTCGTTGCGCGATAGCGCGGGAGAGATGCCGATCGACAAACCGCCGGCGGATTTCGCGCCGCGCGCGGTGTCGTAGGGCAGGCCGGGGCAGGCGCCGGTGATGAGGACGCAACCGGCTTGCGCGATCGCCACTCCCAGGTCGTAGCAGCGCCGGCGGATGGCCAGGCTCAGCTCGCCACCGGCCGAACCCATGACGCCGATGGTGCGCACCGTGTTGTCGGTCCGTGGATCGTAGGACGGGTCGAGGTCCGGCGCGACCCCGGCTGGGCTGCCGTATGGATGCAGCTCGCTGCGCGCGGCGACGTCGCTTTTCGGTGCGTCTGACATGCGAAAGTCGCTTCGGTCCGGCGCCGCTGCGTGCCTGCGCGAGGCTTCGTCGCGCGTTCGTCAAAGTGAAGAAGTTGAAATGCAAACGCGTAGAGATATCCGCAATATCGGCATCGTGGCGCATGTCGATCATGGCAAGACCACGCTCGTCGACGCGATGCTTCGCCAGGCCGGCATCTTCCGCGATCCGACAGCTGCGGGCGAGCGCATCATGGACACCAACCCCATCGAACGCGAGCGCGGCATCACGATTCTGGCCAAGAACACCGGCATCGTCTGGGATAGCGTCAAGATCAATATCGTGGACACCCCCGGCCACGCAGATTTCGGCGGCGAGGTCGAGCGCGTGTTGCAGATGGTCAACGGTGTGCTGCTGCTCGTCGACGCCGCGGAAGGGCCGCTGCCGCAGACTCGTTTCGTGCTGCGCAAAGCGCTGGAGCAGGATCTTCCCGTCGTCACGGTCATCAACAAGATCGACCGCAAAGATGCACGGCCCACGGAAGTGCTTGACGAAGTGCTGGCGCTCTTCATCGACATCGGCTGCGCAGATCACCAGCTCGACTTCCCTGTCGTGTATACAAATGCGCGCGAAGGCACGGCCACGCTCGACCTGGCCCAGCCCGGCACGAACATCGATCCGCTCATGGAGACGATCATCCGTCACATCCCCGAGCCGCCGGGTGACGTGGACGCACCGTTCCAGATGCTCGTCTCCAACATCGACCACAACGAATACGTCGGCCGCATCGCTATCGGCCGTATCTTCCGTGGGACGATCCATAAGGGCGACCCGGTGGTGCGCCTCAACCGCCAGGGTTCGACCGTGCACAAGGCCACTGCGCTCTACGATTTCTACGGGTTGCAGCGCCGCGAGCTCGAGGAGGCCGGCGCCGGCGACATCGTCGCGCTGGCCGGCATCGAAAACGTCAACATCGCCGAGACGGTGGCCACGGCCGAACACCCCGACGCGGTCGACGCGGTGCTCGTCGACGAACCGACCGTGTCGATCGACTTCCAGGTCAACATGTCGCCGTTCTCCGGCCGCGACGGCAAGTATGTGACCAGCCGTCACTTAGGCGAACGGCTCACCAAGGAGCTGGAGAGCAACGTCGCGCTTCGCGTGGCGCCAACGGCGTCGCCCGACACGTTCACGGTCTCGGGCCGCGGCGAGCTGCACCTCTCGGTGCTCATCGAGACGATGCGCCGCGAAGGCTACGAACTCGCCGTCTCCAAGCCGCAGGTCATCTGCATCGAGAAGGACGGCAAGACGCTCGAGCCGATCGAGTACCTCGTGCTCGACGTCGCGGACGAGCATGCGGGCGCGGTCATCGAGGCGCTGGGACGGCGGCGTGCCCAGCTGCTCAACATGCTGACGCTGGGTTCGCAGCGCAGGCTCGAATACACGATCGCCACGCGTGCGCTCTTCGGTCTGCGTGGAGAGCTCCTCACCCTGTCGCGCGGCACAGTCATCATGAGCCACACCTATCACGATCACCAACCGCTGGAGCAACTGCCCAGCGAGCGCGGCTTCGGGGCGCTCATCAGCGCCGAGACCGGGACGACGACCGCCTATGCGCTCGACAACCTGCAGCAGCGCGGGCGATTCTTCATCGGCCCGCAAACCGACGTCTATGAGGGCATGATCGTGGGCCGCGCCAATACCGAAGACGACATCACGGTCAACGTCTGCAAGGCCAAGAAGCTCACCAATATGCGCGCGTCGGGCTCCGATGACGCACCCAATCTCGCCCCGCCGGAGACGCTCACGCTCGAGCGAGCGCTGGAAGTCATCAACTCCGACGAGCTGATCGAAGTCACGCCGAAATCCATCCGCTTGCGCAAGAGGGATCTTACCGAAGATGCTCGCCGCAAGGCGCGCATGTCTGCCCGCCAGCGCTCGCTGGCCTAACCCCGTCCGCGGAGGTCTTTGAACACCATGCGATCCGTTGTGATGATGATCGTGCTGGCTGCCGCGATCGTGGCCATTGCGATGCCGGCGCTGCTGCGCGCGCAGACCCAGGGCGAGATGAACGGTGACGCGTGTAATGACGCTGCAGGCGCAGACGCTCAGCTCACGCAGACCTACACCCAAGTGCTCGCGGCGCATGCAGACGACGAGGTGTTTCTGGCCAAGATCAAGGCGGCCGAGAAGGCCTGGAGCGCGTTCAGAGACGCCGAGATCAAGGCTGTCTATCCGTCTGAGGATTCGTTCAACGGCAGCGCGCTGCCCATGTGCACGTGCACCGAGCGCGCCCAACTCACGAAAGACCGTATCAAGCAGCTGCAGAGCTGGTTGAAGAAATCCGAGGACGTCTGCGCCGGCAGCCGCGGATAGTTCCCCGCAGGCGTCGCAGCGTGACCTCTATTGCGCCTCGACCGTCACGGCCGTGCCGTAGCACACGACCTCGGTCGCGCCGGGCGTGAGCTCCGTCGTATCGTAGCGCACCCCGATGACGCCGTTGCCGCCCAGCATCTGGGCATGGGCGATCATGAGCTCGTAGGC
>Ga0116216_10002508_pt1 | contig 12192 bp, 8 predicted proteins | sample Sb_taG_11_FD_89696 | JGI IMG/M metagenome (GOLD analysis project Ga0116216, IMG submission 89696) | Peat soil microbial communities from Weissenstadt, Germany - Sb_50d_3_AS metaG | ecosystem: Environmental > Terrestrial > Soil > Wetlands > Peat | place: Germany: Weissenstadt | collected 2010-09-21
CGATGAGGTCGTACTTCTGCGCTCGGCGGATCGACCTGACCAGCGTGCTCTTGATCTTCACCAGCGATGCCTTGCTGAGCACCTTGACGACGTCCCTGAGGAACCGCTCCGCGTCGGTGGCCTTGAACTCCGCCAGCTTCTTGGCGCCGATCTTCGGGTAGATCCACTTCTCGGCTTGGCCGCGATAGGTGGCCATGGTGTAATGCCTTCCACTCGGCGCAAGCCGCCCCTCAAGCGGGCGGAATGCGAATCGTGCATGCAGAATGCGCCGGAGTGTCAAGACCTGGTTACTACGCGACAGGACCGCGTCCAGACGTCCAGGACGTCCCCACCAAGTTGCAGCCGTCCTGAACGCCTTGCAGGCATGGGTGGAATGCCGAACCAGAAGCTTCGGCGCTTTTGCTAGAGCGCTGCGGCTTATGTGGGGATTGAATGATCGAGGCTCTGCCTCAAGTTCATAACGCATGTGTCTGCAACCGAACCGTCAACGGATTCGTGCTCGCCGAACTGCCTCATGGTCGGTTTGAACCTCCCCGGGTTTCGTGGAGGCTCGACTGAGACGATGTCGAGTCATTTCGTACCGGTCCCCATACCTGAAGGAGCTCCGGGAGCGCGGTCCGCAGGGTCGCGGAGATCCGCCCGCATTATGAGACCGAATCGGCCACGATCGGCGCGGTCGCGGCCAAGCTCGGGGTCGGCTCCTCGGAGATGGTCGCGAGTGGGTCCGCTAGGCGGAGACCGATGCCTGGCAGCGGCCGGGCACCCACGTCCCGAGGAGTCCGCAGGGACCAGGCAACTGCGGGCCGAGGCACGAGCGATGACCATCGCGTTGTTCCTGCTGAACTCGCGTATGGAGGCGGGTTACGTCTGCGCTGCCAGGCCTCCTGGCAGCTACCGGTACCGGACTTCCACCGACAGGCGACGCGTTTACGAACACACTGAAGCACCAAGGCATTGCCTCAACGGCATTAACTCCCGCTCTACTGGGGCGCACAGAAGCACAGGGCTAACAGCCAGATCAGGATCTGAGCCCCAACCGCTTGTCGATGATCACGTACGGCTCTACGTCGTGCTCTACCGCCCACCGCCGGACCCGGTAGAGGGTGATCGAGCGGAGCTCGACAAGCCGGTGGAAGGCAGCGAGATGATTCGCCAAAGTCCGGCCCGGGCCGCCCAGCCTCGGGTACCAGTCGGCCGCAGTGAATAGGCCGTCCTTGCCGGCCAGCACGTCGTGCCTGTTCCTGGCCCAGTTCTGCGTGGTGGGGTACTTCAGCAGCCCGCTCCGGAGCGCGATTTCCTCAACCTCTTTCTGCTGGCGGACGTGCGCGGCCGGCAGGGGCGGCCAGGAGAGGTGGTCACCGAAGTAAGCGACGAGCGCCTCCTGCGTGGGGGACGACAGGTAACGCCTCGGGGCGGTGATCAGCTTGGTCTCCATGTCCGGAGCCCGCCCGGGCCCTTCCCGGGACGGCTCAAGCCCGGCCAGGATGAGCAGCCGGAAGGCCTCCCTCTGCCTGGCCTGCCGGGCGCGGGGCACGACCGGGATCCACACCGCGACGTCCTCCCCGGCCATCGGCATGGCCGCCCGGGGACGGAGCGGAACCGCGGGCAGCCCGTACTGCTGGACCCGGAGGGTGTTCGTCCGGCCGCTGTTGCGGATCGTCCAGTACCCGGTCTCCGCGTCCAGGCTGACCGTGACCGGCTCAGACGCCATCCCCTCGGCCGACGGCGCCTTCAGGTACTGCCGGGTCGGGGAGTCTTGACTACCGTCGACGGAGACCGAGACGTGCAGGACGGCACCGGGGGCCAAGGTCTTCATCGGCTGCGGGGCGCCCGGCCACGTCGGCCGGCTCTTTCCGTACTGGTCGACGTCGTAGAGCCAGGCGTAGAGCACGGCAGGGACCGTGGACATCCAGGCCTCCTCGGGTGAGGGCAGCGATGTCCGCCGATCGTAACCGTTACGCCAGGGTATGCTCAGACGCCGGCCCCGGCGCGACGGGATTACCCGCTGAGGTACCTGAGCACGGAGGCGCGGGACCTTTCCGGCAGTCGGCTGAGCAGTTCCTGCCTCCGGCCGGCCGGAGGGACGCTCCGGAGGATGTCGGCGACCCGCGTCGGAGCGGCCCGCCTGAGCACCTCGGTGACGCGCCCGGCGTCCATCGCCACCACGAGCGACGCGGCGTAGGCCGGGGCCATTTCGGAGAGCGCGCCCACCACGGTCACGGTGTCGGCCCGGTCCAGGATGCGCACGGCCTCCTCCGCCGGCGGCAGGGTCAGCACGGCCGCCAGGGCGACGGAGCTCATGTGGTCGAGCAGCGGACCGTGCTGGTCCGGCGGAAGCATCTGCAGGATCTTCCGCGCCGTGGTCGCCCGCTCCACGGCGTCCCGATCCCCGGCCGAGGGCTCCGCGGGCATGGCGATGGCGCTGAGCAGGTTCCCGCCGAGCGCGTCGTCGCAGCGCTTGATGATCCTGGCGGCGTCGTGCCAGGACAGCGCCAGCAGTTCGGCGGTCGCCCGGCCGGTGGGCATGCCCGCGACGAGCTGCGCCTGGGTGAGCACGGGCAGGCCGGACAGCGCGCTCAGCCGCGGCTCGGGGCGGACCGGCTGGGTGCTTGCCCGAGGCCGGGGCGACTGCTCCTGCGGCGCCCAGGTACCGTCCTGCTGCTGCTCCGTGCTTGGCTGCGGTCCTGTCCAGTACGACTGAGCGCCTAGCCGATCCGGCTGGCTGGCGACACCGCGCAGGATGGCGGAGACGGTGGCGGCGTCCGGCCGGTCCTCCGGCCGCTTACTGAGCATCTGGAGAACCAGGTTGGCCAGCGGGCCGCCCTCGCGCGGCTCGGGGGGATTCCTGGTCTGAATCGCCGCGAACATCGCCCACGTGGTCTCCGCCCAGAACGGCACCCGGCCCGTGAGGGCATAATAAAGTGTCACGCCGAGCGCCCACAGGTCCGTCCCCGGCCCGGCAGGCTCGCCGTCGATCAGCTCAGGGGCGAGAAACTCCGGGGTGCCGACGATGTTCCCGTCGTCGGTCAGCGGCACCTTGCCAACGATCCGCGCGATGCCGAAGTCCACCAGGTGCACCGAATTGTCCGGCCCCACGATGACGTTTCCCGGCTTCACGTCCCGGTGGTAGACGCGCGGCCGGCTCGCGTGGCAGGCCCGCAGCCCCTCGAGGACGGCGAAGGCCATGGCCGCGATCTTCCGCTCGGAAAGCGGCGCGCCCTTGCGGTCCTGGATGATCTCGCTGAGCGGCCGTCCGGGCACATAGCCCATGACGATCCACGGGATCTTCTCGCGGCCGACGCTGATCAGGTCATGGACGGTGACGATCACCGGGTGCTCGACCTGGGCGAGTGCGATCGCCTCCCGCCTGACCCGTTCCCGCCTGGTCGCGGCATCCTCGTTGCCGAAGGGCCCCGGGACTAGCTGCTTGACCGCCACGGTCCGCTCAAGGTAGGCGTCCAAGGCTTCCCAGACGGTACCCATGTTGCCGCCGCCGAGCCGGCGCACCAGCCGGTAGCGACCGTTGAGCACCTTCCCTGGCGAGGTCATTCGTCCTCATCCTCCCAGTTCAGCTGGGTTCCGCCGGTACCGCGCCGCGCCGCGGAGGCGGACGCCTGGCCGCCGGGTGCCATGTCGTCCCAATCGTCGCGCGGGGCGGCATCCGTGAAGCCCCGGGCGGGGGAGCCCTCGTCCCCGAAACCCTGGACGCGGTATCCGTCGCTGTCGTACGCCGCGCCGCGGTCGTCCTCGTCCCGGTGTGTCTCGTCCCGATGAGCCCCGCGGTAGGGCTCCTCCTGGGCCTCGCTATGGTCAGGCCAGTCGTCGTCGGCCGGCGGCGGCGCGACCGCCGGCCCGTATTCCGGCCCGTTATCCAGGTCACCGGGCGCAGGCCCGGAGCCGGTCATGTCGTGCCCGTCTCCGCGGTCCACCTCCGGCGGCGGCTCGTCGTCCTCGGCGGGCTGGTCGTACCAGTGGTTGCGCCAGCGGTCGGGACCGTACCAGCTCTGCCCGGGGCCGTCGCGGTCGGCCTGACCGCGAGCCGGCCCGTACCCGGCGGACCCGCCGGGCATCCAGGGCGACCCCGGATCGTCGTCCATCGCCTCGGTCGGCTGGTCGTCGTCTGAGACCACCGAGCCTGGCAGCGCCCGGGGCGGGGTCCAGATCGCGGTGATCCGGTGATCGGGCTCCGCCGCCAGCATGGGCCACAGGAAGGCCGTCCCGGATGGGCCGGTGAGCCTCGACCGGAACTTGAAATACTTGCTGAAGTCCCGGCGCTCCGCCTCCTGGGCATGCATCAGCGCCTCCTCATAGAGGCCAGGCTGCTGCAGCAGCTTCACCGTGACCGGCAGGCATTCGATGACGAGGAAGAGCAGGAAGAGCAGGAACCGGGCCGCGGTGACGGTAAAGTTCCCGTTGCTCAGCTGGCTGAGCGCCTCAAGCCTGATCAGGATGCCGTGCGCGGCCTGGTTGGTGGCGAAGAAGGTGGCCTGCAGCTCGTTTTGCCGCTGCAGCGCCGTGTCGTACTCATCCTTCACGATCGGCTGCTGGGAAAGCGCCTGCTGGTACCTGGCCTGCTGGCTAGCCTTGCTGTTCGAGGTGAGCTGAACGTCGCGTTGCTGAATCTGGCCTTGGACCTGGTTGATCTGCCCGTTGAGGGTGTCAACCTCCTGTGAGGCATCCTGATAGTTCTTCAGGCTGTCCTTCGCGGCCGGCCCGAATCCCTTCTTCGGGCAGGTCGGACCGCCGTAGAGCTGGCAGATGTACTCGACGTAATACTGATTCTTGAGAGTGGTCCAGTGCGTCAGTTCATTGTCGAGGTTAGTGAGCTGCCCGTTGTATGCCCTTAGCTCCGGGTCGGACGCGGTATTGGCCGTCGTCGCACCTTTAGTCGCGATGACATTGTTCAGGTACTGGAGCTCGCTCGAATAGGTGCCGACCTGCTTGGCCACATCACTGGCCTGCTGTTGCTGCAGGAATGTGCTGTAGTTCTGTTGCTGCATCTTCGCGATCTGCGCATTAATCTCGGACTGGAAGATGCGCAGTACGAGCGGGGTGGAGATAAGCGTGCCGAGGAGCAGGGCGAGGGCGAGCCTCGGTACCGCCATGGCGAACTTGCGCCTGCTTTTAATAGGCATCGATACAATTAGCCAGCGGTCGATGCCCATGATCACTAGACCCCAGGCCAGTGCAATAGGGAACGCCAGGATGCCGTTAATTCCCACCGCGCTCGCGAGGGCGAACCACATGGAGACAGTCGCTACTCCGCTGGTAATGAGGATGGCCCAGCCGAGGCTCTCAAACCTGGCCTGCTCGCTCGGTATGAGCGCCAGGACTTCCTCGTGCCCGCCCGAGAGAGCGAGCACGATCTTCCGCAGCTGGTGAAACCTCTGTTCAAGCTTCCGCATCATCGGCTCCGAAAACGAGGTTCGCGGGACCCGGGTTTCCTAGCTTAGGGGACCGGCGGGAAAACCTCCCCGCAGCGCTGCGGGGCCGCCGCTCAATCTAGCCCGTCCCTGGTGATGCGCCGCCAGACTTCGCCGTAAAATGATCTGACATCGAGCCGGGCCAGGAAAGCGCATCGACTTTAAAGATCAACAACAATCGGTTGTTCTGGCACACTGGACAGCCGGGTTAACAGGAGGGGCGGGCCATGGGCGGGGCCGACTACAAGGTTCAGGTCGCCCTCTCCGAGGAGCTTGAGCGGCTCGACGGCAGTGCCACGTTCAGGGTCGCGGAATTCGCCGCGGACACCGCGACCATCTTCGAGATCTCCCGCGACGAGCACGGCACGCCGGTCGCCGACAAGTGGAAGTACGCGTACAGAGACGGCGCGCTCCAGGCCGAGGGGCGGGACGAGTGGTCGGAGGCGATGGCTGACCCGGAGATGTTCTACCGGTACGTTGCGCCTAAGTTCATCGTGCGCACGCCGCGCCAGCTGCCCGGGGGGCTCCGCGACCTGCTGCCTGGCCTGAGTGAGGTGCCGGTCTACGAGTGCCAGGCGTCGCTGCGGGAACTGCTGGGCGCTGCGGTGCGGGAGAGCCCGCTCGTTCTGGCCTACGAGCTCGCGGTGCTGACCCGCGTGCCGGCCGGCCGCGCCGGTGCGGGGCGGCTCGTCCTCACCGGGCGTCCGCTGTTCTCGCCGGGCGATACCCGGGACCGTCAGGTCTCAGTCCGGGTGAAGTGCGAGCCGACGGACGATGCGGGCACCGCGTTCGCCGTCGTCACCCGTGAGCCGCGCCCCGACCTTCCGCGCCAGGCCCAGCGACTGCGGCCGCTGCAGGTCCAGGCGGCCGTCGTCCCCCCGGGCCGCTATGAGCTGACCGCGGCGCTGACCCGGCCCGGGCAGGTGCAGTTCGATGGGCTGCCGGTTCGGCTCGGCCGCTCCGACAGGTCCTGGGACGACCTCAGGCGCCTCGTGCCCGGCCAGCTGACCACGCAGATACCGGTGCACCTGATCTGCCTGATCGAGGTGTGCGGCGGCGACGACCGGTTGCAGCAGCGCATCTACCGGCTCGAGGAGCTCATCACCGAGGCGCAGATCGGCGGCGGGCTGCTGCGCGTCTCGGTGGTGGCCTACGGCGCGCACGGCGTTGCCTGGAAAGTTGACGACAGGCCGCCAGAGATCCTCGCCTGGGCGGCGCCGGGTGGTCAGGCGATCAGCGCGCTGCGCGGGCTCGTCGGCCGCCGGGTGGACAAGCGGGAGTACCAGCGCGCGGCACAGCTTGAGTGCGCCCTCAAGCTCGTCCGCGATCGCCTGGTCAAACGCGATCGCCTGGTCAAATCGGACGGGCGGCCGGTGATCGTGACCGCGGGCGGCCGGCCGGCCCATCCGTCCGGGCTCGACACGATCAGGCAGATCATCCCCTGCCCCGCCTGGGTGAACGGGACGCTGGAGCTCGGTCGGCTGCTTAGCCTGCCGGAGATCACCTTCGGCGCGTTCCGCGATCCGAAGTGCGGCGGCGGGATATGGGACCAGCTCGGCCAGCACGCCGAGGCCACGGTCGATGACGCGGTGGACATGGAAAGCTTCGCGACGGGCCTCGGCCTGCGCGCGGCCGTGCAGACCGTGCCATTCCCGGTGATCGAGTAGTGAGGAACCGACATGGCGAACCGGGTGAACGGGACCGAGTCAGGCGTCACCATGCTGGGGCCGACGCAGAGCGGCAAGTCGACATTCCTCTGCGCGCTGAAAAAGGCACTCATCGAGCAGGACGAGCCCTGGGTGCTCTTCACCCGTGACCCGGCCTCGCAGCAGCGCCTGGACGAGATGTCCAGCGCGCTGACCAGTGAGGGGGACCTGCCGCTGGCGACGCGCACCGTCGACACCATCCGGTGGATCCTGGGCCGCGCGACCGAGCGTACCGAACAGAAGGGACGTTTCGGTGCGGAGACCACGGTCAAGGATCGAGTCGAGATTACGCTCCGGCTGACCGACGCCCCCGGCGGGCTCGGGAACGCCGACAGTATCGGTCTGTCGGAAAGAGATGAGCTGATCAAGCACCTCGCCGACAGCCGCGGCATCCTCTATATGTTCGACCCGATCAGGGAGTTCACCCACGGCGACGCGTTCGAGCGGACCGACAGCCTGCTCGGCGAGCTCATGGGCGTGGTCTCCAAGGAGCCGGACTTCGAGGGCAGGCTGCACCACCATGTAGCGGTCTGCGTGACTAAGCTCGACGATCCACGGGTCTTCAAGACCGCACAGGACCTTGGCATGCTGATGCCGGGCGACAACAAGTGGGGCTTCCCCCTGGTGGACGAGACCGACGCTCAGGCCCTGTTCCTCGCGCTCGGCGAGATAAGCAAGACCGGGAACGGGGAGGCGGTGTCGAGGTTGCTCGAACGGTCCTTCTACCCCGAGCGGATCAGCTACTACGTCACTTCGGCGGTCGGGTTCATGGTCAACAAGAGCACCAGGCGTTTCGATCCGCGCGACACCGAGAACGTCTACAGAATCGCGTCCGGCGAGACCTTGGTCCGCGGGCCGGTGCACCCGATCAACGTGGTCGAGCCGGTCCTGTGGATCATCCGGCGGCTGCTCCCGCTGACGTGAGCTCCCCGATGACGGGCAGGACGATCCTGGTCAGCGCGCAGTGGGCGCTGGAGGGCAAGCAGCCGGACGGCGAGGACTACCGGATCCTGTCCTGCAGCACCGGCGACCTGGACAGGGGGCGCTTTGCGGACGCGCTGAGCAGGTTCCAGGTCGGTGAGCTCATCGACCTGCCCCAGGTGTCGGCGAGCTACCCGCGGCCCGGCGCGCAGCCGGGCGTGAGCTACGTCGCGTTTGCCATTCACTGGCACGCCACTGAAGGCCAGTGCCATGCCGACGGGGTCGAGCAGCGGGACAACCAGGGCCGGATCACCGCGTACACCAGCTACTTCTGCCTGCCGTATCGGCGCCTAGCGAAGGAGGCCATCGGCTACCTGGCCATGTACGAGGCGCTGAGCGCCGTCACGCTGACCGTGACGGACGGCCCGCCCATACAGGTGCCGATAGCGGTGCCGATGTCGCGTACCCCCGCCTCCGACGACCTAGCGGTGCGCGTGGCCCCGCTGCTGCTGACGGGCCGGCCGGTCTGCGTACTCGGCGCGGAGGACACCAGCATGGTGGAGCGGCTGGAGTTCATCGACACCGTGATGGAGCTCCTGCCCTACGGCTTCCGGTCGCGGATGACCGCGGCGACCTGGACGAGGGCTACCAACCGCAAGCACGGGTTCCGGCTGTTCTTCAGCAGCGCGCCGCGCTCGGATGAGCCGGACTGGGTGGTGACCTGGGGCGACGATCCTGGCCTGGTACCCGTCCCAGGCGAGGTGGCGGGCGACTACCTCGAGTGGCTGCAAGACTATATCGGCGCGCTCGCACGGCTGGCCGGGCTCACCAGCGAGATGGGGTTCGACCCGAAGGACATCCTTAAGGCGTATGAAGCCGTCCTCCATATCCAGCCCCGGCTCCAGTATCGGCCCCGGCCGGCGGCGCGCGCCTCGCACGGCAGGCCCGGGCCGCCAGCGCCGTCGCCCGCGCTGGTGGCGAGCGATCCCGGCGAGAGAGTGCTGCATGACTGCGTGGATCACGTACAGCTGCCGAACCGGAACAAGCTGAACGCCGACATCAGCATCCTGAAAAAGCTCGCCGAGGGCGGGATCGGCGAGGACCGCCGCAGGCGCTACCAGGATGTCATCAGCAGCCTGGGCCTTCTCCGGCCAGGCTTTCTCCTCGGGGACAAATCTAAGTACGCGGAGAAACTTTACGACGCGCTGTTGCGGTTGGTCGTCGGGAAGCCGCTCGACTACGAGGCTTACTGCTGGGTAGAGAAATGCGCGGGCATCGCCCCCGGTGCTGCCCCGCACCAGGAACTGCTCGCGGCGATCGTCAAGACCGGGATGGCCACGCCCGAGGTGACCGCGATCGTGTACTGGCACCTGCGGGGAACCGATGAGAAGAAACTGAACAGGTGGCTGGTGTCCGGAGAGGTAACCGCCGTCCAGCTGATCGACGTGCTGGCCGTCGGCTGGAAGTACTCGCAGCACGGCCGGATCCTCTGCGAGGTCACGCTCGACTACCTGAAGAAGGCGCCGAGGAACTACCAGGCGCTGGAGGTTCGGCGCGCGCTGCGCCAGCACGGCTTCCTGGCGCGCGCGCTGCAAACGCTCCATCCCGACAACGACCAGCATCAGGTAGATGCCCTCCGCTGGTTCGTGAAGGCGGCGTACCCGCAACCGTCGGCCACGCCGGGGCAGGACCTCGGTCCGGCCTCCATCGTGCAGATCCTGAGCGGAACAGGCGGCCGACCGCCCACGCCAGCGTTGCTCGGCGCCGTCCTGATGCTGCTGCGCAAGCAGGAATCCTGGGAGTTGGCCTGGAACGCGTACATCCGCGGCTCGCTTACCCTGCCCAAACTCGATCAGGCAACTCTGGCGTCCCTGCGAGATCGTCTCCCGTACATCGACGCGGCCGCGATCAACGCCCCGGAAACCGCAGCCGCAGCCGGAGACGGACCCGGCACGACCGGACCAGGACATGACCGGGCGGGTTCCGCGCGGGCCGACGCGCTGGTCGGCGGCATCGTGGAGATGGACGTTCAGTGGGCGCTGCACGGCAAGAGCGCCGACAGCGAGGACTACCGCGTCCTGGCGTGCAGTACGGGCGCGCTGAGCAGGGCGAACTTCACGGATGCGATCAGCAGGTTCCGGCTCGGCGCCGTTGACACGCTGCCCCAGGTGTCGGTGAGCTGGGCGCGGCTCGGCGATCAGCCCGACGGAGGCTACCTCGCGCTGGCCATCGACGAATTCGCGGCTGACGGCCAGCGGACCGCGTATGACCAGCAGGGTAACCAGATCACGTACACCAGCTACTTCTGCCTGCCGTACCGGCCGCTGGCGGAACGGGCCATCGGCTACCAGAGTCTTTACGAGGCACTGCGCGACGTCACGCTGCCCGAGACCGGCGGTCCGCCGCTGCGGGTCACCCTCGCCGCGCCGACCGCGCGCACCCTCGCTGTTGACCCGCTGGCCATGCGAGTCGCCGCCCTGCTACTCACGGGCCGGCCGGTCTGCGTGTCCGGCGCGGAGGTGACGAGCACCGACGACCGGCTGCGCTTCATCGACACCGTCATGGACCTCCTTCCCTACGGTCTGCGTGCTCGGATGGCCGCCACGACCGGGACGAGGGCGACCCATGGCGACCATCGGTTTCGGCTCTTCTTCAGCAGTGCTCCGCGCCCGACCAGCCCGCCGGACCATGTGGTCACATGGGGCGAACCCGATCGCGTGGCCATTCCAGGCGGGCTGCCTGCCGAGTACCTCGGCTGGCTGGAAAATAGCCTCGTCCCGCTCACCCGGCTGGCCACAGCGACCGACGAGATGAGATTCAGCTCGAAGACCGGACTTCAGGTGCTCGAGCTTGCTCTCTCCAGCAGCCCAAGCCGGTCGCCGGCGCTGACTGGACCAGCTGCCTCGACCGGAGCGGCCGCAACGCAGGATCCCGCTGTGCAGGACCCCGCCATGCATGATCCTGCCATGCAGGAACCGTCGCCTCCCGCGCCGGTTGAGGGCGACACCAGCGAGGAAGCGCCGCAGGACCGCTCAGAGCGCATGAATCCCGCCCATGGGCGCAGTTGAGGTCGGCGGCCGCGAGCATGGCCATGGTGATCCGGCGGTACAGGATTACTCTGCGTCCAGAATGGGTGAAGCAGCATGCCGCGATCCATGTGGGGGCGCCCGCGCTGGAATGCTGCCGCGGACAGGCGCCCCCAGACGGCGCCTACCGCCTCGTTGCCTGGCAGTTCCGTCCGGTTTTCGAAATCTGTCACCGTCGGACTGAGGCGAGCGGGGAGCCTCTGAGCTGCGTGAACGTTCTGAGGGGCTCGGGCTGAGTCTGAGGAAGTCTGTAGTCGTTGGCTCCTATTCCTGGCTCCCAGCTCTCTCGGCGAAAGGGTGGCTAGCGACGCCGACGAGAGGGTGTCCTGGCGTCGGCGGGCCGCACGCGGCCGAGATCTCGCAGGCCACGGTCGAATCGTTCGACGAGGTCGGGGTCGATGGGTGGCTGCCCTTCGGCATCGCAGCACGATGGCTTGGTCCGAGGCTCCTCGGGCTCGTCGATGCCGAGCGCTGCGTACAGCAGACGGTAAGGATTGGCCGAGCGCGTGTGCTCGGCGACGAGCAGCAGTACGCAGCGATCCGGTGCCTCGAAGACAGTGAGCAGACGCCATGCGCCGTACAGGTCAAGCCTGCAGATCGCCGACAGGGCTTCTCCGGCCAGCCGGACCCCTGCAGCCGCGCATCCGCGGCGGCGTATGTCCTCGACCGCTAAGAGGAACGAGGCCTTGGCCTTGCCGCGCAGGGACGCGATCTGCTGGCGGGCCAGCTTCGTCGGGACGGTCGAGACAGTCAGCGTGGCTCCTCTACTGCCGGATCGCCGAGCTCGCGGCGCGCCCATTCCAGATCCTCATCCGACGGCACGTACTCCTCGGCGAGTTCCCCCGCGCGCAGCTGGCGCAGCGCCTCGGCGAGCTGGCCGTCGGCGTAGTCGGCGGTGTCCTGAGCGGTCCACCAGACGTAGTCCCGCAGCTCGCGGTCTTTCCCGAGCTGCCGGAGCTCCCCGAGAAGGGCCTGCACCCGGACCAGGCTGTCGATGGTGACCTCGTGCCGCCGCCGCTGTGCCGGGGCCGGGGTCAGGACGCCTGCCTGCCGCCA
>Ga0116216_10002510_pt1 | contig 12182 bp, 10 predicted proteins | sample Sb_taG_11_FD_89696 | JGI IMG/M metagenome (GOLD analysis project Ga0116216, IMG submission 89696) | Peat soil microbial communities from Weissenstadt, Germany - Sb_50d_3_AS metaG | ecosystem: Environmental > Terrestrial > Soil > Wetlands > Peat | place: Germany: Weissenstadt | collected 2010-09-21
CTCGAATTGACGCAACGCGATGGCCGGGTCGTGGTCAAAGATCTGGCGCGGCGTTTCTCCACGTCGCTGATCACCATTCGCAAAGATTTGGAGTCGCTGCACCAAATGGGCCGGCTCCAACGCGCGCACGGAGGCGCGCTCCCGCTCGACGCATCGGCGCTTCGCGATCCCACGTTGCGCGAAAAAGAACAGTTGCACCGCAGCGAAAAACTCCGAATCGCTGCAGCGGCCGCGCGCCTCGTTCGCCCGGGCCACGTCGTTATTCTCGATTCGGGCACCACCACGACCGCTGTCGCGCGCGCCATCCAACACGTTCGAGACCTCACCGTAATCACCAACGCCGTGAATATCGCCGCCGAGCTGGCCGGAACCGGCGTCGAGGTCATCTTAACGGGCGGCGTGCTGCGAAGGAATTCGTTTTCGCTGGTCGGGCCGCTTGCCGAAGATTCATTGCGGCACGTCACCGCCGATCTGCTATTTCTCGCCGTGGACGGATTCGACGTTGCCTACGGCCTCACGACGCCCAATCTCCTGGAAGCGCGCGCCAACCGCGTCATGATGGAGAATGCCAAGACCACGATCATCGTTTGCGATTCCAGCAAATTCGGCCGGCGCAGCCTTTCTTTTATCGCGCCCACGTCGGCCGTGCATCACACGATTACGGACAAGAAGATCGCGGCCAAGTATTTACGCGGGCTTCGCGCAGCGCACATCAAAGTCATCACCGTTTGAACGCAACGAATCGGATTCTTAGGGAGGTACAGTTGGCGGAATCGAAATCAGGACCGGGCGCAAACACAATCGCCGAAATTCTCTCGGAGCCGGCGACGTGGAAATCATGCCTCCAGAGCTTGGAGAGAACCGGCGAGCTGAAATCGCTGAATGAAAAGCTGCCTCGCAATGTCGAATGGGTGTTCATCGGCTGCGGCTCGAGTTTCTACCTGGCTCAAGCCGCGTCCGCGTCATGGTCCATCCTGACCGGCGAAAAATCTCGCGCCATCCCCGCATCCGAAATCCTGATTTTCCCGCAATTGCTTCCCGTTCCGTGCCAACCCGTAGTGATTACCCGCTCGGGCCACACTTCGGAGGCATTGCAGGCCGCGGCTTACCTCGAAGACCGGCTCAAGCTTCGAACTCTGGCGATTACCTGCGGCGCAGACACGCCCATCGATAAAATCGCGTCACACATCATCAAGCTGCTCGCCGCGGATGAAAAAAGCACGGTGATGACGCGCTCCTTCACCTCCATGCTTATCACGTTGCAGTCGCTGGCAGCCCTTCGAGGCGATCGCCCCGATTTTCTGGACGGGCTTCGCAGGCTTCCGGATCAGGTCGCGGAACGATTGAGCGGAATTCATTCCACGATAAAGTCGCTGGTCGACTCTCACACATTTGCGGACTATGTTTTTCTCGGCCAAGGACCTTTCTTCGGAATCGCACAGGAATCTATGCTGAAGGTGAAAGAGATGTCCTGTTCGTACGCGCAATGTTTCCATACGCTCGAGTTCCGCCACGGCCCGAAATCAATTGTCAGCCCGGAAACGCTGATCACCTTCATCATCAGCGGATCTGGTTTTGATTCCGAGGTAGCGGTGCTCGAGGAAATCAAGAAACTGGGCGGGACGACGCTCGTTGTCACGAATGTCTGCAATTCCGAGATTCGCAGCCCCGGTGATTACGTTGTCGAGCTGTCGCTCGATGTTCCGGAAGCAGCTCGCGCGTCCGCGAGCGTAATTCCCGGCCAGTTGCTCGGCTTCTACACCGGTATCAAGAAGGGTTTGAATCCCGATGAGCCCCGGAATTTGTCCCGCGTCGTGATGCTGGAAGACTCGAAGTAGTCGAGGCCGCAAGAATGCCCCTGGATGTCTGCGTGGTCGGCGAAATCAATCCGGATTTGATTCTTTACGGCTTGCCGAAGACCTTGACGCCGGAGCAAGAAATTTTGATCGATGGTTTTCGTCTGACGCTGGGCAGCTCGTCGGCGATTTTTGCCCACAATCTCTCGGTGCTCGGCACTCATGTGGGAATGATTTCAAAAATCGGCCCCGATCCACTGGGAAAGATGGCTTTCGACTGGCTTGCAGAGGCAGGCGTCGATTTGACTCGCGTTGTATCCGCCTCCACCGAGACCTCGACAGGCCTGACCGTGATTCTCGCCCAGCCCGAACATCGATTCATCCTGACGTACCCCGGAACCATGTTCGAGCTGAGCTACGCCGATCTTGATCTCGATTATATTTTCGCCGCGCGCCACCTTCATCTTTCATCGTACTTCCTGCACAAAGCTCTCCGCCCCCGAATTGCCGATCTATTTCGCGAAGCGAAAGCAAAAGGCCTCTCGACCTCGCTCGACACCAACGACGATCCGAGCGGCGAATGGGGCAAGGATTTGCTGAGCGCCCTTCCATTCGTGGATATTTTTCTTCCGAACGAGCGCGAAGCGAAAAAGATTGCCCGCACCGATAATTCCGAACAAGCGATCGAGAAGCTCTCGCAAATTTGCCGCATCGTAGTCGTGAAGCTCGGCTCAAAAGGAGCAATTGCGCGGAAAGGCTCCGGCGAATGGCGGCGCAGCGGCATGCGCGTGGCGTCGGTGGACCCGGTTGGCGCAGGCGACAGCTTCGACGCAGGCTTCATTCACCGTTTTTTGCAGGGCGCAACTCCGCCGGAATGTCTCGAATACGCCGATATCGCCGGAGCCTTCTCCACAACTCGCGAAGGCGGCACGGAAGCCTTCAAAGACCGCAATAACCTTGAGCAATTTTTCCGCTCTCATCTGAAGTCGGCCTGAAGAGTTTGTTCGGGAACCCGTAAGGTTTGTCAGGGCACGACTTCAGCCGTGCCGCACGCGCAGCGAAATTGCTACGGCTTTAGCCGCTGAGGGCGAGCCGTTCGGCCTCTCATTGAGTCCCTGAAGATCGTTGGCGGGTCGATGAGCCTGCAACGTTCTACTGTTTCGTGACTTCGATCAGCAGATGGTCAGCAACGCTGGCCGTCAATTTCGCGTCCGGCGCGGTCACAACGCCAAGATCCTTTCCGTCCACGTAATTCACAACGCGATATTTCCCCGGCACAAGCCCCCGCAATTCAATTTCTCCAGACCATGTTACAGCCCCAGCGTGATTACCCCCCGATGCAGATTGCGGCGCAAAAAAAGCATAGTACATCGCACCATCTTTCTCGATCGCATATCCCTCAGGCACGTCGTAGCCGTAGACATAAAGATTTCGAAACGTCCCGCGGGAAAGCATTTTCTCGTTATAAAGACCGATCCACTTCTTCCAGTATTCCTCTTTCTGAGGCGTCAGATAAACATCGCTCAATTTCGGGCCGTAATCGGGCCACGCAAATTTCGTCCCCACAACTCCGCCCGTCCCAACGGTAGAAGCAAAATCCGACCCAAGATCCCGCTCATCCCCGTTCGGATTCGCGATGCGAGTCAGTTCGACGTGATCCCCATACACAGCGGAATTCGGGCCCAGCAGCGCCTTGTACATCTTCACGCGTTGCCGCACCTGCACAGACCCGACAGGATCAGCCGTGACAGCCTGATCGATGTAGCGCAGCCAAGCAATGCTCGGCGGAGTCCCGCACGGGCAACTTTGAGTTACGCTTTCCGCCTTCAGGGAGCGCGTAGTCTCAAAAATGGTTTTGTAAATCTCCCCCATCGCATAAACCGAATCGTACGGCGACTTGTGATGATGTCTTGGGTTGTAGCAAGCCGGCACGCTATAAATGTTATCGAGCTTGTGCCCATCGAAATCCCAATCGCGAATAAATTTCTCGGTCAGTTGTTTGTAATACGCCTGCACCCCCGGCACGGCAGGGCACAAGGTCGCAAGATTCCGCGTCATCCGCGCCGGCTTGCCTTTCTTATCAAGAATCAGCCAATCCGGATGCTGCTTCACCACCTCCGAAACGCCGTAAGAATGTGATTCATATCCCGGCCCGCCATCCTCGACGGCGAGCGGCAGCCACCAAAGCTGCACTTTTATTCCCTGCTCGTGGAATTGCCGAACCATCTTACGAATTTCATCCCCGGGAAAAGTATCGCTGCGCGGCTGCCAATCTCCATAATTGTTGAACCACCGGTCATCCAAAGTAGCCCAATGAATTCCCATTTCCTTGAGCTTGGGAATTGTCCCCAGCATCTGCGCCGGCGTCACGTCGGCCAGATAAGCCCAGCCGCACCAACTCACCGCGTAGTCCTCATTATTGTTCGTAGGCTTCTTCAGACCTTCGCCATCGATCACATCGGAATACATTCGCAGCGGCTCGTAATAATCGCCCGAATAAACCGCAATAAACGTCTGCGGAGTGGAATAAATTTCGCCTGGTTGCAAGGCCGTGCCCGGCGTGAGATGAACGCTCGTGTCCACGTGTCCATCGGCCTCCGTCTCCACCGGAATCGAAAGCACCAGCGGCAGCGTCTCCACGTGCCCGATCGCTTCGCCCACCGTTCTTGTCCAGAACGCAACCACCGGAATTCCGCCTCCAACGCGCCCCAGATCCCCTTTCACTTCAACGAGCGAACCCATCTGATTCTGCTGTGAGAATTTCTTCGGGATCTCGAAGACGTTATCTTTTCCCCAAGCGATGCTCGCTCCATGAAACGACCACATTTCATTAGGCGCTGCCGCCGCGTCGGCCAAAGACGCGTTCAAGCGATGCCGGTCCAGGTCAATCGCGTCAAGCTCCATTTCATTCTTGCCCGCATTTCGAATCGAAGCCGACACCAACGCCACACTCGGAAACTCGTTATAAACCTCAATCGTGAGCGACTCTTCCAAATCGCCCGCCGAATTTTTGCCCGTCACCTGGATACGCTTTCCTCGCGGCCCGAGCTTTCCCTGCGGCTCTGATATTTGCGCGTGCGCCACGTCAAACACCGCATCCGAAAATCGTTTTCCAGCGGCCGTCACCTGAATCCCGGAATCACTTCCAGCATCATCCAATGAGAGCTTTCGCCCGCCAGATACCAAACTCGCAGAAACGTATCCGCTCGGCGCGATCGTGAATTCGGCCGTGGGAGTTTCCACCACAGCTCCATTTACCGCTGCTGATATTTGAATTTGCGATCCCAAAGTTTTAGCAGCCGGCGGATTAAGCGTTGATTGCTTCCCGCATCCAGCCGCAAACAAAGTAAGCCCGGCAACAATTATCAGCAACGTCGCGGAGAATGACGCAACGCAATGCCGTTCACGCCCGACTATGGATATTGGAATCACGATTCGCGCCCGCCGCAAGTTGAAGCAAGAAGTCGCATTTTAAGCCATCGCGATACGCGTCCAATATCGCACATCGCGAGTGAGCGACCAATGTTTGCTTCTCTCGATGGCTTGAGAGCCCTCTGATTCCGCCCGGAAAGCGTGACAGCGCGATGGTGGAGAGCGGAACAGTTAGTTGCAGGCGTTGCTAGTTATTCTTCAGGCCGACTACTTCCGGATCAGTGGCTGATGGCAAGGACGAATCCACCAAGCCTAGGCGATGCGCGGCCACAACAGCTTGGCCGAGACTGATTCCACCGTCTCCAGCGGGAACTTGAGAATGCGTATAGACTTCGAACCCCTCGCTTTGCAGTTGATGTTCCAAGCCGTCTGTGAGACACCCGTTCTGAAAGGTCCCTCCACTCAAACAGACAGTGTTTAGGGATGTCCGTTTGCGTAGAATCCTCGCCACGATTGCCAGCGCCTCAACCAGGCCGTCATGGAAACGCTGGCTGATTTCTCCTGCCGCTGCACCGCGAAGCAAGTCTTTTACGATAGCCCTAAAAAGCGGTTTCGAGTCGATCTGCAAAAGTTCACCAGTTTCGCTCAACCCAAAAGGATACGGCTGGCCCGCGGCAGTTGCATCTCGACACATTTCGAGTTCGATAGCCGCTTGCGCTTCGTAATTGACCTCGTGGCGAAGATTGATGAGTGCTGCCACAGCATCAAATAGGCGTCCACAACTAGAGGTCAGCGGAGAGTTCACTTGACGGTCCATCATGTGAAGAACAGTTACAACTTTTCTCTGCGGAATCTGCCGGAAGAAAGGGATGGGCAATTTAAGCAGATCGGGCCCGAAGGATGCCCGCAGGTGGCTTACGGCCATGCGCCAGGGCTCACGAATGGCCGCCGCGCCGCCAGGCAAGGGAACATAAGCGAGCTGCGCCGCGCGTTCGAAATTGAGATAGTCCGCTAACAGGACTTCACCACCCCAGATGTGGCCGTCCGTGCCATAGCCAGTGCCATCCAGTGCGAATCCGATGACCCGTCCTTCGAGATGATTTTCGGCCATGCAACTGGCGATATGTGCATGATGGTGCTGCACGCCGACGGCCCGCACTCCCTCCTGTGTTCGCGCCCAACGAGTCGCGAAATAATCGGGGTGCAGGTCGTGGGCGATAATTCCTGGTCGAATCGCCAAGATTCTTTGGAGATGGTCGATTGCTTCTTGGAAGAACTTGTAAGCCTCAACGTTTTCGAGATCACCGATGTGCTGGCTGAGGAAGGCTTCCCGCCCACGCAGTAGGCAGATTGTATTTTTCAACTCTCCTCCCACGGAGAGCGTCGGCGGGAATTCTCTTTTCAAAAACACGGGTACGGGCACAAAACCACGGGAGCGGCGTATCTGGCGCGTACGGCCACCGGCGAGGCGGAGCACTGAGTCATCGCACCGAAGCAAAATTTCGCGATTGTGAAGCAGAAACCAATCGGCGATGTCACCGAGTCTTGCGACCGCTTCGGAGTTCTCGATGGCGATCGGCTCTTCACTTAGGTTGCCGCTGGTCATTACCAGTGCTTTAAGTTCGCTCTCTCTAAAAAGCAGATGATGAATGGGCGTGTACGGTAGGAAGATTCCCAAGTGTGGGTTGAAAGGAGCCACGCCGTCCGCCAGGGAACATTGGTTCGTCCTCGGCAGCAGTACAACGGGACGCTGCGGCAGGCAGAGTAGCTTTCGTTCTTCAGCGTCAAGCGCGCAGAAGCGCGAGACCGTCTCGAGATCGGAGACCATAACAGCGAAAGGTTTCTCGACGCGACGCTTGCGCTCGCGGAGCCGGCCGACCGCTGCAGCGTTTGTGGCATCTACCGCCAAGTGGAATCCACCCAACCCTTTTATGGCGACGATGTCGCCAGCACGCAGTCTTGCAATCGCCGCGGCGATTGGGTTTTCGATCGACAGGGGCTGCCCTCGCGAGTCACAGAACTCCAAACGCGGCCCGCACTGCCAGCAAGCGTTGGGTTGGGCGTGGAAGCGCCTGTTATGCGGGTCCTCGAATTCAGCCAGGCAGTGCGGGCACATCGGGAAGACAGACATCGAGGTCTGCGGACGATCGTACGGAATCCCTCTCACAATCGAAAATCTCGGGCCGCAGTTCGTACAATTAATGAAAGGATAGCGATAGCGGCGGTCGGCAGGATCGAATAGTTCGCGGAGGCAATCAGCGCACGTTGCGATGTCGGGAGAAATGAGCGTTCGAACCGATGCGGATGAATCACTGGGAAGAATGCAGAAATCGCTCTCCCCGGTGCGATGGATTTCCACGACCCGGATATCAGTCACCAGTGCCAACGGGGGCGCTAGGGCAGGCAGCGATGAAAGGAAGTCCTCCACCGCTTCCGCCGCTCCCTCTACCTCAATGACCACTCCGGATGAAGTGTTGGCGATTTGCCCAGCCAGATGCCGCTCGGTCGCGAGGCGATACACGTAGGGCCGGAATCCAACACCCTGCACCATTCCTGCAACGTGGATGCGCCGCCGAACCTCCATAGCAGATCTAGGTTGCTGCCATAGTTTTTGCCGAGGATGCGATCTTGTTTTCGAGCCAGGCTTGCCATTTGGGCAATCCTTCTCCCGTCGAGCATGAGACCTCAATGATTTCCATTCGAGGATGAACCTTCTGCGCGTTCTCGCGAGCCGTCACGATACTGAAAGGCACGTAGGGCAGCAGATCAATCTTGTTCAGGATCAGAAGCTCGGAACGGAAAAACATGGCCGGATATTTCAGCGGTTTGTCTTCTCCTTCGGTCACGCTGAGAACAACAATCTTTGCCGCTTCTCCCAGGTCATAGCTGGAGGGACAGACAAGGTTCCCGACGTTTTCGATCAGCAACACGTCCAAGTCCGAGAGATTCCAGTCGGCAATCGCCTTTTCGATCATACGAGCGTCGAGATGGCACGTTCCGCCCGTGGTTATCTGCCGGACCGGAAAACCAAAGCGAGCGAGACGCACTGCGTCGTTGTCCGTTTGAATGTCGCCTGTGAGCACGGCTACTCGCTGGGTGGGAGCAAAGGCTTCCAGGGTGCGCTCCAGGAGGCTCGTTTTTCCCGCCCCTGGCGAACTGACCAGATTCAGGCAGAGAATTCCGTGATGCGCAAAGCGCGTTCGCAGCTCACCTGCGATCCGGTCATTCTCATTCAAGACTTTTCGTTCGAGGGGTATCTGGGTCATACGTCCTCCAACTCGAGATAGGCGAGTTCGAGTTCATCGCCGCCGAGAAAAATGGTTAATATCTCGCCGCATTCCGGGCACGACGTCTCATAGTTCACGACCACAAATTCGTTGGCGCAGCGCGAGCAGCGCTGCCGCCGCGGCTTCCGCTCGATCTCGAGAGCCACGGATTCGAGATCCGTTTCTTTGGTCAGTGCCTCGAAACAAAAACTCAAGGCGTCGGGGTCCAAGCCCGCCAAGTCCCCGATGCGCACGCCGATCTTAGAAACGCGCATGCCGGGACGGAGCTGAGCTTCCGTTCGAACGGCATCCAAAACAGAACTGGCGATGGCGAATTCGTGCATGGCGTCAACAAATGCGAGGAAGCTGATCGCCCGCGAGCATGTCCACGATCCGCGTAGTGCCAAGAGTCGTGCGCATCACCACCAATCCCGGATCCTCGGGGGTCACGGTGCCGATAATTTGGGCTTGGCGTCCGAGTGGATGGCTTCGCATCGCATCCAGCAGAGGTTCCGCCGCACCGGGTTCCACGATGGCCACGAGTTTCCCTTCGTTGGCAACGTAGAGCGGGTCCAAACCCAACATCTCGCATGCACCGCGCACTTCCTCGCGAATTGGAATGCGGCGCTCCTCAAGCATCATCCCAACACCGGATCGCGCGGCAATCTCGTTCAGCGAGCTGGACAACCCGCCGCGGGTCGGATCTCTCATGCAGCGAATGCCCTCGGATCTCTTTAGCATCTCGGCGACGAGGGAATGCAGTGGAGCGCTATCACTTCGTACCGGGTTTTCAAACTCCAAGCCCTCCCGTACAGCGAGGATGGCGATCCCGTGATCACCGATTGGACCGCTGAGCAGGATACGGTCGCCCGGCCGGGTCAGATCCGCGGACAAGTGCAAACCCGGCTTCACCGAACCAATTCCGGAGGTGTTGATAAACATACCGTCGCAGCTTCCCTTTTCCACGACTTTCGTATCGCCCGTGACGACTTCGACCTGCGCTGCCGCAGCCGCCCTCCGGAACGACTCCACAATGCGGCCAAGGGTCTCAAACGGAAGGCCCTCCTCCAGGATGAACGCTGCGCTAAGATAAAGTGGGCGCGCTCCCCCCATCGCCAGATCGTTGACGGTTCCATGTACGGCCAGCGATCCGATGTCGCCGCCCGAAAAAAAGAGAGGCTTCACGACAAACGAATCCGTCGTAAAGGCCAAGCATTCTCCGTTCACGTTCACAATCGCCTGGTCATCGAGACGCGAAAGCACCGGATTTGCGAATGCCGGTAAGAAAAATCGCTGGAGTAAATCGGCGCTCAATCTCCCGCCGCTCCCGTGACCCAACAGCACACGGTCAAAAGCCGCTAACGGCACAGGACACGAAAGAGAGCTCAATGAGGAGGCTTGGTTAGCCATTGCAGACTCTTTCTTGCAGAACTTTGTGCCTTCGATAGCGGTAGTATGCCGCGCATGCACCTTCCGCGGAAACCATGGGCGCACCGAGCGGACTCTCCGGTGTACACCCGTTTGCAAATGCCGGGCAATCTGGAGGCTTCTTAAGCCCCTTTAGAACTTGCGCGCTGATACATTCAGTGGGCTCTTCGACCTTGATCTCCGACATGCCGAAAATTTTCTCAGCGTCATGCGCGGAGAACTCAGGGCGTATGCGCAGACCACTCTGCGGTATGGTGCCGATCCCGCGCCACTTCTGGTCGCACACTTCAAAGACAGTCTCGACGATTTGCTGCGCCGGTAGATTCCCATCACGCGTCACCGAGCGCACGTATTGGTTTTCCATCACGGCTCGCCCTTCTTCGAGCTGCCGCACCAGCATCAGAATGGCCTCCAAAAGATCCACTGGCTCGAAGCCACCCACCACAATCGGAACGCGAAACTCATTTACCATCTCTTCGTATTGGCGATAGCCCATGACAGTGCACACGTGGCCGGGGGCAATGAATCCTTGCACCCGATTATCCGGGGATCCCAAGAGCAGCCGCATAGCAGGCGGAACCAGGACGTGAGATGCCAGAACGGAAAAGTTATTGAGTCCCTCGCGCCGCGCTTGCCAGACGGCCATGGCGTTCGCGGGAGCTGTAGTCTCGAATCCGATTGCCAGAAAAACAATTTTCCGGGCGGGATTGGCTCTCGCGAGCTTCAGCGCTTCAAGAGGGGAGTACACGACGCGCACATCGCTCCCGTTTGCCTTGGCGTGAAAGAGATCGGAGCTCGACCCGGGAACGCGCAACATGTCGCCATAAGAAACGAGCGTCAAATCCGGAAGCGCGGCAAGCTCAAGGGCCTTGTCAATCGTCTCCAACGGAGTGACACAGACTGGGCATCCGGGCCCATGAACGAGCTCCACTTCCCGGGGCAGAAGCTCGTCGATTCCGTACCGCATGATGGTATGCGTCTGCCCGCCGCAAATCTCCATCAACACCCACGGGTGCGTGACACGCTCGCGGATTTCTTGGGCCAGGGCATGAGCAATCTTCTCGTCACGATATTCGTCGAGGTATTTCACGGAAGCGTCTCCTGAGATTCCTGCGCCGAAGGCGGTAGCTCGCCTTCGAGGAGCCCCATCGCTTCCAGAATCTGATAGGTGCGCTCAGCCTCTTCGCGGTCCACCCGGCTGATGGCAAAGCCGACATGCACCATGACGTAATCGCCTACTTCCGCTTCGGGGGCAAAGTCCAGGCAGACCTGCTTGACGATTCCACCGAATTCGACGCGGCCAGCGCGCACGCCATCTTTTTTTGAAATGTCGAGAATCTTACCGGGAATTGCCAGGCACATAGAACGCTCCCGAAATCGACTTGCTATTCTGAATCGAGCCGGCCTTTCATTGCAGGACTCGCGAGACCGATTCCCGCGGCTTCCCCTGAGTCGCGAGGCTGGATTGTTTTACAGTCGGCCCACAACGACAACTGGGCGATGGCAGCTTCTACGAGAAGCTGCAAAGAGGATTCCACACTCTTCGACAGTGACGTGCCGAGCTCCGTCGTGTCCGGCTGGATGCCCAACAGGACGATCTCCTGCGGCTCTTGCCCGAGCAGGCGCAGCGCATTGAGAATGTCCGCAAGGGCGAGGTCATGGACATTGCCGTTGCCCGGGAGTGAGCGCAGCTCCTCATCCCGAACGCACAGGATCGTGCCGGCGACTGTGCCGACATCCACCGCGTCAAGCACCAGGAGCCGGGATATACCGGAGATGTAAGGGACAAGCTCCAATCCTTTTGTCCCACCTTCCACCAAATCTACAGAGCGCGACACTCTGCGATCCGCCTCGAGACACCGCAGTGCAGCCACTCCTACACCATCGTCTGAACGAATTGGATTGCCGAGTGCCAGTACCAGCGTTCGGGGTTCGGTTTGTTGATTCATGCCCGCTTCCGACGGCGCGTGTAGTGAATGTTCGCAACTCCTGCTCCACTGCATCTCATTGACTCACGCGCTTCGCAGCCTTTGATTCCTGAATCTCCGCCTCCGGGACAAATTTATATCCAGTGAAAATGCTCTCGATCAGCGCATTGCGCTCTTCCCAGGAAACCAAAACCGCGCTGTAGACGTGGTGGATGACGAAGATGAAGAACGTAAACATAATGCAGAAGTGCGCGAGTCTCAAGTGGGAGATGTCGATGAGGCGTGGAAGCCAGCCGATGAAAAAGGTAAGCACGCGGCTGCTGACCGTGTAGCTGTAGAGAGCCAGCCCGGTGAGGATCTCGATGAACATCAACGTGAACATCAGCATGTAC
>Ga0116216_10002512_pt1 | contig 12175 bp, 14 predicted proteins | sample Sb_taG_11_FD_89696 | JGI IMG/M metagenome (GOLD analysis project Ga0116216, IMG submission 89696) | Peat soil microbial communities from Weissenstadt, Germany - Sb_50d_3_AS metaG | ecosystem: Environmental > Terrestrial > Soil > Wetlands > Peat | place: Germany: Weissenstadt | collected 2010-09-21
GCATCGAGTCCGTAACGTCCGTCGTCGACCGGCCAAATTGCCATCCGGTCAGGCACTGGTCCTGCTTTTGTGGGCAGGTTCCGATCACCATCCACCACAACTTGATCGGTCCTCGACGATCGGGCCTTGCCTGCTGTTGCCGTACCTGCGGACCGCCTGTTGCATCGCGGTCCCACCCTGCTACCCGCGTCGCCGCGGATGCCGCCCGCCGCTCACCCCTCCGTGGCGTGGTGCGCGGACCCTGCCGGACGCCTACGCATCAGCCAAACCGGCGGTCCGTCCTCCGTCAGCTCAAGCGCGCCCATGTGCACAAAGCCGAGCCGCTCGTACAGTGCGGCGCTGCGCTGGCTACTGGCCTCGATGTATGCCGGTAGCCCGGCGGAATCAGCTCTCTGGAGCGTCGGCTGCATGAGCGCCGATCCCAGGCCCTGTCCCTGGCGCGCGGTTCGTACCCCGACGATCCGCACGTAGAAGTGCGGCTCGCGAAGATGTCGCGCCTCCATCACCCGCTGCACCCTTGCCGCCAGCGGCAATCGCGTCCCGAACGCCCGCAGCCACGTGAGCGCTTCCTTGCCTGTCATGGACGTCGGCATCTCCCAGGCGCCGGGGGGCAGTTCGACCACCGCGCCGTCGTACTCGCGCGTCGTCCACACGGTCCCCTGCCGCAGTCCGTACCACTCCATCTCAGCCGTGAACATCGCCCGGAGTCGCGGTTTGAGCGGCAGCCTGCCCGGCAGCATCCACGTGTACACGGGGTCGTGGATGAACGCGTCGGCGAGCACGCCCGCCAGGCGCGAGACGTCGGCGGCTGTCGCGATACGCAGCGCCGGCCGCTCGATCCCGGGCCTCGCTACCACTGGCTCTGATCCGGCGGGTGACGGTGACGGCATCTGCTATGCCTTCCTGTACTCGACCAACGTATAAGACAACGTCTTATACAATGTTCTAATCAGAGTGTCAACCCCCGATCGGTCCACCCACCGCACCAAGCTGCTCGAGGCGGCACGCACGCTGCTGCGCGAGCGCACCTACGGCAACATCACCGCCCGGGATCTCGTCGCCGCATCGAAGACCAACCTTGGATCGATCGGCTACCACTTCGGCTCAAAAGAGGCGCTTCTCAACGAAGCCATCGGACTCGCCTTTGAAGAATGGGCTGACACGATCATCCGCGCCACCCACATCGACCCGGGGCCCGGGCCGCTGTCGCTGACGGACTCGCTACGGACCGTGCTAGACGAATACGACTCGATCCGCCCTTTCTTCCACGCCTACATCGAAGCGCTCGCGCGAAGCGCTCGCTCGCCGGAGCTTCGCCAGCAACTCGCCGCGCATTACAACCGCCAACGCGACCGCGTCGCGAGCCTGCTCACCGACTCGCTCCACGATGCGATCGACCACGACAGCGCCCGCCACCTCGCCTCGGTGATGCTCGCCACGGTGGATGGGCTGCTCATCCAAACATTCATCGACCCCGATAGCTCGCCCACCAGCCGCGACCTTGCCGCCGTCACCGGCCACAGAGTCAATCCCGAGCGCTCAGCCCAGCACCCCTAGACCTGAAGTAGCGGCCATCGCAAATCGCGATTCCGGTCCGGAACCGGCGCCTCGACGCCGAAGCGACGTAGGACGAGAATGCCGCGACCAGGTCGTCAAGGACCTCAAGCCGATCTACACCGCAGTCAACGCCGACGCCGCCCACGAGGCGCTCGAGGCGTTCGATCAGAAGTGGGGCGCCAAGCTGCCCGTGATCGGGCAGGCGTGGAGATCCAACTGGGAGTACGTGATCCCGTTCCTGGCCTATGAACCAGAGGTCCGCCGGGTGATCTACACAACCAACGCGATCGAGGCGCTCAACCGGCAACTCAGAAAGGCGGTGAAGACCAAGGGTCACTTCCCGACCGAGGACGCGGCCCGCAAACTGCTCTACCTCGCAATCCAGAACGCCGTCCCGAATGGACCCGAACCCGCGGCTGGACGAAAGCCCTCCTCGCGTTCAAAGTCCAATTCGGAGATCGCCTACCCGACTAACCGCCTACACAGTTAGTTGGACACCCTCGGTTACGCTGACGAAGCCGGCGTCTCAAGAGAGGATCGCTCAGCGAACGATGCCGGGATGGGTTGGGATCGTGGCGCCGAAACGTAGCCTCTGAGTGACGATGATGCTGGACCGTCCCGATTGGAGGCTTGAAATGGATGCACCCGTCAAGGTCCGCGAGCAACTACCGCGTGTGGTGCGCTTCGATCCCAGGGAGATCAGGAAGGCGGTCGGTGAGGTCGAGGGGTTCAACGCCAAGTTCGCGCTCGTGATCACCCGCAGCGTCGGGACGATGGCGTGCGCTTACCTGTTCGCGGTGATCGCGCTGATCAGCCTGCCCGCGGCGATTACCTCGGGGCAGGTGATCGTGATCGTGGCGTGGATCGCGCAGACGTTTCTGCAGCTGGTGCTGCTGTCGATCATCATGGTCGGGCAAACGGTGCAGTCCGTCGCTTCGGACGCGCGCGCCGCGAAGGAGTTCGCCGACACCGAGACGATCCTTGACCGCCTCGACGTCGACACCGCGGGCGGCATCAGAGACGTGCTCGACGCGATCCATGCGATCGGCAACCCGGCCGCGGCGTCGCAGACGCGCAAGACTCCGCCGAGACGATCGAACTGACCCGGGAGGCGCGGTCTGCTGGCAGCCCCGCGTCTCCCACGCGATCAAGTATCACGTGCGTGTCGCTGGAGAGGTCGCCGTCAACGTGCTGAGGCTCTCGGGCGAGGCGTCCAATGCGGATCCGCCAACGGACGCCGGCGCCAGCACGGGGGGTGGCCCGATGACCAGTGCTGCCCAGCGGGCCGGTGTCGCACATAGCGTGTTCGCGCATTTTCGCACTCAGAGGGGCTAAACGCACACGTCACCGCAGACTCGTGCCAGCACGAAAGCAGAGTGGGGCCGCGGATCCGACGCGTAACCTGCTGTTCGCCCACGAGCGGGACTCGGCTCCGCCTCCCCTTCGGTCTGAGGGTCGGCCGCACAAAGCCCGCCGGGGCGGTATTGGTTGTCGAGAGTTGAGAACCGCTCGCGTCGCGCAGGTGGAGGAATCGCGTCCCGAAGGACGGTCGCGGGACACCGGCCAGTCCGATCAGGGGGGTGGCTGCGAAACCGGCCGTATGTAGGACCGCGGCCATTCTTCCGCGAGCCGCTTCGTGAAGTAGCCAGCCGAGGGCCGCCCCCGTCCCGTCCACGCCAGCCCCAGCTTCTTCTGGACCTGCTGGCCATCCGGGAGCCTGTACTTCGCGTACCAGACGGAGCCACGCGCCCGCTCAACGCGGAAGACGTGACCCGTCGGAGGTCGCAACGCACCCGACATACGACGAAGACCACGCCGATCTCGGGACATATTGGGGACATATTTCACAGTTGCCACATGTCCCGCCAAAGCAAAAACCCCGCCGCAGCGGGGCTTTCTTAGTGGGCCGTGGAGGACTCGAACCTCCAACCTTGGGATTAAGAGTCCCCTGCTCTACCAGTTGAGCTAACGGCCCCTTTGTGTCCGGCGGGCGATGTTAGCTGCCCGGTGGCGCGGGCCGGATGCTCGTCGATCGCACCGCGGGCGCCGCTGGCGCCGCTAGCACTGCTGTGCGACCGCTGGCGTCGTCTTCGCCGCTTCGATCGTCTGCTTGAGGCTCGTGCGCGATGCCTTGGGGACGAGGCTGAGCGCCTTCGCCATGGCGAGGTCGCCGGTGCGGTCCTGCTTGGCTGCGTAGGACGAGGCGGCTAGGCACTCGAAGCCCTTGGTCTGGGTGGGGTTCTGGAGCGTGAAGATGTCCCAGGCGCTGGCCTGGCTGGCGTAGTCGCCGAGCTGGCCGTAGGCCCGAGCCGCGAGCACGGCCATGTCCGGGTCGGGTTTCTTGGTCAGCTTCAGGTACTGCTGCCAGTCCTGAGTCATCCGCTGCAGCTCGGCCTTACCGCCCGAGGTGAACGTCCCGGTCGTCGAGTTGTAGTTGCTGCCCTGCTCGGCGTTGGTGAACCGGGCGGACACGAGGCTGGCCCAGGCGGCGGGATTGTTCGGCTCGGCCTTTGTCTGAGCCAGCGCGGTCTTCTCCTGCTGAGAGACGATCTGCTTCTGGGCGCTCGAGCCGCCGCCTCCGTTGAAGGCGTTGAGGATCCCGCCGAAGCCATTGCCGGCGCCCACGCCGAACAGGATCAGACCGCCGGCCATGAGCATGGCGAGCCCGAGGTAGACAGCCTGCACGGTGCGGCGGCGGCCGCGGCTACGAAGGTCGAAGAGCATTGGGCTAGTGCTTCTCCTCGTAAGTGCGGCCACACCGAGAGTGGTCACTGACGGTGACTGGCAAGGACGCAGGACCGAAGGTGTGGCCCAGCCATATCGAGGTCCGAGGACGCCGCCAGGCGTCGTTCAGGGGCCGCTCGAATGTGGTCGTATTTGCGAGGGGGAGCACTTAGGTGGGATCCAGTCCGTCATTCATCTGCGCAAGCTCGGCGTTCGCACGCGAGGCCGCGCGTCGGTCGGCGATCTTGAGCATCACGATACTTGCCAAGAACAGCACGACCAAGGGCGCCATCTCGAGTCCGGTCGTGACCGGATCGGCCCCCGGCATCGCCGCCGCGATGACAGCGATGATCACCGTAGCGTAGCGCCAGTTTCGGGTCAGAGTGCTCCCATTGATGACGCCGAGACGGTGCAGGCCGAGCAATCCGATGGGCAGTTGGAACGCGAGGCCGATCCCCAGCATCGTCAGGATCTCGAACTGGTAGAAGGTCTTCGCCTGCACGAGGATGTTGAACTGCTCGCTGTTGTAGCCCTGGAGGAAGTGCACGGCGGGTTTGAGCACGATCAGGAAGGCGAAGACCACGCCGAGCATGAACAGCCCCGGGGCGGCGGCCATGATCGGGAACGCGATGCGCCGCTCGTTCGCGTCCAGTGCCGGAACGATGAACGCGTAGCCCTGGTAGATGATGACCGGAAGCGAGAACAGCAGCGCGAAGTACGCGCACACGGTGAGGGTCGTCATGAACGGCTCACCGACCCCGATCGTGATTGGCTTCTCCTGCTCGGGTGCGGTGCTCGGCAAGGCTTTCGCCGCTTGGGAGAAGGCGACTGCGAGCTGCGCGTATGCCTGTCGGACATCGACCGCAAGGTGAGGGGATACGGCCAGCTTTCCGTACTCCTCCGCTGACTTTGTGAACGCCTGGCGCTCCTTGACCGCCTCGGTCGGGACGGCCGCGAGCCCGTGCTGACCGGCGGTGCTCGAGGTAGACGGCAGCGGCCGGTTGAGAATGTGCAGCAGCGCGTGGTTCTGCCAGAAGCAGAAGCCGAACGCGACGGTCAGGACCGCGCCACAGACGATCAGCCGCGACCGCAGCTCGTCGAGGTGGTCGACGATGCTCAGTCGATCCTCGTGCCCGATCGGCCGTAGGACCTGCGACATTGCTACAACCGTCCGATCGTGGCCCGCTACGGGCGCTGCTCGGATCCGACCTCGGTCGACTCGCGCTCAGCGGTTGTCGCCGCCGGCGCAGGCGTCGCGGCGGGCGGCCGCGGCGCGGACGGCGCCGTCGCGGTCGAAGGCGCGATCGCGGGACGGTCCGCGTCCTCGGCGTCGTCGTGGCCGGTGATCGAGTCCTTGAACTCGCGGATCCCCTGACCGAGCTGCTTGCCCAAGCCGGGCAACCGCTTGGGGCCGAAGATCAACAGGACGATCAGCAGCACGACGATCAGATCGGTGGTTGGGTTTCGGAACATGCCTCAGACCTCGCTGACGGGGTTCAAAGGGTAGCGGGCCAGATCGCCTCCGACGAAGGGGCGTCCTTAATAAGACTCGAAGAAGGCGCTCAAGGTCCAGCGCGATCGCGCCGATGAGAAATTGATCTAGGAATGCTTCGATGAACGACCGTCAGCGCCAGCACCAGCACTCAGTCCGCAGAATCGTGCTTCCGAGCGGCCGCTCGATCGAGGTCGTCCGCTTCCACGAGACCGAACGGTCGCTGCCCGGCGGGCTGAACGTCTGCCCCCAGTGCGAATCGGAGCTGGTCCAGCCGCTGGCCTGGAGCGAGGCCGCGGAGGATCGCTGGGAGCTCACGCTCGAGTGCCCCAACTGCCGTTGGAGCACCGAGGGCGTATTCACCGAGGAACAGGTCCACGAGCTCGAGGACAAGCTCGACGAAGGCCTCGCCGACCTACTCGGCGATCTGCGCCGGCTCGCCCACGCGAACATGGCCGACCACGTCGAGCGGTTCGTGGCGGCGCTGCAGCGCGACCTGATCCTGCCCGAGGATTTCTGAGCCCGCGCCGGTCCGCCGGCCGCTGACGGCAACCCGCTACGAGTAGCGGTCAACGACTCTGTCGGCGACCAGCTCGAGCGCGGCTCGCTGGCGTTCGGGCAGCGCCGGCAGCTCTCGCTTGGCCGCGCGCACCAGCTCGAGCGCCTGTTCGCGAGCCGGGCGCAGCGCGCCACTCGCCTCGATCCGATCGCACACGGCTGCGGCCGCCGCCGCGTCGGTCACACCCTTCAGATCAACCGCCAACAGTCCCGGGTCGCGCTCGCAGGCCAGGATCAGCGGCAGCGTGACCGTCCCGTCGAGCAGGTCGGCGCCACGAGGCTTGCCCGTGCGCTCCGGTGGCCCGGACACGTCGAGGATGTCGTCGAGAATCTGGAAGGCGAGGCCGATCTGCTCGCCGAAGGCGGCCAGCGAGGAGACCTCGCCCTCGCCCATCAACGCACCCAGCTCGCAGGCCGCTCGGAACAGGACCCCGGTCTTCAGCCGGCAACGCGACAGATAGCGTTCGACCGTCACCTTGAGCTTCCACGCGTCGGCGCGCTGCATCAGCTCTCCGGCCGCGAGCTCGGAGCTGGCGCGGGACAGGATCCGCACCGCGGCGACCGAGCCGCTACCGGCCAGCTCGGAGAACGCGCGCGAGAACAGCAGATCGCCCGTCGCGGTCGCGACCCGGCGACCACCCACCGCGACGACCGTCGGCCGACCTCGCCGCAGCGAGGAGCCATCGAGGACGTCGTCGTGGACGAGCGTCGCGGCGTGGACCAGCTCGACCGCCACCGCCGCGCGCACCAAGCCGTCGCTCTCGGGAGGAGGGACGCCGGCGGCGAGGCACACGAGCAGCGGCCGCAGCCGCTTGCCGCCCGCGGCGATCGTGTCGCCGGCGTAGCCGGCGAGCAACGGGCCATGGCCGGCGCTGAGCACCGTCATCCGCGCCTCGATCCGGTCCATCAGCTCGGGGACGGCGTCGCCGCCGGCGTCGAGAACCTCCTGGACGGCGTTCATCGCGCCACCTCCCCGACGTGCAGGGCGATGATCCCGCCCGCGGTCAGCACGTAGCGGATTCCCGTGAGCCCCGAGCGGGACATCACGGCGGCGAGCTCCTCGGGTCCGGGAAAGCGCCGGACGGAATTGGGGAGATAGCTGTAGGCCTGCGCATCTCCGGCGAGCCGCCCCAGCGCCGGCACCACCCGGTCGAACCACAGGCGGAAGAACGTCGACAGCGGCGGGCGCCGCGGGGTCGTGATTTCGAGGATCACGACGTGGCCGCCGGGCCGCACGACGCGGGCCATCTCGCGCACCCCGCGCTCGAGGTCGGAGAAGTTGCGGGCGCCGAAGCCGACGGTGGCGGCATCGAACTCCCCGTCGCGGTACGGCAGCGCCAGCGCGTTGCCCGGTTCGAAGCGCAGCTGCGGCCTCGCCACGATGGCGGGACGAGCCGCAGCCTTGGCCCGGGCCAGCTCGAGCATCCGCTGCGAGAAGTCGCTGCCGATGACCTCGCCGTCAGGGCCGACGCGACCGGCCAGCTCGAGCGCCAGGTCGCCGGTCCCGGTGGCCACGTCGAGCGCCCGCTGCCCGTCCGCCACGCCGGCGAGATCCGCGGCCCGCTGACGCCAGCGGTGATGCAGCCCGGCCGTCATCACCGTGTTCATGCGGTCGTACAGGCCCGCGATCCGGTCGAACATCGCCCGGACCTGTTCCTCTTCCAGGGTGCCTTGGCCGTTCCCCAGTGCCAAACGTGCGCTCTCTACGAAGATCGTAGGGCCGAAGGGCCTACTGAAGCATCGCTAGGAAGTTGACCAGGTTCTGGAACTTCTGTGGATATTGTTGGGCCAGGCCCTTGAACGACGGCATCGGCGCGGTCGGATTGCGCAGCGTCGAGGCGATCCCCGCCGCCGGCAGCTTCGACCCGATGTGGGTCAGCGGGGGGCCCGGTCCATTGTTGCCGTTGTCGCCGATGATGTGGCAGGCCAGGCAGCCAGACTGACCGACGACGAGCTCGCCGGCGCGGAACGTGGCGGCCTGTTCGCTGGATAACCCGGCGGGCGGCTTGAGGTCCACCGAGTTCGGCGAGCCGGCGTTGGCGCCCGAGTAGGTCAGGTAGGCCATCGCCGCGATCGTCGCCACGCCGGCGGACAGGGCGATCGGCCTGCGCCAGATCAGCCGCTCGGGGCTGCGGTCGTAGAACGGCAGCAGGAACAGCAGGATCATGCAGATCGTCGGCACCCCGATCGTCGCCATAGGGGTGAAGTCCGACACGTTCTTCATCACGCGCAGGACCTCGAACAGGAAGAAGAAGTACCAGTCCGGGCGGGGGACGTAGGTGGTAGTCGTCGGGTCCGCCTGCTGCCCCAGCTCGGCGCCGAACATCAGCGCCAGGAACATGATCACGAAGATCACGAGCATCGCCATGATCGAGTCCTTGACGACCGCGTAGGGGAAGAACGGCTTGCCCTGGTTCTTCAGGATCGAGTACTCGCGGAGATACGCCTCCTTCTGCTCCTGATTCATCGCGCGCCCTACCGATCAGGCTTCTGCCCGCTGGAGGACGTCCGGCTCCTCCGCCTTCAACCACGGCGGTGCCGAGATGCCGAGCTTGGTGACGAGGAACAGGTGTGCGCCGATCAGGGCGGCGATCGCGCCCGGGATCAGCAGCATGTGGATCGCGTAGAACCGCGACAGGGTCGTGGCTCCGAACTCGGGGCCGGCGCGGAGGAAGTCGGACAGGAACGGCCCGATGAACGGCCCGGTCCCGTTGATGTTCACGCCTACGATCGTGGCCCAGTAGGCGCGGTCGTCGAACGGGAGCAGGTAGCCGGTGAAGCCCTCGGCCAACGTCAGGATCAGCAGCACGACGCCGATCACCCAGGTCAGCTCCCGCGGGTACTTGTAGGCGCCGAAGAAGAACACGCGCCCCATGTGCAGGAAGATCAGGATGATCATCACCGACGCGCCCCACTTGTGCATGCCGTGCACGAACTGGCCGAGGAATATGTTGTCGTTGATGTTGCGGATCGAGGCGTAAGCGCCGCCGTTGGCGTCGGGGCGGTAGTACATCGCCAGGAACACGCCCGTGACCGCCTGCGCGAGGAACGCGAACATCGTCGCGGAGCCGAGCGTGTAGGCCCAGTTGATCCCCCTGGGGACTTTGCGGAACAGCAGCCACCGGACCCCCGGGGAGATCGACATCCGCTCGTCGATCCAGTCGACGACGGTGATCCCGGCCTCGGCGGGGGTGGCTGGGCTGCCGTTGCCGTTGTCGCCGGGCCGCTTGGGCTTCGGCGTCAATACCTTGGGGAGGGGTGGGGCGGGCAGCTTGGGCACTAGAGCTTCGCAGTCGAGAACCTAGCCGGATACAGGAACTGCCCGATGCCGTTCAGCGGCTCGCCAGGATCACGCGGGGAGAAGCGGTGCAACTCGAAGTTGACCGAGTACCGCGGCCCGATTTGGATCAGACCGTCCTCGACGCGGGTGTAGAAGCGGTCGAGTGGTCGGACGGGCGGGCCACCGACGGGTATCCCGCGGAAGTTGTAGACCCCTCCGTGGCAAGGGCAGATGAAGCGCTCCGCGGCGTCGACGTACCGCACCGGGCACCCCAGGTGCATGCACCGCGAGGACAGCGCGACGAAGTGGTTGTACTGGTCTTCGGGCTCGGTGTCGATCCCAGGGTCGCGCTTGCGCACGTAGGCGATCGTCTTGCCGGCCTGCCCGATGTCTGGATCGATCGTGATCACCGCCGTCGTGTACGTGTTGCCCGGGAACATCGACGGCGGACCGATCGGCTGCCACACGACCGGTTCACGGGTGAACACGGGGGCGAACGCGAACCCGAGCGCCGGGAGCGTGAACGAGGCCACGGCGATTATGCCGGCGCCCTGCGCCGTGAGGTTCATGAAGTTCCGGCGCGTGACCGTCTCCCCCTCGAACGCTCCCGGCATCTGGCGATCGACCGTGTACTTGGACTTCCGTTCTGTGTGTCTATCGGGCAAATGCGCCTCTGGGGGACGGGCTAGGTGTCCATTGAACGCCGCTGGCAGCTTATCGTCAACATCGCGACGGTCGTCACTATCCCCCGCGGACGCGGGCGCCAGCCGCCCGCAGCGCCTCAGCCGCGCCGGCATCGCCCGAGCGGGCCAGCTCTTTGGCGACGGCGTGGTCGCGGCTGGCCCCCCACCCGATCGCGGCGGCGCCGGCATCCCACACCGCGTCGGCGAGCTCGAGGTCCGAGGCGGCGTGCGCCTGGGCGACCAGCGAGATCACGTCGGCCAGCTCATCGACCGCCTCGAGATCGCCGAGTGCGGCGAGCCGGACCAGGCCGAGGGCGTACAGCTGGTCGCCGAGCAGCAGGGCGAGATCCTGGTCGTCGGTCCGGACGACCCGCTGCGGCCCGTAGTGCAGGTGCGAGCCCTCGAGAATCATCTCCAGCAGCAGCTCGTATTCGGACGCGCGCCCGGCCGCCCGGGGCCCAGCGGCGGCGAGCTGGGGCGGCCCCGGCTCGTCCTGCGGCGGCGAGACGTAGGGCTCGGCCGCCTCGGCCAGCGCGCCACCTTCCTCGCGGAGCGCAGCGTGCAGCGATGCACTGCCGCTCATCGCGAGGCCACCTCGGCGAATGCCAGCCTCGCCGCCTCGACGGTCCGCTCCACGTCCTTCGGCGTGTGGGCCACGGACGGGAACCAGGCCTCGAACTGCGAGGGCGGCGGGTAGATCCCGAGCGCCAGCAGGGCCCGGCACCAGGCGCCGTAGGCTTCGAGATCGCAGGCGGCGGCATCCGCGTAGTTGCGAACCGGACGGTCGCTGAAGAACGGCGTCAGGAGTCCCGGGGCGGTCTGCACCTGAAGCGCAACACCCGCGCGCTGCGCGGCGCCACGGAGCCCCTCGGCGAGCTGTTCGGTGGTCTCGGCGAGGCGCAGGTATGCGCGCTTGTCCAGCAGCTCGAGTGTCGCCAGCCCGGCCGCGATCGCCAACGGGTTCCCCGACAGCGTCCCGCCCTGGTAGACGTCGCCCGCCGGCGCGATCCGCTCCATCAGCAGCGCGGGGCCGCCGTACGCCGCCGCGGGCACGCCGCCGCCGATGATCTTGCCGAGAATCGAGAGGTCGGGCATCGTGCCGTACAGCTCTTGGGCGCCACCGCGGGCAACCCGGAAGCCGGTGATCACCTCGTCGAAGACGAGCAGCGCCCCGGTCTTGTCGGCCCGCTCACGAAGCAGCTCGAGGAAGCCCGGCTCGGGCAGGACAACCCCCATGTTCGCGGCGATCGGCTCGGCGAGGATCGCCGCCAGCTCGTGGCGCTCGGTCGCCTCGACGAACGCCTCCTGGTCGTTCCAGGGAACGACTACGGTGGCCTTGGCCGCGGATTCGAGCACGCCGGGGCTGGCAGGGATCGCCTGGGTGGCGAGGCCGGAGCCGGCCTCCGCCAGCAGCCCGTCGACGTGGCCGTGGTAGGCGCCGGCGAACTTCAGGACCGGCTCGCGGCCGGTGGCGGCGCGGGCCAGCCGGATTGCGCTCATCGTCGCCTCGGTCCCAGAGGAGGTCATGCGGAGCATCGCGACGGACGCGATGCGGCTCGCGACCTCCGTGGCCAGGTCGACCTCGCCCTTGGTCGGAGCCCCGAAGCTGGTCCCGTTCAGGGCCGTCTCGATGATCGAGTCGACGACCGCCGTGTGGGCGTGTCCGACGATCAGCGGGCCCCAGGAGGAGACCCAGTCGATGTACTCGTTGCCGTCGACGTCGAAGATCCTCGATCCCTCGCCCCGGGCGATGAAGATCGGATCGCGGCCGATCGACTGCATCGCCCGGACGGGCGAGTTGACGCCTCCGGGAAGCACCTCGAGCGCGCGTTCGTACAGCTGCGCCGAGCGAAGATTGTTGAGAGGCTGTCTCAACACTGA
>Ga0116216_10002513_pt1 | contig 12171 bp, 9 predicted proteins | sample Sb_taG_11_FD_89696 | JGI IMG/M metagenome (GOLD analysis project Ga0116216, IMG submission 89696) | Peat soil microbial communities from Weissenstadt, Germany - Sb_50d_3_AS metaG | ecosystem: Environmental > Terrestrial > Soil > Wetlands > Peat | place: Germany: Weissenstadt | collected 2010-09-21
CCTTCTCCAGCGCGCTGGCAACCCGGACGGGTCGATCAAGGCGACGAAGACCCGACAGCGCCGCACCGTGCAGCAGCTCACGCCGCTCGGCCAGGAGCTGCGCGAGTACCGCCTCGCCGCCGGCCGGCCGCCCGAGCAGGCGCTCATCTTTCCGGGCGCCACCGGCCGTCCCTGGACGAAGGCCGACTGGGAGAACTGGCGGGAGCGGGAATGGGCGCCCGCGTGCCGCACCGCCGGCCTGGACCCGGTGCCGCGCCCATGTGACCTGCGCCACAGCTTTGTGTCGCTCAGGCTCGCCGAGGGCCGCCAGCCGGTGTGGATCGCCAAGCAGGCCGGGCACTCGCTGCGGGTGCTGCTCTCGACCTACGCGCACCTGATCGATGAGTACGCCGAGCGCGAGAGCGTCGATCCGGAGGTCGAGATCGCCAAGGCGCGCAAGACGATGTCTGCGCCGCGGGGCCGTCGCAGCGCCCGAGCGGCGATCTGATGTGTGTCAGGAGTGCGTCAGAGCGCCGGAGGAGCCCACGGCCGTTCGCCCCACTCACGAGGAAAACCCTGCATTAGCAGGGTTTTCCTGGAGCGGGAGCGACGGGACTCGAACCCGCGACCTCTGCCGTGACAGGGCAGCGCTCTAACCAACTGAGCTACGCCCCCCGGGTTTCTTGCCTGGGAGACCTCCGCCTGCTCAGTATGCCAAGGCTTTGCCGCACGCAGCTCGCGGGCGGCTGCTCAACGAGCGCTGACGGGCACTGCCGGACGCGACATCCTCGGCGGAGCCTGAAGATGGCCAGACGAAACTGGCCGGATGGCCAAGCTCGGGGGAATTCGTCTAGCCTTCGCATGTGGCGCTCGTCGGTCCTCCTCCGCTCCTGAACACCAGCCCCCTCGCCGCCATCGCTCGCGACCTGCGCGACGAGCGCTCTCGCACCGTTCCCTTCCCGCCTGGGGAAACCCGCTTCTCGCTGGCGCGCACGCGGCGCTTCGCCGATGACCCGCTCCCTCTGCTACTCGAGTCCTACGAGCGCTTCGGCCCTGTCTTTACGCTCCGCCTGTTCCACGGCAACGTCGTCTTCATGCTCGGGCCCGCCGCCAACCACTACATCACCGTCTCCCACGCCTCCAACTTCATCTGGCGCGACGGCCACTTCCGCGACCTTATCGGCCTGATGGGCGACGGGCTGCTCACGATCGACGGCGATTTCCACCGCCGCTCGCGCCTGATCATGCTCCCCGCCTTCCACCGCGACCACATCGCCGCCTCCGTCGACACCATGATCGAGGAGACCACCCACGCACTCGACCAGTTCACGCCCGGCTCATCCATCGACCTCTACACCTGGACCCGCCGCCTCGCCATGCGCATCGCCCTACGCGCGCTCTTCGGCCTGGATCCCGACGGCGAGCCCGCCCGCACCATCGACGCCGCCGGCCTGTTCGAGCAGGCTCTCTCCTTCTTCTCCTCCGACTACGCCCTGCGCGTCTTGCGCGGCCCCTTCACGCCCTGGGCGCGCCTCCAGCAGGCCGCCCGCCGGCTCGACACGCTCATCTACGCGGAGATCTCCACCCGCCGCGCCACCGGCGCCCGTGGCGAGGACATCCTCAGCCTGCTGCTTGACGCCCATGACGAAGACGGCTCGGCGCTCAGCGACCTGCAGATCCGCGACGAGGTCATGACCCTCCTCTTCGCCGGTCACGACACCACCACCTCGACCGTATCGTTCATGCTCTACGAGCTCGCCCGCCATCCCGCCATCGTCGCGCGCCTCATCGCCGAGCAGGACACCCTCCTCGTCGACGGCCGTCCCACCGCCTCCCAGCTCACCTCCGGCGCCCTTCCCGAGCTGGAGCTGGTCCTCGACGAGACCCTCCGCAAGTACCCGCCCGCCTGGGTCGGCCCCCGCCGCTCGATCGAGCCGTTCGAGTTCGAAGGCATCCCCGTCCCCGGCCGCGCGTTCGTCAACTACTGCTCCTGGGCATCCCACCACCTGCCCGATGTCTTTCCCGAGCCGGAGGAGTTCCGCCCCGAGCGCTTCGCCCCCGACGCGCGCACCGCTCTGCCCAAGGGCGCCTACGTCCCCTTCGGCGGGGGCTCGCGCACGTGCATCGGCATGCGCTTCGGCCAGCTCGAGATCCGCACGATCGCCACGCTCGTCCTCTCCCGCTTCACTCTTTCCCTGCCAGAGGACTTCCACCTGGAGATCCGCCAGATGCCCACGATCAGCCCCAAGCACGGCCTGCCGATGGTTGTCGGTGCTCGAGGCGCCTCCGTTCACGCCGATCTCTCGGCGGCGGCCGCCTAAATGCGTCGACCCGCGGTGCCCTCGTAGTGGGCGCGGCCAGCCTTGCGTCTCAGCGCAGGCTTGCCCTCCTCGAAAGGCGCTAGCTCAGCGCCCCTCCGGCTCCTCCCACCGCGCTCGCGCCCACTCCCTCCACGTATACGTGCGGGTCCGAGAACAGCGTCAGCTGCAGCCCTGCCAACAGAAGTCCCGTCGGACGCGCTACCAGCTTGCCTTCGCTCGCGCCCGCGACCGCATCCACCGACGCGCCCACGCCGAACAGCCCACCGCTGGCGCGCACCTCGACCTTGCCGCCTTCGCTCTTCACCAGCTGCACGTCGAACCCTTCCGGCAGCGCCGCCCTCACGTCCGCGTCCGTCACCCGCGCCTGGGCACTCAGCGCGCTGCCGCGCTTGCTGAAGCTCACATCGCTCAGCCGCAGCGGGCCCTCTTCCGCGCGGTCAACCGTCATCTCCATGTCGTTCACCCCTCTTGCTTCCCACAGCAGCTTCGCCGTCTCTCCCGGGCTCACCTTCAGGCTCCTTGCCCTCACCTTCACCGAATCCGCGCTTCCCCACAGCAACTCCACCGCCGGCCACGCTTCCACGCTCACGCTCTTCACCGTCCCGTACCTTCCGACGCGATCCCTGATCCTGCCCGCCGCGATCCTCGGCAGGAGCGCCTGTGCGAGCCCCAGCGCGACGACGATCGCTCCCGCCACCCCCGTCGTGATTCTGAGCTTTCTGCCCACGTGCGCAAGCTTCGCAGGCGCGCCGCCGGCACACGTGGCCGAGAACTACTTTGATGGGCCCCCCGAGGAGGGTCGCGGGGGGTCGCGTCCGGCGATACCGGGCTCGGTGTCTGTCCCGCTAGCCTTGAGGTCCCCTCACCCGGGGCGCGTAGCTCAGTTGGTCAGAGCACCTCGTTTACACCGAGGGGGTCGCCCGTTCGAGTCGGGCCGCGCCCATCTCCATGACAGATTCCCCTGTACGCGTCGCCGTGATCGGCTCTGGCCCCGCCGGCTTCTACACCGCCGGGCACCTGCTCAAGGACTCCACCGGCCGCTTCGAGGTCGACATGCTCGAGCGCCTGCCCACGCCCTTCGGCCTCGTTCGCTTCGGCGTCGCCCCCGATCATCCCAAGATCAAGTCGGTCACCCGCGTCTACGAGAAGACCGCCGCCCATCCGCGCTTCCGCTTCTTCGGCAACGTCCACTTCGGCGAGCATGTCTCCCGTGAAGACCTGCTCTCCCATTACCACGCGATCGTCTACGCCACCGGCTCGCCGGCCGACCGCGCGCTCGGGATCCCCGGCGAAGATCTCCCCGGCTCGCACGCCGCGACCGAGTTCGTCGGCTGGTACAACGGCCATCCCGACCACACCGACCTGGAGGTCGACCTCCTCTCGGCCGAGCGGGCCCTCATCATCGGCAACGGCAACGTCGCGCTCGATGTCGCCCGCATGCTCGTCCTCACTGCATCCGAGCTCGCCCCCACCGACACGGCCGACCATGCCCTCGACGTTCTCGCTCACAGCCGCATCTGCGAGGTCGTCGTCGTGGGGCGACGCGGCCCGGCGCAGTCCGCCTTCACTAACCCCGAGCTGCTCGAGCTCGGCGAGCTCTCCGACGCCGACGTCGTGGTCGACCCTGCAGAGCTCGAGCGCGCCCTGGCCGTACCCGACACCTATGCCGAGGCCGACGTAACCTCGCGACGCAACGTCGAGATCCTCCGCTCCTACGCAACCCACCCCTCCCGCGGCCACCGCAAGCGCATCGTCCTGCGCTTCCTGCTCTCGCCCACCACCTTCATCCCCGACGAGCATGGCCGTCTTGGCGCGGTCGAGCTGATCCGCAACGAGCTCGTCCCCGGTCCCAGCGGCGGGCTGCTCGCCCAGCCTACCGACGAGCGCGAGACGATCCCCGCCGGCCTCGCGTTCCGCGCGATCGGCTACCGCGGCATCCCCCTCCCGGGCGTTCCCTTCGACGAGCGCTCCGCCGTCATCCCCAACGACACCGGCCGCGTCCTTGACCCCTCCACCGGCGCCCCACTCCCCGGCGAGTACGTCGTCGGCTGGATCAAGCGCGGCCCATCCGGCGTGATCGGCACGAACAAGAAGGACGCCCAGGAGACCGTCGACGCGATCCTCGCCGACCTCTCTTCCGCGGGTGTTGATGGCGGAGGTGGTGTTGGTGATGACGATGGCGACGCCCACCTGCTCACCCCCGGATCGCCCGACCCCGCCGCGATCGAGAGCCTGCTGCGGGCCCGCCAGCCCGATCTGGTCACCTACGCTGGCTGGACAGAGATCGACCGCCACGAGCGCTCCCTCGGCGAGCCCATCGGCCGCCCGCGCGTCAAGCTCACACGGATCGAGGAGATGCTCCGCATCGCCGCATCCGAAAGTCCCGGCGAGGACGACCTCAACGGACCCCGCGCGGGCTGATCCGCCGCGACACAGGTGGCTAGCGCCCCCGACTCGGGCGCCCCGCGTTCTTTATGGCACTGGCAGACCCATCTGCCACACTGTCGCCGCGAGCCCCGTTAGCTCATCGGGTAGAGCGCCGGACTTTTAATCCGGTGGGGCGGGTTCGAGTCCCGCACGGGGTATTGCCGCACGGGGTATTGCGAAGGGCCTGGAAACGGCCAGGTTTTGTCGAGCCGGCAGCCAAGTCCGCCTTGGTCCCCATTTGGTCCCGAGATAATTTGCGCGACGCTCATTGCCCGGCCTCCTCGGGCTGCCAGCGGCGCAGGCGCTCATTGCTTCACCAGAGACCGCCCACCGCACCCATCAGCTTCTGAACATCAGTGCCTGAAGTGGCGCTTATCGGTGGCGACCATCGCGATGCCGGCCGCGTCCGCCGCCGCGACGACCTCCTCATCGCGCACAGACCCTCCCGGCTGGATGATCGCGGTCACGCCCGCGTCGATCGCGAGCTGCGGGCCATCGGGAAACGGGAAGAACGCGTCCGAGGCGCTCGACGCGCCGGCGAGCAGCTCGGGTTGCGCCACGTGGGCCTTCTCGACCGCGATCTTGACCGCGTCGACGCGGCTCATCTGACCCGCGCCGATGCCGATCGTGGCGCCACCGGCCGCGATCACGATCGCGTTGGAGCGCACGTGGCGACAGACCCTCCAGGCGAACAGCAAGTCCGCCCACTGCGACTCGCTCGGCTCTCTCGCGCTCATCACCCGCATCTGCTCGCGCGTCTCTGAGACCACATCGCGGGTCTGCACGAGCTCGCCGCCGATCACCTGCTTGGACTCGACCTCGTGGCTGGGCGCCGGCCAGTCAGGCAGCTCGAGCAGGCGCACGTTCTTCTTGACCTGCAGCAGCTCGAGCGCGTCGGGATCGTAGCCGGGCGCGAGCAGCACCTCGATGAACTGGTCGGCCAGCCGCTCCGCACAGGCGCGGTCGACACGCCGGTTGACCGCGATCACCCCGCCATAGGCACTCAGCGGATCGCAGGCGAAGGCCCGTTCGTAGGCGAGCTTCACGCTGTCGGCCACGGCGCACCCGCAGGGGTTGTTGTGCTTGACGATCGCGCACGCCGGCCCGTCGAACTCCTCCACCAGCTCACGTGCCGAGCTGAGGTCGAGCAGGTTGTTGAACGACAGCTCCTTGCCGTGCAGCTGTGCGACGCCGTCGAGAAGGTGCGTCGGCGAGCCCACGCGTGCGTAGAAGGCCGCGCGCTGGTGTGGATTCTCTCCGTAGCGTAGATCGCTCACCTTCTCGTAGGCGTCGCGCCACGCCGGCGGAAAGCCCTCGTAGGAACGCATGGCGAACCACGTTGAGATCGCCGCGTCGTAGCGGGCGGTGCAGGCGAATGCCTTGGCCGCGAGTCGTTTGCGCGTGCTCAGCGAAAGCTTGCCCTGGGACTCGCGCAGCTCCGCGAGCACGCCCTCGTAATCGCCGGGATCGACCACCACGGCTGCGAACGCGCTGTTCTTGGCGGCCGCTCGGATCATCGTCGGGCCACCGATGTCGATGTTCTCCACCACCTCCTCCTCGCTCGCGTCCCCGCGCGCGACGGTCTGCTCGAACGGGTAGAGGTTCACGCACACCAGGTCGACCTGCTCGATCCCCTGCTCCTCCGCCGCGCGTAAATGCCCGTCTTCGTCGCGCCTGGCCAAGAGGCCGGCGTACAGCCGCGGGTGCAGCGTCTTCATGCGCCCGTCCATGATCTCGGGAAAGCCGGTGAAGTCCTCTATCGACCTTGCATCCACCCCCGCGTCGGCGAGCTCGCGTGCAGTGCCCCCGGTGGAAACGATCTCCGCGCCCAGCTCACTCAGGCCGCGGGCGAAGTCGACGATCCCTTGCTTCTCAGATACCGACAGCAGCGCTCTGCGCACACGCACCTCGCCGGGCGCGACCTTCTCGATCATGGCCGGAGCCTATCCGGGTCACAACTCAGCGCGCCGCGCGCGAACAGCCTCACGGCCTGCGGCAGCAGCGCGTGCTCCAGCGGGCGCAGCGCCGCCAAGACCTCGGCGGGCTCGCGCGCGTCGGGCAGCTCGACCGCGCGCTGAAGGATTACCGGCCCCGAGTCGACGCCCGCGTCGACGAAGTGGACGGTCACGCCGAACACCTTCACTCCGTACTCCAGCGCCTGCTCGATCGCCCCAAGCCCGGGAAACGCCGGCAGCAGAGAGGGGTGTACGTTGATCACGGCGCCGGGGAAGCGCGCAAGGAACGGCTCGCCGAGCAGCTCCATGTACCCGGCGAGCACCACCAGCCGCGCGCCGCGCGCTCCCAGCCAGTCCGCGAGCGCCTCGTCGCGTGCGCCGCGGTCGGCGTACTGCGAGCGGGGGAACACCGCGCTCGGCACGCCTCCCGCCTCGGCACGCTCCAGCGCCGGCGCGCCGGCGACGCTGGAGGCCACCCCCACGATCCGCGCCTCGCGCCCATGCACGGTGTCGAGCAGCGCCTGCAGGTTCGTGCCCGTTCCGGACACCAGCACAGCGATTGGAAGGGGCTCGGACACGCGCCGCACGATAGCTGTGACTCAACTCACAGAGAACGCTCAGGACCCGAGCTTCAATGGTCGCGAGGTGGAGAGCAACCGTCGAATCGACAGGATGAACCATGCTTGCATCCATCATCATCACCCTCATCATCACCCTCATCATCATGGCCGCGCTCGGCTATGGCCCGCGACCGGGTCGCCACGGCGAGATGATCGTCCACCGGCCGTACAACAACCGCTATAACGATGCCTCCGGTGCGCGCGACTACACCCTCTTTGAGTAGGCGCTACGCCCGCACGAGGGGCAGCGAGGGACCTGTGGGCTCCTCGAGCGCGTACTTACCGTTCGCCTCTCCGGTCCCGGCGAGCGGGTAGTCGCCCGTGAAGCACGCGTCGCAGTGGGTCGCACGCGTCGCGCCGACAGCCTCATACACGCCTTCCAGCGACAGATAGTGCAGCGAGTCGCAGCCCAGCTCGACCGCGACCTCCGCGGTGCTGCGATCGTGGGCGATCATCTCCTCGCGCGTAGACATGTCGATGCCGTAGTGGCAGGGGTGCTTGATCGGCGGGGCGGAGATGCGCAGATGCACCTCCGCAGCGCCGCAGTCGCGCAGCATCTGCACGATCTGCCGTGTCGTGTTGCCGCGCACGATCGAGTCGTCGACGACCACCAACCGCTTGCCGGCGATCACATCGGGTAGCGGGTTGAACTTCAACCGCAGCCCATGCTTGCGCAGCTCCTGGCCGGGTTGGATGAACGTGCGCGCCACATAGCGGTTCTTGACGAAGCCGTCGTCCTGGGGCAGGCCCGCCGCGCGGGCCAGACCGCGCGCCGCAGGATTGCCGGAGTCGGGGACCGCAATCACGAGATCCGCCTCCACCGGCGCCTCGTGCCACAGGATCTCGCCCATGCGCCCGCGCGCGACCTGCAGCACTTTGTCGTTCATGCGCGAGTCCGGCCGCGCGAAGTAGATGTACTCGAACACGCAGAACGCGCGCCTGCCGCCAGGCGTCACCATACGACTCTGCAGGCCCTCCGCGCCGAGCGTCACCACCTCGCCCGGCTCGACGTCACGCAGGAACCTCGCGCCGATGATGTCGAACGCGCACGACTCACTCGCCACGCAATAGCGCACCTCCCCGTCAGAGCCATCGCTCGGCTCGAGCGCCCCCAGCGCGAGCGGACGCAGGCCGTGGGGGTCGCGGAAGGCGACCACGCGATCCTTCGTCATCGCCACGATCGAGAAGGCGCCGCGCAGGCGCGGGAGCACCTCAGCGATCGCGTCCTCGACCTGCTCCGCCGGATGCGTGGCGATCAGCGCGGCGATGATCTCCGAGTCCGAAGTCGAGCTGAACGTGACCCCGCGCGCGAGCAGCTCCTCGTGCAGCTGCAGCGCGTTGATGAGGTTGCCGTTGTGCGCGAGGGCGACCTCGCGCCGGGAGCCGTTGGTGCCCTCCGAGCGCTGCACCGGCTGGGAGTTCTCCCACGCGTTCGATCCCGTCGTCGAGTAGCGCACGTGCCCAATCGCCAGCTCGCCGGCGAGCGTACGCAGGTCATTCTCTGAGAAGACCTGGCTGACGAGTCCCAGCTCGCGGCGCGTGATGATGTGTCCGCCGCGATCGGCCGCCGCGATGCCCGCCGACTCCTGCCCACGGTGCTGCAGCGCGTACAGCGCGAAGTACGACAACCGCGACACCTCGTGACCGGGCGCGTATAGGCCAAACACCCCGCACTCATCGCGCGGTCCGTCGCGATCCTCCAACTCGGGCCTCGTGGCCCTTCCATCAGCCATCGCTGGTTTCACGCTAGCAGGCGCCATCACGGGAAGAGCACCCCGAGCGCGGAATGTGCCTCGGCCAGGTCCGCAAGCGTCGCGGTGATCGAAAGCCCTGAGATCTCGATCGTCAGCTCCTCGCCACCGACCGTGCCGAGCCGTCGCACGGGCGCGCGCTCGCCCAGCGCTTGCAGCGCCTCCAGGGATCCGCTCACGACGAACCCGCCCGCGCCCTCGCCGAATAGCGCCTGCCACGGGTTGGGCTCTTCCGGCAGCTCGACCTTCGCGCCCAGACTCCCGGCCAGGCAGCACTCGGCCAGCGCGATCGCAATGCCGCCCTCGGCGATGTCATGGGCGCTCGAGACAACGCCCGAGCGGACGGCGTCTGCAACGAACGCCTGGGCCGCGCGAACCGCGTCGATGTCGATCTCGGGCAGGCCGTCCGGCAGCGGCTCGCCGCGCAGCTTGGCCAGCTCGCTCGCCGCCAGCGACGGGGCGAACGGCCCCACCAGCGCGATCGCATCGCCCGAGCGGGCGAAGCCCAGCTGCCCGGCTCGGCGGGCATCGGGCAGGCGGCCGACCATGCCGATCACCGGTGTCGGATAGATCGGGCCGGTGGCGCCCTCGTTGTAGAGGGACACGTTCCCGCCGACAATCGGGGCATCAAGCGCTCGACAGGCGTCGCCCAGACCGCGTACCGACTCGGTCAGCTGCCAGGCGATGTGCCCCTTCTCGGGGTTGCCGAAGTTGAGATTGTTCGTCGTTCCCAGCGGCTCAGCGCCCACGCAGGCGAGGTTCGCCGCGCACTCAAGCACCGCCTCAACCGTTCCCCAGTAGGGATCGGCGGCCACGCGGCGGCCGTTGCAGTCGATGCTCACCGCCAGGGCGGGCACGGGTCCTTCTGCCTCCGGAGCGCCGCCGGTCCTCTCCGCGCTTCCCACCTCCCTAGCGCGGGCGCCGCCGGCAGAGTCGGTGGCCGGGAGGGCCAGCACGGCGGCATCCGCCTGCTCGGGGCGGCGCACCGTGCGGGACTGCACGATCGCGTCGTACTGCTCGAACAGCGGCCTACGCGAGGCGATGTTGGGCGAGCCAAGGAGCGCCAGCAGGATCTCGCGGGGCGCAGCATCCGCGGCCAGCGTGGCCGCGGGCGTCGAGTACACCGGCTCGACGGGCTTCTCTGGCTGAAGGGCATACAGCGGGCAATCGTCCACGAGCGCTCCTACCGGCATGTCCCCGACCAGGCCGGCCCTGTCGAAGATCCGCATTCGACCGCTGTCCGTGACCGTCCCGATCGCGTCCCCGTTCACCTCCCACTTCTCACACAGCTCCATCACCTGCTCGACGTCCGCGGGCTCCACGACGCACAACATCCGCTCCTGGGACTCACTCACCATCACCTCGAACGGCTCCATCCCGGGCTCACGCAACGGCACCTTCGCCACGTCGATGTCGATCCCCACCCCGCCCTTCGACGCCATCTCCGAGGCCGAGGACGTCAGCCCCGCCGCGCCGAGATCCTGCAGCGAAACAAGCAGGCCGCGATCCAGCAGCTCCAGCGAGCACTCCATGAGCTTCTTCTCCTCAAACGGATCGCCCACCTGCACGGTCGGGCGCTTGTCCTCGCCGTCATCTCCGTCGTGGCTCAGCTCGGCCGATGCGAGCACCGAGGCGCCACCGATCCCGTCGCGGCCGGTGCAGGCGCCGAACAGGATCACGACGTTGCCGACCCCCGCGGCCGCGCTGCGCACGAGCTTCTCACGGGGCGCGAGCCCAAGCGCCATCGCGTTCACGAGGCAGTTCTGCTCGTACGGCCCCTCGAAATACACCTCGCCGCCGACGGTCGGCACGCCGATCGAGTTGCCGTAGTGGCCGATCCCCGACACCACCCCATCGAGCAGATAACGTGCCCGCCCGGGTGAGTGCGTGGCCGATCCGCCGCCGCCGCCCGATCCGCCGCCAGACTCGCCGGCGCCGTCAAACGGCTCACCGAAGCGCAGTGAGTCCAGCACCGCGATCGGGCGCGCGCCGATCGCGAAGATGTCGCGCAATATGCCCCCAACCCCCGTCGCCGCCCCCTGGAACGGCTCGACCGCGCTCGGATGGTTGTGCGACTCGACCTTGAACGCGCAGGCCAGCCCGTTGCCGACGTCTACCGCGCCCGCGTTCTCGCCGGGTCCCATCACCACGTACTCGCCCTCGGTCGGCAGCGTGCGCAGCAGCTTCTTGGAGTGCTTGTACGCGCAGTGCTCGCTCCACAACAGCGAGTACATCGCGAGCTCCAGGAGGTTGGGCGGGCCGCCCTGATGCTCGCAGACGAGCTCGTACTCGGCACGTGTCAGCCCCAGCGCAAGCGCGTCCTCGACGGTCGGCGGATCGGCGCTGGCGCTGGCGTGTGCGCTGGGGGGAATGTATGTGTCTCTCTGCGAGTCGCGTATAGCCATTGTCATACCGCCGTCGGAATCTCAGTCATACTCATACGGCGCGGCCCTCCACGGCCACGCGCATCGACTCGAAGATCGTCAACCCGTCGGTCGAGCCTCCCGTCAGCTCGTCGACCGCGTGCTCGGGGTGGGGCATCAAGCCGAACACGTTGCCCTCGGCATTGCACACGCCCGCGATGTCGTTCAGCGAACCATTGAAGTTCTGCCCTCGCACGTAGCGCAGCACCACCTGGCCGTTCTCCTCCATCGCCTGGAGCGTCTCCTCGTCTGCGTAGTAGCGCCCCCACGAGTTCTTCGCGGGGATACTCAGCCGCTCGCTGACCGATCTCCGATCGGTCACACACGCGCGCGTGAAAACGGTGTCTGGGTTGACCACCTCGAGGTCCACCTGGCGAAAGGTGAAGCGCCGGTTGGCGTTTCCCAGGAGCGCCCCAGGCAGTAACCGAGCCTCGCACAGCACCTGAAACCCGTTGCAGATCCCCAACACCAGCCCACCGTCGTTCGCGAACGCGATCACCGACTCCATCGCCGGCGCAAAGCGTGCGATCGCACCCGCGCGCAGGTAGTCGCCGTAAGAGAACCCCCCTGGAACGATGATCGCATCGGCGCCCCTCAGGTCGCGCTGGCCGTGCCACAGCAGCTCGGCGTCGCCGACGCGCCTCGCCGCCTGGAGGGCATCAACCTCGTCACAGCTACCGGGGAACTGGAGTACG
>Ga0116216_10002514_pt1 | contig 12169 bp, 12 predicted proteins | sample Sb_taG_11_FD_89696 | JGI IMG/M metagenome (GOLD analysis project Ga0116216, IMG submission 89696) | Peat soil microbial communities from Weissenstadt, Germany - Sb_50d_3_AS metaG | ecosystem: Environmental > Terrestrial > Soil > Wetlands > Peat | place: Germany: Weissenstadt | collected 2010-09-21
ACCTCCTGCTCGGCCGCGCCGGCGGCCAGCGGGACCAGCATCTGGCACGCGAAGTCAGCCAGGTACACCACCGGATCCCGGGCCGGCACCGGCTCGCACGCCACCGCGAGGACACGGTGCAGGTCAGCCCCGGCGTCCTGGCACAAGACACGGAGCGCGTCGTGGTAGCCGGGCTCGCTCATCGCGGCTCCACTCCCCAGATGGCACATCGCAGCGCGGGCCGCGCCGCCCGGCCAGCCTACCGGCCGCCCCCAGCTCAGCTAGCCTCCCCGGCTCAGCCCCACTGATCCGCGCCATTACCCAGGCGGCCCGCCAACCGCTGGCATACCGGCCACCCGGCGTGCGCCGAGCCTCAGCAAGCAGGGAAGGTAAATGCGACATAGCTTGATGGGAGGCGCGGTCCATGACATCGCAGCCAGCAGGCGGAACCCCAGCCGGCCGCCCCCGGGCACAGCCGCGCCCGCGAACCAGGCCCTGGCACACCCGGCCCCGTCACCACGTGGTCAGGCGGACACGCATCGGCGGAACCTGGGTCGCCGCCGCGCTGGGCACCGGGGCCCACCGCCATTCGCATGACCCTTCATCAGAAGAGCAACCTCGGTGGCCCAACTAGATGGCAAAGCCAGCTGATGACTCAGACACGCTGGCAATGGCCCATGTTCATTGGCGCAGGACACATGCTCACGAACTTCTCCTACCGTCAATTGCCGCAGTCCGTTTGTGATTGTCCTGTCCAGTTGAAGGTTGCGAGCGGCCACCTCCCTGGCCTCGGGTTCGCAAGGTAGGTCTGCACACCAGGGCAGGCTGGCGTCCAGGCCTAGGTTGCAATTTCGGCGGCCGCGAGTCCTCGCCTCAAGCCAGGAGCTGCCGGGCAAGCGGCGGCCTTCGCGATCACGCGCGGCTGAGCTTTCGCTGCGTGAGGCGCTGCAGCTCAGTCACGATTACATCGGCACCGAGCACATCCTGCTCGGCCTGATCCGCGAGGGCGACGGCGTGGCCGCCCAGGTGCTGGTCCATCTGGGTGCAGACCTGAACACGGTGCGCCAGCAAGTCATCCAGCTCATCGGCGGCCAGCAGCCGGAGCTGGGTCACCGTGTGCTACGGGAAGGCGCGCTGGTGACTGAGGTGCAGGCTCGCCTGGACGCGGTCGAGGGCCGGCTGGCGGCCCTTGAGCAGCGGGTGGGCGCCGGACCGGACACCAGTGACCTGGACGAGCAGATCGGCAGGATCTTCGGCGAGCGGCACGCCGCCGCCGATGCCCAGGAGTATGAGCAGGCCGCATCGCTGCGTGACAGGGAGAAGGAATTGCTCGCCAGCAAGGCCGCACGCCAGGAACAGTGGGCAGCCGGGCACCCGGCCCTGCCGGTTCTGGCCGAGCAATGCCAGCAGCTCAGTGGCGAGATCGAGCGGCTCCGCGCGCTGCTCCGCCAGCACGGCATCGAACCACAGGACAAGCCAGCCTGACCCACGCCGGCGGCGTCGAGGCGGCCAGGCCCTGCTCCGGCACCGCATTGGGGTGCGGGCACGCCCTCCGCGCGCAGCTGCCGTCACAGACGACACGTTTCCGCCGGCCCGAAGCCGGTAGACCCAGTTCAGTCCGTAGGTGGCGCGCGCGGCCCGGCTGCAGGACGAGAGCACCTGGTCTGTCCTGGTGCCGGATATCGCGGTCAATGCCGGCTGACGACCCTGATCGTGTCGAGGGCGAGATCGGCGGCGGCGGGGAGTTGCATGCCCGCGCTGACGCCGCTGCGCAGGTAGTCAAGGAGCTCGGCGGTGATGCGCTCCCCGGGAATGATGACCGGTATGCCGGGCGGGTACGGGGTGATCTGCTCCGCGCAGATACGTCCGGCCGCCTGGCCGGCCGGGACGGTTTCCTTCGGGACGAAGAACGCGTCGCGGGGCAGCAGGAGATGTCGGCGCAGGTGCCGTACGGGGTGGGGCTGACAATCAAGGCTCCGGCCGCGTCCGGGTGTTTCTGCCAGGCCTGTTCCACCTGTTCCGGCGAGGGCGGGTGCGCCACGTGCAGCCGGGTGTCATAGCGCAGCCGGATCCACTGCGGCTGCACCCGGAAAAGACCAGGCCGGCTACCACCGACTTGTGCGCGTCCCGGCTGATCAGCAGGTCACCCTGGCCGCCGGCCACGGCCAGCATGGCGGCGTTGACCGACAGGGAACTGCCGCAGGTAGAAAAGAAGGCCTGCTCCGCGCCGACCGCGTCTGCCATCAGTTCTTCGGCCCTGGACAGGTAGCCGTGCGAAGACGTGCGGTCATCCAGCCCGGCCGTGGCCAGGACGTCGGACCGGAAGGCGTCCTCGCCGAGCGCGGCGCGAGTACGCGGATCCGCACCCCGGCCCTGGCGGTGTCCCGGCGGGGGTAAACCCGTACCGGTCCGTGCGTGGTAATCGACCAGGGCGTCTAGCAAGGGGCGGCGGAGTGATCCATGTCCGTTCGGCGCCGACGCTCCAACTCATGACCGGTAACAGCAGGTCCGGCACGGTCCGGATCACACTGGCGGCAGTGTCTCGGTCAGCAAGCTTCTCCGTCGAGTTCGCTAATGCCGTACTGGGCCACGAGCTCATTCCCTCCGAGGGCGTCAGCTCGCCGTAGCCGTCCGGCCCGTCCGCGGACGTTTGCGCGAGGGCCTCCTCCAGGCTGGTGAAGTTCGGGATCATGCGGTCGATGCTGGTGAGCGCGAGGACGCGGAGGACGGGCGCGGCGGCGATAGCCAGCAGCACTTCGCCGCCTTCGGCCTGGGCGCGCTTGTGCGCCGCCAGTAGCGTATGCAGCCCGGACGAATCGCAGAACTGGGTCCGGGTCATGTCGACCACCAGGGTCCCGTGCCCGTGCGCGGCTGCCTCCAGCAAGGCCGACCCCAGTTCCGGGGCGTTGGTGATGTCGATCTCCTCCGGTGCCGTCACGACCGGCACGCCGCTGACCACCTCAAAGAGGCACATGCCGGCACGCACCTGCGTCACCTCCCGTGGCTGCGAGTACGGCTGCGCTGAACGCCGCTGCTGCCGGGCGCGCCGCTGTGCCTGAGCTGCTGCGCGGCGGAGGTGGGGCGGTTGACCCAGCCAGGAGCACTACCAGGATCGGCCACGAGACAGACGTCTGTCAATAGAAACACGAGAAAAACATCGCGTGTTTTCTCTCGCGAGTTATACAATCGGGAAGCATGAGCGACCCTGACGAGAGCGGTGGCAGCTGGACGCTGCTGACCGGGCACGGGCACGTGCTCGTAGAGATCACCCGCAACCCCCGCGCACGGATCCGGGACATCAGCGCCGTGGTGGCGCTGACCGAGCGCACCGTTCAGGCCATCGTGGCCGACCTGGAGGCTTCCGGATACCTGACCCGCACCCGCAGCGGGCGGCGCACCCGGTACACCGTCAACCGCGACAGCGTGTTCCGGCATCCGGCACAGGAGGGGCACCAGATCGGCCCGTTCCTCAGCCTGCTCGCCGCGGCCGGCGAGGACGCCCGCGCCCCCGGGCCAGATGGCAGGTGAGCTTGGCAGCGGCCGGCGTGATGTGCTCAGGAGCGCGGCTGTTCACCCCTAACTCGCCATAAAAGGGGGCAGCCGCCTTAGCCGGGGAACGGCGGCTCGGCCGCTTGCCTCATTCGCCCACGTCAATCCATGCGCCCGATCGCCCGAACGTAACCCGCCTGGCCCCCTTCTGGCGACCAGAGGATTGTGCCCCGGCAGCAGGTCTCTCCGGTGGCAGCCGCCACCGTTGCAGGAGGGAGCCTGGCCTAGGACTTAGGTGCGGGGCGTGAATGGGTCACAGACGGCGTGCCGGGATTATTCTGCCTCGGACGGGACGCCGGTGACCTGCGTGTCTGCACGAACGGCTGGCTGGCCAGGACCGCCTGAGAGCTGACCCGGGCCAGCGTGGCCCGGCTACTCGTCGGCGGCCGGGCGGGAACGCTGCTTCCGGCTCCGTTCCGCTGGGGCCGGCCGGGCGCCGACCAGTTCCCTCAGCCGGGCCAGCTCGGCCTGCAGCTCGCGGGTTTCCTCCTGCAGTTGCAGGACCCGGCGGATGCCGGCCAGGTTCAGGCCGTCGGCAGTCAGTGTGCAGATTTCCTGGAGCCGGCCGATGTCCCGGCGGGAGTACCGGCGGGTGCCGCCCGCGCTCCGGGCCGGGTCCAGCAGCCCTTCCCGCTCGTAGATCCGCAGCGTCTGCGGGTGCAGCCCGGCTAGCTCGGCGGCCACCGAGATGCTGAACAGGCCGCGGTCCAGGTCCGTCCATCCGGGGTTCACCATGGCCGACCCCGGTCCCGGGCCAGGTACCGCAGCGCCAGCCCGGCCAGCAGGGCCAGCCTGATGTCCTCCTCATCCCAGCCGTCCGCCGGCGGTGCCGGACGGGGGCGTTCCACCCGGACCGGGCCCGCCCGCAGCGGCGGGCCCGGCACCCGCGCCAGCGGCCTCATGCCACCCGTCCCGCCGGAGGCGGACGGCCGCCGGACCGTGACCCGGACCGCGGGCTGCCACTCACGGGCGAGGGCACAGTCATAGGCGGCCCGGCGCCCCGGGTCGCCGAGCACCTGATAGGCCTCGGCGAGGGCGCGGAACCGGTCCGGCGCGTCAGCGTCAGCCGGCCGGGCATCGGGGTGCTCGTCCCGGGCCCGGCGCCGCCAGGCCTGCGCGATCTCATCGCGGGTGGCTTCCCGGGGCACGCCGAGCAGCTGGTACAGATCCGGGCCCGGCCCGCCGTGATCCGCCGCGGCCATGACCGTCACCTACCCTTCGCCGACAGGCCACGACATCTTGTCTCCAGTATGCCTCGGGAGAAAATCTTAGTCGAGCCTTGTCAGATAAGAATCTGGCATGATATATAAATCCGTGAGCGTGACATGACAATCCAGACAAGGTGAGGAGGCACCGATCATGCTCATGCGCACCGACCCGTTCCGCGAACTGGACCGGCTCACCCAGCAGGTGCTCGGCACCGCCGCCCGCCCGGCCGCGATGCCCATGGACGCCTACCGGCAGGGCGACAGCTTCTACATCTGCCTCGACCTGCCCGGCATCGATCCCGGATCCATCGACCTGACCGTCGAGCAGAACGTGCTGACCGTCCGCGCCGAGCGCGCCCCGGTCCAGGCCGACGGCGCCCAGATGATCGTCTCCGAACGACCCTACGGCACCTTCACTCGGCAGGTCTTCCTCGGCGAGACCCTGGACGCCGAGAGCATCGCCGCCGACTACGCGGCCGGCGTGCTCACCCTGACCGTCCCGGTCCGCGAGGCCGCCAAGCCCCGGAGCATCCAGGTCACCAGCAGCGATCAGAAGCAGGCCGTCACCGCCTAGCCCTCGGCGCCGCGGCATCACGGGCATGGGCCGCCGTGCAGCCGGCGGCCCATGCCGCACTGAGCGAAGCTGCTCATTTCAGCACCCATCCGACCCGGCCTGGCCGCGTTCTCCTGCGCGCCTACCCCCACGCCGGGCACTGATGCGCCGGCGCGCTGGTGTTCGGCCTCAGCGAGCGGCGGACCCATCGCGACGTCGGCTTCACGGTCCGGCGACGGCTGATCGCCGCCGGGTCCGGGCCAGGGCCCGGCCGGCGGCGAGGTACCACTGGGTCATCACGATGACGGCGAGCGCTACGTCGATGCCGGTGCCGCCGTAGTACATCAGCTCGGCCCCCAGCCGACGGTCGGCGGCCGGCCCGCCGCCGGCGGGCAGCATCCAGGCGTACATCAGCTTGGCCAGGGTGTCATGCCCGGCGGCCGCGATAAACAGCGCGGCCAGCCTTCCCCGGGTGCCCGGTCGGCGGCGGATTGGGTCGATGCCGATGATCGCCCAGCTCAGCAGGCAGCCCGCTAGGAACATATGCAGGTGCACCGCCGCGTGGATCACGCTGTCACGTTCGGCTGCCTGGTACAGGCCGGTCAGGTACAGGAGGTAGAGACCGCCGAGATCCAGCGTCACGGCGGTGGCCGGGGCGGTCAGCACCGAGACTGCGGGGCTGTGCAGCACCCGCAGCAACGCGCGCCGGGCGCGGCGGGGCAGGGTGCGCAGCGCCAGGGTGACGGGCGCGGACAAGGCCAGGAACGCCGGGGCCACCATAGCCAGGAGCAGGTGCTGGATGACGTGGACTTCGAACCGGTCGTCGTGGCTGGCCAGCGGCGGCAGCAGCGCAATCCCGGCACCCAGCGATCCGGCCAGCATGCAGGCCGCCCTGCGAGCCGGCCACCGGTGGCCGAGCCGGCCCAGCCGGTACCAGGCCAGGCCGTAACCGACATCGGCCAGCAGCGTCAGCGCGAGGGGCATGAGTTCGAGCACGCGCACTCACGCAGCCGTCCCGGCGTCGGAGCGGAACATCGCCGATCCCGCCACGCCGGCCCGCCCCGTCATCAGCGCCGCCCCGGCGGCGATCATGACAGCCGCGATCAGGTTCCAGGTCAGGTCGTAGGGCCAGAGGGTGACGTGGTAGCGGATCTGGTGCAATCCGAGCAGCTTATGCTGGACGATCCCGTCATAGAGCTGGAACCCGCCCGCCCCCAGCAGCAGCGCACCCCACCAGCGTTTCGGGACGAAACCGCCCCGGCGCAGCGCGTCCGCGAGCAGGAACAGCCCGGCCACCATCGCGGTGAACCCGCCCGCGTGAAACAGCCCATCCGATACCAGGCCCACGGCGAGGGTGGACTTGTCGTAGAAGTGGTGCCAGTGCAGCAACTGGTGGAACACGGTCTCGTCGGCAAATGCCACCAGGCCCACGCCCGCCAGCACCCCGGACCAGATCGTCCGCTTGATCTGCTTGGCCGCCACATCATCATCAGCAGCGCGCGCCGGACGCGAAATGGCCATGCGCTCGTACTCCCTGCCTCATCATCCGTATCGCCACCCAGGGATAGCGCTTCCATCGCCTCGTCAGCTGCTCGGCTGGCACACGCTTCCCCGGCCCCGGCGCTAATGCGCTGCCGCCTCCGCCTGGAAATTCCAGACCTTCACTGGAATGATCTGGAGGCTGCCGGGCAACGTGCGGCCGGCGAGTCAGGCAGCGTGCTCGCGAATCGAGGCCCGTACCGGTACCGTGACCGCGGTACCAGCCGCGTCGGTCCGGGCGTGAGCGTCGCGGTTACGGCCCGTGGCTGGTCAGGCCTTTCTACTCGCCTTCGTCCCCGGGCCAGGCGCCGGTCACCTTGCGGGTGCCCTCGGCGGCGCCACGGTCGACCGCCGCCTTGACCAGGCCGAAGATCGCGCCCTGCAGCGCGGCGGCGAGCAGGACCTCTCGCCAGCTTCGGTCGGCGTCGGTAGCCCTGGGAGCATCGTCTTCACTGAAGGCGGCCTTCCAGACCTGCTTGAAGATGGCCCCGGCGAGCACCCCGCCCAGCACGCTGACCAGCATACCCACCGGCTTGTACAGCACTTTGGTCATCGTTTTCCTCCACTGCCCGATCACTAGTTAGCCCGCGCTAAGCGCGACGCTCGCCACGGTCGGAGGCATGTTGTGCCTCAAGGCTGTGCTGACGCATGGCTTGCGGTACCGGCGCTCGTAGCGGCCGAGCTTCCCCGGCTGAGGCGCGCAAACCCCGGCACCGGGTTATTTTTGATAGCGCATTTCCGGAGCCTGCAGGCGTTGTCCCGACGTGTGGTAAATAGCGACGGCTGAGCACATGGGTCACGATGCCGGCCGCGGCGCCGACCGCTGGATCTGCTGCCCGCTGCTCTTCCTGCGGGCAGCAAGCTGATCGGCTTTCCCGCCCCCGCCGCAGTCCGCGGGATTGTCCTTGGCAATCCAGTGGTCGCCTCGTTTCCCGAACTTCTGCTTCAGCGCCATATAGGCGATCCGATGAGCTTGATCGCCCACCCCGTGGGTCCGTACCGCGTCATCAAGCGCCCTGAGGAACGTCTCCTGCGCTTCCCGGCACGAGCGCTGCAGCGTTCCCGGTAGTTCGGTAATGGGGTAACGTGTGGACGCTCACGTAATACGTGATCGCTACTGCGCTACCAGCGGGAATTTCGTGATCGTCAACAGGTAACGGCGTGATTTCGGCATCGCGCCTCCTTCGCTTTCCTGGTGAACGGGCGGCCTGTGAGCTTGTGAGATGACAAGTCAGGCCCGGAGATTCGAGTGGTTTGCGACTGGGCAGCGCAGACCGCCCGGTGGGTTGGCGGAGCTTGTTCTTTTCCTCGCCGCCGACGCCGACCTCGGTGCCTTCCGGCTCGCCTCTGCTGCGGGCGACCCTCAGCGGGCGCGCTTCAAGCCGCAGGCGTCTGGGGTACGGGACATGGCAGTCCCCTCAAGGTTCAAGGCCCGCTGACGCATCGGCATCGGAGAACTATCCGGCCGTCGCGGGCGTACGCGTCTTGAGGCCACTGCTTGACCCGTGACATCAGTGTTACCCGCGAAGGACGCAAGCATGCTTCCGGCTCTGAACTGATCTAGCCCTGACAGCCCTCAGCTCGAGGAGTTCCGCTGGTTCGTCCGGGCCCGTCTCAGCCGGACGGGTGGTGGTTTCCGCTCGCCGGGTGGATGCTGCGGCGGCTGTCGACGCGCTCGATCACCGCGACGTTACTGCCCCGGGGAACGAACGGGTGGGAGGCTGGCCGCGGCGATCCAGCAGGCCAATGATGAGCAGACGGCCGAGGCCGCCGCTGATCAGCGCTGAGCCACCGTACCCCGTGCGGAGCAGGGTTTCACGAAGAAAAGGCGGCCGGGCCGCATGAGGCGGGTAATCAGGGGCAGGCCCCGGGAACGTGGGTCAAGCAGCAGCCTTGTGAAGGAGCGCCAGTGCCCGCGCATGTGCCAGCCAGCTGAGTCCTTGCGGATGGGCCCTGGCGCGCGCGTGAGGGAGTTACATATGTTCCGGCACACCGATTACCTGCAGTTCGATGCGAAGCCCGAGAAGCCCGACCCGGTGTACGCCCACAAGCTGCAGGAGCTGATCGGCGGCGCGTACGGCGAAATGACAGTCACGATGCAGTACCCGTTCCAGGGCTGGAGCTGCCGGATGCCCGGCAAGTGCAAGGACCTGATCATGGACGTGGCGACCGAGGAGATGGGCCACGTCGAAATGACCGCGATCATGGTCGCCCGGCTGCTGGAGGGTGCTCCCGCCACGGCCACGACCAAGGCCGCCGCCGCGGATCCGGTCGTCGGCGCGGTCCTGGGCGGAATGGACCCCCAGCAAGCCATCGTGACCGGTGGCGGCCCGCTGCTGGCGGACAGCAACGGCTACCCGTGGAACGGCCGGTACATCGTGGCCAGCGGCAACCTGCTGGCCGACTTCCGGGCCAACGCCGCGGCGGAGGCGCAGGGCCGGGTGCAGACCGCGCGGCTGTACAACATGACCGACGATCCCGGCGTGCGCAACATGCTGAAGTTCAACCTGGCCCGCGACACCCTGCACCAGAACCTGTGGCTCAAGGCTATCGAGGAGCTCCAGGCTGACGGCCTGGAGACCACGGTCGCGCCGAACGCGCTGTTCGACGAGGAGTACGCCGAGCACGCAACCTCGGTGTGGCACCTGTCGGACGGCACCGCGGGACACGAGGGCAGCTGGGCGGCGGCACCGCAGCCCGACGGCATGCACGAGTTCGGTTACCTGCTCGATCCCGAGCCGCTGGGCGGCCCCGGTTCGGCGTCAGCCCCGGACCCGAAGCTGTACGCGACCTACGACGGTAAGCAGGGCGAGCCTTCCGGCCCGGCCCTCGGCACCGAAACCGGCCTGGCCGGAAAAATCAAGGACGCCCTCACCTGACCGGCTGGCGGAAGCCAGCCGTGACGGGTACGGCGACCGGACCGCATGACGGTGCCTGCGGCCGGCCTGAGCGCCGGCCGCAGGCACCGGATCGCCGAAAGGAATGACATGCCGGAAGTCAGCGAGCGGCGGGACATAGACGAGGTCATAGCCCAGGCCGCCAGCACTATGGAGGTGCTGGCCCGCGCGCTGCATGTACGGGACGCTCAGCTGCAGCCCACGCTTGACGCGATCGTCTCGGCGGCCGCCAGCGCGCTAAATGCGGGCCGGGATGCCGGCCTGATCCTGCTAGAGCGCGGGAAGCTGGTCCCGCGGGCCGTGACCGGCCGCGCGCCCCTGTACCTCGACCTCCAGCAGCAGCAGGCGGGAGAAGGGCCCTGCATCGAGGCCGCGCGGCGGCAGATCGTGATCCGTATCGACGACACCCGCTCAGACCTGCGCTGGCCGGGCTTCATGGCGGAAGCGCGCGAACACGGCGTGCTGAGCCAGCTGTGCATCCCGCTGTGGGTGGACGAGCGGGGCCTGGGCACGCTCAGCCTGTACGCGGGGGACCCGTCCGCTTTCAGCGACCTCGACGAGCGCATCACGACGATGTTCGCCACCTTGGCCGCGCTCGCTCTCGCTGATGCGCTGCGGGCCGAGCAGATGCGCGCGGCGGTCGTCAACCGGGACCTCATCGGGCAGGCCAAGGGCATCTTGATGGAACGTCACCGGATCACCGCCGATGCTGCTTTCGCCTTGCTCGCCGAGGCCTCTCAGCATAAGAACGTCAAGCTCACCGAGGTCGCCGCCTGCCTCGTCGAAACAGGCGAGCTGATCGGCTCGCCGGGCCCAGGCCAGTAGGACAGCCCGGCTATACCGGCCCGCGTCCGATTGTCCGATCGGGCGCGGGCTGCGGGTGGCAGTGGGCAGCGATCGGCTTGGCACCCGTGCCAGCGCGGAGCAGACTATAGATACTATCCAAATAACCCTAAAATTTACTAAACAGTTCACCTGGAGGGGATGGCCGTGAGCTCGCTGGAGGTATCGATCGCCACCGGGGCGTCCGGCCCCGTTCTGGTCCTCGCCGGTGAAGCGGACTTCACCTCCATCACGCGGCTGGACGAGGCACTCACCGCCCAGATATCCGGGCAGGCGGGGCAGCTGACAATCGACGCGGCGAACCTGCGCTACGCCGATTCAGCGTCAATGAGAACGCTGGTGATGGCGGCCATGAAGGCCAGGACCCGGGCGGGCAGCGTGACGCTGCTGGATCCGCAGCCGCCGGTAGCCAGGATGCTGGATTTGCTGTGCATCGACGAGATGTTCTCGATCCGGGACCGGGCAGCGGGGAAGACTCACTCCGACACCAGCACGGACGGTGGCTGGCGGCCGGCTAAAGGAGCGGACCACCCAGTCGTTCGGGTAATCCCAGGTCTATTTTCTGCCGAACGGGCTGGGCCCCACGCATAGCACCGCTGGCCTGCCGACCCTGCTGGGACGAACCACTTGTCCGGCCGGCACCCTATCCGGCACGATCAGGAACAGCTTTTTCCGCCGCTGGCGGGACGAATCCAGAAATCTGCTGCTCGTACAGGTCCGCGTACCGGCCGCCTGGACCAGCGCCGCGAGATCGTCCGGTGACTTCGCCAGCCACCCCGTGCGTCCGTGCTCGACGAGTTCCGGCAGGCAGCCGCGGGACAGCCCTACCGCCGGCGTGCCGAGGGCCAGTGCCTAGACTACCGCCGTCCCTCCTGGCTCTTCCCACTTCAGCGGAAACAGGGCGACCCGCGCGGACGCCACCAGCGAGTTCCGCTCCTGACCCGCCACGGTGCCGATCCACCGCACCCGGATGCCGTCAACGAGCGGGCGCACCTCGTCCTCTTAGTAGCAGACATCCGGGTTGGCGGCCGCGGCACCGCCTGCCGCGGTCAGTTCCGCCGGCTGCCGGTCCGACCGGGCCGGCCAGCACCAGGTCGAAACCCGCACCCGAGGCCCGGCGTCGAGGCCGGAGTAGAAGTTGGCGTGCTTGCGCAGGTCCCAGTGCAGGGTGTGGAGCACGGGCGGGGTCCCGGGCGCCAGCGCCGCCGCTGCCAGCACCGCCAGTCCCACTACCTCCACGTGGTCATGCACCAGGTCGATGTCGTGCCGGTCGCGCAGCGCGCGCACGACGGCGTGCAGGTGGGCGTGTGCCACGCCGGAGACCTGGTTGTACGGACGCTGCAGCACCTCGAACTGGCCGCCGCGGAACGACGTCAGACGCTCGTGCGCGGGCAGGGTGCTCCGGGCCACCGTGGCCAGCAAGACGCGGATCCCCCGCCTGCGCAGTTCCGGGACGAGAGCGGCGACCACGTTCTCGATGCCGCCGTACCCGTCGGGCGGCACCGACAGCCACGGGCCGGCCTTCATCAGCACGGTGCGCGTCACCGGGCAGCCGTCCGGCGCGTTTGCGCCCGAGATCGACGGGTAGCGGGCGAGAGCAC
>Ga0116216_10002515_pt1 | contig 12169 bp, 9 predicted proteins | sample Sb_taG_11_FD_89696 | JGI IMG/M metagenome (GOLD analysis project Ga0116216, IMG submission 89696) | Peat soil microbial communities from Weissenstadt, Germany - Sb_50d_3_AS metaG | ecosystem: Environmental > Terrestrial > Soil > Wetlands > Peat | place: Germany: Weissenstadt | collected 2010-09-21
AAGCGGACGGCGACGGAGGGCGTCGCGACCGGGCTTGTCTGGACGCCGGTGGGCGGCGACATCGTCTTCATCGAGTCAAAGGTCATGCCCGGCACCGGCAAGCTCACGCTCACCGGACAGCTCGGGGACGTCATGAAAGAGTCAGCGCAGGCGGCGCTAGCGTTTGTGCGTAGCCGCTCGAGCGAGCTGGGCTTGAAGGATGATTACTTCACAAAACACGACGTGCACGTGCACGTGCCGGCCGGTGCCGTGCCCAAGGACGGTCCCTCCGCAGGCGTCGCGATCGCGACCTCGCTTGTCTCGGCGCTGACCGGCAAGAAGGTCGACTCGGGCGTGGCCATGACCGGGGAGATCACGCTGACCGGGCAAGTGCTGCCCATCGGCGGGGTCAAAGAGAAAGTCCTCGGTGCGCGCCGGGCCGGGATCTACAAAGTCATCTTGCCGAGCCGCAACAAACCCGACGTGATGGAAGACGTTCCGCCCGATGTGCGCAAGGGCGTCAAGTTCGTCTACGTGGATGAGCTCTCACAAGTGCTGCGCGAGGCGCTGGGCGCGCGCATCATCGCGCCGGTGGCAAGCGCCAACGGCAAACGCAACGGTCGACTCCCCGCAGCCGCCCGCTAACAAGCTCCTCGCAGGCGTTCACGACGCAAGGCTGCGAAAGCGGAAGTAGTTCGCGAGCGCGACTCCCGTGTAGGTGACGGGGACATAACGCCAGCCTCGGCGGATGAGGAAGAGCGCGACTCTGGCCGCGGTCTCGCCCGACATGAGCCCAGGCCCCATCCGTGAGGTGAAGGCCGACGGCACGATATGCCGGTAGATCACGCTGGGATCGCGGAAGAGGCCGGCTGCGTAGCGTGCAAACGCGCGCTTAGAGCGGGAGTAGATCTCGAGATCTTTGTTACCCCAGGATGGGTGTAGCTCGATCTCCGAACCCACAGCCCAGATCTCCGGTGTGACCGGTCCGCCTGCTTTCAGCCGGCGAAAGCGTTCGATGAACGCGATGAACGATTCGCAGTTGGCAGCCATCGCCTGGTCGACTCTGGACCCATGTGCGAGGACGAGCACGTCGGCCGTTCGCAGTTTGTCGTCGGCGCCCGAGTAGTCGGCGTAGGTCCAATCACGCTGATAGCGTAGCGTGTCGACGCGGTTGCCCCCGCGCTCGAGAGCGGCCTTGAGGGCAGACCCGAAGGATCCCGACGCACCGGTCAGCACGAGTGTGCGCGGCACGTTCACAGATCGCCCGCCTTGAGCAAGCGTGTAGCGTGCTCGCACGCACGAGCGGTGATCGCCATCTCCGTGAGGGTCGGGTTCTGCCAGCCGGAGCTGACCCAGCACGCGCCGTCGGTCACGAAGACATTTGGTGCCTCCCAGACCTGACAGAACGGGTTCGTCACAGAGTCCCGTGGGTTCGCCCCCATCCGCGCACCGCCGACCTCGTGCACGAAGAGTCCGGGTACGGTGAGCTCCCACTGCTTTTGCATCGTCTTCATGAACTCACCGACCAGCGGCGTGCGCATGACCTGCGGCAGGGTTGTGATCTCGCCGCCGGCCGCCTCGATCATCTCTTCGGCATCGCTACGCATGGCAGCCGCGAGCTTGAGATCGTTCTCGGTCCACTTGCAGGCGATATGGGGTACCGGCAGGCCCCAGGCGTCCTTCACCGAGGTGTTGAGGGAGACGGCATTGCTATCGTCGGGCAGCGTCTCGCCCATGGCGCAGAGAAAACCGAGCGCGACCGATTCGCGCCGGCGCAGCGGCCGAGGGAATTTCATGCGCGAGATGCCTCCCCACAGGCCGAATCCCCGTTTGAACGCAGACGACTGCGCGGAGAGGTTCTGATAGCGCGGGATGATGATGCTATCGCTGCCGAGCAGCTCGAAATCGTTTGTCTCTGCGACCTCCGGCATGAAGAAGTAGTAGTTGCTCACGATGTGGTCCATGAGGCCTTTTCCGAGCAACCCGGACTGCGCACCGATCCCCTGCGGATGGGCTGGGCTGTGCGACATCATGAGGATCCGCAGACTCTCGATCGACGACGCGCACAAGAAGACGACGCGTGCTCGCGCCCGCATCAGGTCTCCTGTCTGGCGGTGGATGTATTCGACGCCATTGGCCCGGCCGGTCGATGTATCGACCACGATCCCGCAGACGATCGAATCTGAGGTCAGGGTGAGATTTCCAGACTCCTGCGCGGCAGCGAGCGTGGTCCTGGTGCTGGACAGGCGTGAGAACCGTTCGCCTTTATCTGCCGAGCGACGCGCGCGTATGCCGCGCGAGATGATCACTCGCCGCCCGAATCTGCCTTCCACTCGCCGCTTGAACAGGTCCTCGCCGGGCGAGAACCCGCTCGGCTCCAAGAAATTGCCGTCCGGCAATTGGGCAAGGCCATCACAAGCCCCGTGAACCGAGAAGAAGCCTTCTAGCCGATCGTAAAACGGCGAGAGGTCCGCGGTCGAGATGGGCCACTCGGGGCACAGGCCATCGCGTCCGGCTTTGAACTCGTGATCTGAGAAGCGCAGCGTGACACCGCCCCAGGTGTGCGAGCGGCCTCCCACCTGGCGGCCCCTGATCCAACGATATGGTTGATCCTCAGGCGTGGTGTACGGGTGATGCGTATCGTCGACGAAGAGCTCTGGATTGGTCTCCCAATACCCAGCATGCCATTCCTGGTTGAACTGGCGCCGGCTGAACAGGCGTTGGCCGAGCGCGCGGCCGAGATTTGTGAGCTCATTGCCGTACGAGCCTGGTCCGCGCAGCGCCGGCCCCGCTTCCAAGACAAGCGTGCGCAGACCCTGGCGGCACAGTTCCAGCGCCGCCACGCCTCCGGTCGCTCCAGATCCAACCACGATGGCGTCGAAATCGCATGCTTGGGATCGTTCAGCGCCCATCGATTGAGTCCGCCATTATCAGTCGCATCATCGCCTACAGAGCAGGTCGCGCGCCAGCATTCTTGTACGTCATCATACGGACTCTCGAAAAGCGCTTGTGACAATTCGTTGCCATTCGCGCGGCATCCCGCGTTCTGAAAGTAGGAGCATCGTGACTGTTCCAACATCGCGACTCTACTCGCGCATAACACCGTTGCTGATCGCCGTTGCCGTCGTCGTGTGCCCAGCGACGGCGCGCGCCGGCGGCGGTTTGGGTCACCCGATCCAGATCGGCATCGGAGCGTATTTCCCCACCGCGAGCAACTCGCAGCAGCTGATCCACACGGTCTATGACGTGGACGCAAGCTACGACTTCACCCATGGGTCGTTTCCGGTGTCGGTCTACGGCGGCTACGGCTGGGGCTCGCACTCACCCATATCGGGGGCGACTCTGAGCTACTCGAGCTACTGGCTCGGCGTTGAGGGGCGGACAGCGGACCAGCTCTACGCAGGCCTGGGCGTTGGGTACTACGGACAGTCAGGGACGGTCAGCGTCACAGGTCTGGGTTCCGCGAGCGGGTCCACTGGTGGCGTCGGCGGTACGGCGTTCGTGGGCTACGATCTCGGTCCCAGGGGCAGCTCGGGAGTCGGCATCAGAGCCGGATACAACTTCTTGCCGACCTTCGCAGGTGCAAATACCGATGGATGGGGAGTCACGCTGACCTATCGGATATAGCAGTGACGGCTATTACGCAGGCCGCTTCGGTCGCGGCTTTTCGAAGACGGAAGCGACCTGTATCGTCAAACCTGGGAGCGACTCGTGCGTGAACGTATCATCGCGCGAGAATGTTCGGCTGCCGTTGGCATCATGTGCGGTGAACGTCTGCTCGACTGGGTCAATAAGCAACACTAGCGCAGCGCCGCTGGCGAGATAGACGCGGATCTTCTCGTCGATATCGGAAAGACGATCGTCGGGAGAGCGTATCTCGATGGCGACGTCGGGAGCCATGTACGGGATCTGGGCGGCGTCATCTCGCTCATACGCGAGCCGGTCGTACGAGAGAAACGCCACGTCTGGGACGAGTGGTCTCGTCGGCTCGTGCGGTGGCGTCACCCGGAATTCCCACTCCGTGCCGACGCGCCCTGAGCCCGTTTCATCCGCCCACGCACCAAGCGCGGCGACCATCCGACCCTGAGCACGGGCATGGCGCTCCTGAGGGCTCACCTTTTGGAGCGCACGACCATTGACCCACTCCGTTGCAGGTTTTGTCTCGGGTACGGTGATCTCACGTACGGTTGACATACAGTACTTCCCACATGGATTATATCACGGGAGCCCGGGCAGGCGTCTAGGTGCTAGGATTCGAGAGCGGACTCGAAGATCGGATCCGCGCCCAGCGTCTCGAGGCACCCGTCGAGCAATTCGGCCTGGGTGAGCGTGTGCGCGGGAAAGCGCCAGCGCCGCAGCAACCCGCCGTCCGTGCCATGAGCTTGCACCTCGATGCCGCTGGGCGACGGCTGGCGCACGAGCATGACGGCAGCTTTATTTAGGCTCGCGGTGAGCGTGATGGCTACGACGCGTCCGGGCGCCACGTCCACCCAGCTCTTGCCGGGCGCGGTTCGCGAATGCCCGCGCAGGCGCGACAAGCGGCTTGTGAGCCAGCCCTGCATGAGCATGGCCCGCGCCGAGGGCAGCTCTTTCTCACCGCCGGCCGCATAGGTGATCGCGCACCGGTCGATGTCGGGCAGCAGCGCGAGGATCTCGCGATCGTCAAAGCAGGTGGCAATGGCTGCTCGCCATGGCGCGGTGCGCTCCCAGTTGAGATCGCGCACGCTCATGCGCTTGCCGCCGACGCCGACGAGCCGCCGCAGCGTATCCAGGGCGGCTGCGCCGTCTCCGAAGAGGATCGAATCGACGATGATGCGATCGCACATCGGGCGCAAGCCGCGCCACAAGAAGTCGCCGTGCGGCGTGCTGCCGCGCCACCACAAGAAAACCGGCAGATACGGCACGAGCAGTCCGCGTACGGCTGAGACGACCCTATCGACCGAGTCGACGCCGGCCTGGATCGCGATCTCCTCGCTGCAGATCGGAGCCGACGGCTCACCTTCGCAGGCAGCGTTGATCCAGGCGAGCAGCTCGTCACCGCCGCGCCCTGCCGTGCTCTGCACGGTGATGACACGGATGGGGTACTTACCCGCCAGCTGCTCGACCGTCTTGAAGACCTCAACGTTGTCGTGCTCGTCTTGCACCGCGATGATCAAGGTCATCACGCAGGTGTGCGCATGCGGATGCTCTTCTTTGGCGATCATCTCCAGACGGCGCTGCTGGAGCGCTTTCTCGATCTGCGCGACGGGCACGAGCGTCAGCGTTCCCATGGGTGCGCCGTCAGGCATCTGCGTCATAGCCGGCGCCACATCCGGCCGTCGCGCGCGAGCAGCTCGTCAGCGTCCGCCGGTCCCCACGTCCCCGCATCATAATTGGGGAAGGCCACCGTACGCTGCACGTCCCACTGCGTCAGCACCGGATCGACGAGCGCCCAGGCAGCTTCCACGCCGTCGGCGCGGTCGAAGAGCGTCTGGTCGCCCTTCATGCAATCCAAGATGAGCCGTTCGTACGGCGAGGCGTCCTCGGCTCCGAAGGTCTCCCCGTAACCGAAATCCATCTCGACCGCGCGGATGCGCATGCTCGGACCCGGGACCTTCGCGTTGAACCTGAGCACGATGCCTTCGTCAGGCTGGATTTGCAGCGAGAGCACGTTGCTGCCCTTCGGCGTCTCGATCGACGCCTTGCGGAACGGCAGATGCGGCGCTTCTTTGAACTGCATCGCGATCTCGGTGACCCGTTTCGGCATGCGCTTGCCGGAGCGGATGTAAAACGGCACGCCGGCCCAACGCCAGTTGTCGATGACCAGATGAAACGCCGCGTAAGTGGGCGTGATGGAGTCCGGCGCGACGTTGGGTTCCTGGCGATAGCCGACGACCCGCTCGCCGGCGACGCTGCCTGGTCCATACTGTCCCCGTACCGTCTCGCGTGCGACCTCGGACGGGGTGATCGGCCGGATCGCCTCGACCACGCGGATCTTCTCGTCGCGGAAATCGCGCGCGTCGAACGAGGTGGGCGGCTCCATGGCGACAAGCGACATGAGCTGCAGCGCGTGGTTCTGGATGACGTCGCGCACGACGCCCGTCTCCTCGTAGAAGTTGCCGCGCCCCTCGAGCCCTAGGCTCTCCGCGACCGTGATCTGCACCGAATCGACGTAGCGCCGGTTCCAGATCGGCTCGAAGACACCGTTGGCGAAACGCAGCACGAGGATGTTCTGTACCGTCTCCTTGCCCAGATAGTGGTCGATGCGGTAGATCTGGTCTTCGTTCAGATAGGTGAGCAGCTCGGCGTTGAGCTTCTTCGCCGACGCCAGGTCGCGCCCGAACGGCTTTTCCACGATCATGCGCACAAAACTGTCGGGATGTTCGGGCTTGATCAAGCCGCTCTCGTGCAGCTTGGCCGTGATGTCGCCGTAGAGACTGGCCGGGGTCGCGATGTAGAAGATGCGGTTGCCGCTCGTGGCATAACGCTTGTCGAGCTCGTCAAGGCGCGCCTTGAGGCCGACATATGCAGCTGGGTCGTGGAAGTCGCCCGAGACGTAGTCGACGCGCTCGCACAGATGCTTGAGCAGGTCCGCATCGCGCACCCGGATCTCGCTCGACTCGGCCACGGCGTCTGTGAGCACCTTGCGGAAGTCGTCTTCCGACATGTCGTTGCGCGCAAAGCCCACCACCGAAAAGGCCTGCGGTGCAAGGCCCGCCTGCACGAGGTTATAGATGGCGGGCAACAGCTTGCGCTTGGTCAAGTCCCCCGACGCGCCGAAGATGCACAGCTGCACTGGTTGGGTAGCGCCTTCGAGCTGCAGCCCCTCGCGGAACGGGTTGACCGGTTGCGCGACCGCCAAGGCGACCTTTACGCCTTGGTCGAGGCGGAGACGCTGCGCACGGCATCGATCTTCTGACGCAGCACGTCACGCAGCTGGTCGTACGATTGCTGGAAGAGCACGAGCCCGTCAGCGAGCAGCTTATCCGTGATCGCCTTGAGCGAGATGCCGGCGGCTTCAAGCGCGGCGAGATCGCGCTCCGCAGCCGTCATATCGGCGTCGAGCGTGCGCGCGACCTTGCCGTGATCGCGGAAGGCGTCGATGGTCGCGGGCGGCATGGTGTCGACCGTATCGGGCCCGATGAGCGAGTCCACGTAATACGTGTCGGGATAGGCAGGGTTTTTGGTCGACGTGCTGGCCCATAGCGGGCGCTGGCGCCGCGCGCCGGCAGCTGCAAGCTTTGTGAAACGCTCGTTCTCAAGCGACCTCACGTACACGCTGTACAAGCGCTTGGCGTTGGCGATCGCGGTCTTGCCCAGCAGCGCTTGCAGCGCAGCGCGCTTGGCCGCATCCGTGGTCGTGCCCAGCTGCGCCTGGATGCGACCATCGGCTTCTGTATCGACCCGGCTGACGAAGCACGAAGCCACGGATGCGATATGGTCGATCGGCTGCTTGCGCGCGAGGCGGTCCTCCAGGCCGGAGAAGTACGCATCGATGACGCGCTCGTAGTACTCGGCTCCGAACATGAGCGTGATGTTGATGTTGAGGCCCTCGGACAAGAGCGTGCGGACGACCGGCATGCCTTGATCGGTCGCTGGGACTTTGATCATGACGTTGGGGCGGTCGACGAGCTTCCACAGGCGCCTGCCTTCGGCGATCGACGCCTCGGTGCTCGTGGCCAGGTCGGGCGGAAGCTCGATCGAGACGAAGCCATCGCCGCGCCCGCTGCGCGAGTAGAGATCGGCGAACACGTCGCACGCCTCGCGGATGTCCTCGATCGTGACCGCGTCATAGACCGCCGCCGTCGAGGTGACGCCCTGGCGGACCAGCTGCGCGATCCCGGCGTCATAGTCGTCGCCCGCGGCCACCGCTTTCTCGAAGATGGTGGGGTTGGAGGTCACGCCGCGCAAGCCGTCGTCATCGACCATGCGGCGCAGCTGACCGGAACGGGTGAAGCCGCGACGGATGTTGTCGAGCCAGAAGCTCTGGCCGAAATCGATGAGACGGGTGAGTGGAGTCGCCATGGTCGTTATCAACCTCTCGTGAATGGCAGCGGCATCAGCCGCGGCCAAGCAGCTTGAGCGCCCGCTCGGTGACGCGCTCGGGCGTGAATCCGAATTCCTTGAAGAGCACTTCGGCGGGCGCCGACGCGCCGAAGTGGTCGATGCCGATGACCGCGCCCTTGTCGCCCACGTAGTGTTCCCAACCGAATGACACGCCGGCCTCGACCGCAAGCCGCGCGCTCACGGCGGGCGGCAACACCTCATCGCGATACTCTTGGGGCTGGCGGTCGAAGATCTCCCAGCACGGTAAGCTCACGACGCGCGCCGACACGCCCTGCTGCTCGAGGTTCTGCGCAGCTGCCACGCACAGCTGCACCTCCGAGCCTGTGCCGATGAGGATGACGTCGGGTGATGTCGAGCGCTCGCGCACGAGCACGTAGCCACCTCGGCTTGCCCCTTGAGTGGCCGCCGCGTCGAACACGGGCAGCTTCTGTCGCGTGAGCGCAAGTCCCACGGGCCCGCTTGAATGCTCGAATGCGAGCCGCCAGCAGATGGCCGTCTCATTGGCATCCGCCGGGCGCATGATCGTCATGTTCGGCATGGCGCGCAGCGAGGCGAGCTGCTCGATGGGCTGATGGGTCGGGCCGTCCTCGCCCAGTCCGACGCTGTCATGCGTCCAGACATAGACGGGCTTGATCTTCATGAGCGCGGCCAGCCGCACCGACGGCCGCATGTAGTCGGAGAAGATGAAGAACGTCGCTCCGAACGGCCGCAGGCCGCCGTGCAGCACCATGCCGTTGAGCGCCGCGCCCATCGCATGCTCGCGGATGCCGAAATGGAAATTGCGCCCGCCGTACGAGTCTCGCTCGAAATCGCCCAGTCCATTGAGGTTGGTCTCGGTCGACGGCGCGAGATCCGCCGAGCCGCCCAAAAAATTCGGCACGGTCGCGGCGATGGCGTTCATCACCTTATTCGAGGCGATGCGGGTCGCCATCGGGCCATCGGCAGGGGTGAAGGACGGAATGCTTTTTGCCCAGTCCCGCGGCAGCTCACCCTGCTGCTCGGCCGCGAACTGGCGCGCAAGATCGGGGAATGCCCCTGCATAGACGTCAAAACGCTCGCGCCACTCCGCCTCCTCGGATTCGCCGCGCAGGATTGCCTCGCGCGTGTGCGCGAGGACCTCGTCGGGCACGAGGAAATGCGCGTCTTCAGGCCAGCCGTAAAAGCGTTTGGCCGCGCGCACTTCATCCTCGCCGAGCGGCGCGCCATGCGCCTCCTTCGTGTCTTGCTTATGCGGGGCGCCGTAGCCGATATGGCTGCGCACGCGGATGAGGCTTGGACGCGGATCGGCTTTGGCGGCGACGATGGCGCGATCGAGCGCGCCCAAGTCGTTCACGTCCGCGACGACTTGGGTGTGCCAGCCGTAGGCCGCGAAGCGCTCGCAGACATCTTCCGTGTCGAATGAGAGCGACGTGTTGCCCTCGATCGTTATATGGTTGTCGTCGTAGAAATAGATGAGTCGGCCCAGGCGCAGGTGGCCGGCGAACGACGCCGACTCTGAGGAGACGCCTTCCATCAGATCCCCGTCACTGCAGATCGCGTAGGTGTAGTGGTCGACGATGTCGTGGCCGGCACGGTTGAAGCGCGCGGCGAGCGCACGCTCGGCGATGGCAAAGCCGACGCCGTTGCCGAAACCTTGCCCGAGCGGCCCCGTGGTCACTTCTACGCCGGGCACCTCGCCGTACTCAGGATGCCCCGGACACTTGCTCCCCCACTGGCGGAAGGCTTTTATATCGTCGAGGCTGAGATCGTAGCCGGTCAAGAACATGATCGCGTACTGCAGCATGCACGCGTGGCCTGCGGAGAGGACGAAACGATCGCGGTCGGGCCACTGCGTGTTGCGCGGATTGAAGCGCAGGTGCCGCGTGTACAGGACGTAGGCGAGCGGCGCGAGCGCCATCGGCGTGCCCGGATGGCCGGAGTTGGCCTTCTGCACGGCGTCCATCGCGAGCGTGCGGATGGTGTTGATGCAGAGCTGGTCGAGCGCGGCGCCCGACAGTGTGGTGGTCGTCTTCACGCGTTCCCTCCGCGAGAGAGTGAGTGGTTGGGCTTTTCTCTTACCCCGTGCCGAACCTTGTCATTTCAACTCGGGCGGCGTGTATCACAAAACGCGAAACGCCGGCTCGCGCGTCATTTTGCCCACGAGTGCTACGCTTGGGGCCGCCGCCCGGTTCAAGGCTTCTTCGAGTTCTTCAGCACGTGCGGGCGCGATCGCGATGAGCAGACCTCCAGATGTCTGCGCGTCGCACAGCGCAAGGCGCATCGGTTCGGTGAGAGATGCGGTGAAGGTGACGCCGGCGGTCAGCGCCGCATCGAGATTGGCTTTGGTCCCAGCAGGGACGATGCCGCGCCGTGCGAGGTCGAGCACGCCGTCGAAGAAAGGCACCTTGCCTGAGTGCAGCTCGAACCCGAGGCCGCTGCCGCGGGCGACTTCGAGCAGATGTCCGAGCAGGCCGAAACCGGTGACGTCGGTCGCCGCGTGCACTGGATCATTTCCATGGTGCGTATTGATCGCGATCATCGCCTCAGACGCAGTGCGATTAAGTGTCTCCATCGAGGCGATAGCTGCTGCCAGGTCGCGGTCGTCGATCTCATCGCGCCGGCGCGCAGTGGTCAAGATGCCGGTGCCGATCGGTTTGGTCAAGAACAAGACGTCGTCCGCCTGCGCCGTCGAGTTGCGGAAGATCCTGCGCGGATGCACGATGCCTGTGACCGAGAGGCCGTACTTAGGTTCGGGATCTTTGACCGTGTGGCCGCCGATCACGTGGATGCCCGCCTCGTGCGCCTTCTCGACGCCACCCGCGAGGATCTCCGCGAAGACCGACAAGTCGCCGCCTTCAGGGAAGGTCGCGATGGCCAGCGCGCAGAGCGGCTTGCCGCCCATGGCGTACACGTCTGAGAGGGCATTGGCGGCGGCGATGCGGCCGAACGTCCGGCCGTCGTCCACGATGGGCGTGAAGAAGTCGACCGTCTGCACGAGCGCGAGGTCGTCTGAGAGGCGGTACACCCCTGCGTCATCCGATGTGGCGGTGCCGACGAGGACGTTGGGATCGTCGATCGGCGGCAGTCCGGCCAGCACTCGCGCGAGCACGCTCGCGTCCGCTTTAGACGCTCAACCGGCGCAGCTGGAAAGGTGCGTCAGCCGATAGATGTCGGCTCGGGTCACCTTCGTTAGAACTCCTCCGTCTTGACCACGCTCACTGTGCGACGATGGCCCGCCGAACCACGAACCTTTGAAGCAACGGACCTTTAGGTCCGTTTAGCCGACAGGCGACCGCTGTCCCCTCAGGTGGACCTATTGCCCGACTCCTCGAAGCCGATAATAATGAAGAGGGGGATCGACTATAGCATTGGTCGTCTGATGCACCCCCCGTTGCGCCCCGCATGACGGAGGCGGTACACGAGTGTGTGAGGAGTTCAAAGGGCCGTGAAACCATCCACATCGCCATTCTTTGCGCGTCTCGCAGCCTTTGCGCTCATCTTCACGTGCGCCGCGATCGCAGCTGCGCCGCCGGCTCGAGGATCGGGCCCAACGATGGCGGTGACTGAATTCACAAACGACGCCGGGGCGCCGCAGAGCACGGTGGACGCGCTCGGCAACGCCGCTTACGCGGCCATCGGCCAGAGCGGCAAGTTCACTGCCGTGGGCGGTGGCCCGCTCAAGGTCAAGTCAGCTTACGGCGGCGACCTCATCATCAGCGCCCTTGATGCAGCTAAAAAGGTCGGCGCCGATGAGATCATCACGACCGACCTGCTCAGCGCATCGGGCGGTACCGTCACCTACCGCATGTCGGCCTATCGCGTTGACCCGCTCGCCTTCATCCGCTCGGGCCAGTTCACGCAATCCTCGCTGGCGCCGGCATCGCTGACAGCAGGCTTTGCGAGCAACCTGGCGACGCTGCATGCACCACGAACGGCGCTCGGTTCTATCTATTCGCTGGATGATGGCGTAAAAGCCGACATGGGCGAGTCCTCCGGTGCGGCGCTCGGCGATATGTACAACGTCGTCCGCGACGGCCAGAAGGTGGCGCAGGCGAAGATCATCAGCATCGACCTCAACAGCGACACCATCGAGATCTTGAACCCGAGGCCGGGCTACAAGCCGCGCATCGGCGATCAGCTCGTGGGCATCGGTCCGCTGCCGGCC
>Ga0116216_10002522_pt1 | contig 12146 bp, 9 predicted proteins | sample Sb_taG_11_FD_89696 | JGI IMG/M metagenome (GOLD analysis project Ga0116216, IMG submission 89696) | Peat soil microbial communities from Weissenstadt, Germany - Sb_50d_3_AS metaG | ecosystem: Environmental > Terrestrial > Soil > Wetlands > Peat | place: Germany: Weissenstadt | collected 2010-09-21
GCGCAACCTGTAAACCTGACCGACGATGACCCGCGCGCCGCCGTGCGCCAGGCAACAGACGGGCGTGGGGTGGACGTGTGCATCGACGCGGTCGGGCACCACGAGGCGCTGGACCTCGCGCTGCGGTTGACACGCAAGCTGGGCGTCGTGCAGGCGATCGGTGTGTATGCCGAGCGTGCCGAGGTGCACATGGGGCTTGTGTGGATCAAGGCGCTGCACCTGTGCGCTGGCCACGCCAACGTGATCGGCCACGTCGATAATGTGCTGGCGATGATGTCCGCCGGGCTGCTCGACCCGAGCCCGCTGGTCACCCACCACATGAGCCTCGACGAGGCGCCTGAGGCGTACGCGCTGTACGACCGGCGCGAGGCCTTGAAGATCGTCCTGCGACCGTAGGGCCCCAAGATATTCTTCTGCGGACCCCTAAGGAGCCGCCATGACCGCCGCCACAGACACCATTACTGAGACCGCTAAGACCGCCGCCGCGGCTCTCCCCAAAGAGCTCGGCCCCGCCGCACGCGAGTTCGTCACCAAGTCTCATCGTCTGCTGATCGGCTCCGAGCGCCTCGAGGCGTCCGACGGGCGCACGTTCACGACGCTCGACCCCGCCACCGGGCGTGAGATCGCTGAGGTCGCCCACGGCGGCTCCGAGGACATCGATCGCGCTGTCGCGGCGGCCCGTGCGGCCTTCGCCGAGGGGCCCTGGGCCTCCATGCCCCCGTCGGGTCGCGAGCGCCTGATGCATGCGCTGGCCACGGCGATCGAAGCGCACGCCGAGGAATTCGCGCAGATTGAGTCGCTCGACAACGGCAAGCCCGTGGGGCTGGCCCAGTACGTCGACGTGGCCGGCACTGTCGGGCACCTGCGCTACTTCGCCGGCTGGCCGACGAAGATCGAGGGGGGTGTGCTGCCCGTGGCCGCCCCGAACATGCTCTGCTACACCCGCCGCGAGCCCGTCGGCGTGTGCGCCCAGATCGTGCCCTGGAACTTTCCCCTGCTGATGGCCGCCTGGAAGCTCGGCCCGGCGCTGGCGGCCGGGTGCACGATCGTGCTGAAGCCGGCAGAGCAGACTCCGCTGAGCGCGCTGCGCCTCGGCGAGCTGGCGCTGGAGGTCGGGTTCCCGCCGGGCGTACTAAACGTGCTCACCGGCGACGGTGAGACCGGCGCGGCGCTCGTGGATCACGCCGACGTGGACAAGATCGCGTTCACCGGTTCCACCATCGTCGGGCGCGAGATCGGCGCGAAGGCAGGCCGCACACTCAAGCGCGCGACGCTCGAGCTGGGGGGCAAGTCGCCAAATATCATCTTGCCGGATGCCGATATCGACGCCGCGGTGAAGGGCGCCTATCAGGCGATCTACTTCAACTCCGGCCAGGCCTGCAACGCGGGCTCGCGCCTGTTTGTGCCGGCGGAGCGCTTCGACGAGGTCGTGGGCGCCCTGGTCGAGCAGGCCAACGCGGCACGTTTGGGGCCGGGTCTCGATCCGCAGACACAGCTCGGGCCGCTGGTCTCCGCCGAGCAGCGTGATCGCGTGATGGGCTACATCGACTCCGGCCGTGCCGAGGGCGCCGAGCTGCTCGCTGGCGGTGAGACCGCGCTCAGCGACAGCGGCGGGTACTTTGTGGCGCCGACGCTGTTCAGCGCGACCGACGACGGACTGCGGATCACGCGCGAGGAGATCTTCGGCCCGGTGTTGGTGGCTTCGCCCTACGACACCCTGGAGGAGGTCGCAGCGCGCGCCAACGACAACGAGTACGGCCTGGCCGCGGGCGTGTGGACACGGGACGTGGGTAGCGCTCACCGCCTGGCCGCGCTGCTGCGTGCGGGCTCGGTTTACATAAACACATGGGGCGTCGTGGATCCCTCCGCGCCGTTCGGCGGCTTCAAGGCCTCGGGCATCGGCCGCGAGCACGGCCACGACGGGCTGGACGCCTATCTGGAGACCAAGACCGTCTGGACTGCGTTGTGATGAGCCTCGCGATGTCGTGAGTGTCGCCGCGGCGAGCGAACTTAGCCTTACCCGCATACGTTCTGCGCGGTGGTCGTCGGCGCTCGCCGGCCTGTTCGCGCTGCTGATCGTGGCTGCCACCGCCGAGATCGTTTTAGACGGCGCACTGGATCATTCGGCGCTGATCCCCAAATCGCCCGAAATAGCAGGCTGGTTGCAGGGAATCGGCGAGCGGTTGAGCTACCGCGTGTTCCTGATCGCGATCCTCGTCTTCATGGGCGCCTATGCGGGGGTGCTGGCGCTGGCGCGCGGCATCTCCAAACGCTGGGCGATCGTGCTCGTGGGCGCGCTGCACGCGATCGTGTTCGTCGGTCCGATCCTGCTGTCGACCGATGTGTTCAGCTACATCGCCTACGCGCGCATGGGGGTCGAACACGGGATCAACCCCTATATGCACGGCCCGGTCTCGATCGTCGGCGACCCGGTCTATCGCTACGTGGGCCGGGATTGGAAGCACGTGGCCACCGCGTATGGCCCGCTCTACACGCTGTTCTCCTACCCGCTTGCGCCGCTCGGGCTGAAGGGCGCGCTGTGGGGGATGAAGCTCGAGGCACTGCTCGCGAGCGTCGGGACGCTTGCGCTCACGTGGCGTTGCGCGCGCGCGCGCGATCTTGACCCTGTGCCGGCGCTACTCGCGGTCGGCGCCAACCCGCTGTACATCATCTACGGGCTGGGCGGTGCCCACAACGACCTGATCATGCTGATGGCGATGATGGCGGCGGTGAGCCTGACGCTGGCGGGGCGGGATGCGCCGGCCGCCGCCACGGTGGTGGCAGGGGCGCTTGTGAAGGCCACCGTCGCTGCGTTGCTGCCGTTCATGATCATCGCCCGGCGTCGCCTCGCCCCGATCCTCGGTGCCTTGGCCGCGCTCGTGCTTGGCGCGCTGATCGGCTATGCCGCGTTCGGGATCCACGGGATCGACGTCGTCTCGGCGCTGAACCGCGACGCGGCGTTCGTCTCGACCGACAGCTTCGCGACCGAGATCGCCCATCTGTTCGGCAAGCCGGGGGTGTTCCCCGTTGACCACGATCTGCTGAAAGGCGCGCTCGTGCTGATCGTGCTGCACCTACTGTGGCGCACATGGCGAGGGTACGACTGGGTCGCGGCGTCCGGCTGGGCGCTGCTGGCGATCGCGGTCACGAGCACATGGCTGCTCGCCTGGTACATCCTCTGGCCGCTGCCGCTCGCGGTCATCACGCGCGACCGCCGCCTGCTCGCCGCCACGCTGGCGGTGCAGGTGCTGTTCATCGCCCACCAAACTTCGCCCTTTTTCGCGCCTGTCTCATGATGAGCCGCGTCCGCCTCATAGAGACGACCTTGCTTGTGCTCTTGGGCCTGCTACTGGCCGCCGCAACGGTGAACGACGTCGTGCGCCAGACTCACGTCAATCAGCGCCTGATCGCCGACCTGCGCAGCTGGCGGACGTACACCGGCCACGATTACCACAACCTGTCGATCGAGCAGGAACTGTACGGCGAAAACAGCGGGCGCGAGGTGATCTGCGGCAACACCGGTCCCGGGGTGCCGAAAGCAAGGACGCAGTTGTGCTTGGCGATTTGGGGGCCTGTGGTTGACGGACGGCGCGCCGTGCACGGCGGCTGGTATCTGCCCGCGAAAGTCGAAGACGTGCGCGCCGACCGCTACGCCTGCTTCGGGCTCGCCGCCCAGGGCATGTGCCCGCCGTGAGCTCCCTGCCCGCGTCATCCGCCGCGGCCCCGAGTACGCCCACGCCCACGCCCACGCCCGTCCGCGCGAACGCCCTGCCCGCGTGGTGGCCACTCGCCGCGCTGACGCTGCTGGCCGCGGCGCTGCGGTTCTCGACGCTTAGTTTGCAGAGTCTCTGGTACGACGAGGCGTTCACGCCCGTCCACGTGCTCCACCCGAGCCTGACGGCGACGCTGCACGCGGTGGTCCACACCGAGAACACGCCGCCGCTGTGGTACGTGCTGGAGTGGGGAGTCTCCCGTGTTCTCGGCACTGGCGCGGTCGCACTGCGCCTGCTCTCCGCGTTCGCTGGGGTGGCGACGGTGCCGGTGGCATGGGCGATCGGGCGTGAGCTCTCTGGCCGCCGCGCCACTGCGATCGCGGCCGCCGCGCTTGTGGCTGTCAACCCGCTGTTCGTCTGGTACTCGCAGGAGGCGCGCGCGTACGCGCTGTTCGTGCTCTTCTCCGCGCTCGCGATGCTCTGTTTCCTGCAGGCACGGAGTGAGCCCACCCCGCGCCGGCTGATCGCGTTCGCCGTGACCGGATCGCTCGCGCTGCTGAGCCACTACTTCGCGGTCTTCCTGCTGATCGGGATGGTCCTGCTGCTGCTTGGAGACATCGTGCCCAGGCGTGGGACCGATCAGGAGCATGCGGGCGCCACCGGACGGGCACCCCGGCGGATGACGACACTGCTCGCGGCCGGCGCGATCGGGGTGGTCGGCGTCGCGCTGCTTCCGCTCGCCATCGCCCAGGGTGGCCACGGCTCCCAGTGGATCGAACGCTGGGCGCTCTCCAGTCGGTTGGAAGCGATCCTGCAGTACTACCTCACCGGCAACTCTGGCGCCCCGCTCGGACATGGGATCGAGCTGCTCGTCGCGCTGCCGATCTTCGTCGGCCTCGGACTGGGGTTATGGCGCGTGCTGGAGCCACGGGAGGAGCGGGGCGCGCTGATCGCGCTTGCGCTAGCGGCGTGCGGGGTGCTGCTCCCGATCCTGCTCGTCGCGATCGGCGCCGACTACCTCGCGCCGCGCAATCTCGTCGCGGCGATGATCCCCGTCACCGTTGTGGTCGCGGTCGTCCTGACGGCACGACGCGCAGGACGGGCCGGCCCAGCGCTTGCCCTCATGGCGGCGCTCGCCTTCCTGGCGGTGTCGATTGACGTCGACCTCAGCCCACGCCTGCAGCGCGGCAACTGGCGCGGCGTCGCCCGGGTGCTGCGTGGCGGGGCTCACGACCGCGTGATCACGACCGTCGAGCTCGGCGCGGCGCCGCTTGCGTACTACCTGCCCCCGCTGCGCAACCTCCCGCGCAACGCATCGGTGACCGTGAACGAGATTGACGAGACGGGCTACGCCCCGCTGCGCGCATCCGCAGGCCGCCCGCCGGCGCCCGGCTTTCGCCTGCTGGAACACCGCGACATCGACGGGCTGATCGTCTACCGCTTCCTCTCCACGATCCCGCAAACGGTCACCGAGGCGACGCTGCGCGAGCACGTGATCACCGAGGCGCACCCCGAGGTGCTCGTGCCGTGAGTACCCCATCCCGCTCGGCCTGCACGTCCGCGCGCTACAGGCGGGATAGGTCAAATGTCGCCGCCGGGCAAAAAGATCTAGCTTTCACACCATGGCATCGCTGATCGTGGAGGCTCGCAGCGAGGCGAAGGTGGCGCTGGAGCGCGCCTGCGAGCATCTGTTGTCCCTGCGCGATGAGGCAGGATGGTGGCAGGGCGAGCTACAGACGAACGTGACGATGGACGCCGAGGACATGCTCCTGCGCGAGTTCCTCGGGATCCGCCGGCCCGATGAGACCGCGCTCTCGGCGGCGTGGATCCGCTCCCAGCAGCGTGAGGACGGGACGTGGGCCAACTTCCACAACGGCCCCGGAGAGCTGTCGAGCACGATCGAGGCCTACTGGGCGCTGCGCCTGGCGGGCGATCCGGCCGACGCGGAGCACATGCGCGCGGCCGCGGACTTCATCCGTGAAGCAGGCGGCCTTGAGCAGGCTCGCGTCTTCACGCATGTGTGGCTCGCGCTGTTCGGATTGTGGCCGTGGGAGCAGGTGCCGGCGCTACCGCCGGAGATCATCCTTTTGCCCTCGTGGATGCCGCTGAACGTCTATGCCTTCGCCTGCTGGGCGCGCCAGACGATCGTGGCGCTGTCGATCGTCAAAGCCCACCGTCCGGTGCGGGAGCTGCCGTTCGACCTGGAGGAGCTGCACGGCCCCGAGCCATGGACGCCGCGCAAGCCGATCCCTGATAGCTCGGTCTCACGGCGGGGCGCCTGGCTGGTGCACCTGGATCGTGCGCTACGCGGATACGAGCGTTGGCCCGTACGTCCGCTACGACGGCTCGCGGTCGCTCGCGCGGAGCGATGGATCGTGCGCCGCCAGGAGGCCGACGGCTCGTGGGGCGGCATCCAGCCACCGTGGGTTTACTCGCTGATTGCGCTACACCTCTGCGGGTATCCGCTGGAGCACCCGGTGATGCGCCGCGGCCTGGAGGGCCTGGACCACTTCATGATCGAGGATCGCGACGACTCCCATGGGGTCGGCGCGCCAGCGGGGGCCAGCCGGCGCCTGGAAGCCTGCCAGTCGCCCATATGGGATACGGCACTGGCGATGATCGCGCTTTCAGACGCGGGCGTCGCGGGGGACCACCCGGCGATGGCGCGTGCCGCGGAGTGGCTGCTGGGTGAGGAGGTCACGGCGTGCGGCGACTGGTCGGTCGTCAGGCCGGGCCTTGCACCCGGCGGTTGGGCGTTTGAGTTCGCGAACGTCAACTACCCCGACGTGGACGACACCGCCGAGGTCGTGCTCGCGCTGCGTCGCGTCGCCGGAGGGACGGGGGGCGGGGCGAGGAGCGATGTGGCGGCAGACGCCAGGTCGAGGGCTCAGAATGGCACGGTGGCTGCGGCTGGAATCGGGTCGCGGATCGATGGTGCGATCGAGCGGGCCGTGAAATGGATCGAGGGCATGCAGAGCTCCGACGGCGGCTGGGGGGCGTTCGACGCCGAGAACACGCATGCGCTGGTGCGCGAGCTGCCGTTTCTCGACTTCGGCGAGGTGATCGACGAGCCGAGCGCTGACGTCACCGCGCACGCCGTGGAGATGCTCGCCGCGCTGGGGGTCGCTGACGCTCCCGCCGCCCGCCGGGGCGTGCGATGGCTGATCGACCGGCAGGAGCCCGGCGGTTCGTGGTTCGGCCGCTGGGGGGTGAACCACGTGTACGGGACCGGGGCGGCGGTCCCGGCGTTGATCGCCGCTGGGGTGGCGCCGTCGGCGGAGTGCATCCAGCGCGCGGTGCGGTGGCTACAGGAGCACCAGAATGAGGACGGCGGTTGGGGCGAGGATCCGCGCTCATACGACGATCTGGAGTGGATCGGGCGTGGCCCGAGCACGGCGTCGCAGACCGCCTGGGCGCTACTTGCGCTGCACGCGGCCGACCGATCGGGGGCACACCACGACAGGGAGAGCCGGATTGTCCCACGTGCGCGGGCGCTCGAGCGCGGCGTCGACTGGCTGGTGGCGACGCAGCGTGCGGACGGCACGTGGGACGAGCCGCAGTACACCGGCACGGGCTTTCCGTCGGACTACTACATCAACTATCACCTCTACCGGCTGACGTTTCCGATCATGGCCCTCGGGCGTTGCCTGAGCATTGGGGGGGCACACAGCCAGGACAGCTGGATCGGCGGTGCCCACGATCTTCGATCGGCCAAGATGGAGTGATGAACACGACGACGCTGGCGCTCCGGGGCTCCTCATCGCAGACCCCGGACGTGGAGGCCGTGATGGAGCGGGTGGGCGGCGAGAACTTCCCGGTCTCAAGCCGGGTGCTCCCGCGACAGGCTCGCCGGCATCTGCTGGCCGTATACGGCTTCGCTCGCCTGGCGGACGAGCTCGGCGACTCCATCCAGGGCGACCGTCTGGCCGCCCTGGATTGGCTGGAGCGGGATCTCGACCGGGCGTATGAAGGCCGCGCCGAGCACCCGCTGCTGGCACGCTTGCAACCTACGCTGCGCGAGTGCGCGCTTCCGCGTGAGCCGTTCGCGCGTCTGATCGAGGCCAACCGCGTTGACCAGCGTGTCAGCCGGTATAAGACCTGGGTGCAGCTGCGCGGATACTGCGCGCTGTCCGCCAACCCCGTGGGCGAGCTCGTGCTCGGCGTGCTCGGGCTGGTGACGCCCACGCGGGTGGCGTTCTCAGACTCGATCTGCACCGCGTTGCAGCTCGCCGAGCACTGTCAGGACGTCGCCGAAGATATGGCTCGCGGGCGCGTGTACCTGCCGGCCGAGGATCTCGCCCGTTTCGGCTGTGCGACCGCGGACCTGGCAGCCGAGCACGCCGGCGAGCCGCTGCGGAGAGTGCTCGCGTTCGAGGTCACGCGCGCACGGGGACTGCTCGCCGAGGGGACGCCGCTGATCGACGAGCTGCGCGGGCGCGCGAGGCTGGCGGTGGCAGCGTTTGTGGCGGGAGGACGGGCGGCGCTGGACGCGATCGAGCGCGCCGGCTACGACGTGCTCGCGGGTCCGCCACGCGCCGGCCGCGGGCGGCGCCTGCTGGCTCTTGGAGGAGTGCTTGTGGAGAGGCATAGCAGGCGCCGATGAGCGCGGCTGGCGAACTGGCTGTGACCGGTCCTCGACGTTATGGGAGGGGCGTCTCCGAATGAGCGCCGGCGTCGAGGAGGCCGAGGCCTACAGGCACTGCGAGTCGGTGACGCGAAGGCAGGCCGCCAACTTTTACTACGGCATCCGCCTGCTGCGCGGTAAGCAGCGAAGAGCGATGTGTGCTGTGTACGCGTTCGCGCGCCGCGTGGACGACATCGGCGACGGTGGGTCCAAGCGGGAGGAGAAGCTGCGCCGGCTCGACGCTGAGGCGCGGGCGCTCGCTGATCTCCAGGTCGCCGATCCTCAAGCGGACAGCGACTCCGATCCGGTGATGGTGGCGCTGGCCGACGTGCACGAACGCTTCTCGCTGCCGCTCGGAGCGCTGGGCGAGCTGATCGAGGGGGTACGCATGGACGTTCTGGGCACAACGTATGAGAGCTTTGATGAGTTGCTGCTCTACTGTCGGCGGGTGGCCGGCTCGATCGGGCGGCTGTGCCTGGCGATTTTCAGCGTCCGCGACCAGGACTCCACCGCCGGGCCCAACGCCGAGGAGCTTGCCGACGACCTCGGTGTGGCGATGCAGCTCACGAACATCCTGCGCGATCTGCGCGAGGACTCAGAGAACGGTCGCGTGTATCTGCCGGCCAAGGATCTGGCGCGGTTCGGTCTGAGCGCCACGGGCGACACGAACGGAGTGCCCGCAGTGCTGGCGTCGCTCGCGCGCCGAGATGCGGTTGCGGCGCGCGAGGATGGGGATGAGGTGGAGCGGCTGCACGCGCTCGTCCGCTTCGAGGCGCAGCGGGCGCGCGAGTGGTTTGACCGTGGGCTGGCGCTCGCGCCGCTGCTGGACAGGCGCAGCGCCGCGTGCGTGCTGGCGATGGCAGGCATCTATCGCAGGCTGCTCGATCGCATCGAGGCTCACCCCGAGCAGGCACTGCGCGAGCGCATGTCGCTGCCGGTATGGGAGAAGGCGTGGGTGGCGACGCGCAGCATGCTGGCCGCCGATCGAGGACACCGCCGCCGCAGGTGGTGGTCGGCAAGCAAAGCGATCGGTGGGAGCAGTTGAGCGCCGAGCGCCGCGTCGTCGTGATCGGCGGGGGGCTCGCCGGGATCGCGGCGGCGCTCGACTGTGCCGCGGCGGGCGCGCGGGTGACGCTCGTCGAGGTCAGGCGCAGGCTCGGCGGGGCGGCCTACTCGTTCGAGCGCGACGGTTTGCGGATCGACAACGGCCAGCACGTCTTCCTGCGCTGCTGTGTCGCCTACCGCGCGCTGCTTGCACGACTGGGTAGCGAGCATCGAGTGTCCGTTCAGCCCCGGCTGGCGATCCCCGTGCTGAAGCCCGGCTCGGAGCGGGTGGTGTTGCGCCGGGGTACGCTTCCCGCGCCGCTGCATCTGGCTCGCGCGCTCGCGCGCTACCCCTACTTGACTCCCGCACGACGCCTGGGCGCGGCGCGCGCGGCGCTCGCCCTGAGGCGCCTGGACCCTCGCGACGAGGCGCTCGACCGGCTGACGTTCGGCGACTGGCTGGCCGAACACGGCCAGGGCCCGAAGGCGGTGAGCGCGCTGTGGGATCTGATCGCGCTGCCGACGCTGAACCTGCCCGCCGCCCAGGCGTCGTTGGCGCTCGCTGCGTTTGTGTTCGAAACCGCCCTGCTGAGAAGCGCGGACGCGGGCGACATCGGCTTTCATGTCGGGACGCTGAGTGAGACGATCGGTGAGCCCGCTGCGCGGACGCTGGAGCAGGCAGGCGTCGAGGTCAGGCTCGGCTGGCGCGCGGAAAGGCTTCAGAAGACCGCGACGGGCCTTGAGATCCACGGTCGTGGGGGACGAGGGACCGAGGGTGAAGGCGGACAGGAGGGGGATGAAGAGGGCAACGATGGAGCGGTGAGCCGAGGCGAGGAAGGCTTAAGCGCCGAGCTGGCGATCGTGGCGGTGGGGCACACCCGCGCCGCCGCGCTGCTTGCGCCGCTGATCGGCGAGGTGGCGCGAAAAGCGAGCGCGCTCGGAAGCTCGCCGATCGTGAACCTCCACGTGGTCTATGACAGAAGGGTCTGCGAAGAGTTGTTCGCGGCCGGGGTGGGGACGCCGGTGCAGTACGTGTTCGACCGCACCGCGGCGGCCGGCGCGCCAGCCGGGAGCCAGTACCTAGCGGTGTCGCTGTCTGGCGCCGAGCGGGAGATGGGGATGAGCGTGGATGCCCTACGCGCGCGTTATCTCCCGGCGCTCGAGGAGCTGTTCCCGCGTGCCCGCGAAGCGAAGGTCGAGCGCTTCCTGGTGACGCGCGAGCACGCCGCGACCTTCCGCGCTGCGCCCGGGGTGGCGGCGCTGCGCCCCGGCCCGGAAACCCCGGTGCCGGGGCTCGTGCTCGCGGGCGCGTGGACGGACACGGGCTGGCCGGCGACGCTGGAGGGCGCGGTGTTGAGCGGACACGCGGCAGCGGAGAGGGCACTGGCGGTGACATGAGCGACCTGCTGATCGCCGCGCCGATGAGGATCGAGGCCGCCTTGATCTCCTCCGCCACGCGCGGAGCGCGGGTGCGCAAGACGGGCATGGGTCCCGTGCACTCCAAGGCGGCTGCGGCCGCGCTGGCGCATGAGCGGGCGCAGGGGCTGCTCGTGCTCGGCTTCTGCGGCGGACTCGACGACACCTCGGTGCCAGGCGAAGTGATCGTGGCCGAGGAGGTGTACGCAGCGGTCGACGAGGGACACGCTGAGGAGCCGATCCGCTGCGCGGCCACACATGAGCTTATCCCGCTGCTCGCGGGGCGTGGCATGAAGGTGCGCCCCGGACGCATCGCCTGCGTATCGCGGCTGGCGCTCGGTGAACGCCGCAGGAAGCTGCATGAAGGCGGGGCGATCGCGGTGGACATGGAGTCGGTGTGGCTCGCGGCGGGCGCGGCAGGACGGCCGTTCGCGGTCGTGCGCATCGTGCTGGACAGCCCCAACCATGAGCTGCTGCGCCCACGAGCCGCAGTCGGGGCCGTGCGTGCCGCGCTAGCGTTGCGCCGAGTGGCCGTGGCGCTTCACGAGTGGGCGCCCGGAGGCTAAGGTGGTTGCGATGGCGGTTCCGATGAGGCAGGGTGCGCGCATGGGCTGGTACCTGATGTGCCAGCGACTGGCGAAACGCGAGAAGTTCCCGCTGATCGTCGAGCTGGAGCCCCTGTTTCAGTGCAACCTAGCATGCTCGGGCTGCGGCAAGATCCAGCACCCCGAGCACGAGCTGCGCCGGCGGATGCCGGTCGCGCAGGCGATCGGCGCGATCGAGGAGTCAGGCGCGCCAATGGTCTCGATCGCGGGCGGCGAGCCGCTGATCCACCCCGAGATCCACGTGATCGCCGCGGAGCTGATCAAACGCAAGAAGTTTGTTTATCTCTGCACGAACGCGCTGCTGCTGGAGCGCAAGCTCGAGAACTTCAAGCCGAGCCCGTACTTTGCCTGGGCGGTGCATATGGACGGCTTGCGCGAGCGCCACGACGCCTCGGTCGAGCGCGAGGGAACCTTCGATAAGGCGGTCGCCGCGATCAAGGCCGCGAAGGCCGCCGGCTTCCGTGTGACGACGAACACGACGTTCTTCACGCACGACTCGCCGAAGACGGTGCGCGAGGTGCTCGACTTTCTGAACGACGATCTGCAAGTCGACGAAATGATGATCTCGCCCGCGTACGCCTACGAGAAAGCCCCCGATCAGGAGCACTTCCTCGGGGTGGCGCAAACGCGCAGGCTATTCGGCGAGGCGTTCGCCGACGGGCGGCGCAAGAAGTGGCGGCTGAACCACAGCCCGCTGTTCCTCGACTTCCTGGAGGGCAAGGCCGAATTTGACTGCACCGCCTA
>Ga0116216_10002523_pt1 | contig 12135 bp, 9 predicted proteins | sample Sb_taG_11_FD_89696 | JGI IMG/M metagenome (GOLD analysis project Ga0116216, IMG submission 89696) | Peat soil microbial communities from Weissenstadt, Germany - Sb_50d_3_AS metaG | ecosystem: Environmental > Terrestrial > Soil > Wetlands > Peat | place: Germany: Weissenstadt | collected 2010-09-21
CCCATAGGGGGGATCGCAAACGCACGAGTTGACCGAGCTTTCCGGCAGCGTCTTGATGTGCTCCACGCAGTCCGCGATTACGATCTCCCAAGAGCGTGCGCTCGCGGCCAATGTTCAATCCCTAAAAGTAAGAATGGAGGCGAGGCGAGAACTAGACGCAGGGAAGGGAGAATCAGAGCCTTGCGGACAAAGCCGCTCCTTTCGTCCCTCCCCTGCGATGCTCCCGCGCTCGGAACATGATTTAGTCATGAATTGGTGTGCTAAATCCGTTTCGTAGCTCTCGGGGCGACCTGGGGGTTGGGATAGGCCCTGTATTTCGCTCGCTACCGCGTCAAAACGGGTCAAATACGGGACTTCGGTCTTCAAGGCCCCGATTCCTTGACTCCTAGCGACTTCAAGGCGGTGCCGCGCCAGTAGAGCCGCCCAAGGTTGATGACCAGACAAGCCGCCCACCATACCATGCAGCCCACGAAGAACCATGCCTGGTTACCTGAAATCGGTATTGGCGTTCTGGTAAGGAACGTGCCGAAGTAGCAGCCGAAGGCGGGACCAATACCCAGCAAATGCAGCCATAGGGTGACGATAAGGTGCGACGCTCCTGCCGACTTGGTCGGCCTCAAGATTTCGCCTCAGGGCCTATCAGGAAGCCCGCTGGCGACTCTTTCAGCGTAACCCTCCTCGGATGACCCCACTTCGCCCAAACGGGCTGCGGCAGGACGATTTCGACCGATCCTAGAGCCTTCTCCCGGACCGAGACCGTGAACTTCGTCTCACCGACTTTCCAGCGACCCACGAACCCGGGATAGAATAACCCGTATTTGACCGTGCCCGTTCAATCGTAGGGCGCGACCTCAAGGGGTGATTGGCGGGGAACGGCGGGTCCTTCGCCGGCCAGACGAGTAGGCGTAGATGCCGGCGGTCCCGAGGATGCGTAGGGGGATGAGGATGAGGAACAGGGCGCTGATCGGGTTGTTCGGCCCCCCGCAGTTCGGGCAAATTGGCGCGGGCGAAACCTGCACCGCGAGGGTAAGGTTCACCTGGGCGCCGAGGTGGTCGGTGACGTTGAAGAAGAACGTGAAGGTCACGCGGGCGATGGCGTGGAAGGTGTAGTGCCCGGCGAACGTCGAGGAGATGTTCAAGGCCGAGCCGTTGAGGGTGAGGGTCCAGACGTACGGCGCGACCCCGGTGGCGATCGTGAAGTTCACCGATGTCGACCCGTTGAGCGCGACCGGGTTCGGGTAGGCGGTCAACGTCGCGGACAGGGTCGATAGGATCACGCTGAGGAACTGGAAGTCGCCGGCGTGGTCCGACGCGTGGTCGGTGACGTTCAGCCACACACGGAACGTCCCGACGGAGTGGAAGACGTGGACCGGGTCCGCGAGGGACGATGTGCCCCCCCCGGGGAATGACCAGGCGTAGGTGTATGGGGAGAGCCCGCCCAGCACCGTGGACGTAAAGGCGATGGATACGCCCTTCACGATCGGCGCCGGGGCGTAGATGAACGTCACGCTCAGGGACGCCCCGGAGTGGGAGACGGAGATGGTCAGGTTGGCGATGGCGGTCGACCCGACGGCGTCCGTGGTGTTGAAGAAGAATGTGTAGTTCCCTACGTGGGAGCCGGTGAAGACGTAGGTGAAGGCCCCGACCGAACCGGAGGCCCCGCTGATGTTGGACACCGACCCGTTGAGCTCGAACGTCCAGGAGTACGGGGTGACCCCGAACGTGAGGTTGAGGTACAGCTCCGCGGTTTGGGCCACGAGGATGCCCGTCCGGTTCGCCTCGAGCGTGGAGCCGAGGGCCGCGTGGACCACGACCATCGCCGAGACGTCGGAGACCGACCCGACGGCATCGGTGGCGTTGAGGTAGAAGATGTACGTCGTGGCGTAGATGGGCGCGAAGGTATAGGCGCCACCGCTCGCGCCGGTGAGGTTGGACACCGAGCCGTTGCGCTCCAAGGTCCACGTCACCGGCGACACCCCGCCGGCAAGGGTGTACGTGAGCGTGGACGTAGCGCCCACCTGGGTGGTCGCCGGAGCGGCGTGCAGGGACGCGACGAGTGCCGCCTTCACGATCACGGTGGTCGTGGCGGCCGCAGCCGACCCGACGGTGTCCGTGGCGTTCAGGTAGAACGTGTACGTCGCGGCGTGCGCAGGGACGAAGGTATAATGGCCGCCGCTCGCCCCCGTGAGATTGGCCGTGGATCCGTTCTCTTGGAGAGTCCAGGTGAGTGGCGACACGCCCCCGGCGAACGAGTAGGAGACCGTAGGGTTTTCTCCGACCTGTGTGGTGGACGGGGAGGCGGACAGGCTCCCCACGAGAGCGGCGTCGACGACCACCGTGGCGGTTCGGTCCGAGACGCTGCCGACCGCATCGGTCGAGTTGAGGTAGAACGTGTACGTCGCGGCGTGCGTGGGAGTGAAGGAGTACACCCCGCCGCTCGCGCCCGTGAGGTTCGACCCGCTCCCGTTCTTTTGGAGTGTCCATGTCACGGGGGAGACCCCGCCAGCGAACGAATAGGACAGGATCGCGCTCTCGCCGAGCTGGGTGGTGGGTGCGGCGGGCTTTAGGGCGAGGCAGAGCATCACCGCCGAGTTCACGTAGGACCCCGAGGTCTTCGCGATAGTGGCCCCGAACGTGTGGGCGCCCGCGGCAGCCTGTACCGCGTACGACACGAGTCCCTGGAACGGGGTCAGGTTGAGGCCCCACAGGCGCGCGAGCCCGGCGCCGGGGGAGAGGTACTCGGCGGAGTTGTTCGTCGCGTTCATCTCGGCCACGGTTAGTACTAGCTCGTTCGGCACGGCAGTGGGGCACGACGTCGATAGCGGAGGCACTGATCCTTGGCTTGTGATTCCGTCGACCGAGTCGAACGCGGAAGTGGCGGCGCCCAAGACGTCCACCGCCTCCAGCATGTAGTTGTACGCTGGCGTGGGCTCGGTGGCGTTGTCCCATATTTCCGCCAGGACGTGGGGGGATGCGGCCGTCGACACCCAAACCCCCGCGATCGCGTTTGAGTACTGGTACGGGTCCATCCCGACTGATCGGAGCTCGGTCTTGCCAGCCGGGAAGCTGAAGTTCGACCCGGAGCTGACGATGTCCTGCGAGTAGTCGGTGTAGACCGGGTTGAAGGTGAAGACCACGATGGTGGACCCGGCGGCGACGGAGAGGTTGACGGCGCAGTCCACACGGGCCGTACAACTCGTGTTCGCCGAGGCGTAGATGAACGGGGTGACCGAAGCAGACAGGGAGGCCGCGAGCGCCGGGTCGACGGTCACCGTTGTCGTCGACGCCGCAGTCATGCCTAGGTGGTCCGTCGCGTTGAGGAAGAACATGTAGGTCCCGGCATGGGTCGGGGTGAAAGCATAGTGGCCCCCCGATGCGCCCGTGAGGTTTGCCACGGAGCCGTTCTTCTCGAGGGTCCAGGTGTCGGGCGAGACGCCGTGCGCGAACGCGTACGTGAGCGTGGACGTGCCGCCTGCCTGCGTAGTTGAGGGGGACGCGCTCAGGCTGTCCGTTAGGGCCGGGTTCACGATCACCGTGGCGGTCGCCTTCGACGTGCTGCCCACGGCATCGGTAGCGTTGAAGTAGTAGGTGTAGGTCGCGGGGTGGGTGTAGGTCGCCCCCGTGTAAGTCCCGCCGGACGCGCCGGTCAGATTGGACGTCGTCCCGTTGCGCGTGAGGGTCCAGGTGATTGGGCTGACCCCGTGCGTGTCCGCGTACGAGAGGACAGACGTAGAGCCGACCTCGCTCGTGGTCGGGGCCGCTGACAGCGTAGCCCCCAGGGCCGCGTCCACGACCACGGTGACGGTCTTGTCCGATGTGGAGGACGCGGCGTCGGTCGCGTTGAGGTAGAACACGTAGGTCGCGGGGTGAGTGAACGCCGCCGAGTAGCTGCCACCGGAGGCCCCGGTGAGGTTCGACACGCTCCCGTTCCTCTCGAGGGTCCACGTCACCGTGGGGACCCCGCCGGTGACCGTGTATGATAGCGCCGATGGCTCGCCCACCTGAGTAGTCGTGGGGCTGGCCGACAGGGTGGCGGCCAAGACGGCGGGCGTCACGACGTCGCTGAGGACGTTAGAGGCCGTCCCCTCGCCCGTTGTGTTCCAGTTGCGCCAGTAGAAGCATAGTGCGGACGACGGCGACAGCCCCGTCACGGTGAAGGCATGGGGTTGCAAGCCCGCGACGTTGTACTGGGTCGTGTAGGCCCCGCAGGAGCCGGAGTACGTTGCTTGGTAGACCGTCGCGTTCAGGATCGGGCCGGCGACGTTCACCGTAGAGAGCGGGACCGTCGTGGTCGTCACCGTTCCGTGCGAGAGGGTCGGCGCCTGGGGGACCGCGGCGGGGAGGAGGCCGAATCCGAGCGCCCACCACTCGGTCGACCGGCTGAGGGTCGCCGTCAGGTTGTGCGCCCCGGCCGAGGCCTCGATGACGTACGCCCCCCCGCCGTAGGCATATACCGCGGAGGACCAGCTCCCGTGGAGGGAAGGGCCCGTCGACGTAAGGAGCGTGTCGCCGGACGCCGCTACGGTGAAGGCGTCCGTCGCCGTGCTGGCCCCCGCGGCGATCGCGTCTATCTCGAGCTCGTTCGCCACGGTGGTGGTGAACGTGGCGCCGGCGGACGTCCCGGTCCCGGTGGTCCCGGTCCCCGGCCCGTCCAGGGGCGCGCTCGTGACGTTCCCGACGTCCACCGCCGTGATCTGATAGATGGTGGACCCCGAGTAGTTGACGTAGACCGTGTTCGTCGCCGCGGCGCTGACGTTCTTGAAGTAGTACGCGCTGACCTCGCCGGTGGAGGCGGTCCCCTTGGACCCAATGGACGAGTCTGTGTAGCCGTGTAGCGCCACGGCACTCGGCGTGGTGTCCGAGGACCACTGCCCGATGATGACCACGATAACGGAGTTGGCCGTCGACCGGACTGCTACGTTACAGGTGGTTGCGGAGGCACACGTCGTGCTCGCGGCCGCCGATGGGAGGGTGATTGTGTCCGGGTGGACGGCGGTATACGGAGAGTGCGAGGCCGCGGCGCCGGCGCCAGCCAGGGGCAGCGCCGCGTTGAGAGACAGGAGGAGGAGGAGCGCCAGGACGATCGGTGGAGCGATTCGCCGGGCTGGACGCCACCTGCGCGGCGCGGTCCCTGCGGTCTCAGTCATGGGTCTCCGTTTGCCCGTATGCACGGGCGTTATGCGCTTTACGCCGGGGGCGACCCGGGTGATCCCGGACCGCCGCCCCCGGCGGGCGGGGGGATGCCGCCCCGCCTCGGCGTCTCATGGCGCGCTGGCAGGCCGGTCTACATGCTGCGACTCCGTCCCCCGCCCTCGGCGAGGTAACAGATGATCGCCAGAATGTAGAAGACCACCGCCAACAGCTCCCACTCCCCAACCGTCAGGATGAGGAGAGAGGGCGTGACGAAGGCCTCGTTGATCGCCACCGCCGCCACCGCGGAGAGAGTTCCCGCGATAGCGAAGAGGGTGATCCAGCCGGTCAGCTTTCCAGCGGCGCGGATGCTGTGCGTCAGGGCGCGGCCAGCTCCCCGCATCTCGGGGTGGAGGAACTGGGTCACGGCCAGGAACAGCGCGACGCGCGCGTTGGACAGTCGGCGCTTCTCGTTAGCTTCCAATACTTTCCTCACTCCAGTCCCGCTTGTCGAGGGCGGGATGGCCTGTTGCCTGACGTGCGGCGCGTACGCCGCCGTCGGGTCGGAGGTGCAGGCGGTAGCCCCCACCAAGGCCGGTCCTACCGGCCTCCCTCCCGAGTCTCGGGGTCTCCCCCTGGACGTGAACGCGTTGATATTCCACGGTGATCACTCGACCCTCGCCCGGTGTCGCCGGACAGTCTCGCGCTTGCCGGTCCGCGATCGGGACGCGTGGCGCTTGACTGTTTCGTACCGGCCGCGCGTGCCGGCCTCGAACTGTTCGCGCCTAGTCTTTCCGACGACGGCGCCGTAGACGTATCGGCCCTTCTTCTTCCCGTACCGCTCAGTGAACTCGCGGCGCTCGATGGACCGGTCCTGCGGGTTCGTGTAGAGGTGCCGCTTCCGGCCGCGGCGGATGTTGACTCGCTTGCCCCCGATCGTCTTCCAGACCATGTTCATTCCTCCGGCCCTTCCGGGCTAGGAGCGGTAGTGGAGGACGGTGCCGGCTCGCGCCGGTGGAAGAACCCGTGCCGGGGCGGCGCGGCGGCCCGGTCGCGGGCCTTCTTGAGTTTCTCCTGGGCGTTGAGCGCCGCGAGTTCGGCCTTCGCTTGACGGCGCGCCGCCTTCGCCTTCGTGACGGCCAACCTGCCCCTCAGCTTCTCATTCTTGAGCTCGGCCTTGGTCTGGGCCTTCCGCGCCTTCTGCCGGTCCAGTCGGGCCCGTTCCGCCGGCGTCTTCGAGGACCCGAAGATGAATCGGAGGCCGTCCCGCCGCGCCGGCGGCCTGTACCCCTTGCGTCGGCCCGATCGGACGTTGACCCGCCTGCCGTTGATCGTCTTCCACGTCACGAGTAGTTCCTCCCCCTCCGCTGGCCCGGCCCGGCATAGACGTTCACCGTGTTGCCGCCCCCGCGCGCGCCACCGCCCCCGCTCCGGCCGCTCCGCGCCTTCGATACGAGCCATATGGCGACGGCCAAGACCACGATGATCAGGACGATCTCGAGGGCCCCTAGGATGAGGTTGCAGAGCCCCACTATGTACGTCCCTATGAACGGAATCCACCCGAACAGGGACTGGCAGATGCCCCCGTTGATGCCGGAACTCCCGCCGCCCCCTCCGCCGGGAGGCGGGGGCGGCCCGACGAGTCCATTCTCGTGGCCGTAGACGAACGAATTGAAGTACGTGACCGACAGGTTGCAAGTGGCCTGGGCGACCGAGTTGACGTAGCACTGGTGGATGAAGATGGCACTGCCGTTCGCTGGAGTCCCCCCACTGATCGTGCTGTTGGTCCCGTTCGGGTATGTGAAGTTGCCCTCGCCGTAGAGCTGCAGGTACGTCGGGACGCCCCACGTCTCGCCCGAGATGTTCGCCCCGTAGTAGACGTTGCCCGAGTAGTTCACGAGAATCCCGGCGAACGGGTTGTTGGCGGGGATGTTGTAGATGGTCCCGACCCGAATGTCGGCCTCGAACTCGTAAGGATAGAGCAGCACCGGGTTCACGCTGCGAACCGGCCATGTGACGGGACTGGAATAGACCGCTGACGGGTCGAGAGTCCCGTTCGGCCAGACGGCGTGCCCCTGTAGGTTCGTCAGGAAAATGGAGGCGTTGATTTGCGTCCGCAGAATCCACGAGGCGGACCAGTTGAACCCTAGCGCCAGGTGAGGGTTCCCGCAGAACTCCATCTCGAAAATCGTGTGGTTCCCGAAGGTCTTTGCGACGCCGTCGAGCCAAGAGAAGTAGACGACAAGCTGGTCGCTGAGGCTGAGGTGGTAGTCCGCCGGATTGACGGAGGCGGGGAAGCCGGCCGAGGGTCCGGGGATTATACACTCGGCGGGGATTGAGTACTTCGCGTCGTCCGTGATTGCGCGGAGCGTCAGGTAGTAGACCTCCGAGTCGTTCACCGTATTGTTGAGGAGGTTCTGGAAGGTCTGGGCGTACTGGAGCGTGCTATCGTTGGCCGCCGCCACAGCCGCCGGTCCCGACCCGAGCGCCGTGGTGTTACCGGCGGGATTGACACTCCCCGTCTGGCAGGCGTGCCCGACGAAGTTCGTTCTTACCATACCGCACAGTGAGTACAGTACGGACGGCTCCCATCCCGCCGCGAAGCTCGAGCTGCCGAACTCGGAGGCGATGAACAGCCGGTAGACCATCGAGTTCTCGAAACCCGCTGCGCTCGGCCCTATGAAGGGCGGCGCCTCGGTCAGGTCCGGGTCCGCGGTGGACCGGTTCAAGAAGGCGTACCCCCCTACGACCTCCACGTCAGTGAGGGCCCCGGTGCAGTTCGCCTTGCAGGTGAGCTTGAGGAGGTCGAACTGCCCGATGTGTTGCAACGTAGTCTCGACCGGGATCGCGTGGTCTTGGGCGAAGTTGTTGAAGGTCACGTCGGGAACGGTAAAGCTCGTCCCCCGGGTGAAGTCATTGACTTGGAATGTGGGGCACGCGCTAGCCGTGTATCCCGAGGTGATGTTGGCGCAGACAATCGTGCCGCCGGGCATGAGGTTGAAGAAGAACGAGTGGTTCGTGCCGTTCCAGGCCTCCCACGGGAACGAGGCCGTGTAGTTCACTCCATCCACCATGAGGGGGATACCGGTCCCGGGGTGGTACGGCAGATTCGTCTGGTTCTCGTTGATGCCGGTCCCGGCCGGGAACCCCGAGTGCGCGTAGGTCCCGTACTGCCCGAACAGATTATTCCACGAAGTCACGGTAGAGTTCCAGTCTTGGAACATCTGGGTGGCGTAGGCCATCGCTAGGCCCTCCATCGACGGGACTAGGCCCGAGTCGATGGCGATCTGGTCGCGGGTCGACTCGTTCCAGGACACGTTCAGGAAGTACGGGACGATCTGTTCCGCGCGTTCCTCGTAATAGGAGAGGAGTTCTTGGGCAGTCGCGTTCAGGTTCGCTATCTCCGCCGCCGTGTGGTTGAAGGAGTTGCCCATCATGATGAGGATGTTCTGCATGGTGGCGAGCTCGGTCGCCGCCGCCCATGCCTCCCAAGCCGCGCTGTTTCCGTTGTCACATGCCGGGCCCCCGAAGAGGGTGATCGTAAACCTCGGGACCACGTTGCATTCTATCCACTCGGCGACCGGCGGCGGGTCCACAATCCACGACGGCGTGCCATTAGTCGCGGGCGCGACGATGGCTACGGCGGGAGCGGGCGCCGCGTTCTCCGGGGCCAGGGGGACCCCGGCCGTCCACGCGGTCATCGCCAGCATCAGCAGTACCGCCGCGACCGAGAGGACTACTCCGGGCCAGAGGCGCTTCACGGCTTCTTCCCCCGCGTCAGCCACGTCACGAGCATGAGGCACAGGGCGGCGGTAGCGACCAGTGCGACGAGTCCCCCGGCGAACTGCGGCGGCGGCCCGGGTGGCGCTCCCACGACGTGGACGACCACCGAGGCGAAGGCCGTGTCGTAGATCGCGTCGGTCGCGTTGAGATAGAAGGTGTAGTTCCCAGCGGCGCCTGGATCGAACACGTACTGCGTGGGCGACCCACCAGATAGGTTCACCGCCGACCCGTTGACGTTCAGGGTCCACATGATCGGGGGGACGCCACCGGTAAAGGTGTAGTTCAGGTACGACTCGCGCCCGGAGAAGATGGTGACGGGGCCGGCCGTTATGACCGCCGTCATCTCAGCGTACACGGTCACGGTAGCCGTGACCGCGGCCGTCGATGCGTCCCCGAACGTCGCGTTGAGGTAGAAGGTGTACGTTCCCGGGCCGATCGGGGCGAAGGTGTAGCTCCCGCCGGAGGCCCCGGATAGGTTCGATACCGAGCCGTTGACCTCAAGCGTCCATGTGGCGGTCGGAGGTCCCGAGACTGTGTATGACAAGACCGCCTCGTCCCCGACTTGGATAACGGGAAGGTCGGGCGACAGCGAGGCGGAGGACGCGCCCGTGGCGAAGGCGATGGCGAGCCCGGTCCACTGCGACAGGCCGGTGGACGCCGTGGCGGTGACGGTGTTTACTCCGATGGTGCCCCCGGTGAGCTCGAACACGCTCCCGTCCCAGTAGTTGACGCCGCCGAGCTGGAACGTCCCGATGTCCAACGCCTTGGTACTGCTACCGGACGCCGCCATCGTGTAGGTGGACGTGGCGTAGCCGCCGAACCCTGCGAAGACCGTGTCCCCCGTGCCGTTGGCCGACACCGACGCCATCAGATCGGGGTTGGGGTACGATATGGGCCACACATCGCCCGGGAACGGCGCGATCGCGTCGACGTAGGTCGCGCCGTCGAGGTCGACCGCCGTGACCCACATGTGCTCCGCGCCGCCGGTCCCGTTAGCATAGAGGCTCCCCGAACCGGAGGATACCGATGAGCTCGACAGGTACTCGTACTGCTGAGGCGAGCCGCTCGATGTGTAGGCCACCTGCGTGAAGCTGACGCTCCTGTACCCGAGCAGGACGGCACTGACGCCGAAGGTGTAGACATAGACTAGGATGTAGGAGCTCGTGTCGACCGCGAAGGACGAGACGACACACTGTGTAACCGAGCCGGTACACGCCTCGCTGCCGGTGTGCGCCACGGTGACGGAGGCGGGCCGGATGATCCCGGGGACGGGCTTTGACGCGGCGGTGGCCCCGGCGTGCCCCGCCGAGGCCGGCGCCCCGCACAGGAGCAGGACCGCTACCGCCAAACACGCCCACGCGGCCGGGTTCACGTAACCGGGGACCCGCGTCCGCGTACTTACGTACACCCGTGGTCCCGGGCGACCTGACGTCGCGCCTAGGCGCGTCAAATTATACGGGGCCGCGCATACCGTAACCCGGGATGATAGAGGCGAGTCGGCCGAGCATGCGGGGCGTGCCGGCCCATGTCGTCCGGTACATCGGCCAGGTCGAGCGCCGCAACCTCATCTACCGATCGCGCGAGCAGGAGCTCGGCGAGCTGTACGAGGGCCCGGTCGATGCCCAGGGCATCGCGAACCGGATCGGCCCCCTCGTCATGCGCGACAAGAACTACCCGTACGTCCGGAAGGTCACCGCGGCGCTCCCGTTCGTCCCGGAGTGGCGGCACCGGCTGACGCCGCACTGGTGCGGCGCGCGGGGCTGCGTCCTGGGGGCGGACGGCTACTGTTTGCACTACCCGCCGCTCGGGTTCGACGGCGCGGTGCGGTTCATCCGGACCGACGTCGCGATGGCCATCGACTCCGTCTGGCTCCGCGCCCCTGGGAACGGCCTCGAGTACCGGGACTATCACCGGGTCAAGATGTTCCTGTACCCGCGGCGGTCCCACCAGCTGCTCCGGCCAGACTACGTCGGCGACGAGGAGCGCGCCGACCTGGACGCGGCGGTGGAGACGTTCGCGGCGGGCCGGTCGCTCCAGTTCGCGTGGTTCGAATCGAAGGAGACCCAGATCGAGCCGGTGGACGCCCAACGGAAACCGTACGCTCGTTGAGGCGCGCGGCGACCATCCGCTCGGCGAGGCCCGGCCTCCAGACGTTCCGGGTCAGCCATAGCCGGGCTCGGTACGCCTCCCGCATCTCCCCCTCCCGGGGCGGCTCGGACCGGGCGAGCGCGTCCACCGTCTGTCGACGGGCCTCGGCGAAGTGGGTGTCGCCCCACCGGTCCCAGGCGATGCCCAGCACCCGGTCCTCGTGCGGGGAGGACACGCCGAACGCGGGTGCCCTCGTGAACGCTAGTATGGCGACGGCGGGGATCAGGGCGACTACCAGCGCCGCGAAGTCCACCGATGGGTTGTTGAACCCGAGCTGGAGGGCGACCACGACGAGGAGCATGAACCCGCCAAGGCCGCGCAACCTCCGGCCCCTACGGTCTAACCGCGTCCACTCGGCCGATTCCTCCGCGAGGCCGAGTACGATAACACGCGCGGCTTGGAGCTTCCCGAGGTCGGCGCCCGGTATCTCCGACATCCGAAGGTAGAGCGCCAACGCCTCCCGGTACGCCGAGCGCGGGTCTACCCGTTCCTCCCGGGGCGGCCATTCCTGAAACCGACGCGCGTACTCTCCGAGGCCACGGCGCGGGGACCGGGGAGGTCGCGGCGGGTCGACACGGGGCGGCGGGGACCACCCCGGTCTCATCCGGAAGCCGCGGGCTCCGGGCGGGGGGACCGGGGCCGGGTCGGGCCTCCGCCGCGGCCAATCGAACGGCGTCATCGGCTCGGCACGCCTATGCACTCGCGGAGCGCCCGGGCCTGGTCCCTCGAGATTCTAAAGGCCCGTTCGCATAGGTCGCCCCGCTCCTTCTCCCCCAAGTCCAGGTGTACCACCCGTAGGTGCGTCGCTAGGTTACTACGGCGCCGAAACATCACCCCCTCGCACGGCGGCACCGGGCACGGCTGCGGAACCGCGAACCTTCCGCCCGGCAGGTGGAGCTCGGGCAGCGAGTCGAGGGGATTGTCCCAACCGAGCGGCATCGTCAGGCGCCCCCCGGGCGGTAGCTCTCGTAACGGAGGAGACGACAACGCATGCACGTCATGGCCATCGCCTTAACGGCCGCCATGAACAATGTATTCGCGTCTATCGTGTCGACGCTCCCCGACGTGTACGGC
>Ga0116216_10002524_pt1 | contig 12132 bp, 15 predicted proteins | sample Sb_taG_11_FD_89696 | JGI IMG/M metagenome (GOLD analysis project Ga0116216, IMG submission 89696) | Peat soil microbial communities from Weissenstadt, Germany - Sb_50d_3_AS metaG | ecosystem: Environmental > Terrestrial > Soil > Wetlands > Peat | place: Germany: Weissenstadt | collected 2010-09-21
TAAAGAAGAGCTTTCTGACAATTTGGATCCTTCTCATTGCAGAAAGTCAAAATAGACGCATAAACATACAAAAAGTTGGAGAAGAGAACCATCGAAAAACGCTGTTCTCTTCTCATTTTTTAAGAACGGACGTGCTAAGTAGCCAATACAACTGGAGTCTGGGAACCACCTTCGAGAAAAGCCATGCCCATTTAGGGATAGAGACTCAAGGGCAATGGTCGGATCTGGCGGTTGAGCGAACCACGCCTCTGTTGTTTGGCTTGTACTGTCTCATGACACTCTTTGGGCATGCACTACATCCCGATGGACAGCTTCCTCTCAAGCAAGCTGCCTAGTGCAGAATCATGCGACCTCTACGCGAATAGATGCGCTTTGTGTAGTTGTGACGACATTGTGAGGTGGAGCCAGTCTAGGTGATACTGTCGTGATACGCATGCCCTATACTTGATTGTTGGAACAGTTTCATCTCGAAGAAGCACATCAACTCATAAAAGAGGGAGTCGTCATGATACCAAATGGACCAGTACCGCCACCGCCAACCGAGGCAGAAATGGAAAGCAGAGAACGCGAACTCCACAGAGACTTCACTACTCCTCTTCCACTGTTTTATATCGTCGCCTCGATGATCATTATCCTCTTCCTCATCATGGTCATCCTCGGAGTTGACGTGTTTCATTTCTTCTGAGGAAGCAATGGGGGCTGACGCCGGATAGGGAAGACGGACCGGAGCCTGGTGAAAAAAATCGGCTACGAGAGAAGAAGAGTGAGCGCGTCTACTCAGAGGAGCATGATGAGATGAACACGAGCGAGGGAGACGGTAGGCAGATAGAAACGTCAAGACGGCATCACTCTATACGAGTGAGCGTGAACCTGTTCCTGCTATTGACTTTCCTGCTCACCGCCTGTGGCATGATCAAGACCACGCCACATCCTTCACTACGTCCGTCCCTGGCCTCTCAAGTGGATACCTTTCTCACCCATGAGGTCGAAGCTGAGCAGTTCAGTGGCTCAGTGCTGATCGCACGGGCTGGAAAGGTCCTCTTCAGTCAGGGCTACAGTCTAGCTGATTGGGATCAGCATGTGCCCAATACGCCACAGACTGAGTTCCGCATCGGCTCGCTCACCAAGCAATTCACTGCCATGGCGATCCTCCTGCTTCAGGAGCGAGGCAAGCTACATGTGCAGGATCATATTTGCCTCTATGTCCCACACTGCCCCACCGCCTGGCAGCCGATTACCATCCACCACTTGTTGACCCATACCTCTGGCATCCCCAATTACACCGCTTTCTCGGACATTGATTTTACCCAGCCTGTTTCCCCCGTACAACTCATCGCCCACTTCAAAGATAAACCCCTAGATTTCCAGCCAGGCACCCAGTACAGCTACAGCAATTCCGGCTACGTTGTGCTCGGCTCCATCATCGAGCGGGTCACAGGTGAACCGTATGCGTTGTTTTTACAGCACACAATTTTTACCCCGTTGCAGATGAGGAACACGGGCTATGACCAAAACCATCCGCCCTTGCCGGAACATGCGACTGGGTACCAGGATTGGCAGCTGACAGCTCAGTACCTCGACATGTCCTGGCCCTTTGCTGCTGGTGGCTGGTACTCCACCGTTGCAGACCTCTACCGTTGGACTCAAGCGCTCTCCACGCCTGTCCTGGTCTCGCAGCAGTCGTTGGACACCATGTTCACTCCGTTCGTCACCATCTGTCCAAAGCGGGGGGAGGGGTGCCTGGATGGTTCCTCACGGGAAGGGTACGGGTACGGATGGGTGATTGCGACAGAGCAATGATGAACGATAATATAAATAGCCGGTAGCGCCAATTAGAAATGCCGATGAGAAAGGGAAATCCAGTGGCTACTCAACACAGGAAACCAGAGCGATTGACCATGGTGATAAGACATGCAGTCGACTCCTTCTCCTTGAGGAAACTGGAACGTTCACTGCGTCGTGTCGTACGAGGATCAGACAGAGGTGGAGGAATGCGCAACAGCGAGAACAACCCTCCGCATTTTGATCGACTGAGGTGGTGAGTGGGTTGGAAGGGAGGCAGTCGAGGCAAAATGCGGAGGATGCGAGCGGGGCCTGTTGTCCCGGTAGGGTTGGCATGGAGGTGGGGAAGGGACAGCAGGCACAAGCTCGCACGAAGCTTGGTGGTCGAATGCCAGACAGTTCTGGTAATGCGCAGAGCAGGACCTCCACTGCGCATTATCGATTATCGATGCGCGAGAGGACAGAAAAAGAAGGGCCACCTCGCTGGACAAGTGACCAGGAGATGGCCTACCATGACACAACTCGAATATCAAACAGAGGTGTCATGTGAAAAAGGATACAGAAATTCGGCTTTATCTGCAAGAAAGAAGAAAAGGAATGACCCAACGAGTTGCGGCGGCACGAGCCGGGATTGGGGAACGAACGGCCCGCAAGTATGAGCAGGCAGCCGCCCTGCCTTCTCAGCTCAAACGCCCGCATGATTGGAAAACCCGCATCGACCCGTTCGAAGAGGACTGGCCCTGGATCGTCTCGGAGTTAGAGCGTGATCCGGCGCTGCAAGGCTCAACGCTCTTTGCACTGCTGTGCGAACGACATCCTGATCGCTATCGACCCGCGCAGGTGCGTACCTTACAACGTCATATGCAACAGTGGCGCGTGCTGCATGGGCCAGATCGCGAGGTGATGTTTGCCCAAGAGCACTTCCCTGGTGAACGAGGACAATCTGATTTTACCCATATGGAGGATCTGGGTGTCACGCTTGCTGGCGTTCCTTTCCCACATATGGTGCATCATTTTGTGCTCACCTACTCCAATGTGGAGGCAGTCTCCCTCTGTTTCAGCGAATCGTTTGAAGCGCTGGCCGAGGGCATTGAGAAAGCGCTCTGGCAGATCGGTGGTGTGCCTTTGCAACATCGCACTGATCATTTGACGGCGGCGGTGAAGAACGCGGGCAAGGAACACACCAAAGACTGGACAAAGCGCTATGACGCGCTGATGGCGCATTATGGTATGCAGCCCACCAAGAACAATGTGCGCATCGCGCATGAAAATGGCGATGTCGAGCAATCGCATCACCAATTCAAAACGGCGGTCGATCAGGCGCTGCGTGTGCGAGCCAGTCGCGATTTTAAGAGCCGTGAAGCCTACGAGCGCTTTCTGCAGGAGCTCGTTCGCACCCGCAATCTCAAGCGGAGTGGTGCGTTTGACCAGGAACGGGAGGCGCTTCAGCCTCTTCCGACCGCGCCGCTTGCCCCGTGTCAAGAACTGCGCGTCACGGTCAGTCAATTCAGCACGATCCAGATCAAAGCCAATGTCTATGCAGTCCCTTCGCGTTTGATTGGCGCCTCCGTGCTGGTGCGGCTGAAAGCCGAGACGCTGGAAGGCTATGTCGGCAGTACGGTCGTCTTCACCATGCCTCGCCTGATCGGCAAACAGCAGCATCGTATCGACTATCGTCATGTGATCTGGTCTTTGGTGCGCAAGCCTGGTGCCTTTGCCGCCTACCGCTATCGAGATGACTTGTTTCCCACCACGACCTTTCGCCTGGCGTATGATCGTCTCGTGTCCAGTCGCCTCGAACGGGCTGATCGGGACTATGTGCGCATCTTACATCTGGCAGCTTCTCTCTCGGAAAGTGAGGTCGAAATCGCGCTGACCCTCTTGTTAGAAGCACGCACAGTGCCGAGCTTCGATGCCGTGCGTGACCTGGTTCATCCCCCTCACTCTACTGAGATCCTGGCTCTGTCCACACCGCATCTGGACCTTTCACCCTATGACGAACTGATCCCATCAAGGAGAAGCCATGCCTAACACCACCAATCGATCTACCCACCTGCAGACGCTCTTAACGCAACTCAACCTGGGAACGATGGCCGACGTCTTCGCTGATGTGGCCCTCCGTGCCGCTAAGGAAGGATTGTCTCATGAAGCCTATCTCTATGAACTCGCACGCCTTGAGATAGAGCAGCGCACACAACGACGGACCGCTCGCCTGGTGCGTGCTTCGGGACTGCCAGTGGAGAAAACCTTTCGCACGCTGGCGCTCTCGCGACTCTCCCCAAGCCTGCAATTGCAATTGGAACGCCTCAAAAGCGCATCCTTCCTGGAGACAGCGACGAATATTATCGCGATTGGCAAACCGGGGGTAGGAAAAAGTCATTGCCTGGCGGCAGTGGGATATGCCGTGATCGAGGCGGGCTACCCCGTACTCTGGACGCCCACCAGCACGCTTGTCCAGCGGCTTCTGGCGGCGAAGCGGGACCTGCGTCTGCCGCAAGAGCTGGCGAAATTGGACAAGTTTGCCTGCGTCATTCTTGACGACATTGGCTATGTCCAGCATGATCGTGACGAAATGGAGGTGTTGTTTACGTTCCTGGCTGAGCGGTACGAACGCAAATCGGTGATGATCACCACGAATTTGGTGTTCAGCGAATGGGAACGCATCTTCAAAAATCCGATGACCACCATGGCGGCTATTGACCGTCTGGTGCATCATTCGGTGATTCTGGATATGATGAGTGTGGACAGTTATCGCGCCGCAGCTGCCTCCCAACAGCACCTGTCCTCCGATCGTTCGAAGAAGCCGCCCTCGAAGCACATCACTCTCGCTGAGGCTACGACCTCTCTGCGAGATTCCGACGCTTCTTCCACGGCTCCTTCTCAAGGAACTCATCCGCCAACCAGTGAACATCTCCCAACTGCTGTTCTTGTTGAAGAGAGTCGACATGAAGACTCGCTCATAGAGGCTCCACATCGGCACGTTTAATTGACGCCGATAGTACTGTTTCATTGACTTTCATCAGAGCAAGCGCCGTCTCGTCAAGTGATTTGGCATAATGGGTCCATTTCGGGCTTTAAAGCCTACCTTGGACTCTATCAAGCGAGCAAGACGACCATGATTGTCTTGAGTAATCTAGCAAGTACGGACGAACTGGCGATCGCCGCTAGTTTAGAGTCGATCGTCTTCACGCAAGCATAAGGGAGAGCGGTGCCATTTTTCATTGCCCACAACTCCCAAGCATCATCTCACACAATCCAGTGAGCCACAGGAAGCTTGCGGATGAAGCTGCTGACGAGAGCAGGATCAGGCCACCTGTTCGAGTGTGGAGAGATGGCTTTCCGGCGAGCAGCCAAAGTAGGCGTAGACCCGGCTTTCCAGTTCAGTGGCCGTGAGCAGTCGATCGGCCTCGACCACGTTCTTTTTGCCATGCACCCACTTGGCTTCGTCGGGTAAGGGGTGGCAATGTTTCCATTGCCCCCTCCCCTAAGAACCGTACGGGACGATTTCTCGTCATACGGCTCAAGCCTTTCTAACGCCCCTTACGGGACGCGGTTTCACCACCTCTATCTTTTGGCTATGAACTTGTTGATGGCAATTTGGATGGAGCAGCACACAGTTTTCCACACCATCCTTTCCGCCTTTCGATTTTCCCACGATGTGATGGTTCGTCCATCCCGTCGCTTTGGTGATCTTTTGCTGACAGACTGGGCAGAAACCATCCTGTTGTTTCCAGAGGAGAAGGATTTTTCGTCTTCCCAGGAGCGTATTCGCCATCTTGACCCCAAGACGCTCCTCAAAATACGTCTCCCATGCGGGGTCGTAGGGGTTGGCTTCTGCTTTGATCTTCGTATGTCTCTTGATAGGCATGTATGCTGCACTGAAGAGCCAGCGTTGTTGAACGCTTCCCTCTTTGTCCGTGATGTGTCCAGTGAAGACCCAATTCCGATCTTGCAGACTCTGGAAGTATTTCTTCCGCACCCATTGCTTCGGTTTGTTGGGATGTCTTCGCCTGGCCCATTGCCAAAGCGCCCAGAAGATTGCCTGGTCCACTTTATTAAACGTTTGCTTACTGACCTGATGCCGATGATACGTGGCCCATCCCCGAATCATTGGATTGAGGATGTCTATCAAGTCTCCGGCGGATATCTGCTTGTGTGCTTTGATGGTTGCTCGGACTTTCTGTAAGAACGCTTTCACGTTCTTTTGTGCCGGCTTAATGAGGAATTTCCCCTCGTACTTCCGCACGTTCTGTCCGAGAAAATCAAACCCTTCCTCAATGTGGGTAATCAGGGTCTTCTCTTGCGAGAGTTCTAATCCCCGTTCTTTGAGAAAGTGTTCCACCAGGGGTTTGACTTCTTCTTCCAGGAGTCGCTTACTCGCTCCTGAAATGACGAAATCATCGGCATAGCGTACCATGTTGACTTTTTGCCCTGTGCGCGAAAAGTGCTTCTTAAGCAACTTCTCCAGGCCATCGAGCGTCATGTTCGCTATGACTGGTGAGCAAATTCCTCCTTGTGGCGTTCCTTCCTCCGTTGGATGAAGGACGTTTTTGTCGATGAACCCGGCCTTCAGCCACTTGCGAAGGATACCTTGCTCCATCGGGATGTGAGCAAGGAGCCATTCATGGCTGATTTTGTCGAAGCATGACTTGATGTCGCCCTCTAACGCATACTGTGCCGAATAGCGGTTTCCGTAGACGTTGTAGCATTGCACCAGTGCATCCGCCGTGCCGCGTTCTGATCGAAACCCATAGGAGTTCGGATCAGCCGTCGTTTCTGCGACAGGATCAAGCGCGAGGAGGTACAGGGCCTGCATCGCTCTACATCTCATGCAAGGAATCGAGAGGGGCCTCATCTTGCCATTCCTCTTTGGGATATACACGCGCCGGAGCGGGAGAGGGTGATATCCTCTCTGCCGTAGCTCGCGTATGGCCTGAGCTTTCTTCTCTGGCGTGTCCCAGGTGACTTTATCAACCCCTGGGGTGTTCTTGCCCTGGTTTTCGGTCACTCGTTTGACTGCAAGGGCCTTGCCGCTGAACGAGTGGGTCAGCAAGCGTTGGAGGGCTTTCACCTTTCCCCACTTGCCTTCCTGTGTCGCCTTGACGATACGCGCCTGGAGCCGACGCACATTGCGGTGGGCTGCATGCCAATCGATGTCATGCCACCCTTTGACAATCTGGAAGGCCGCACCAGCAGAGGGTTCTGCTGTCATCTGCTTTGTCTCCTTTGTCGGTTTGCTCGGCTTTCTCGCCATGAAAGACCAGATGGAAGTCTGCCCGCTTTCGCGTGAGGCGATGTTGTGTGCACTCAGCCTCTATCCGCCCTATTACCGGGCGGCCTTCGCTTTCTCCATCCTCCTGTACCTGCACGCCTATCGGCTGGCCTTACGGTTCGCTTTCCCTAATGGGAGACGTACAGGCTTACCATGTTCCGTCTCGCTGACACGGATAGGGTAGGTGCTCTCTGTTCGCCGGTAGTGTTTTCTGCCCATGAAAGGGGACCAATCAACCCCTTTACCCACTACAGTGCCATTTTGGCTCAAGCTTCTCAGCTTCTTTAGCTTGTTGCTCATGACGGCGTTTATCAAGAGTTTGCCTATGCTCACCGTACTACCCACCCTAGCCCCTCTCTGCTTGAAGCTAGCAGATACACATCCGCCTCACGGTATCAGTGCCAGTCCTGCGACTGTGGGTACATTGTCCGGGGGCTTGTTATCCCCGTAGGGTACTGCTGATGGGACAGCAAGTTCTCTCATAGCACATCTGCTATGTTGAACAATCTGCGAGACGACCTCATGTCGCACGATTGGATTGAGCCACGGACTCTTGGTGGGCAACAAGCAAGAGAGCATGCGGACACCTGTGCCGCTCTGTTTGACGAGGCACGGTTGTGGGTGTGAAGCCAGGTGCGGACCAGCTGACTACGATGCCAGGTGGCGTTGTCCCAGATCAAGACCAGGATCCGCTTGCCCGCCTGGGCGAGTTGTTGGCAACACCAGTCCAGGAACTGCGTGGTCACCGCGCTCACCGGTCGGCCCTGCGACATCCGCGCAGCCACATCTGCTGCACAGGAGGCGCGGCGGGGAGGTAGAGGCCATAACAGGCCAGGGCGGATGCCGATCGGGATCATCAGAGGCGACCGTCTGTTCGATCAACCGCAGAGGCTGATCGGCGGGACTCCAGGCATGCAAGTTGGGTTGGCTGAGTCGACTCCACCAGGTTTCATCGAGAAACCCGACCGCCCAGCTCACCCGGCTTTCGACCTAACTCAATCAGGCGGTCGCGCGTGCTTTTTTTCCGCAGGTACTCCGGATCGGGACTCGTAATCCAGCGTTTGGCGCGCTTCCAACGAATGCCGAAGCGCAAAAGCGTGGCCCGGATGGTCTCGCCTGTGACTACCTGCGGACTGAGACCCTGCTCATAGCTCACCTGCGCCAACAGGTCCAGGGTCTACAACGAGGTCGGCTTGTCGAGGGTGCGCGGTTTGCGGTGCAAGATGGCAATCAACTCTTCGACTTGCTCGGCAGAAAAGGCGTTCTGAGTATGGTGAGGGCGTGAGGTGCCTTCCTTCAAGGCTTCCAGCCCCTTGCTGTTGAACGCATGAATGGCATTGCGCACGGTCTGTTCGTCGCAATTCAAGGCGTGAGCAATCACTGGCACACGGGCACCTCGACCACTGGCAAGGAGAATCTGACATCGGCGGAGGACAAATGCATGAGACGAGCGCAGACCGGCCTCCACGGCCTTCTGCTCGGCGTCACTCAATGGACGCACAAAGATTGGGGATTTCATCTTTCATTCTATCACATTCCCGATCACCTCATCTGACTCCGCACTAGTGGGTCACTTGCCATTTGCGTTGGCATTGCCAAGAGGCTCCAAGCGCCTGTGATGCGGAATGACAAATTATCTGATGCCTCTACAGATGGCAAGTGGCCCACTAGTATCACAAACAGGTAGCGACGTTTCGTGATGTCTTGTCAGTCGTGAGGCTGCATCGGTAGGGCAATTTCTCTTTTCTCACATCACCCACTGATCCTGATGTGGTTTTAGTCCCCAATTCGACTCTTTCTCGGCTTTCTTATACGGTCTGTTACTGAGAAGCATTGTACAAAGTCGAGCGTAGGAGCGTGCTGTCTGAAAACTCCACCTCTCACAAGTTTCTTGCCACCGATACCGCAAACAAGGAACGTTTCTGCGCCTGTATCTAGAGCCATTTGAGAGAGCTTGAGGCATGTGCAGAAAGCGATATGCTTCTTACAACCAAAGTCATGAAAGGACGACCCTCGCTTATGCTGGTACTCGACGTTGGTAGTACGGGCGGCGCTGGTGCCAGAGACGGTAAGTCAGCAGGTACCAGAGTGCCGTGAACAGGGTAGCACCAATCAGCGCTTTAAAGAGTGGCATCCCGAAGAGGACAGGATCACCAGGAATGATGAGGATCACCACATTGGTGATGATCCAGATCCCCACCAGCGCGGCAATGATCGCCCCGATGATGCCGAAAGGGAGCCGCCAGCCTACGATGAACTCTGCAAAAAAGCCGACAATGGCCGCGATAAGCAAGTACATGATCTGACTCTGATAGAGAGCCAGATGAAGATTACCCACATTGATCGTGATGAGTGGAAGCTCACCCAGGAGTGTGAACATAGTGTCCTCCTTCTCTTTATAGACGCCTGTGTATGCCTGCTTTCGATCGAAAAGGCATACAGTTCCGATACGCCCAACCCGTTCTTCTTTTCTACACCCTTGATTCATCTCAATAGGTCAGACGTACAAACATGAACATGCACGTCTCGATGCGAGCGTCTCTTCTAGCGCTCAACGTATAGTTTCTTCATCAATTCTCCTGCAGCAGAAGCTCATGTGGAACTATCTTGCACTCTACAGTTCACGAGGGACGCCGATGTGATGATCCTATCTGGCAAAGAGTCTCGTTACCAGCGTATCTTTTCAGTTGCATATGTGTACATATGAACCTTATGCCTACTCCCATCAAGAAGCCAACTATGCTCATGAAGGGAAGGCCAAGCGCAAATCCCAAGGCGTATCTGCCTACTTTCTCTGAGAAAGGCTCTGCAACGATCACCTCGGTCTTTTCTCTGAAGATAGCTCCTCTGCGCCGAAGATGGCTCCTGGTACATTCAAAGGTGGTCGCTCCACCGAGGGAAGCCCAGCTCAGATCAGCCCCACGCAAGTCAGTCTTGTCCAAAAAAGCCCCGCGCAGGTCAGCCCTGCCCAAGGAGGCACCATATAGGGTGGCTCCATCCAGGTGAACGCCGCGCAGGTCGGCTTCTTGCAAGTCGGCCCAGCTCAGGTCAGCCTCGCGCAAGTCAGCCTCAGAGAGATTGGCCCCACGTAGATCAGCCCAGCTCAGGTACGTTCCGCGCAGGTCGGCTCCGTGCAAATCGGCCTTCGAAAGCTTGGCCCCGCACAGGTTCGCTTCGCAAACTCTGGCTTGACTCAGGTTGGCTCCCCTCAAGTTGCAATTCATCAGGCTGATTCCTCGTAAATCCTGACCGCTGACATCCAACTGTTCGGGACATCCTCCTTCCTGAAGCAAACGCACGACATCGGTTCTCATTATTGCTGTGTCTGCATTGTTAGCATTCTGCTGTACTGTCATAGCCATGGCACTTCGCTTCATCCTTTCTGCTCGCATTACATGCATCCCATACACAATGACGAGTTTGTTTCCATCCCTCGCTCACGATGAAGTGATGAGGGTTTCAATCGTAGCCAGGAACGCATTCAGTTCGAGTGGTTTCATGAAGGTGATCAGCTGGCGTTGTTGAATCTGCTGCTGTGGTACATGGCGATTGGCCGTGATCAAGATAGCGGGAATAGGTGCTAACTCTTTATTGATATGAAGGCGGTCGTAGAGTTCGATGCCGTTCATACCTGGCAACCCGTAGTCCAGAATAAAGAGGCAAGGGGTGAAGTGACGCACGAGTTTCAATGCGGCATTGCTATCACTTGCCACGATCGCTCGGTAGGGTGTCTCCTGCGCAATAGCCTCCACGAGAAATGAGCCAATATTCGGATCGTCCTCGACGAGGAGGATCGTTTCAGGTGTCGCCTGCGATTCTCCTGCTACCTGTTCTGTATCTAGTGGCATAGTCGTGCTCCAACTCTTTCGGTAGACACTGGATTCACTCTCTTTGTAACACGAGAAAGAGAAACAAAGCGTTTCAGAGGTGTACTGCATACGCCGGAAGCACGCCAGGTACCTGAAAGGACAGCATGGCTGCTGGGAGCAGCAAGCGCAAGCAACCGGTGATGCACGCATGTGACGAGCTTGCAGGGGTGTCAATAGCGCATTCGATCTGGAACCTTTGGTGAAAAGAGCCAAAAGGAGAGATCCTGTCCGGATCTCTCACGAACTGAGAGGGTTGTTTTTCAATGGAGGACAGTTTCTGCAGTACTCCGAACACCACATGGATGGGAGTTCCATACATAGGCCAAAATTACCAGTAATCACTGTGTGTCATATAAAATGAGCTGGATATCCTGGTTGGTAGGCGTGTTTGAAACGTGGAGCGCTGCTGCTGCGTGTTCCTACTATGAGGAACGACATGTCCCAGGCGACAGCGGAATTGCCGCATGGTCGACGAGGGTATGTCACACTTCAGCGCTTGAGTGAAGAAAGGAGCTTGAAGCATGAACCGTGTTGTGACAGGACTCCTCATTGGAGTCGGTGTGGTGAGCGGCTTGGCCGTCCTTCTTCTGCGAGGGGAAAAGACGCAGCGCTTCTTGCGCGAACGCTGGCAGCAGCTGCGTAAGACTCTCCCAGAACCTGAACACGTCCAACAGTATGCCCAACACGTAGCTGATCGGCTTTCACAGGCAACGAGTGAGGTGAAAGACACGACACAGCAGGTGATGAAGAGGGTGAGAGTTGCCGGAGGTGATCCAGGCGATGTGGCACAGCAAACGTCCGCGAAGATCAAGCAAACTGGCCAGGATGTCGCCGGCAAAACTAAGCAGATGGCACAGCGGAGTTAAAAGAGAGCGAGTTCTCGGATGAACGTCGATGTGACGCTCTTCCTCTGACCTGTAGGAGTTCACTCCGATCTCTTGTCGGAGTGAACCATCGGTGTGCATGCGGACAACTACATCGAGAGCAGAACATCTGACAGGGTTGTTGGCGCGCAGGTGGGTGATGGTACTGATTGGCTGGTTCGCCATCGTGCTACATAGCAGGCGGGTAGCCGACCATGGTGGCTTGGATACCTGATCGCCTGTGAAAGTGTTACGACTGAGTAGGAGGTTTCTAATCATGGTCATTACGTTGGGAGATGTGATCGTCTGGTTGATCATAGCAGCGCTGGTTGGCTATGTTGGTGAA
>Ga0116216_10002527_pt1 | contig 12119 bp, 7 predicted proteins | sample Sb_taG_11_FD_89696 | JGI IMG/M metagenome (GOLD analysis project Ga0116216, IMG submission 89696) | Peat soil microbial communities from Weissenstadt, Germany - Sb_50d_3_AS metaG | ecosystem: Environmental > Terrestrial > Soil > Wetlands > Peat | place: Germany: Weissenstadt | collected 2010-09-21
ACTCAACCAACGGAGCCCGAGGACGCATTCCAAGTCCGCAACAAACTGGTCGCAAAGTGCCGCGATCCACACCGAATGGAGTTTTCGGGAAGGACAGACTAGCAGCTTGGCAGTCTATCGCGCGCCCGCCACGGCTTTCAGTTCCAAAGCCAGCGTCTGGCCTTCTTGCACAGTCACTTCCTGGCCGCTGCTTCCGTCGCTCGCGAGTTGATCTAATAACCCCAGCCGGTACCTGCCCGGAACCAGGTCTTCGAACTTGAACTGCCCGTTCCGATCGGCCGGGGCACTCACTTCGTACATGCTGAACCCCCTGGAGTCCTCCGCCGCAGCCGTAACAACGGCAAATGCGGGAGCCGTCCCTTGAATCGCCGCAAAATCCGTGCTGACGACGATTCGCAAATCGCCGCGCGCGCCGGAGGAAAGGTCCAGCAAACCGTCAGTTAGTTCCGCGCCGCCGAGCCAGGCGGATTTCAGGAATACCGCGTCTTTCGCGCAGTGGACACCACAACGGTGTCCTGCAAGGATTTTTATCCGCGTGGGACCCGGAAACGCGGACTTGATGGTAAAGCTGCCGTCTTCCTTAGTCTGGTCCCCTGCCTCCCGAAAGAAGTTCGGGTATTCCACGACTAACTCCACGCCCACCTGATCCGGCGTCACGCGATTCGCCCCATCCAGTCCTGCGATTTCGATCGTTCCATTCAGATCCACCGGGGGGCGTAACACGACCTCGACCTCTATCGACTTGTCCCCCACGTCGATTTGCCGCGCGCCACCAATCATCGCACCGCCTTCGATGAACCTCATGTTTGAGGTCACCAGCAAGCGATACGAGCCTGGAAAGACCTTCGGAATTTCGAAGTCACCATTTGTGGTTTCAATCTGGTGCCACACGCTCAACCAGTCGTAGTGCAGGGGTCCGTCGCTGGGGATCGTCGGCGCGCGCTGCGCCGCCGGGAGCAATTGCCACGCCAGGTCCTTTCTGCCACGCCAACCGGCGCCAGCTAGCCTGACGTGTATGTGCGTCACGCGAGAAGGCTTCATGCGGAAGTCAATGTCCGATCCTTCCTGGCCCGGCGCTAGTTCGATCGCCTCGGCCAATCCGGCGCTGCTCGCCGCTGGATAGAACTGGGGCGGATAGGCGGAAGTGGGCAGGGGATCCGGTCCGGCCGATAGCGGACGCGGCTCGAAAACGGGCGGCTGGCATTGCGCCCTCAAAATGTACTTGCCCGCCGGGACGCGGTCCAAACGATACTCGCCGTCTGCGGAAGACCCCAGCACCTCTCGAAAGTCCTGCCTCGCGATCGCCTCCTGGTAAGGAGGCCTCGCGAATTGAAGGTGGACGGAGCAGGCGGGCAAAGGATCGCTATCCTCATCGAGAACACGTCCCGACACCGCGGCGAAGGGGGCCAGTTCCACGACGATGGGCGCCGCCTGCTCACCGGCTTTGATCGCGAAGCTCCGCGAGCGCCCTTGCGGGTACTCACGATGCTCGACGTCGAGCGAATATCGGCCAGGCGGAAGATTGTCTATTTCGAAGGTCCCGGCCGCGCCCGTGGTTTGAGGAGGGCCGGGATGGCCAGAGAGCGACACAAAGGCTTCTCGAACGGGTTGGTGGGTGACGGAATCCACGACGGTCCCCTTGATGCTTCCGGTACCGTTGTTCCCGGTCTGGTCTTGAGCGGCGGCAAGCGCTACTATCATCAGGAGCAAGCTTGCGACTCTCATTGGCGAACCTCGCCATTCATTGCCTCACGCGCGCGCCCCGCCAGGATCAGCTTCGGATGTACCGTCAGCTCCGCGCCTTCCATCAGTTCGATCTCCGTGCCGAGATCGCCCAGTTGATCGGCGGCCTCCGGGTTCTGGAACGGCTGCGGCGCCAGGTTCTCCAACGCGAAGATCCTGTATTTCCCGGGAGCAACGTGCGCGAATTGGAATTTCCCGCTGTCGTCGCTGACCGCGACGTAATAGAAGCGGGCCAAGTCGTGAAATGGGCCGATGGGCGCAAGCACGATTCCCGCGCGCTTCGGATCGCCGCTTCCTGCCTCGACCTCGCCCGCTAGTTGCGCCGTGCGAGTCGAAATGACGATGTTGAGCGGCCCGGTCGATCCCGGCCCAATCGTGAAAGGCTTGAACCGGACGTCCTGATCGCCGAGAGATGCCGACTTCAGGAATGCGCCGGCTGGAAGTTTATCGACGTTGAGCACCCATTCTCCGGCAAGCACCTGCTTGAGAATGAAGCCGCCGTCGGCTCCCGGCTGCCCCACGATCGGTGCATCGTTACTCCAGGAGTTTTCGCGCACCAGTCCCACCTCGAAATCGGACTTCGCCCGCCCCGCTTCCCCTTCGATGCGCAATTGGCCCTTGATATCCATCGGGGGAGCAAGCGGCAGGATGACGTTGTCACCGGCCGAGCGTGTATCGACCGGCTGCGATGCCGCCCACACTTGGCCACCCACGTTGACGCGGGTTTCGACTCGGTAGACGCCCTCAAGAAGATTACTAAAATCGAAGCTGTAGTCTGGCCCATGGGCGAGGTACGCTTGGCCACCCAGACTGATCAGGACTTCCTCACGCTCGGGAGCGAGGACCGGAACTCCTGTGAGATGGCCGTGAATCGTGCGTGGCTGCTCGGCGCGCAAGTGGAAATCCGCTCCCGTCAGGCTCTCGCCGCCTCGCACGTGGAGAACGGTCGAGTCTTTCCATTCGCGGCTGCCTCCGTAATACTGCGGTGTCAGCAGCCCGTTCCCGTTTCCTTGCGAGCGGACGCCCTGACTCTGCGGAGTGGCAAGCAAATAGTAATCTCCCGGATCGAGCCCGATGAACTGGTATTCCCCGCTGTCATCGGTGATGTCGCTTCGCAAATTCACCTGCGCCCGCTTGCCGGAAAGCACGGTTACGATCACCTTAGCCGCGGGGTGGCCGTCAGGCTCGAAAACGTGCCCGGTGATGTTTCCGGGACGAATGAAGAGAAGCTTCAGTCCACCGCGGGTTTCGCCTTCCTCGATCGATATCAGCTCGGGGATTTTCCCCGCGCCGGTGGTTCCGTAAAAACTTCCCCAGGCCCGCGGCACAACATAGTCACCCTCTCTTAAAAGGATTACGCCCGACCCCCACGCGGCCCCCACACCTTGCATCGTGGCGCCCAGATCGTACTGGCCGGCCGGGAGACCCGCGAAGGTGAATTGGCCCGAACTGTCGGTGCGGGCCGTCGCCCAGCGCCTCGGCGCCCCCTGCAAGGTCAAAGTGACAATTGCCTTGCGAACCGGCTTGCCAGTCGATGCTTCGACTACCGTACCCGAAATCACGGCGTGGCCGGCCTCTTGCCCAACAGCAATCGACGCGACCACCGCAATCGCCAGTAAAAGGCGCATCGTTTGAGAGATGCTCCGGCTGGGGTACGGGTTACAACGCTTACCGGCCCGTACCCTGGATCTGCACCCCTGTTGCGGGTCGCTGCCGTCGGGCGGAAACTTGGTGGTGGATCCTTCGTTCGCGGAGCGCACCTTACCCACCCACCGGGGATGCGAAAGCAGCAATCCTTTCGATAACCCCTTTTCCCAGATACCGGTCGAGACGCCGGATGTCCGCGATAGTGATCGTCGAACCGGTCCAGATCGACGGAACGCCCCGTTCCTTCGCCTTCGGAACGAAAGGAAACTTCCCTCAGACGGCCATCTCCGGCAACACGTTCGGGATCTCGTGGGCTTGTGCGAGATAGACGGAAAATTCATCCGTTGCATAGAGTTCGGCGTCGATGGGTAGCGTTTCAATGTCGCGGAGCAATAGGCGCCCGACTTATGGCCTTTCACTTTCACGCGCTCGCCAATCGTACTTCAGCTTGCATTCGGGACCCGCGTGGCTCCGGCTGTCGACATGCAATGTGCAGGCTTGCACCAACGAGTTCCGCATTTCCACGCCGCAGGCCGTCAACGGACAGTGCATCGCCGCCCGCGTATCTTCAACCGAAGAGTTCCTACGGCACAATCACATACGTGACGATTCGGCGGTCCGCCGCGTTTCCGATCAAATAACCGGCCACCGGAAAACCCAAGGCCAGTGCACCCAAGCCAGCCTTGCCCGTGTTGCTCTTGGCTAAGTTGATCGTCCCTCGCAGAGCCACGTATCCGATGGCGCCGCCCAACGCGGTGCACACAATCCGCCACACTTTGGTGGAAGGCTGCACCACATCCACCGCCTGCAGGGTCGCCCGCGGAGCCAGGAATCGGCCCTTCGGATAAGCCTTCCGGTTGGAGCTTTTCGCCACCTCAATGGCCAGCGCATCCACCTCCAACCCGGTTGCCTTGCCCTCGATGCGCGCGCCATCCGGCATCAACACCCGCACCCGCTGGCCCACCACCACCGATAGCCCCGCCCAGTTGGTCTGCCGTTCGTCAACCGCGCCCGCCGCCGCGCGCGGTACGCCCCACGCCAGCAGCGCCAGCATCGCCATTCCGATCGAGCCTCGATTCCGCATCCGCCGCCTCCCCGATTTTCTACGGCGCGATCACGTATGTGATCGTGCGCCGGTCGGCCCGCCGCCCAAGCAAATATCCGCCCACCGGCACGCCCACGGCTCCCGCGAACAGCGCCGCCTCCACCGGATGCCCCGTTTGAAACCCGTCTTTCACTATCGAGATCGCCAGGACGGCGAGCGCAGCTCCCACCACGCCGCCCACTCCCAGTCCGACCACTTTCCAGCGCCTCGTCGGCTGATCCACGTCCACGGCCTTCAACGTCGCCCGCGGCACTAGAAATCTCCCCTTCGGATAAGTCGTCTTATTGGTGGTCTTGCGAATCTCCATCGCCAGCGCATCCACCTCCACGCCTGTGGCCTTTCCTTCGATGCGGGCGCCGTCGGGCATCACGATCTTCACCGTGTGCCCCACCACCACGGCCAATCCCTCCCACGTTGTCTGGCGCTGTAGCCGGCTCTCCGCCGCCGCGCGCGGCGCCCCCCAACCCACCATCAGCAGCAATCCAATCGCAACCCAACGCTTATCCACCATCACTTCGCTCCTCCCGATTCCGCATCGGCCGCCCGCCGTGTCTCCCAAATCCGCACCGTCCCCTCCGTCGAAACGGAATACAGCCGTGTCCCATCCGGACTAAACGATACCGACGCAATCGTCTCGTCGCGGTCCCCCATGACCAGCAGCGGATCGTAAGTCGCCGCATCCCAGACCCGCAGCGCCTTATCCGCCGCCCCGGAAATAATGCGGCTTCCATCCGGGCTGAACGCCAGCGCCCCTACGGCCCCCGAGTGCCCCTTGAGCACCGCCAGGCACTGCCCCGAGCCTGTATCCCACACCGCAATCTCTCCGGAAGCCTGTCCTCCCGCGATCCGCTTGCGGTCGGGGCTGTATGCCGCCGAGAGAACCGCCGCCGACGCGCCGGCGAGAGTCAGCTTGAGAGGGATGGCGCCCGCCTTGCCCCCATCCCAAATCGACACTCCGCGATCCGCCGTGCCCACCATCATCCGCGCGCCATCCGCGGCAAATCCAAGCCACGATACCGCGGCCGGGAACTTGCCTGTATCGCCGGCAGGCTCTCCCGTAGCTGCGTTCCAGATACGCACCGCGCCATCCGGCCAGCCCGCCGCCAGCCGGCTGCCATCCGGGCTGAACGCCAGGGCCGGGGTCCCCTCCGGGGACGGCGAAGTGCTCCGCCAATTCCAGACCTGCTTGTTCGTTGCGTCCCAAACCTCGATCGATTGCGTCTTCCTCTGGTACAGCGCCAGCCGCGCCCCATTGGGGCTGATAGCCACCCGACCCACGCCGGTCGACGCCCCCCTGAGAATGCCTCCGCCATAGGTCCGGGCATTCCACACCTTGACCTCGTCCGACGCGCCCACCGCCGCCACCTGCGCGCCATCGGGACTGAAGGCGATCGCCGCAATTCCCGCGTGCCATTCGCCCGGCAGCGTTGCCGCCAGCTTTCCGGATTGCGCGAACCACAGGCGTAGCGTGGCGCAGGATGCCGTCGCGACCGTGCCTCCATCCGGGCTGATCGCCACCGCCAGCACGCCGCATTCGTGCCCGTTCAACGTGTGCAGCGCCCGCCCTGTGGCCGCATCCCAAATGCGCGCCGACTTATCCGCCGATCCCGAAACAATCCAGCGCCGGTCCGCGCTGAATGCTACCGCCCGCACCGCACCCCCATGGCCGGCCGCGGCGTACATCGCCTGTCCCGAGGCCGCATCCCAAATGCGCACCATCGCGTCCTCGCCGCCCGATACGATTCGCTCCCCGTCGGCACTCACGGCCACCGCCCATACACCGCCTTTGTGGCCCGCCATTTTCGCTACGGACTGCCCGGAGATCGTATCCCACATCGCCATCGCGCCGTCCCTGCCGCCCACCACAACCCGCCGGCCGGTGGCGTCGAAGGCTGCGGTAGTCACTTCCGCGTCCGCGCTCAGGCTCGCCAGAACTTTGCCGGACGACGCATCGTACACTCGCAGCCCGGAATCTTCGCCGCGGCCGGACCGCGAGAGAACCCGCGCGCCATGGCCATCCGCCGCCAGAATCGCACCCAGATCCCTCGATGCCGCCGCCGCCAGCGGCTTGAATCCAGCCGCCGACCACCACTCCACCGCATCCGCGGCCGTGCGAAACAAGCGCGTACCATCCTGGCTGAAACCCAATCCGGGCTTGGTCTCTCCGGCGTTGCCGTGTCCTGGCAGCGTGGCGATACTGGTGTCGGTCTTCCACAAGAGGTAGCGCCACTCCCAGCCGCGCAATGCCCCGGGGCACTGTGACAGCCGCCGCCGGGCCTCGCTAATCTCGTTGGAGCGGATATGCAGATCGGCGGCGATCAGGTTCGCCGCATAACTCTGGCGCTCGGCCACTTCGCGCTGTTTCTCCGCTGCCGCCCGCTCGGCGATCGCTTCCGCGCCTTTCCGCCGCGCCTCGGCACTCTGCTGGTCGGCCACCTCGCGCTGCTTCTCGGCGGCTGACCTTTCGGCAATCGCTTCCGCGCCCTTTCGCCGCGCCTCGGCACTCTGCTGGTCGGCCACCGCGCGCTGCCGCTCGGCTTCCGCATGCTGCGATTCCGCCTCCCTGCGCTGCTGGTCCGCCGATTCGCTCTCCTGCTCGGCCAGGCTTTTCTGGCTCTCGGCACGCTCTCCCTGCCGCCGGGCTTCCGCGCGCTGATCCTCCGCGGCCGCGCGTTGTCTCTCCGCCTCAGCGCGCTGCCGTACCGCCTCGGCCCTCTGAGCCACTGCCTCCTGCCGCTGCCGCTCGGCCCGGAAGTACAGCACCGTGCTCGCGCTCAAGCCCAGCACCAGAGAGGCGAACACCGCCGTCAGCGCCATCACCGGCCCGCGATGCTTGCGGATGAACTTGCCCAGACGATACGACGCGCTGGGCGGGCTCGCCATCACCGGCTCGTCCCGCAGATGCCGCACGATATCGGCCGCCAGCTCCGACGCCGAAGCGTACCGCCGGTCGCGGTCCTTGGCCATCGCTGTCATGGTGATCCAATCCAGGTCGCCGCGCACCTGCTTCCGCAGCCCGCCCGCATCGGTATCGCGATGCACGGCAATTTCCGCCGCGCGAGGTCCCTGCGAATCCAGGCGGCTGGCCGGCCCCGGCGGCTCGTCCTCGCGAATGATCCGCCGGATCTCGTCGTAACCCTCGCGCCGCAGGAATTTGGAATCGAAAGGCACCGTGCCTACCAGCAGCTCGTACAACAGCACCCCCAGCGAATAGATATCGGTGCGTGTATCCACATCGAGTCCGCTTGCCGTGGCCTGCTCGGGGCTCATGTACTCGGGGGTCCCCACCATCACCCCGGCCTCCGTAAACACGGTCTCTTCGGCGTGCGCCTTCTCCGTCGCTTTGGCCAGTCCGAAATCGATGATCTTCGGTACTGCTTCTCCGTCGCGCTCCATCACCAGGATGTTGGAAGGTTTCAGGTCGCGATGAACCACGCCCTTCTGGTGCGCGTGCTGCATGCCTGAAACCACTTGCAGAAACAACTCCAGCCGCAGCCTGGTGCGCAGGCGGTTCCGGTCGCAGTATTCCGTAATCGGAATTCCCGGCACGTACTCCATCGCGAAAAACGGCCGGCCGTTGTCGCTCAATCCGGCTTCATACACTTGCGCGATGTTGGGATGCTCCATCAGCGCCAACGCCTGTTGTTCCGATTGAAACCGCGCCAGCACCGCGCGCGTATCCATCCCCAGCTTGATGATTTTCACCGCCACCTGGCGGGCAATCGGCTCTTCCTGCTCCGCCAGGTACACCATGCCCATGCCGCCTTCTCCGAGCAGCCGCACCACCCGGTAGCTGCCGATCCAATCGCCGGGTTTCGGAAGACCCGCCGCGCCGGGCCCCGCCGGATGACGCAAGGCCGCCGCCAGAAGACATCGCGCGCACATGCCCGCTTGCGCTCCGGCCATCAGAGGTCCGCCGCACTGCGGGCAAGTATTCGTCATTGGCTGCGCCTACGAAGCGCAAAGGCCGCGGCGCGGCGCCATACAGCATAGAAACTGCTCGCGCCGCGGTCGTTTTGCGCGATCTCCTCAAAAAAGGAGTAAAGCAATCCGCCGCGAGTGTTACGCCCGCTCCAGGGCCGCCAGCAGAAAGCGAATCTCGTCGTCCACTTCTTCCGCATCCACCACCGTGGCGGCAATCTCCTGCCGGAGTGTCCCCCTCCGGCCTTCAGCCCCTTGCGTCGATCCCTACTGTACCGCCGAAGCGGCCGCCGGGCTAGTTTGCCCACAATACTGAGAGTCACATTCACCGCACTCCCCGTGGGCACACCTGCCGGCGCCATCGCATTCACCTGGTACAAGCCCGCACATCCCGTCGGCAGCAGAAGCAACATGGAAGCTCGGCGCGCCGGGTTGGTCGATGTGAAACACGGACGCGCGAGGTGAGAGAGGCCCGATAAGCTCTGATGCTGAGCGAGTACTTTCATGTTGACAGGCGAACATGCAGGGGGCTTGTGCCAAGCCCGGTTATGGGAGGCGAGCCGGCGCCGGCCCTAGGCTCTGCCACATTCGTACGCCTCCTTTCGTCAAGCCCAGCAGCCGCGAACCCTCAGGAGTGAACGTGAGCTTACCGGGAAGTTCGTCCAATGGCAGGGTGAGGAGCCGTTCGTAATGGACGGCATCCCAGACCCGCAGCGCGTCCAAAGACGCCGTGACAATGCGGCTTCCGTCCGAACTGAAAGCAGCAACTCTGCTGGCTAAAACGCCGTCCCGCAGCCTGCCGATGACCGCTCCCGTGCGAGCGTTCCAAACGACGCTTTTACCGACGAAAGGGAACGTGGCCACCAGGCGCCGGCCATCGGGACTGAACGACGCGTCCAAAGCGGGACAAAGTGGAGCATCGATCACACACGGCTCCGGGTCGTTGAACTCCTTCAACAAGCGGCCGGTGGACGCATCCCACAGACCAACGGGCGGTTCGCCCGTTGTAGAAAGCGAGGTGTCCCCGGCAGCGGTGAGCAGCCCGCTGCCGTCCGGTGAGAAGGACACGGAATTCACGGGATCTCTGAGGGTGATGGTGATTGATCGTCCGGAATCCGCATCCCATAGTCGCGCCGTACGGTCGGCCGATCCGGTTGCCAGGCGCCTGCCGTCCGGGCTGTAGGCTACCGTTGTGACGGCCGCGCTGTGGCCTCGCAACTCGATACCCGGGGCGCCGGAGGCCACGTCCCACACCTGAGCGGCGCCACGCTGGCCGCCCGTCAGGAGGTTCTTGCCATCGGGGCTGAAAGCCATGGCCTTAATTCGACCCTCGCCGGTCGGCCATCCGCGCACTATGGTTCCGTCCAGCCCGTACAGCGCAACACGGCCGTCCTCGAATCCCGCGGCCATCGGCGCGCTGCCGGTGCTCACAGCCATTGCGGTCGCCTTACCTGGCGCCAGAGGCAGGAACTGGCCTCCGTACGAGGTGGCATCCCACACCGCCAATTCGCAGCATTCCCAGCCTGCGACCAACCGCTTGCCGTCCGGGCTGAAAGCAACTGAGTTTGCCGTCGGAAAATCGACGCCGGCCAAACTTGCCATAAGCTTGTCGTCGAGCCAGATCCGAACTGCCCGATCGTAGCCGGTGGCGGCCACTCGCCGGCTATCGGGGCTAAACGCAACGGCCTGCACATGCGGGCCGGTAATTGCCAGCACGGCCGGTTCGGCCGTCGATTTCAAGTTCCACACCCGGATGGAACCCTCCATAGATCCGGAAACCAGGCGTGTGCCGTCGGGACTGAATGCCGCGCTGACTACGTATCCGCCGGCGTTCAGCGACGCGACTCTGTGCGGCTGGTCCACGCTCCACAATTCGAGGCTGCCCAATGCGAGCTCGGCGCCGTCCGGACTGAAAGCCAGAACGTGCCCCGCGGGTATGCTTGCCACAGTCCTTCCGGTGCGCGCCTCCCAGACAATGGTGCCCGGCCCGGAGGGCATAGCGATCCGGCTCTTATCCGGGCTGAAGACTGCGTAATAGGCGTTGCTATCCGCCTTGCAATCGTCGCATGTGGAGACCGTCTTACCGGGGGCCACCTCCACCACCCCGATTCCGTCGTCGTCCGTTACCGCCAGTTCGCCATCCTGGCTCATGGCAAGCACCCGGCGGAACTCGAAAGCCACGGGCCTCGCATAGCTCGGAGCGTCCCAGCACTCGACGGTGGTTTGGGTATTCCAACAGATCCGCGATCCGGCGAATCCGATTGTGGACGGGAAGGGGAAGTTACGGAACTCACCTTGCGGGCGCATGCGCGCCAGGCTGGTGTCTGTCTCGCGCCACAGGTACCGCCATTCCCAATTGCGTAACTCCGGGTCGCAACTCTGCAAATGCTCGCGAGCCTCAAACGGCTGGTGCTCGCGCAACAGTAATTCCGCAGCCGCCACATTGGCCCTATAGCTTGCGCGCAACGCGCTGGCGCGCTCATGCCGGACTCTGATGTACGCGGCCGAAAAAATCGCGACGCCTAAAACCAGGATCGCGGCCGCGCTGGCCACGCCGAGCCGATGCTTACGAATGAACTTGCGGGACCGGTAGACCGGACCCGCGAGCCCAGCGCTCACCGGCTCGTCCCGCAGATGGCGTTGAATGTCCGCGGCCATTTCGGACGCCGACGGATAGCGGCGGGAGGATTCCTTCTCGAGGGCTTTCATGGCGATCCAGTCCAGGTCCCCAAGCAGCTCCTTTCTGAGCCCGACGGCATCGGTTGACCGGCGGGAGGCCACTTCGGCCGCTTCCGGCCCCAACGCCTGCAGCCGGGACGTGGGCAGGGGCGGATCGTCCTCGCGAATGATGCGCCGGATCTCGTCGTATCCACCAGCCCGCAGAGCTCTCGAATCGAACGGCACCGTTCCCACCAACAACTCGTAGAGCAGCACACCCAGCGAGTAGATGTCGGTGCGGGTGTCGATGTCCCGCGCTCCGAGCGCCTGTTCCGGGCTCATGTACTCGGGAGTGCCGATCAATACGCCGGCCTCGCTGAATAGCGTCTCCTCGGCGAACTGCTTTTCGGTAGCCTTGGCCAGTCCGAAGTCGATGATTTTCAGTACCGGCTCCCCATCGCGATCGGTAATGAGAATATTGGAAGGTTTCAGGTCGCGGTGAATGACCCCTTTTTGATGCGCGTGCTGGACGGCGCCAGCGGCTTGCAAAAACAATTCGAGCCGTTTGCGTGTCTCCAGGTTGTGGCGATCGCAGTAATCCGTGATGGGGATTCCGGGTACGTACTCCATGGCGAAGTACGGCCGGCCCTCCGCGGTTGACCCCGCCTCATACACCTGTGCGATATTGGGGTGGTCCATGAGGGCCAGCGCCTGTTGCTCGGACTGAAAACGCGCCAGTACCGCCCAGGTGTCCATCCCCAGCTTGATAATCTTAACTGCCACCCGGCGGGCGATGGGCCGTTCCTGCTCGGCCAGATAGACCACCCCCATTCCGCCTTCACCCAACAAACCCAGCACCCGGTAACCTCCGATCCAATCGCCCGGCGCCGGAAGGCCGGTGGCGGCAGCCGCGGCGGGACGGCGGAGGGCGGCCGCCAACAGACATCGTGGGCACATACCCTCTTGCGATCCGGCCATCAAGGGTCCACCGCACTCGGGACAACGTTTTCCGGTTGTCATTTAGGTGATCTCTGTACCGTAGTAA
>Ga0116216_10002528_pt1 | contig 12119 bp, 7 predicted proteins | sample Sb_taG_11_FD_89696 | JGI IMG/M metagenome (GOLD analysis project Ga0116216, IMG submission 89696) | Peat soil microbial communities from Weissenstadt, Germany - Sb_50d_3_AS metaG | ecosystem: Environmental > Terrestrial > Soil > Wetlands > Peat | place: Germany: Weissenstadt | collected 2010-09-21
ACCCGAAGCCGTCCCCACCCCCGAACCCGCCCCCACCCCGCAACCCGTTGAAACCGCAGCCCCAACCCCACAATTGGCTTCGAATCCCGATTTCGCCGAGCGGCGCCGCCGCGGCGTACCCCTCTGGGCCCATCCCGCCCGTCCCGAAGACTGCCCCCACTGCCGCATCATCGGCTATATCGGCGACCAGTGTCCCTGGATCCGCAAGACCCACCCCAACGCCGGCCCGCCCCTTCCCGGCCATCCCGCCCGCCTGGAGGATTGCCCCAACTGCCGCAACCTCGGCTACATCAGCCCCAACTGCCACTACATCCGCAAGGAGGCGCAGGAATGACACACGCCTCCAACCCCCGGCCCTGGTATACTCGCATTCTCGTGCTGCACGCGGTCCTACCCATTCTCTTCGGTGCGGCCTTCACCGTCGCAGTCGCGACCGCCATGGGCTCGCTGCTGTTGCGAGCTCTTCGCCTCCCATTCGCCCTCGGAGAAACCGCGCTGATGTCCTTCGTCAGCGGATCGGCCTGCCTCAGCCTCACGGTCTTTCTCCTTTGCCTGATCCACCAAGACCGCTGGCCCGTCTTTCTAGCCGTTGGTCTCCTCTCGATCGCAGGTGCACTCTGGCAGCGCAGCACCACCGCACCCCGAGCCCTGGCCCACTCGCGCTTTGGCGAGCCTGGCCCCCGGCCCCTGGCCCCTGCCCAGCCCCCGGCCCCTGCCTTGCCCCTGGCCCCCGACAGGCCCCTGACCCCCGGCCCCCGAGCCCCGGCCCCCGGCCCACTCGCGCTTTGGCGAGCCCGGCCCCTGGCCCCCTCCCCGCCGCCAGCGTGGATCGCCCTTTCCCTCGTACTCCTTGCCGCCTTTTTCCTCGCCTACTTCTTTAACGCCCTCGCCCCCGAGGTCAGCCCCGATGGCTCCGGCTACCACCTCGGCAACGTCGCCCGCCTCTGGCGTCACCATGGCTTCGTCTGGGATTACCACAGCATGTACTCCTACCTTTCCCAAGGCGCCGAGATGCTCTTCCTGGTCGCCTTCACCTTCGGAGGCCATTCCGCCGCAGCCCTGGTCCACTTCGCCTTTCTGACCACCCTGCCGCTTCTCATGATCTCCTACGGCCGCCGTTTCGGCCTCCCGCGCGCCGCCCTCTTCGCCGCCATCCTCGCCTACACCTGCCCCATCGCCGGACTCGCCGGAGTCTCCGCCTACAACGACCTGGCAGTTGCAACTGTCCTTTTTGCAGTTTTCTACCTGCTTCAAGTATGGGATGAGTCAAAAGATACCAATCTGCTCATTCTAATTGGCTTGCTATCCGGGTTCTCCTATGCCCTGAAATACACCGCCTGCCTCGCGCTGCCCTTCGCGTTGACCTTTGTCTATGCCCGAACCCGCGACCGCCGCGCCCTGATCGTCCCTCTCGCCGCCGCCGTCATGATCGCTCCCTGGGTCCTCCGCAACTGGATCTGGCTGGGCAATCCCTTCGCCCCGTTCCTCAACCGCTGGTTCCCCAACCCCTGGTTCCACCCCGGACCCGAGCACTCCTACCTGGCCGACCTCGGCCGCTACGAAGGCATCAACCATTTCTGGGAGATTCCCCTGCAACTCACACTGCACGGAAGGCTTATCCAGGGCATGGTGGGCCCGGTCTTCCTCCTCGCCCCGTTCGCGCTCCTGGCCCTCCGCCACCCTCACGGCCGGCGGCTCCTGCTGGCCGCACTGGTCTTCGCCGTCCCCGGATACTTCAACACCGGCGCGCGATTCCTGATCCCCGCCATCCCGTTCCTCTCCCTTGCGATGGGGATCGCGCTCGCCAATTCCTGGGGCGTCCTGCCCGCGCTGGCCATCTTCGAAGCCCTGGTCTGCTGGCCCACGGTACTGGCCCTGTATAGCGACCCAATCGCGTGGCAGATTCGAGCCATCCCGGTGCGCGCCGCGTTCCGTCAGGAGCCCGAATCCGAATTCCTCGACCGTCACCTCCATGACTACGCCCTCAAGGAACCCATCGAGCGCGCCGTAGCCCCCAACGAAAAAATCTTCTCCTTCTCCACCCGTGCCGAAGCCTACATCGATCGCGATATCGTCGTCTCCTACGAATCGGCCCTCGGCAACCTCGCCGAGGACATTCTTTATACTCCGCTCTACCACCCGCCCATCGTCCGCCGGCGAATTGGCTTCGAATCGCAAAACGCACGCGGCGTCCGCATCTTCCAAACCGCCTCGGCCGACGCTTACTGGACCGTCTCCGAGGTGCGACTCCTGTCCCGTGGCACAGGCATTTCTCGACCCGTCACCGGGCCTGCCTGTGTTTCCTGCGAAGGCTGGCGCTTCACCGCGCAGCCCAACCGATGGGAAGCCGGTCTCGCGTTCGATGGCAGCCCCGTCACCCGCTGGTCCACCTGGCAGCCCATGTCGCCCGACTCCCGCCTGCAAGTCGAATTCGGCCGCGCGGAACCGCTGGATGAAGTAATTCTCGAAGGCCCCGTCGACGCCGCTCACGTATCGGTTGAAGTTTGGTCGAACGGCCTCTGGAAGCCCGTCGACGGCCCGATGCAAGAGACCCGCATCGAGCCGCCACCCGATCTCCGCCGCGCCGCCACCCGGCAACTGACAGGGCGGGGAATTCGCTACCTTCTGATCGACAACTCCGATTTCATCGCGGCGGACCTGCACCAGCGGGCCGCCCAGTGGGGAATCACCAAGCTCGCGGAGGCCCATGGAATCTCGCTCTATCGAATGGATGAATAACGTAGCCCTCGCGCTCCTCCTGGCCGTCTTCGCGCTCCACGTGTATCGTGCCGCCACCCAATCCATCACCGTGCCCGAAGCCGTCGCCTTCGACCGCTGGATCCGTCCGCCCCTGCGCGACATCCTCCCGCAGCCCTACGATCCCGCCAACCACATACTGATCACCCTGCTCATCAAGCGAACCGTGGCCCTGTTCCGTCTTTCCGAATTCTCCTTCCGCTTGCCGAGCCTGCTGGGCGATGCGCTGTACCTGTGGGTCGCATACCGCCTCTCTCGCCGCCTGCTCGGTACCGGACGGCTCTTCCTGGCCGCGCTCGCCCTGATGAGCCTCGCTCCGCCCAGTCTGGCGCTGGCGCTCTTCACCTGGGCCATCGAGCTGATGCTCACCCCAAACCTCAACCTAGCCGGAATCTGCCTGGGCCTCTCCGCCGCATCCGACCTCGCGTTCCTGCTTCCCGCAATCGCTCTAGCCACAGCGTTCCTGATCGTCACCCTCGTCCGAGAACCCGCCCGCTGGCTCGCAGTCGCAGAGCGCTTCGTCATCCCCACGGTCGTGACCGGGTTCGTCTTTCTGGCCATCCCGCTGAGTCACGCACAGGCCACCAGCCTGCACCTGTGGCAACTCCCAATCCCTCATTGGCCCCAAGACTCCGGTGCTCGTTCACTGGTCCAGGCCCTGCGGCGCGATGCCGTCGGCCGCCACGTCGAAATCGGCGCGAGTCCCGGCCTCGAGCCCATCCTCACCTTCTATCGTGCACGCTATCGCCTGTCCAACTGGGAGCCCATGCGCCACAAGCCCTTAACCGGCAATTTCGACTATTATGTACTTGACCGGCACGACGCCACGCTCGTCTCGGAACGGCACTTGCAGGTGATCTACCGCGGCCCTGCACTGCTGCTAGCCCGTTCGAGCCCCTGATCCATACCAGACAGGGTGGTGGTTTTCGGCCACCCTCAACCCCGTCGCAATGGCATCAACTCACTGATTACAAACCAGATGTATTTTGGCCTATGCATTGCAGAAACATACACGCAGTTCGGGAGTCAGTCATGCAACGCTCGTCCCACCTCCGGTTCGCAGCCCTAGCGGGTGCAATGCTCTTGACGGCCGGCCTGTATACACCGGCCCGCGCACAGGATCCCGATGACATGCAGCGTGGAGTGGCCCGCATCAGCCTTATGAACGGCGAGGTTTCCGTCCGCCGCGGTGACTCCGGCGACTGGGTCGCCGGCATCATCAACGCCCCACTGCTCTCCGACGATCGTATCTCGACCGCCCCCAATTCGCGTGCCGAAATCCAGTTCGACGCCGCCAATATCCTGCGCATCGGCGGCAATGCCGAAGTGCGGCTCACCCAACTCACCCAACTGGCAGGCGGGCGCTACCAGATGGAAATCGCCCGCGGAACCGTAACCTTCCGCGTCCTGCGGTCTTCCGATGCCAATGTTGAAGTGGATACTCCAAGCGTTTCCGTAAGACCATCAAAACAGGGAGTTTATAGGATCATGGTCAATGACGCCGGCGAGACCCAGATGATCGCCCGCGCCGGTGAAGTCGAAGTCTTTACGCCGCGCGGATCGCAATGGGTCACCCAGGGCCAGATGATGGTCGCCCGCGGCACGACCGCCGATCCCGAGTTTCAAATCGTCAACGCCAACCCCCCCGATGAGTGGGACCGCTGGAACGATAACCGCGACCGTGCCCTGATGCAGTCCACGAGTTCTCAATATGTCGGACCGGGCGTCTACGGCGCCGAGGATCTGGACCAGTACGGCACTTGGCAGGATGTCGCCCCCTACGGCCCGGTCTGGCGGCCCACCGCTGTCGGTGCCGATTGGGCTCCCTATCAGTCGGGTCAGTGGGCTTGGGAAGACTGGTATGGATGGACCTGGGTCAGCTATGACCCCTGGGGTTGGGCGCCCTATCACTATGGCCGCTGGTTCAATCAGCCGGGGTTCGGCTGGTGCTGGTACCCGGGCCTGCGCGGCTTCCGTTCCTACTGGTCTCCCGCGCTGGTTGGCTTCTTCGGATTTGGCGGCGGCGGATTCGGTGTCGGCTTCGGATTCGGCAACATCGGTTGGGTTCCGCTTGCCCCCTTCGAGGTCTTCCACCCCTGGTGGGGACGGGGTTTCTACGGGCGGGGATTCGGCAATTTCAACGTCACCAACGTGAACGTGAGCAACATTTACCGCAACGCCAGGGTCGCCAACGGTATCTCCGGTGTCAGCGCGGCGGATTTCCGCGCCGGCCGCTTTAACAATATCTCTCGCGTGCCGGGCAGCCAGGTGGCATCGGCGGGCTTGATTCGCGGCCAGGTTCCCGTCGCTCCGACCAACGCCAACCTGCGCTACTCCAGCCGCTCGGTTACCAATGTCCCGCGAACCAACGAGAACACCCGGTTCTTCACGCACCAGCAGCCCAGCGCGGCGCAACGGGTTCCATTCGCGCAGCAGCAGCGGTCGTTTGAATCCGGGAATCGCGGCACGGCAACGCCCGCGACGCGCAGCGTTGGGCAGCAGCCCGGCGGTTCCTCGGGCGGCTGGCGCCGTTTCGGCGAACCCGCGGGCCAGAGTTCCGCCCAGCAGAATTCCGCGCAGCGGACCACGCCCAACACCAACAACCGATTCGAAAACACCCGGCCGCCATCGGCCAACGGCAGCGGCTGGCAGCGCTTCGGCGAGCCCGGCAGCGCGACGCGCCAGGGCTACTCCGGGTCCGGCAACAACAGCACCCCGCGATACAACGCTCCGGCCCCGCGGCAGAGCACTCCGAGTTACAGCGCGCCCGCGCCGCGACAGAGCGCGCCCACTTACAGCGCGCCCCGAGGCGGAGGCGGTGGCGGCGGCGGTCACTCCTCGTGTGGTGGCGGAGGCCATTCCGGCGGCGGCGGCAGCCGGGGCCACCGGTAATCGAGTTTCCTTCGTGGAAAGCATCAGTTTCTTCCCATGGGCCCGGTCCCGTTCAGCGGGGGCTGGGCCCTCTTTTTGAGGTCTTCATAAAAGTTTACATAATATTCGTTATGCGTAGTCAGATCGATACAAAGTCGCGAGGAAGACCGCCAGCTTTGGCGCGACACCCGCAATCGACCGGCTCGCCGAAGAATCCCGCGCCACGGCCCAAGAATCCCGCGCCGCCCAGGGTCCGCCAACTCACCGCACGCATGGGCATACCGCCCCAGCCCCCGCCGCAAGGATAGCGCCGACGCCCGACGCCAGGCAGCAGGAGCGCACCATGGAAGCCATGGCCGCCATCCAGGAGCGCACCGTCGAGGCCATGGCCGCCAACCTCTCCGACCTCCGCGCCGAAATCCTCATCCGCGCCCAAGCCACCGAACGCAACATGGACCGCATGGCGGAATCCCTCCGCGGCATCCAGACACAACTCATGGGCCTCAACCGCTGGGCCGACACCCTCGACCGCGACACCACCGCCCGCGTCGCCGCTCTGGAACACCAGCGCCAGTAATCCCGGACCCCATGGACCCCATAAATCCTCTAGGCCCCAGCCGCCCGCTGACTTACAATAGAGATGCATGACCGCCGAAGCGCCCATCGACCGAATCGAACACATCATGGCCGGCTGGGCCGAAGAACGCCGCAAGGACCGCGAGGAATACCGCCAGCTCTGGCGCGACACCCAACACCAGATCAACGAGCTCACCTTCAAGATCGCAGCCACCAACGACGCCGTCGCAGCTACCAACGACACCGTCACCCTTCTGGCCACCGAACTGCGTAACGAACTGCGCGTCTCTGATAAGCGCGCCCGCGCGGCCGAACAGGAACTCCGCGACCGCATCCAGGCCCTTATCTCCGCCATCGGCCAAATGCTCCCAAAATAGGAGGACCCAAGTCCCTGAAGCCCTCGCTCATTCCCGTCGTCGCTCTTCTCGCTTCCTCCGGATTGCACGCCCAATCCGCCTGCAACTCCCAGTCGGGCGCCGGAAACTCCACCACCTTCGCCTTCTACACTCCAGGACTGGGCCCCGTCTCGAAGGCCCCCGTCGTCCCCTTCCCGTCTCCCAGCCTGTCGCCGCTGCCGGTCATGTCTTTGCAGAATCTTCTATCCATCAAGACAGCTCTGGCGCCGTTCGTGCACTCCACTTTCCCGGGTCCGCCTCAGGTTCAGTTTTTCCCGGTGCCGGTTCGCGCACCCGGCACCACCAACGTCCCCATCGCGCTGGCTCCCACCGCCAGCTTCCAAGGGATTGTGCAGCCGGGGCCCGTCCAGATCGATCCCCCTTCGCCCGATATCGCCGTCGGACCCAGCGACGTGCTGATGGTGGTCAATTCGAGCATCGCCCAATTCACCAAGGCCGGCGTGCTGGAACAGAACACCCAGTTCCAGGACTTCTTCAGCACGCTGCTGCCAACCATTTGCCCCGATGGCGCGTCGAACTGCCTGATCTTCGACCCCAGCATCCGCTACGATCAGTTGCACGGCCGCTTCCTGTTTCTGGCCACCTCTAGAGACACCAACACCACCAGCTTTCTCCCCAGTTATCTGCTGCTCTCGGTCAGCAATGGCGCGACCTCTAACAGCGGTTGGAAGACCTGGGTCATGAATGTCTCGCTCGATGGAAGCACATCCACGTCCAACTATGGCGACTTCTGGCGGTTCGGCTTCGACAATACCTCGGTGTATCTCGCGGGAAACATGTACCAGAATGGGCAGTTTCAATACGCCAAGATTCGCGTGGTGAAGAAGTCCGACCTTTACAACCTGTCGGCCGCCACCCTGCCTTACCAGGATCTCTTCGGCCTCACCAACGAAGACGGCTCCCTGGCGGACTCCATTACACCCGCGCACCAGCGCGGCAAACCCTCGGCGGGAAACTCCCCCGTGCTCGTGAGTACCAACAACGTTACTCCCAGTCCGCCGCCAAATTACCTCACGGTCTGGAAGATCGACCCCACCACCACGCCGCTGGGCTGCACCCACAGTACCGTAACAGTCATGCCCTACGACGTTCCTGCTCCGGTTCCCCAACTCGGCACCACGACGGTGCTGGATGGCGGCGACCGGCGGATTCTGAAAGCGGTCTACCGCAACGGCTTCCTGTATACGGCCCGGGACTCCGGCTACCAGGATGCCGCCATCACCGTCACGTACGACGTGATCGACACCTCTAACATGTCGCTGGTTTCCCAAGCCCGGATCCTGAACAGCAACTCGTTCTACCCGGTCTTCGATGTCCCGGCGACTACCGCGTCCGGAGCCCCGTTCGCCAGCCCGATTACCGGCACCACCAGCGCGCCCGACGGTACCCAGGCTTACCCCTCAATCTCCTTCCTCAAGGCGGGCAAAGCCTTCTACGATTACACGGGCGGAGAATCTTCCGCCACGAACAAGCTCTTTAACCGCTGGGGAGACTATTTCGGCGGAGCCGTAGACCCCATAACCGGCGGTCTGTGGGCGTCGGGTCAATACGCGGAAACACAGGTCGCCGGCTATGGCGAATGGGGGACGTGGGCCGGCTACTTCCCCTGGCTGACTACTCCGGCCTTCACCGACGTGCCCTCGTCCAACCCTTTCGCCGACTACATCAACGTCATGAGCCTGTGGCAGATCACCTCGGGATGTACGGCCACCACCTTCTGTCCCACCACCACGGTCAACCGGTCGCAATTCGCGGCTTTCCTCATCCGGTCGATGGAGGGCAACTCCTTCACCTATACGACCACACCCTACTTCACGGACGTCCTGGCTTCCGATCCCAGCTTTCCGTATGTCCAGAAGCTGCGCGACCTCGGGATCACCTCGGGATGCACGGCCACCACCTTCTGTCCTGACGATCTGGTGCCCCGATGGGCCGCCGCGACACTGCTCGTCCGCGCCAAGCTCAAGGCCCTCTTCGGGGACAACTTCGCGTACCCGGCCACGCCCTCTTTCGAGGATGTGGCGCCCACCTCCTCGGCGTTCCCATACATCCAGAAGCTGTTCGAGTTGGGTGTCACCACCGGCTGCACCGCCACCGAGTTCTGCCCCGACGACCCGATCACCCGGCAGCAGGCGGCGGCGTTTATCGTGCGCGCTTTCCTGAACTGAGTCTGAAGGTGTTGCCGCTGCCGTTCCACCAGGTACAGGCCGCAGCTCGGCCACCCCGAGCCGCGGGACGGATCCACCCCGCCCACCAGCCGGAATTGCCTCCCTCCAGGTCCCGCGCCGCGAGGTAAACCACTTTGTTTCAGCGAATGCAGCGGTAAATCTCAAGTTCAGAATCACGGTCAGGGAGGTGCCGCTTTCGTTGACCGAGGAGCCCGCAGCGGTGAAGCCACCGGAAACCGCGTAACCGGTACTAGATCGGGTTAGTGTTAAATAAAATACAGAAGCGGGTTATACTGAGGCAGTCACAGCCGGGTAAGAGAGCATGTTCGAAGATCTCCGCTACGCCCTGCGGGCGCTGGTAAAGCATCGCGGTGTCGCCTTGGTCGCAGTCCTGTCGCTGGGATTGGGAATCGGCGCCAATACCACCATCTTCACCCTGGTGAATGCGGTGCTGCTGCGGCCGCTGCCGGTGGAAGATCCGGCCCGGCTGGTGGCCGTGAACACGTTGGATTCCCACAATCCGGGGTTCGTGATGTGTTCTTATCCGAATTTTAAGGATTACCGCGACCGCAACCAGGTCTTCTCTTCCCTGCTCCTGCACACCACCATCACCATCAACCTGACCGGCCGCGGCGATCCCCAGTTGCTCATGGGACAGCTCGTGTCCGGGAATTACTTTTCGGCCCTGGGCGTGAATCCGGTGGTGGGCCGTGGATTCCTGCCCGAAGAAGACGCCGCGCCCGGAGCTTATCCGGTAGCCGTGCTCAGCCACGGTCTGTGGACTCGCCAGTTCGGCCGCGACCCCCAGATCACGTCCCGCACCATCAGCCTGAACGGCCGGCCATTCCAGATTGTGGGCGTGGCCCCGCCGGGCTTCCAGGGCCTCAACGAGCTGTTCGCCGCGGATGTCTGGGTGCCCATGATGATGTACCAGCAGATCTATCCCAACGCGGTGGTGGTGACGCAGCGGCGCTTCCTGGGCTTTGCGGTGGTGGGCAGGCTGAAGCCCGGAGTCAGCGTCCCGCAAGCGGAGTCCGCCATGCAAAGCATCGCCGCGGAGCTGGAGCGCGAATATCCCAAAGATAACGCGGGACGGCGCATCCGGCTCTCGCCGGTTGCCGAGGCCGGCCTCGCGCCCAAGACGCGCGACATGGTCACCAGCGCCGGCACGGTCCTCATGATTATTTCGGCCCTGGTGATGATGATCGCTTGCGCCAACGTCGCCAATCTCCTGCTGGCGCGGGCGCTGGCGCGCAATAAGGAGATTACGGTGCGCCTGGCCCTGGGCGCGGGCCGCTGGCGCCTCATCCGCCAACTCCTCATCGAGAGCATCGTGCTCTCCGTATTGGGCGGCGGCGCCGGGCTGGCCATGGCCGCGTGGGCGCGGGACCTGGTGTGGTCACTGCGGCCCCCTATGTTCAGGCACTCCGGGGTGCATCCGGACCTGGACGGGCGGGTACTGGGCTATAGCCTCGCGGTCTCGATCCTGACCGGAATTCTGTTCGGCCTGATCCCCGCTCTGCGGGCCACGCGCAGCGACCTCGCCACCGATTTGAAAGAGCGCGCCTCCCAACCCGGCTCTTCCATCCGAGGCTGGAGCCCGCGGTCCGTTCTGGTGAGCGGCCAGGTAGCGTTTTCGCTGATCGCTCTGGTAGGAGCGGGACTGTTCGTGCGCAGCCTCCGCAATGCGGGGCACATCGACGCCGGTTTCGACGCCAATCACCTGGGCATCGTGGCGTTCAACGTAGGCGACCAGGGATACAACGAGGCGCGCGGGCGCGACTACCAGGGCCGCGTGTTGGAATTGGCCGCGGCCACTCCGGGTGTAGCGTCGGCCGCGCTTTCGAAGGACTCGGCGTTTCGCGTGTCGAGCGCCCGCACGGTGCTGCTCGAAGGTCAGGAGAACACGGTGTCGGGCACGGGACGCATCACCCTGACCAGCGTCGTGGGACCGGGATATTTTCAGACGGTGGGGATTCCGCTGCTGCGCGGACGCGATTTCCGCCCGCTCGATACGCAAAGCACGCCGCGCGTGGCGATCATCAACGAGGCTGCGGCGGCGCATTTCTGGCCGGGCCAGGAGGCGGTCGGCAAGCGGCTCCATTTCTTCGGCGACATCAATCCGGCCGAGGTGGTGGGGGTGGCGCGCAACGCCAACTATCAGAACATCGGCGAAGAGCCGCAGTCGCTCATCTACCTCTCGCTCATCCAGTACTACTTTCCGACCGCTGTGGTATGGTTCCGCACCAGCGGCGACCCGGAGGCCGTGGCGCTGGCGGTGCGGCACGCCATGCAGCCGCTGGACCGCAATCTGCTGCTGCAATCGGAGGCCGTGGAACGCACGATTCGCGAATCGCTGTGGGCGCAGCGGCTCTCGGCGGGGCTGCTGACGGTGTTTGGCGGCCTGGCGCTGCTGCTGGCCACCATCGGGATCTACGGCGTGGTTTCCTATTCGGTGCATCTGCGCTCGCGCGAAATCGGGGTTCGCATGGCGCTGGGCGCCACCGCCGGCGACGTGCAGGCGATGATCGTGCGCGAGGGTTTCCGGCTGGTGGCGATAGGGGTGGTGGTGGGCACCCTGATCGCGCTGGTGGCCGCCCGCCTGGTGCAGAGCATGTTGTTCGTGATCAGCGCCCGCGATGCACTGACGTTCGTCATGGTGCCCTCGGCCATGGGCCTGGTGGCGATTGTGGCGTGCTGGCTGCCGGCCATGCGGGCCACCCGGATCGATCCCTCGACGGCGTTGCGGGAAGAGTAGCGGCGGTGGCCTACCCCTCTACGCGGGTAGAATTCCCGCGGCCCCGCCAGCGCCACCAAGATTGCCAGCCAGGAACGCCAGGATCGGGTGTATAGTAAGGTGACTGCCCAAGCTGAGGCAGCCGTAACAGTCAGTGTGATGGTGACCCTAAATTGGCCGGCCCGGTAGCAACCCGGGCCGGTCGGGTAATCGGGACACCAACCTCGATCCCTTTCTCCAGTACGCCGCGAGAAGAGTAACTGTGGTGGTCTACCCCTCTACGCGGGTAGAATTCTGAAGATCTTGGTGTCAATGGAATCGGTGTATAGTAGAGAAGGAGTAGGCGGGCCGGAAACCCGGCCCGCTTTCGCCGTTACCTGGAACGACGACGAATCCGCTTTACGCGGACCGTAATCGTGACTGCCCATGCTGGGGCAGCCGTAACGGTCAGTGTGATGGTGACCAGACACTGTCTCCTTTCCGTCCCTAAAATTGGCCGGCCCGGTGGCAAGCCGGGCCGGTCGGGTAATCGGGACGCCAACAGAATCCCTTTCTCCGAAACGGAAACTCGATGCTAGCATGAGTGCAAGGCCA
>Ga0116216_10002530_pt1 | contig 12109 bp, 10 predicted proteins | sample Sb_taG_11_FD_89696 | JGI IMG/M metagenome (GOLD analysis project Ga0116216, IMG submission 89696) | Peat soil microbial communities from Weissenstadt, Germany - Sb_50d_3_AS metaG | ecosystem: Environmental > Terrestrial > Soil > Wetlands > Peat | place: Germany: Weissenstadt | collected 2010-09-21
GACGTCGAGTACGACCTGTCGCAAGTCTTCTTCGTGGCCACGGCGAACGTGATACACACCGTTCCGCCCGCCCTGCAGGATCGTATGGAAGTGCTGCGCCTGCACGGCTACACCGAACCGGAAAAAGTCGAGATTGCGAAACAGTTCCTGGTGCGGAAGCAGATGTTGCAGGCCGGGCTGACGGAGAAAAACATACAGTTCTCCGACGACGCCATCCGCCAGATCATTCGCAGCTATACCCGCGAAGCCGGAGTGCGCAACCTGGAACGTGAGATTGGCAACATCTGCCGCAAAGTTGCGCGCAAGGTGGTGAAGGAAGGTGCTAGCTTCTCGGCTTCGATCCAGGCGGATAAGATTGGCGACTACCTCGGAGTTCTGAAGTTCCGCGACACCCTGGCCCACGAGAAGAGCGAAGTCGGCCTGGTGACAGGCCTGGCCTGGACCGAAGTAGGAGGCTCGATCCTCAGCACCGAAGCCTCGGTAGTGGACGGCAAAGGCAAACTAACCTTAACCGGCCAACTGGGCGACGTGATGCAGGAATCGGCACAGGCGGCCATGTCGTACATTCGCTCGCGAGCGGCGCGCCTCGGACTGCCCCGCGACTTCTACCGTAACCAGGACATTCACGTACACGTGCCCGAAGGAGCGATTCCAAAGGATGGCCCCTCGGCCGGCATCACCATCGCCACCGCTCTGGCCAGCGCGCTGAGCCGGATTCCGGTGCGCCGCGATATCGCCATGACGGGAGAAATTACGCTGCGCGGCAAAGTTCTTCCCATCGGCGGATTGAAAGAAAAGCTTCTGGCCGCCCATCGCGCCGGATTGTTCGAAGTAATTCTGCCGCAGGAAAACGAAAAAGATGTAGCCGAGGTGCCCGAGAACCTGCGCACCGCCATGAAACTGCATTTCGTGGACAACATGGATCAGGTGCTGGCGGTAGCCCTCGAAGGCCCACTGCCGCAGATGCCATCTGAAGCCGAGACCATGGCTCCGATCGCGACCCCGCCGGCCGGGGAGATCCCTACGGCTCGGCAGTAGACGACGCCGCAGTGGAATCCCGCTCATTGCAAAATGCGCAATGAGTGGGGCACCCGATATCTGGCGACACTCGTGTAGACGTCTCTCCGCTCGCTGAGCGGGCACATACACTTACAATGAATTGTATGTACAAAGTGTTCCACGTGGAACATTTTGTACTTGCGGGACTGTACATATGGATGTATAAGTACTCATGAAGAAAAAGCGAAAAGCCGTGAAGAAGCGGGGGAAGATCGCCCGACTGCGGGCTTCCGCCGACGGGGAGAAGATGCCGCTGGATCTGATCCCGGCGTGGCGGAAATACTACAAGCCCCTCAAGAAGCCGATCACGCTGCGTCTGGACGCCGACGTTCTCGCCTGGTTCAAAAAGCAGGGCCGGGGCTACCAGACGAGGATCAACCGGGCGCTCCGGAAAGCGATGGCGGAAAATATGAAGATATGAGGGCGTAGCTAAATGTGTGGTGGCGGGGCTTTGCCCTGCCGAGACGGGGCGGAGCCCCGTCACCACACAAAGCGGCGCTACAATAAAGTCATGGAGCCGGAATCTGGCAGCCGCACTGGATTCAGCCTGAAGGGATCGGCGGGGCTCATTGTCGCCATTGCTGTTGTCGCGGTTCTGCTGATCATGCTGCCAGCGTATCGCTTATTTTTTCTGATCAGCGTTCTCATCGGGCTGGTGATTGCTGGTGGGCTCACGCTCTGGCACAAACTGCATCCGATCAAGGAGCAGGACGTAGAGACCAAGCGTCCTCTTGGGCTTTAGCAGGCGTTTCGCAAATTTATTTTTGGGCGCCGCTTGCCATCCGCAACCCAAACACTGGAAACTGTCTGCATGCGGATTCTGGCGAACTTCATGCTCTCGGCGAGCGACTTGACGCACTTCCCTGCCCCCACGGTACCGGAGATCGCATTTCTTGGGCGGTCGAACGTCGGAAAATCGAGCGTGATCAATGCGCTGGTGGGCAAGAAGCTGGCGCGCACCAGCAATACTCCGGGGCGAACGCGCAGCATTAACTTCTACGAAGTTCGCCGGGCAGGCCAACCCAACCCCGAGTTGCGGTTCGCCGACCTGCCAGGCTACGGCTACGCCAAGGTCTCGCGCGAAATCTCCGGGGACTGGGCTCGCTTTGTGGATCCTTACCTGCACCAGCGGTCGAGCCTGGCGCTCTGCCTGGCGCTGGTCGATTCGAACATTCCTCCGCAGGAAAGCGATGGCCAGTTGCTGGCGTTCCTGGCGTCCAAAGGGCGGCCGCATGCGATTGTGGCGACCAAGTGCGACCGGCTGTCAGGCAACCACTTGCACCAGGCAATGCGCATGCTGGGGCAGGCATATGGCGGGGTGCCCATCGTGGCGTTCTCGGCCAAGACCGGAACCGGCAAAGAGGAACTGTGGAACCAGATTCGGGCCTCTGTGGCGCAATTTCCGGCGTCCTAAAGTTCTTCCCGCAATTCGCCGATCCAACTAAGAGCAGCAGCTTATCGGAGGCGTTTTTGGGTCCGCATAACCATGCCGGACAACCCGTCTTGCCACAAGACCCAGGTAGCGGCGAAGAAGGGGTGAACTATCTTCGCCGGCTAAAGGGAGGAGTGTTGGGAGGTGGGGCGGCTGATGCCTTTGCAACCCCAGCTCCCGCTCCGGCTCCAACTCAAACGACCGGCGAATCTCCAGCCAATGCGACCCTGCGCGCGGGGAGAGAGCGGCGCCAAAGCCCCCGGCTTCGTTGTTCGGGCAGCGTGGAGTTTCGAACCGGCGGCAACGACGTGCGCATGTGGGGAACCCTCACCGACGTCAGCCTGCATGGATGCTATGTGGAAATGAACACCACGTTTCCCGCCGGCACGAAAGTGGACCTGATACTCAAGTCGTTCGGTATGCGGATTCAGGCTTCAGGGACGGTCCGCGTCACGTACCCTTTCCTGGGCATGGGCATCTGTTTCGCGGAAATCAAAGCAGAACAGCTGTTGCAACTGAAGCAACTCCTGGGCGCGCTGGCCGGGCACAACGACGTCTCCAATAGCGGATCGGCAGAGGAGAATGGCATGAACGAGACCCTGAGGTCTGCCGACCCGAAAACCTTGCTCGAAGAGATTAAGGTGTTCTTTCAAGAGAAGCAGATGCTCTCTCGTGAAGAGTTTAACCAGATCGCCAAACGGCTTCGCCACTTCTGAGTTCTTCCTCCATAGGATTTAAGGGGCGGGCGAGCCGTTTGGCGGGCTCCGGCAAGAGTTACTCCGGTAGCTTCGGGTGGTGTGCGTTGAGGGCAATCCTTCCGTTATCATTACCGGCATATGGCTAAATATCTAGTGACCGGCGCTGCCGGCTTCATCGGGTCCTCGCTGGTGCGCGCTCTGTTGCAACGTGGCGACCAGGTTCGGGGCATCGATAACTTCTCCACCGGCAGACGCGAAAACCTGACTGAAGTGATGAGCCAGATGGACTTTCGCGAAGCCGACATTCTCGATTTGGATGCTATGCACAAGGCATGCGCAGGCATCGATTTCGTGCTCCACGAGGCGGCCATTCCGTCTGTCCCGAAATCGGTGCTCGACCCTATCGGCAGCAACCAGGCCAATGTGGACGGCACGGTCAATGTTCTGGTGGCGGCGCGCGACGCGAAAGTGAAGCGCGTGGTGTATGCCGCCTCATCCTCTGCGTATGGAGACACGCCGACCCTTCCAAAGCACGAGGCCATGAACCCCAACCCGATCTCGCCATACGCCGTGGCCAAGCTGGCCAGCGAGCTATACATGGTATCGTTCTACCGGTGTTATGGCCTCGAAACCGTCTGCCTGCGTTACTTCAATATTTTCGGACCTCGGCAGGACCCTTCTTCGCCCTACTCCGGCGTGCTCGCCAAATTCACAATGCAGATGCTGCGCGGGGAACAGCCCACGATTTTTGGCGATGGCGAAACCAGCCGTGACTTCACCTACATCGACAACGCCGTTTCGGCAAATCTGCTGGCGTGCAGCGCCCCGGCGGCGGAGTGCGCCGGACGGGTCTTTAACTGTGCCACCGGCCAGCGGACCTCGTTGAATGAAACTTTCCATGCTTTACAACCACTGACGGGCTACCAAGGCACGGTCAAGTACAGTCCGGAACGAGCCGGAGACATCAAACATTCGTTGGCCGACATCACGCTGGCGGAAAAGCATTTGCGCTACAAGGTTCTAGTGAACTTTGCAGACGGCCTGCGGCGTACCGTGGAGTGGTACAAGAGTCATGCCCAGGCTGTCCGAGTGTGAATCGGTCTACGATGGACGGGCCGTCGCCCACCCGGCCAGGCGAGGACGCCCGGCGCTCCATCGTCAAGCTACGCTCGCGGCGCATTCTCGGCGGGATTGGATTTAGGTTCCCTAGAGTTTTCCCAAGTGGTGAGTTCGTTCAGGTCATAGCGGAATGGACCATAGGCGCTGAAAGTTTGTTCATTGAACAGGCGCCTGGCGCCGCAGCTCAGGCAAACCTGGTAGGAATATCCCTGCACGCCTATCGGCCAGCTCATCTTGCGGTGCCAGCAGCCTCGGAACGCCACCACGGCCGCACCCGCCAGACTGCTTGCCACCACTCCGGGCCACCACCAGTTGTACTTTTTCAGCTTTACCGGCTTTCCCTGCTCAGCTGCTTCGGTCATCATTTCTCCGGGTTGCTTCTGGGGCTGCTGCTTAACCATAGGATGAATCGGGACGAAGGGCAAAATCGAAGGGACGTAGCTCGGGCATCCGCGAAACCGGCCGCGCGGGGTGCAGTCCCAGAGCCGCAAAAGGACGTGTACCAACGGACATTGCGGTACCCTCCCAAAGACTATTAGGCTCGATGTTGGAGTTGTGTGCGTCGTTTCCTGGGGAGGGGTGTTGTTCCACCGGCCTATGCTGAGGCCTGACCGGTGGAACCAAAGCCAGAAATGGTCCCTCGGGTAAGCTAAGATACGATGAACACAGGATGTTTGCCGTCCTGACCGCGCGATCATGAGTGCCAATCCAACCCGAGTTGACTGGGAAGGGTCGACCACGGCCGACCCCAGCTTTCCATTGCAGGAAGGCAACCGCGTCCTCGAATCGATTGCGCGCCAGGAAGCTCTGCGCGCCCTGCGTGCCTTCTCGGACCTGCACGAGCAGATACGGAACCGGCGCACGGTCACCGGACGCGCCTCCGATGGCGACTTGTTCGAGACGGAACGCTTCATTCTGGACGAAGTGCTGCAATTGATCTCGGACCGCGCTCAGGCCATTACCCAGGCCGACGGCATTGTGGTCGCGCTGGCGAATGGCTCTGCGAAGGAATGGCCGGAGATGGTGTGTCGCGCAGCCTCTGGACCGCTCGCGGTCGAACGCGGTACTCACCTGATCGGCGATTCCGAGTTTTTGCAGGACTGCCTGGAATCGGGACGCATTCTACGTTGCGATGATTGTGAAGTCGACGCTCGCGTCGAACTGGATTTCGCGCGCGCGCTGGGCGCTCGGTCTACCGTACTGATTCCGTTGCGTGGCAGGAGCGAGCAACTGGGCGTGCTGCAGGCATTTTCAAACACTGCCTGGTCTTTCACGGATCACGACATTCGCTGTTTCGATCTGTTCTCGGAGCTGGTGCTTTCCGCGCTCAAGCCCGAAGATCAGGACCGGCGCATCCACTGGCTGTCGGATGTGGCGAACGAAGTCCTGCAGGCGAGACCGCCTGCGGCGGCGGTTGTCGCTGAGACGGCGGCGATCGAAATTCCTGAAGTCGAGCCCAGTATCACCAGCGCTGAGGCGGGGCTTGCTTTGCCGCCCATTGCCGAGACCATCCCCGCGACGCCGCAAGTTGCACAAGCAGCGTCTCCAGTTCCAGAGCTGGTTCCGGAAGTGGCAGCGGAGGAGCAGCCGGTTTTCAATCCGGCGACCTTCGCCGATTTGTATGAGCGCAGTGTATCCGACGAGTCATTCGCGGACGACACAGTTGAGATCGACGAGCCGGCAACTTCCCGGGAACCACTTCACTTCTTAGCATTCTTGCAACGCCAATTTGTTCCCGGCGGATGGCATCCCGGATTGCGCGTGGTGATGGGTTTGGTGGCGGTGGCTGCGTTATTTTCAGCCGGAGCGTGGTGGGGCATGCAGTTCCATGGGAAGACGGCGGTTACGACTGCGACCTCGCCGCAGTCGGTGACCGCGCCGCCAGCGCCGTCGGCGGATGTTCTGTCTCCGGTCGTCACCGACAATCTGATGGATCCTGCGAAGGCGGCTTCCGATGCGGCGCCACTCACCGCCGTGGCGGAAGATAAGTTGGCGGCGTTGCCGAAAATCACCGGGGTGCGTCACTGGTCTTCGTCGATAGGAAGCACGGTAGTCATCGACATGCAAGACCAGGTCCCCTACGAAGTGCATCGTCTGATGTCGCCGGAGCGGATTTACTTCGACTTGCACGATACGGTTCTGTCGCCCGGATTGGATGGAAAGACGATGGATATCGGCGATGCTTCGCTGACGCGTGTGCGGGTCGCTCAGCCCGTCGCGGGCGTAACGCGCGTCGTGCTCGACACCAAGGATGGATCGAATTTCTCTGTCAGCATGGAGTCGAGCCCCTATCGCCTGGTGGTCGAGCTGCGCGGCAGCGAGAAAACTTTGGCTGCGAACCAATACCATCCAGCTCCGGCCCCGGTGAAAGCGGCTCCGGTGGCGACATTGGCGACGGCATCATCCGATCAACGCTTACCGGCTAGAACCGGAAAAATGCGCATCGTGCTCGACGCCGGACACGGCGGCTGGGACCTGGGCACGGTCGGACGCCAGGGATTACTGGAAAAGGATCTGGTGCTCGACGTTACTCAGCGTCTGGGCAAGTTGCTGCAAGCTCGATTGGGGTCGGAGGTAATGTTCACCCGAACGGGCGACACGTATTTGCCGCTCGACCAGCGTGCTGACTTCGCCAACCAGGCGCAGGCTGATCTGTTCGTCTCTGTTCACGCCAACTACAGCAGTTCGGCGGCGGCGCGGGGGGTTGAGACTTACTATACGAATCTGTTTTCGGCCCCGGGATCGCGGGAAGTGGAAAAGCCTGAGGATGGAACCTCCCCCAAGCTGACGCCGGTGACGCTATCGGCCGGAGCGTTACACGACAAGATCGAGGAGTCGCAGCGTCTCGCAGCAAGCGTCCAGCGTTCTCTCTATGCGACGTTGGCCGCGAGCAGCCCGGACATTCGGAACCGCGGCATCAAGGATTCCGCCTTTGCCGTGCTCACGGGCACGACCATGCCTGCCATTCTTACCGAGATTTCTTTTGTGAGCAGTCCGGCGGACGAGCGCAACCTGCAGAGCGCGGCTTACCGCCAGAAAATTGCGGAAGCGCTTTACCAGGGCGTCTCCCGCTACCAGCAATCTTCTCCACGCACGAAAGTTGCCCAACTGCAAAACGACGCCGCGCACCGGTAGGGGCGATGAACCGAGGCCTCAGGGGCTAAAGCCCGCATTTTTTCGGCTCTGGACGACATGGCTGAACGGGCTGCGGAAAACTCGTTCCCGCGCAGGAGTTGTGGCCTCAGCGGCTAAAGCCGTCGATGAAAATCGGCTAGTTATCGCAGCGGTAAACCGTTGCGCCATCCAAAATCAAGTGCAACAGTGAGTTTATCCGCAAGCTGTGAAGCCGTGCCCTTCCCCAACCCTTCCCACCCAGCTCTAGTTCGTACCGGTCACGCCGCCATACTTCGCCAACCACTTCAACTCTTCGCGCACCATGATCTTTCCGTGCCACGGGTTCTTGTCGAGGTCGTGTCCCTCGCCGGGAAAAATCAGCAGTTCGCTCGGTACATTCAGCTCATGCAGAGCGCGATTGAGCAGATAGGCCTCGAGCGGCGCGACCCGAATGTCGTCCTCCCCAGCGACCACCAGGGTTGGCGTGCGGACTTTATTGATCTGGAAAATCGGGGCTTCGCTGCGATAACGATCGGGCTTTTCCCAGGGCAGCCCGCCGAGAAAATACGCGTCGTCAAAAGCGTCGTCATCGTTGCCCCAGTTGGCGACATTCTCCACCGCGCCCGCGCCGGTGACGGCGGCCTTAAAGCGCGTGGTCTGCGTGATCAGCCAGTTGGTCAAGTACCCGCCGAAGCTGTAGCCGCCAACGGTCAATTGGTTCGGATTCGCAATCCCGTCTTTCACCAGCGCATCGACGCCAGTCAATACATCCTTGCCGGGAGCGGAATCCATTTCAGGAATGATCTGCAGCGCGAACTTGTCTCCGTAGCCGGTCGATCCACGATAATTTGGCTCGAACACCAGCCAGCCCGCGGTGGCGGCGAGGCGATCCCACTGATACCAATCCGCCTGGAAGTGGTTGCCATCGGCATCCTGCGGCCCGCCGTGGATGTAGACAAACATCGGCAGGTTCTTCGCCTCGAACTTTCCGGGAGGGTACATCAGCATGCCTTCCACCGGCGTGCCATCGTCGGAGGTCCAGCGATAAGGCTTGGCCAGGGGCAGTTCCCGCTCGGTGAACAGCTTGTTAAAAGAAGTGATGGGCCGCGCCTGCGCCAGTTTGTCGGGGCCGTCGGCGATGTAAACCTCCGTGGGGCGCACGATTGCCGAGTAGACGAACGCGATGCGTGTGCTTTGCGATTGCGACGCGGCAGCGGGGCTTTCATACCTTCCAGCCCATCCCACGCGCTTCACGATGGCGGCTTTCGGATTCGCCTGCGATACGAACTGCACCTCGGTTCCGAGGCGGCAAGCGCACAGCACCGATCCGTCGGGCAGCGGCGTGTACTGCACGACTTCGCCCGGGTAGTCGGCGAACCAGCGTCGGACGTCTCTTTTTTCGGGCCTTTTGTCGGACGTGTCGCCGGCGTCGATCCAATAGAGGCGCGGCTGCGGATCTTCATACTTTCTTTCCAGCGATCCGAGGTCGACCTGAAAAAACAAATGGCGATTGTCCGGAGCCCACGCCAGATTCAGTTCCTCGGCTTCGTTATGGGTGAGGCGGATGGGTGCGACTTCCGGCGCGCTGGTCGGCAAGCTATTGCTCGTCAGGTTGACGAGGTAGAGATCGATGTCGTCAACTTTCTCCTCACGCTCGGACACGGGGTAGGTCAGGAACGCCAGGCGTTGGCCGTCGTGCGAAATGCTGATTTGATTTATCCGCAGGGGCGTGCGCGCGATCGCGACCGCTCCGAGTGTGGCATGGGAGTCTTTCTCCGCGCTGGGGATTTCTTTGGAATTGGAATTGGAATTGGAACCGAGTGCGGCGTGGCGCGCCAGGGCTTCCTCCAGATTGAGGCGGAAAATCACGTCGCCACGCTCATCGCCGCGGTAACGGATCACATCCTTCCAATCTTTTTTGTGATCGTCGTTCTGCTGCCTGGTCCAGGGTTCGCGGGTTGCGAAGAGAATTGCCTTTGAGTCGCCGGACCAGGCGAAGGCGTGGACTTCTTCGTCGCTCGAGGTGATGGCAAAGGCCTCGCCGCCGCCGGGCGAAACCAGAAACAACTGGGCGACGTCTTTGTCTTTTACCTTATCTCTGTCATTGCCGTCTTTTTCTTTGCCGTCTTCTGCGTCTTCGTCGGCGTCCTCGGCTGCGGCGACTTTGCGCTCCGAGAGAAACGCGATCCAACGGCCGTCAGGCGACCATTGCGGCGAACTGTCGCGTCCGGCTTGCGTCAACTGTACCAGGCTCCCGCCGTGGGCGGCGATCCGGTAGAGCCAGAGTTCTTTGCGGTTGATCTGCTGATCCCAGTCGGCCTTTTCTATTTCGATGACAATGGAGCTGCCATCTGGCGAAATCTTAACCGCATCGAAGCTGACCGAGTTGAAAAACTCGTCAAGCGTGAGCTTGGGTTTTGTGGTTTGGGCCCGAGTAAGAAGTGAAGCTGCAATTACGGAAACCAGCGAAACTAGCAAGATGGAACGTCGCATAGAATTTTGTTGCCCCGAGGTTCGTCCCTAGTATTCTAAAGACTTTGTCCATGTTCTCTATTGCGCCGTCGGCTGAGCACTGCGCAGCGCATCGTCCAGCTTCTGGTTGCTGGGTACAGCTTGGTCCACAACCCGCCAGCCGTCGTCATAGCCACGGAATCCGACGGTCGACCGGTAGTGCACTCCGCTGTCGTAAAGTGCGGCACCCACCTGATTGATCGATACCCAACGCCAGGTGAACTCGACGTCAGCGAAGTTGCCTGCCTTGCTGATCCCGGAAACGCCCAGAAGTTCGCGGCGCGCGACTTGGATCGCCATGGGGCCGTTGTCGCGGCCACTGTCGGGAAGGGCATTCGAAATCAGGGGCCGTATCGTCTCTACTCCGAGCGGCGTTAGCAGCACATCCCAGCAGGGGGGAGGCTCGACCCCGGCGGGACACTTCTGCTCGGTGCCGATAATCCATCCGCGGCGCTGTAGAACCATGAAGTCGGGAGAACTGTAATCCTTGTTGGAAACGATGCCAGTCCGGAGCCAGAACAGTTGCGGCGCTTTGAATGTGTCGGTGGCCGAGATCAAGTCGGCGGCGAGCCGGCGGGTCAGGAAATCGCGCGGCGAGCAGCCCAGGTCGAGACTTAATAAGATCAGACACAACAGGGCTGCGAGAAGCCGGTTTTTGGACGTTCGCATGAATGTGATTAGGGTCGCGAGAGAATTCTAACCAATTGCGCCTGCCTGCGGGGCAGAAAAGGCGCGGCCGCAATTTGACCGTCAAATTTCTTCGACCAGCGTCCCGGGACCGGCGTGTGACAGGTCGGGCAATCTCCTTGCGCAGTCAACTTGTATTCTTCGATCGAATATCCATAGCGCTGAATCAGCATTTCGCCACAGTGATGGCAATGAGTATCTTCGAGGCCCTCCACTCGACCGGGAAGGTTGCCGGCGTATATGTAGCGCAACCCAGCTTCACACCCGATGGCGGCGGCGCGCAGCAGGTCCTCGGGACGCGTGTCGGCGGGCGAGGTCATTTTGTAGTCCTGGTGAAAGGCGGTCACGTGCCAGGGGATGTCGGGCGAGACGCCGGCCAGAAACGTGGTGAGGTTGCGCAGTTCGCCGTCGCTGTCGTTGAAGCCGGGAATGAGCAGGGTGACGATCTCCAGCCACACACCCATCCGATGCAAACTACGGATGGTGTCGAGAATCGGTTGCAGGCGTCCGCCAAGCTCCCGATAGTGGCGGTCGTCGAAGCTCTTGAGGTCCACCTTGTAGAGATCGATCCAGGGATGGAGATACTCGAGCACCTGCGGAGTTCCGTTGCCATTCGAAACAAACGCGGTGAGCAAACCAGCCTGGCGGGCCCGACGGAAAACCGCAACCGCCCATTCGCTGGTGATCAGCGGCTCGTTATAGGTGCTGACCACAACTCTTGCGCCTTGGGCAAGCGCATCTTTCACCAATAGATCCGGATCAGCATCGAGCGGCGGTGAAACTGCGTTCGGGTCGCGCAGCGCCTGCGAAGTGACCCAGTTCTGGCAGTAAGCACAGTGCAGATCGCAGCCCAGCATTCCGAAACTGTAGGCGAGGGCTCCGGGGTGGGCATGGAAAAACGGCTTCTTCTCGATCGGATCACACTGCACACCGGCGACGTAGCCATAGGGAACGTAGAGCGTGCCCCCGTGGTTGAAGCGAACCTTGCAGACGCCGGGTTGTCCCTCGGGAATCGGGCAGCAGTGGCCGCAGGCGTAGCAGCGCACTCGATTGCGATCCAGCTTTTCCCATAAGGCAGGGTCGCCTTCGTGGACGCGGTCGTCGGCCGTCAAAATATCGCGCAACGTGGCCACATAGATATTCTACGGCTGTTCTAGCGGGCTGTGGAGGGCGAGTTCTTTACCACAGGGAGCACGGAGGACACAGAGGAAAACAGAATAGGATTGAAGACCGCTCAGTTCGCCTCGGATTTTGCGCGCTGGTTATGGGAGCGGAGCCATACCTCGGCCTGCTGGCGCGCGGCGGAAACCTGCGCCCGGGTCATTTGGGAGGCCAGCCCTTCGAGTCGAGATTTACTGTTCTCGTCACCTTCGGCGAGCGCGATTTCGGACCAAAAGTAGGCCTTGGACAAATCTTCAGGAACTCCACGTCCCGCCCAATAGTAGGCGCCGAGTGCAGACTGCGCGGTAACATGCCACTGTTCGGCGGC
>Ga0116216_10002532_pt1 | contig 12101 bp, 5 predicted proteins | sample Sb_taG_11_FD_89696 | JGI IMG/M metagenome (GOLD analysis project Ga0116216, IMG submission 89696) | Peat soil microbial communities from Weissenstadt, Germany - Sb_50d_3_AS metaG | ecosystem: Environmental > Terrestrial > Soil > Wetlands > Peat | place: Germany: Weissenstadt | collected 2010-09-21
CCCGCTGATGGCCTGGGTGACGAGGCGGGTGCAGTCGAGCGACCGCACCTTGTCGGCGAGCGCCCGCCCGAGCCGGGCCCCGTGGGGCCGCCCCACCTCCGGAATCTCATTGCCGATGCTGTAAAGGATGACGCTGGGGTGGTTGACGTCCTTGCGGACCATCGCCTCGATGTCGGCCTCCCACCAGTCAGGAAACCGCAGTGCGTAGTCGTCCTCGCTCTTGGGCTCCTCCCACATGTCGAACGCCTCGTCCATCACCAGCATGCCGAGGCGGTCACAGGCAGCGAGCATCGGTTTGCTGAGAGGGTTGTGCGCGCTTCTGATCGCGTTGAAGCCGGCCGCCTTCAGCAACTCGACCCGCCGCTCCTCGGCCCGATCGATCGTCGCCGCACCGAGCGGTCCGTTGTCGTGGTGGACGCAGGCCCCCCGCAAGAGAACCGGCTCCCCGTTGATGCGCAGGCCCCGCACCGGATCAGCCGTCACAGACCGGATGCCGAAGGTCGTCGACTCATCATCGATCACCTTCTCGCCAGCCACCAGCGCGACCCTGCAGGTGTACAGATACGGGTCATCGGGACCCCAGCGGCTCGGCCGGATGACGTACAGCCGGCGTCGCGCCGTCACGGTGTCGCCGGGAACCGTCGTGACCGTTGCCTCATCCCACGCCACGACCGAGCCGTTCTGATCGAAGAGTTCCGTGCGGACCACCGCGTCCGAGGTCGCGACCGACCGGTTTCGCACCTCGACGGCGACGGAGACAGCCGCCACGTCGTCGTCGATCTCGGGTGTCAGCACCTGCAGGCCGCCCGGCGCAAGGTGCACCGGCCCCGCCCGGAGGAGCCAGACGCTGCGGTAGATGCCGGCCCCGGGGTACCACCGACTGTCCTCGTGCGTCCGAGCCTCCACCTTCAGCTCGTTGGGCTCGCCGAAGCGGAGCAGGTGGTCCACCTCCACGACGAAGTCCGAGTAGCCACTGGGTCGGTGGGCGGCCAGGCTGTCGTTCAGGTAGACGAGCGCGTCGCGGTAGACGCCCTCGAACTCCAGGGAAACCGACGTGCCCGCGTCGTCGATCGGGAGCTCGAGCATCCTGCGGTACTCCCACGTCCCTGTGGGGAAATACGCGGAGGCGGCGTCGCCTGACGGCAGCCGCTCCGCGCCGATCAGCGCGTCGTGGGGCAGCGTCACGGAGCCCGGTTCGGGGCCCGTCCCCATCCTCTCCGTGAAGCGGTTGGTCTTCGGGCGAACCGTCCAGCCGTCGTTGAGGGGGCTCCGGTGCATCCCGAGGGATCTTAGGCCGAAATCAATGTTACCGCTACCATTCCCTCGACTTGGTCACCACCGCCCTGGCAGTCCGAAGCGTCCGAAAGGGGGGTCAGGGCGGCGTGAGTTGCAGACTCAGGGCGCCGGGGTCGTGCGCGTGTGATCCAACCTCTAATTCGACGTCTGAAGGCGAGGGCGGGACCCGCCGCCCGTGGACGGGGTCCCACACGGCCAAGGGTGTGAGCGACACGTTCACCGCGACCGACACCGTCGCACCCGCCCGCGCGAACGCGGGAGCGAACCCCACCAGCATCGACTCGCCGGCGTAGGGTCCGGTCCGGGCTCGGCCGTACACCTGGACCACGTGGCCGCCGTCCCTCCCACCGGTGTTGGTGACCCGCACGGTCAACCTCACCTCCTGCTCCCCCACCGCGTCGACGGTGGCGCTGGGGACGTCGAAAGTCGTGTAGGAGAGACCGAACCCGTGGGGGAACGCGGCAGGCACCCCCAGGCGGTCAAGGAGCCGCTGTCCGTGGAACCGGTCATAGGTCACGGCCGTGGCATCGCGGTCAAAGGAAGGCAGGTGTGCCTCCGACGTCGGAAAGGCGAACGGCAGACGCCCCGTGGCATTGTGCTCGCCGGTCAGGACCTGTGCCAGCGCGTGTCCCCCTTCCATCCCGGCGTACCACATCATCATCAGCGCGGGCACCTGCGGCCTCCAGGACTCCATCAGCACTGCGCCGGATGCGACGAGGACGACGACCGTCGAGGCGTTGGCGGCGGCAACCGCGCGGATGATGTCCTCGTCGACTCCGGGCAGGGACAGCGAGGCGCGATCGCCGCCATGACTCCTGCCCACGCCGCCAACGTCGGCCTCGTCGGCCAGGACGGTTCTCATCTCGTCCGGCATCGGAGGGAGGAGCGAGAACAGCTCCGGCGCCGAGACGGCGCTGGGCCCGACGAACTCGCCCTCGTCGTGTGCGTCGTAACCGGCCACGACGATGGCTACGTCGGCGGACGCAGCCGCGTCGCGGGCGGCCGGGACGTCATCCGATTCAACGTGGACGATCCGGCTCCCAGGGAAGGCAACGCGCACGCCGTCCAGCGGTGTGGCGCACGAAGGAGGGCGCACGTCCGATGAACCGTGGTCGCCCATGTTGGGCGCGGTCGCCAGGCGACCGATCACGGCGATCGTCCCGATGGAGTCGGGATCGAGCGGGAGGAGCGGTGTCCCCCCGACCGACTCGTTCTTGAGGAGAACGATGGATCGGGCGGCGACGGTTCGAGCCAGGTGCCGGGCCTCCGCGTCGGCCATGACGTCGATCGGCGGGTCGTTCGGGATCCGGGAGGCGTACGAGCTCAGTTGGGCGGCCATGAGCCGGATGCCCGCACGCTCCACCATCGACCGCGACGTCTCACCCGCCGCCAGCTGGTCGCGGAGATGTTCGGCCCGCTGCTGGCGGAACGGTTCCTCGAGGTCCATCCCTGCGTTCAGGGCCTTGCCACCGTCACGCATACCCCAGATGAAGTCCGTGACGGTGATGCCGTCCCAGTCCCACATGTCCCGCAGCACGGTGGTCAGGAGATAGGAGTTCTGTCCGCACCACTCGCCGTTGACCGAGTTGTACGCCCCCATCACGGCGGCCACGCCCTCGTCGACGATCCGCTTGAAATGCGGCAGGTAGACATCGTGCAGGGTCGCCGCGTCCACCGAGACGTCCACACTGAAGCGGGCGTTCTCCATGGAGTTCAGCGCGTAGTGCTTGACGCACGCCATCACCCACCGTTGGGCCCCGCGGGTGAGTGCCGCTCCGAACTCGCCCAGATGGAAGGGGTCGTCGCCGTACGTCTCCTGTGCCCTACCCCAGGCCGGATGCCGGGGGAGGTTCACACAGACCCCGCCGAAGAAGTTCCCCCCCTGGGCCCGTATCTCCCGACCGATCACCTCACCAACCTGCTCCTCCAGGGCGACGTCCCAGGTGGCGCCACGCGCCACCGACACCGGGAAGGCAGTGCCCGCACCGGCCACACAACCACGCGGGCCGTCGACGAATCGGGTGCCGGGGATGCCGAGTCGTTCGATCGCGCCGTGCACGATCGGCACCCGGTTGTACCCCTCTGACCTGAAGCGGGCGAGGCCATGCCAGAAGTCCTCGTCGCCGTCGAGCAACCACAGCCGCTCCTCGTCGCCGAGCCGCTCGTAAAGCTCCCGCGCGACCTCCCGCGCCGGGCGCCCCGCCCGTACGGCCTGAACTGCATCCTCGAAGGCAGTCATCTCCGGTTCGCTGTTCCTCCCTGACCTTTGGCTCCGCTCACCCGGACCGCTGCTGGATGGCGCGCCGGGTGCCCTGCAAAGCTTTGCAGGCGCCTCGCTATGATCCGGGGCCTGGGTGAGATCCGGCCTTGTGCCATCACGCCTCGCCCCTACAGTCAGCCATGGAGTCGTCGAGAAGGGTAGGGATCGTTGAGATTTCCGGCAAGAGCGGTCGGGTGCGAACGCCAGGCACCGAAACCGTGACCCCGTTCCCCGACGGCTTCCTCTGGGGTGCCGCCACGGCCGGCCACCAAGTAGAGGGCGGGAACGTCAACGCCGACCTGTGGCCGCTCGAATGGGCGGAGAACTCGACGTTCAACGAGCCTTCGGGCGACGCGTGCGACCACTACCACCGCTACCCCGAGGACATCGCCATGCTGGCCGAGCTGGGTTTCACCGCGTACCGGTTCTCCCTCGAGTGGTCGCGCATCGAGCCCGAGCCCGGCTACTTCTCCCGGGCCGCCCTTGACCACTACCGCCGGATGATGGAGTGCTGCCTCAACAGCGGGGTGACGCCCGTCGTGACCTACAACCACTTCACGCTCCCCCGCTGGATGGCGGGCGAGGGCGGATGGGCGGCCGACAGCTCGCCCGAACGCTTCGGCATCTACGCCTCCCGGGTGACAGAGCACCTCGGCGATGTCCTCTCCTGGGTCTGCACGCTCAACGAGCCCAACCTCATGGCCATGCTGGCGACCACGGGGGTCCTGGCCATGGGCGCCGGCGAGCGACAGTCCGCGCCCGGGCCCCCGGGGACGCGCTCCCCCGGTGTCGGCGGCTTCGACCCAACCCGGTACCGGATGGGGCTCATCGCAGCCGACGTGGAACGGATGGCGGCGGTGCACCGCTCTGCGAGGGAGGCGATCGGGTCGGTGGCCCCGCACGTCAAGGTGGGATGGACGCTGGCGCTGATCGATCTGCAGCCGGCACCCGGTGGTGAGAGCCGCTGGAAGGCGGCTCGTGAACGGGGCCAGACCGACTGGCTCACCGTCTCGAGGGACGACGACTTCGTCGGTGTGCAGACCTACTCGCGCTCGCTCATCGGGCCGGACGGCAACGTCCCACCGCCGGAGGAGGTGCCGACGATGCAGACTCGGTGGGAGGTCTACCCGGAGGCCCTCGGGCACACGGTGCGGCTGGCCGCCGAGCACGCCCAGGTCCCGGTCCTGGTGACGGAGAACGGCATGGCCACCGACGATGACGAGGCCCGGATCGCCTACACGCGACGCGCGCTCGAAGGGCTGGCCGATTGCATCGATGACGGCGTCGACGTCCGCGGCTACATGCACTGGACTCTCCTCGACAATTTCGAATGGAACGCCGGCTATTCGATTACGTTCGGGCTCGTCTCCGTGGACAGAGAGACCTTCGCCCGGACGGTCAAGCCCTCCGCTCGTTGGCTCGGACAGGTCGCCAGTACCAACGCCCTGGAGTGACCAGCGGATGGTCCGGCGCCCGGCGGTCCGTCACACTCGTGGTGCGCCCGTCGCCGACGCCACCTCGAAGCCGACCCGCTCGATCTCGGGCTGCAGGCGCTCCAGGTCGAAGTCGTAGACGCGGGCCGCGTTCTCGCAGAGGATCTTCCGGGACACCTCGGCGGAGATGCTGGGATGGCCGACGAGGTCGGCAACCTGAGCGGCCGTCCCCGGAAAGATGGACTCGAAGTGCGGATAGTCGACACCGAACATGGCGTTGTCACAGCCGATGGCGAAGTCGTCGTAGTCGGCACTGGGCCGGGCCAACTCCTCCATCGGGACCTGGTCGATCGTGAAGGGCGAGATGCCGGCAAGGCAATTGTCCGCCCAGTAGTCGCGGGCGAGGCGGGTGAAGGTCCGCTGACGCTGCAGCGTCTTGGCCCACCCGGTCCAGTCGTCGCCCCACTGAAGGCGGCGGTCCAGCTTGCGGATCGCCGGACCGATCCAATCGGCCTCCGTCTCCACGAAGGCAACCCGAAGGCCCGGGAAGCGCTCGAACACGCCCCCCAGGATCATCTGCCACAGGGAGCGTCCCGAGTAGAAGGAGTGCTCGAGGGCCAGCGACATGATCGCCGCGAATCCGGGGGGTGCGTAGGTCGGCGCGCCGGAGCCGCCGTGCTGGCTGATGGGCAGGTCGACGTCCACGCAGGCAGCCCAGACGGGGTCGAGCGCCGGGTCGAAGAAGAAGATCCCGCCGGGGAGGAGCGGTGGCATCATGATGCCGCCCAGCCCGTGTTCGCGGGCCCAGTGGACGTCCCGCACCGCCTGGTCGACGTCGTCGAACGAGATGAGCGCCTGGCCGGCGCGGCGGCCCGGAGCCTGCGCGCAGAAGTCGGCGAGCCAACGGTTGTAGGCCATCCGTGCCTCCCGGTCGAGCTCGGGACCGGAGAAGGTGCCGGCGTCGTCCGCCGGCGCCACCTGGAAGGGCCTTCCGTTGGGGAAGAGCACCTCGGCGACGACGCCCTGGGTCTCCATGTCCTTCAGGCGGAGGTCCGAGTCCCACTGCGAGGCGACGTCGAGCCCCGGCTGGACTCCGCCCGGCTCCCCCGCTCCCCTCGCCTCCTGGTCCTTGAGCCACTCGTCGAAGACCTCGAGATATTGCTTCTCGACATAGTCCCGGTATGCGCTGCGTGACGCCGTCACGTGACCGTCCACCGAGATGATCGCGGTGCGTGCCATGGTTCCCCTTTGCTGCTCGGGATCGGAGTCCCGGTGAGGGGCCCCCCGATCATGCTATCCCTCTGACCCGTCAGCCTTCCCGGCTCGTTACATTCCTGGCTCCAACTGTCCACTCCGCGGCCAGCGACTCCGGCACGACATAGGTCCAGCGATACCTGCCGGCCTTCACGTCGAGGTGCGGCTCGTCGTGTCCAGGCCGAATCACGATCGCGGACGTGTTCGGCGGGACATCCACCTCCAGCGTCATGTCCTGATGCTCGATCGACCACCGGCAGGCCGCCCGACCGTATGGCGTCCGCAGTGAACAGGACGCAGAGGTCACCCCAGGTCCCGGCACGGGGGCGAACCGGACCACCCGGTAGCCGGGCTCTTGTGCGCTGAGACCACCGATCGTCTGCTGCATCCAGTCGGCGACACCGCCGAAGGCGTAATGATTGAACGACGTCATCTCTCCCGGGTTGATCGATCCGTCGGGCAGCATGCTGTCCCAGCGCTCCCACATGGTCGTGGCTCCCATGGAGACCGTGTAGAGCCAGGAGGGGCACGCCGTCTCGGTGAGGAGTCGGTACGCGGTCGTTGTGTCCCCAATCGCAGAGAGCGCGGGGAGGACGAGGCCGGTACCGACGAACCCGGTCGAGATGGTGTAGCCGCGGGCCGCGGACAGTGAGGCAATGCGCGCGCCCGCCCTTGCTCGGTGAGCCGGATCCTCGTAGAGGTCGAACATGATCGCCAGGGCGTATGCGGTCACCGAATCCGAGCTGAGGAGGCCGGTCGCGGTGACGAACTCGTTGCGGAACGCCCGGCGAACCTCATCGGCGAGCTGCTCGTACTCTTCGGCGAGCTCGGACCGACCCAGGACCCGCGCCGCTCGACCGACGAGTTGTGCGGACCGGGCGAAGTAGGCCGTCGCCACGAGGACGGCATCGGTCTTGGCCCGCCATGGTTGATCCGGCGGGGCGTCGGGGTCCAACCAGTCCCCCAACTGGAACTCCTCGGGCCACAGCAATGTGTCACCAGCCTTCGCCCGCACGAACTCCACCCAGGCCCGCATGGAGTCGAATTGGCGTGCGAGCACCCCCTCATCGCCGAAACGCTCGTACATCGTCCACGGGACGATCGTCGCGGCGTCGCCCCACGCGGCAGCGGCGAAGGTGCCCATGGGGAACATCCCGGGCGGTCCCGCCGGGACGACCAGCGGCACGCGCCCATCGTCGAACTGCTCCGCCCTCAGGTCCTCCAGCCAATCGGCCACGAACCCCGAGACGTCGTACAGGAACGCCGCCGTCGGGGCGAACGCCTGGAGGTCACCGGTCCACCCGAGTCGCTCGTCGCGCTGGGGGCAGTCGGTCGGGACGTCGACGAAATTGCCGCGCAGGCCCCAGACGGCGTTCTCGTGAAGACGGTTCAACTGGTCGTTCGAGCACGAGAACGTGCCCGTCCGCTCGAAGTCGGTGTGGACCACGATGGCGGTGAAGTGTGTGGGGTCCACGCGGCCGGCCGGCCATCCGTCGACCTGCACGTAACGAAAGCCGTGAAACGTGAAGCTGGGCTCCCACGTCTCGACGGCGCCGCCCCGCAGGACGTACTCGTCGGTGGCCTTGGCATTACGCAGTGGCCGGGTGCCGAGCTCGCCACTCTCCAACACCTCGGCGTGCCGGAGCGTGATCTTCGTGCCACGCTCACCCTCGACCTCGAATCTGACCCATCCCACGAGGTTCTGCCCGAAATCGAGGATGGTGCAGCCCGACGGGGTGATGATCACCTGGTCAACGGCGAGCTCCTGGACACGCCGGACCGGTGGAGCGATGGGCGCGACCAGCCGGCGGACGACGGGGGTGAAGACCTCGGTCGGACCCCACGCGGCATCGTCGTATCCACGGCTGGACCAGGGTCCCAGGTCGATCCGGGCATCGCAGGACTCGCCGTTGTAGAGATCTGCGCTCAGAATCGGACCCGGCGAGGTCAGCCAGTCCCGGTCCGTTCCGATGGTCTCCTCGGTCCCGTCGGAGTAGTCGACGTCGAGCTGCGCCAGGAGGCCGAGACGGTCGCCGTACACGTCCCGCTTCATCTCCCACGTCAGATTCCCGCGCCACCAGCCGTCGGCCACGACGGCGCCGAGCACGTTGTCGCCAAGGCTCACCTGGTCGGTGACGTCGTGCGTGTCGTACCGGAGGCGATCGGCATAGGCGGACCATCCCGGAGCCAGCACGGTGTCTCCGACGACCTGGCCGTTGAGGTGGAGCTCGTGGATCCCCGCAGAGGTGACGTAGAGCCGCGCCCGCTCGATCGTCACGCCGGATGCTGCGGTGAGCCTGAACCCATGCCGCATGTAGCAGGGCCGGCCCTCGCTTCCGGGATCTGCCGGTGAGATCCATTGCGCAGACCAGTCCTCCGGTGCCATGAGCCCTGCCTCGATGACGAGGACCTTGCTCCATTCCGACGCTAAGCCGTCGGTGCCCCACACCCGAACCCGGACCGGATGAACCGAGCGCGATGTGAGGGGCGCTCCCGGCCAGGCCACGAGCACAGACTCGCCACACTCGACGCGTCCTCTCGGTATCCCGTCCACCTCCACCTCGTAGGCAGCCTGGAGCCATTCCGGGATGTCGGTCGTGCTGATCCACGACAGCCGCGGGCTCGGCTCGCCCATGCCGAGAGCCCGCAGGCGGTGGTACTCGGCATGGAGTTCCGCCACGGTCACCGACACGGTCGTGCCTCGATCTCTCGACGACGCGCCGTCTCGATCTCACGGCCGACGTGCCTGGTGCCCACGGCCTAGGGCACGACCGTCGCGACGTTCGGTCCGTCCTTTTCGTGCTCCCCGACGATCCGCACAGTCTCGCTGGCGACGATGTCGACCGATGACCGGCCGATCAGCACGTCGTAGTCGCCGTCGTCGACCTGCCATCCGGCCGGCCGCCGAACCTGGCGACCGGAGAGGTCGCCGAACATGTCGAGCTGACGGGCGCGCACTTCTTCCCAGTCGGACTGACCCGGATCCCAATAGGCGAACGCCCGCGCGTTCAGCTCGAGCTGTACCACGGTCGATTCGCCCGGCTCGAGTCGGACCTTCGCGAATGCCTTGAGCTCCTTGGGCGGCCGAACGAGCCTGGGTCGGGAGTGGGCGACGTAGCACTGGATGACCTCGGAACCGGGGCGCGATCCGGTGTTCGAAACGGGCACCGAGATCGTGACCGACTCACCCGGTGCGATGGACCGGACGGAGAGGGTCGGCTCCCCGAAGGTGAAAGTCGTGTAGCTCAGCCCGTGGCCGAACGGGAACCGCGGGAGGATGCGGCGGTGCTCGTAGCCCCGATAGCCCATGAACAACCCCTCCCCATAGCGCACCTCGCCGTTCTCGCCCGGGAAATTGTCGAACGAGGGGCTGTGCTCGAGGCACAGCGGGATGCTCGTCGGCAGCCTGCCGCCGGGCTCGAGCTCTCCGACCAGGACGCCAGCTACGCCGGAGGCCATCTCTTGGCCGCCGAACCAGCACTGGAGCACGGCCGCCACGTCGTCGGACCACGAGAGATCGACGGGCGCACCAGCGTTCACCATCACCACGGTGCGCTCGTTCACCGCGGCCACCCTCCGAACGAGCTCCGGCTGTCTGCCCGGCAATTCGAAGGCCGGGCGATCGCGCCCCTCGGTCTCCCATTCCGCGTTGTTGCCCACCATGACCACCGCAACATCGGCCCCGGCCGCAGCCTCGATCGCGCGTTCGAGGAGGGCGTCCTGGTCCACCGTTCGAAAGCCGACGCGGAAACCCGCCAGCGGCGCGTCGATGTTCGCGTACTCGACGACCACCTCGAGAGGCACCCCGCGCCTGACCGTGACGTCCGCCACGAGATCCTTGCTGACGAGACCGAAGAAGTCGCTGCCTCCTGCAGGCATCGGGTTCTCGAATCCATCGAGCAGGATCTCACCGTCGACAAGCACGCGCGCGCGGCCGCTCTGGGCCAAGGCGAGCTCGAACCGACCGTCTTCGTCGGGGAGCACCGACCCCCGCACACGCACCGACCATTCGTCGCCCAGAGACACGTCGCGCATGGAGCCGAAGACGACGAATCGCAGAGTGTCGAGCTTCTCCCGCTTCAAGATCTCACCAGCACATTCGGGTCCCGCGTGGAATGTGGCGTCGAATCCGTCCGGAGCGACGAGGACACGCTCGCCGATGGGGGTGGCCGAGAGATCGGCCTCACAGCCCCGCTCGTAGACGACTTCGGATGCATCACCAAGGAGAGCCGCCACGGATGCCAGCGGGGTCGTCAAGGCAGGCGTGGCCACACCGGCCGAACCGCCTCCCATGACGCACGGGGAGACGGCATGCTGCCCGACGATGGCGATCCGTCGCAGCGACGACGGCTCGAGCGGGAGCGTGCCGTCGTTGCGGAGGAGGACGATCGATTCGGCGCTGGCGCGGCGCAGAAACTCGAGATCCTCCGGGCCAGGCGGAACCGGCGCGACGTCCGCTGCCGCCGCGACGAGTGCGCCAGTTCTGTCGTAGGTGCTCAGAATGTGCCGGACGGCCCTGTCGAGCTCGTCTTCTTTCACCCGCCCGTCGTTGACCGCTGTGACAACCGTGGCGCCCAGCGCTCGACCCGGTCCGGGCATCTCGAGATCGAGGCCGGCTGCCAGCGACACGTCCGTGTCGGCGACCGCGAACCAGTCGGTCATGATGAGACCTTGAAAGCCCCATTCGCCGCGGACGAGGTCGACCAGGAGCTCCGGTCGCTCGGTCAGCCACCTCCCGTTCAGGCGGTTGTAGGACGTCATGAGCCCGAGGACACCGCCGTCACGGACGGCGATCTCAAAGGGCAGGAGATAGAGCTCTCGCAATGACCGCTCGTCCATGACCGAACTGATGCTTCCACGCTCGAACTCTGCTTCGTTCCCGACGAAGTGCTTCACCGTCGCGAACACGCCAGCAGATTGCACGCCGCGCACGTACCCGGCGGCCAGGCGTCCGGAGAGCAGTGGGTCCTCCGAGTAGCACTCGAAGTTGCGCCCGGCGAGTGGGTGACGGTGCAGGTTCACCGTCGGGGCCAAGAGGCCGCGGCAACCGCGATCGAGAGCTTCTCGACCGACGAGTGCGCCGAGCTGCTCTGCCAGAGACGGATCCCACGTCGCTCCTATGGCGGACCCGCACGGGATGCACGTCGACGTCGGACCTCCCATGCCCGGCAAGGTCAGACCACGCGCACCGTTCGGACCATCGGTCACGCCGACCTTCGGGATGCCCATCCGCTCGATGCCGACCGTGGTGAACATGTCGTCGCCGGCGGTCAGCGCGGCCTTCTCGTCCAGAGTCAGGCCGTCGATCAACGCGTCTATGTCCACCATGTCAGCCCCCAAGACGGAGCCGGCCCACCATCGGGCCCGGTCTCCAATGCGCCAATGGCACGGACTAAAATATTCTCATGAGTGTATAACTTTTTCGGGCAATCGCAAGGAGGGCGGTTTTGACCGGGAAGAGCACTTCCGATTGCATGACGCCATGACCGAGATCGGCGCGGGTGCTGGCCGTTCCCGGACACGACGACCTCGCGCCAAGGAGGGCCAGGTCAGTCAGGCGGGTGCCGACGCGCGCACCCGGCAAGCGCGTGGCACGCTGCGCCGTCAGCAGATCCTCGATGCCGCCGTCGACCTGTTCGCCGAAAAGGGCTATCGGGGCTCGGGTCTGGCCGCTCTCGCCGATCGGGTCGGGATGACGGCAACCGGCCTACTCTACTACTTCGGCACCAAGAAGCGCCTGCTGCAGGAAGTCGTGGCGGAGCGGGATAGGGCAGACGCGATCGATACATCCGAAGGTCTCACGCTCATGAGCCTGCGCGACCTCGGCCGGCACAACGTCGAGACCGCGACACTAATGC
>Ga0116216_10002535_pt1 | contig 12090 bp, 12 predicted proteins | sample Sb_taG_11_FD_89696 | JGI IMG/M metagenome (GOLD analysis project Ga0116216, IMG submission 89696) | Peat soil microbial communities from Weissenstadt, Germany - Sb_50d_3_AS metaG | ecosystem: Environmental > Terrestrial > Soil > Wetlands > Peat | place: Germany: Weissenstadt | collected 2010-09-21
CCGTGTAGATCTCGGGGTACTTGGCCATGGTCGGAACGATCCAGCTTCGGATCTCCTCGCGACCGTGGCGGGTGCCGAGGACGTGTTCCACGTAGAGGGCATCCGGAGCAAAAAGGTCCGCCCACTCGGACCAACGCTCGCCGACGGCCCCGGTTTTCCAGTAGCGTCGAAAAGCATCCTCGAGCTCGTCTCTCGCGAAACGCTGGGGGGGCGCCATCGGATTCTCCTTGCGGCGGCGCGCTTAGGAAAACTATAACATCTTCTAATCTATGGCCGGAAATCGCTTCACCCCCGCGGAACTGACGCAGTTTGGGTTGCGCCTCGAAGACGAAGGTCCCCATGCCTTCGATCCCGCGGTGGAGTGGTGGAACGAGTCGTGGTTTTGGGACTGGTTCGACGCGGCAGGATCGCGCGCGGGCCACTGCCGGATCGGCATCCATCCCAACCAGCATCGCGCATGGCTGTGGTTCTACCTCTTCCAAGAGGACGAGTGGATCACGGTTGAGGAGCCTCGCCTTGCGCTTGCGGACTGGGACCTGGCGCGGCTTGCCTATGACCGTTTCGGCTTGCGCTGCGCATGGGATGTCGAGGCGCCCCTCGAGGCAGGACGCCTCCAGGTCGCTGGCTTTGGCCGCGTCGTCGCAGGTAAGCGCGCAGGAATGATCCTACCCATGGGCGTCGAGCTCGCGGTGAACGCGCTCGGTCCGCCCCACTCCCACGGCCGCAGCGTCGCCCCGGGCCACGGCGCCGGGGCCGCGTATCCCGCGAGCCGCTTCGAGCAGCCGATTGCCGTCGAGGGCACGATGCAGATCGGCGGAGCGCGGCGCCCGTTCTCGGGCAGGGGGGAGCGCGACCACTCCTGGGGGCCGCGACACTGGAACCTTGAGTGGACCTTCCTCGTGCTAAACGGCGAGCACGTCCGTCTTCAATGCGCGGAGGCTCGGATTCCGAACGTCGGATCCTTCACCGCCGGTTACCTCCAGCGCCAGGCGATGGTGACGGTGAAAGAAGCGAACTTCAGTTTCCGCTATCCCGAAGCCGACGTCCTCCACCCCGTCTCGGGAGAGTTCTCGATCGTCGCCGAGAACGGCGACGTCTTCGCTGCGGTTGTGGAGTCCCTGTCGGGTGCCGAGATCGACATCACCCACACCTTCGTTCCGCCGCGTCGTTCGCTCTATCGCCGGGCGCTCGTACGAGCGACGCCCCAAAGCGGCGATAAGCCGCTCCTCGGCTGGGTGGAGTTCAATCGTTTCCTGGAAGCGGGCTAAGAGCGCGGGAGGAAGCGTGGCGGACGCTGCCGACGCGGAGCGCGAGAGAGAGCGGCTCGCGGACTGGCTCGGCAAAAAGATGCCGAGTGCGCAGTCACTTTCGGTGCTGCCCGTCGCGCGCTCCGCTGCCACGGGATTCTCGAGTGACACCCTGCTCTTCGACTTGGCGTGGCGCGAGGGGGGAGCGGAGCATCGCGAGGCGATTGTGGTGCGTCGCGCGCCGATTGGGCATCGCGTCTTCCCCGCCTACGATATTCCGCGTCAACACCGGATCCTACGCATTCTCGCAACGACCGATGTGCCGGTTCCCCACACGCCGTGGCTCGAAGAGGACCCTGCCATCTTGGGCTCGCCATTCTTCGTGATGGAGAGGGTCGAGGGGAGCATCCCCACGGACAGTCCGCCTTATCACGTCGGCGGCTGGGTGACGGAGGTCGCCCCTTCTGAGCGCAGCGCCCTCTGGTGGAGCGGCCTCGAGGTGCTGGCGAGGATCCACGCGCTCGATTGGCGGACGCTCGGTCTTTCCTTCGTGGATACGCCGGGCTCGGGCGATACGCCGCTCGTGCGCCAGCTCGATGACTACGAGCGGTTTCTGGCCTGGGCCATGGGTAAAGAGCGCCATCCCAGCTGCGAGCCTGCGCTTTTGTGGCTCCGTGCCCATCTCCCGCGCGAGCAAGAGCCCGTCAGATTCTGCTGGGGGGATGCCCGACCCGGCAACATGATCTTCCAGCAGGGACGCTGTGTCGCCGTTCTCGACTGGGAGATGGCAATCCTCGGCAATCCGGTTCAGGACCTGGCCTGGTGGCTCTTTCTGGATCGTCACCACAGCGAGGGCTTAGGCGCACCGCGTCTTGCCGGCTTCCCGAGCCGCGCGCAGACCATCGTGCGCTGGGAAGAGCAGACGGGGCTCTCCGCGCGTCACGTCGACTACTACGAGGTCTTCGCCGCTTTTCGCTTCGCTGTGATCATGATCCGCGTGGCGCAGGGTTTCATCGCGGCCGGCACACTGCCGCCGGATTCCCCGCTTGCGACAAACAACATTGTGACCCAGCTGCTTTCGAAGATGCTCGGCCTTCCGGCGCCGGGCTAGGGGGATTGGATGGCGATCGTAACTCCGATCGAGGTCGCGCCCGGCGCTCGGCGCAGGCTCGCTCTTGCCAGCCCGGCCTCGCTCGAACCGATCGGTGAGATCGAGGTGGCTTCGCGCGAGGACGTGGCGCGCGCGCTCGCGGCCGCGCGCAGGGCGCAGCCTGCTTGGGCGGGTCGACCTACCGCCGAGCGCGCACAGGTGATGTGGCGGGCGCTCGAGATCCTGCTCGCGAAGCAGGAAGAGTACCTTGCGGTGATCGAGCGCGAGTCGGGCAAACCCAAGACCGACGCGCTCATGATCGAAATGTTTTCGGCGTGCGACGCACTCGCGTACTTCGCAAAACGCGCCGAGCGCATGCTCCGTCCGCGCAAGCAGCGTCTCCACGGCATCCTGGCCCTTGCGAAGCAGCTGCGTCTCGTGCCCCGTCCGCTCGGTGTCGTGGGCGTGATCAGCCCGTGGAACGGGCCTTTCATTCTATCGCTCAATCCGACAGTACAAGCCCTTCTCGCTGGGAACGCCGTGTTGCTAAAGCCGTCGGAAGTGACTCCTCGTTCGGGAGCGCTCGTGGGCGAGCTCTTCGCTGCAGCGGGCCTTCCGGACGGACTTCTCTCCGTGCTGCTCGGGGACGGGGAAACCGGAGCAGCCCTGGTCGAAGCGGGCGTCGACAAGATCAGCTTTACTGGCAGCGTTGCCACCGGTCGCCGCGTGGCGGAGGCGTGCGCACGGCAGCTTCTTCCCTGCACGCTTGAGCTCGGTGGGAAGGACCCCATGGTCGTGTGTGCCGACGCCGATCTGGACCGCGCCGCAGGAGGCGCAGTCGCCGGCGCCTTTTTCAACGCCGGCCAGATCTGTTTCAGCACGGAACGCGTCTACGTCGTGGACGCCGTGGCGGACGAATTCACCCGTCGCGTGGTCGAGCGCACCCGCGCACTGCGTCAGGGGGTCTCGGGCGAGTTTGACCTTGGACCGATCATCTGGCCCCGCCAGCTGGAGATCATCGAAGGGCACGTGGCCGAAGCCATCGAGAAGGGAGCCAAGGTGCTGTGCGGCGGCCGGCGGAACCCGCATCTTGCGGGCCTTTACTATGAGCCCACAGTCCTCGTCGACGTCACCCACGACATGAAGATCATGCGGGAGGAGACCTTCGGACCGGTCCTGCCAATCCTGCGCGTACGCGACGAGGATGAGGCGGTTCGGCTCGCGAACGACTCACGCTACGGACTCGGAGCCAATGTCTGGACGCGGGACGCCGCGCGCGGGCTGCGCCTCGCCACCCAGATCGACTCCGGCAGTGTGTGCGTGAATGACATGACGATGACCTACGGGGCCTTTGAGGCCCCCTTCGGTGGGCGCAAGGAAAGCGGCGTCGGCTTCGTGAACGGACCCGAGGGACTGCTCGGCTACTGCCACCTGCAGGCCGTGCTGATCGACCGTTTCGGGGGGCGTCAGACTGCCGCTCACTACCCGTACAGTGCCGCGCGCACCTCCCAGATGCAGCGCATCATGCGTCTTTTGTGGGGCAGTAGACTCGGCCGCTGGTTGGTCTGAGAGGAGGAGCAGGTGATGGGGCGATTCGAAGGAAAGGTGGCGCTGGTGACAGGCGCAGGCTCGGGAATCGGTCGCGCCACAGCGCTCTGTCTCGCAGCGGGCGGCGCCGCGGTTGCCTGCGTGGACGTCCAGGCGGAAACCGCGGAGGCGACGGCGAAGGCCGCGCGGGAAGTCGGCCCGAAGGCAGAGGCCTTTGCCTGCGACGTGAGTGATGCCGCCTCCGTCGAGAGCACGATGAAGGCTGTGCTCGGTCGCTTTGGCGCGTTGCACGCCCTGTGCAACGTCGCGGGAATCCTCCACTTCGTGCACAGCCACGAAGAGACGCTCGAGGGTTGGAGCCGGATTCTGGCGGTCAATTTGACCGGCACCTTCCTGATGTGCCGCGCGGCGATCCCGCACCTGCTCCCGAGCAAGGGGGCCATCGTGAATACGTCGTCGACGGCGGCGCTCCAGGCCCATCCGTGGACGGCCGCGTACTCCGCCTCCAAGGGCGGGATCCTCTCGCTCACCTACGCGCTGGCCATCGAGTACGGTCGCCAAGGTCTTCGCGTGAACTGCGTGTGCCCGGGCGGCATCGAGACGCCGATCCACGCGGCATTTCACTTCCCGTCGGGCGCCGACAAGACGCTGCTCCGGCGCATCATGCCCTTCGACGGCTTCCGTGGGCCGGAGGAGGTGGCAAACGTGATCGCTTTCCTCGTGAGCGATGAGGCACGACACATCCTCGGTAGCTCGATCCGCGTCGACGGGGGGATGCTGACGTGAAGTTTGTGGTGCCCATGGCCTTTAGCCACCCCACGCACTACTGCACCCTCGCGCGTGTCGCCGAATCCACGGGCTGGGACTGCGTCGCCGTGTCCGATCACGTCGTGCATCCCGAGCTCATCCGAGCCCCCTATCCCTACACACCGGATGGAACGCCTCGCTGGCAGCCCGACGCGCCATGGCCGGACCCCTGGGTGGCGATCGGCGCGATGGCCGTCGCCACCGAAAAGCTCCAGTTTTTCACGAACATCTTTGTTCTGCCGATGCGCAACCCATTCCTCGTAGCCAAGGCGGTGGGCACGGCGTCCCTCATCTCTGGCGGCCGCGTGGCGCTCGGGATCGGTGTCGGCTGGATGGAAGACGAGTTCGAGCTGCTCGAACAGGACTTCAAGACGCGCGGCCGACGCACGGATGAAATGATTGCGGTGATGCGCAAGCTCTGGGCGGGTGGGATGGTGGAGCATCACGGCCGGTTCTACGAATTCGACCGGCTGCAGATGAGCCCCGCCTGTCCGCATCCCATTCCCCTGTACGCGGGAGGCCTGTCCGAGGTCGCTCTCCGGCGGGCCGCCACGCTGTGTGACGGCTGGATCTCCGACATCCACACGACTGCCGAGCTGCGAGAGATCGTTCTGCGGCTGCGCGAGTATCGCCGTGAGGCGGGTCGCGCAGACGAAGAGTTCTCGATCATCGCCGCCGCTTCCGACGCCTTCGACGCCGACGGGATTCGGCGCCTCGCAGATCTCGGCGTCACGCACTACACCACCATGCCGTGGCTCTTGTACGGCGGAGGCATGGACGCCCTCGAAGGGAAACTTGCGGGGCTGCGCCGCTTCGCCGACGAGGTGATCGCGAAGGTCCGGAACTAACTTCGCTGGCGCACGGCGCGCAGGAAAAGGGGAGGTGCATGGAAAAGCTTGAGTACGTGCTGTGGAAGGCAACGGGAACCCCGGTGGAGAGGTTTCGCGCCGCGCTCCTCGAAAAAGCTGCGCCTCGGATTCTGCGCGCCGGGGCTCGCGGCCTGACGGTGAATGTCGCCGACGTGGACGCACAGCTCGGCGGGACGGTGCCGGTACGGGATGAGACAGCGAGCGTGGCTGCGACCGTGGGCGTATGGCTCGCGTGCGTCGATGAGCGCGAAAGCGTGGAGCGGGCGCTCAAGGAGGCTTGCGCCCGCCTCGCTGGATATCTCGTGACAGAATCTGTGCCGCGCGACTACGACGCGCGCACCTGGTCGGACGGCGAGCGTACCCCCGGCGTCAAGCTCGTCACGCTCTTTGAGAAGCCCGAGCGCCTCAGCTACGAGAAGTTCATCGAGCGCTGGCACGGCTCGCACACCCCGCTCTCTCTCGAGATCCATCCGATGTGGTGCTACGTGCGCAACGTCGTGGCGCGCCGCCTCACGCCGGAGGGGCCGGACTGGAAGGGCATCGTGGACGAGCAGTTTCGAAGCGCCGAGGACCTGATCGATCCCGCGCGGTTCTACGGCGTGTCGGGGGATTGGAAGGCGAACATCCAGCGCGTGCTGGAGGACTGCAAGACCTTCCTCGATCTTGAGCGGATCCAGACCGCCGTGATGAGCGAGTACATCCTGCGAAGCCCGCACTAACCGATTGGGGCGCGCGACCTAGAGCTTTGTAAAGTCTGGCGCACGTTTTTCGAAAAACGCTTGGATCGCCTCCCTATTCTCCGGGCTCCCGACGCGCACGGCGAACGCCTCGTCTTCACGCTGGCGGGCCGCGCGCAGGGCCTCTTCCCGCGTCGCAAGAAGCAGACGTTTGGTATGGCGGAGCGCTTCGGGCGGCTGCTTCGCGAACCGACGGGCGGCGTCGAGAGCCACCGGGAGAAGCTCCTCGGGCCCACACAGGCGATTCGCGATCCCGAGCTCGACCGCTCGCCGCGCGTCGATCCAGTCTGCCGTGTAGAGGACCTCGACCGCCCTGCGAAAGCCCAGGAGAAGCGGGAAGAGGTAGCTACTGGCCGCCTCGGGAACGACCCCCAGCGTGACGAAGGGAGCGCGCAGGCGCGCGCCCTCGGCGATGAAGACCTGGTCGCAGTGCAAGAGGAGGGTGAGGCCGATTCCCACGCCAACGCCGTTCACCGCCGCGAGAAGCGGCTTGTCGAAGGCGCAGACCCGGTCCATGAACGGGCCAAAGCCGTGGGGCGCCCCGTCCCCCGCCGGCGGGCTCGCCATCTCGGAGAGATCCTGTCCCGCGGAGAAGGCTTGACCTGTTCCCGTGACAACGACGGCGCGCACTTCCTTTCGGCGCTGCGCCTCTGCGAGCGTGTCGCGCAGCTCATCGTACATTCGGTTGTTGAACGCGTTGCGCTGCGCGGGCCGATGGAAGCGGACAAGAAGAACGCCCTCGCTCTCCTCCACGATCAGCGTCGCAAGCGTCATGGTCGAGTCTCCCAACATCGAGTCGCGGTGGTGTACCGATGATCGTAGCGGGGACGCGGCGAAGGAGTCCAAAGGGCCCACGTGGCCCAGCCCCCCCCGCCGCGGGCCGGCAATGGGTCCGCGAGGGCTGGGATCGCCAAGGGAGGGTGCCCCCAGAGAGTGGCCTACCGCCCTGTCCATCGTGGCTTGCGCTTGTCCGCGAAGGCTAGAGGACCTTCCCGAAAGTCCTCGCTTTTTAGCATGGCACCCATCTGCTCATAGCGGCCGCCGATCGCAGCCATCAGGGTTGGTGCATCGAGGCCGACCATCGCCGCCTGCTTGGTCGCGCGGACCGAGAGCGGCGCACACTCGAGGATCTGGTCGGCCCAGCGTCGGGCGGCCACGAGCAGCTCGTCATGCGGCACGACCTCGTTCACGAAGCCGAGGGCGTGTCCCTCCTGCGCGGCTACGCGGCGGCCGGTGAGCAACATACCCATCGCAGGCTTAAGAGGGATCTGGCGCGCAAGCCGGTGGATCCCTCCCGCCAGTGCGGCCAGGCCTACGCGAGGTTCGGGCAGAGCGAATACCGCACGCTCGGAGGCCACGATGAGGTCGCAGGCAAGCGCGATCTCGAAGCCTCCGCCCATCGCAACTCCGTTCACCGCTGCGATCAGGGGCTTCACGCACGTCGTGCGCGAGGTGAGGCCTCCAAATCCAGCCTTCGTAAATTCGAGCTCTCCGCCCGCGGCCTGCACTTTGAGATCGTTCCCGGCGCAGAAGGCCCTGTCCCCGGCGCCGGTCACGATGGCCACCCAAAGCTCGGGGTCCGCCTCGAACGCATCGAACACGCGAGCGAGCTCCCGGTTCGCCGCGGCATGGAGGGCGTTCAGCACTTCCGGGCGGTTCAGCGTCACAGTGAAGACGTGGCCTTCCCGGCGTGTGGTGCAGAACTCGGTCATACGATCACCGGAAGGTCGGAGGCGAGGATCTCGGGACCGCTCGGGCGATCGAATCCTTCGGGGTACGGGCTGCGCTCCAGCATGGACTCTGCTGCGGCGACCATCTTCACCTCCTCGATCGTGCACGCACGATACCACGAGGCGCTCGGGCTCACGGGAGGGCGGCGATCCGATCACAAGGGGGAGATTCTCAAGCTCGGACAGGACGAGCAGTGGGTGCGCGCCTTGCGGGAGCATGCATGTTCCGTGGGTGGCGCTCTTTTTGGGAGACGGCCGTGTGGAAAGCCGTATCGCCAAAAAAAATACGCATCGGAGTGTTGAACCCCGCAGAGCTCCCCCTGAGAGTCGGCTCGCTGCGGCGACCTAGGGTCGGACCTCGTAGAAGGCGTTGAAGGGGTTGTCGACGTCGAGGCGCCGGAAGCTCGCGAATCCCGCCTCGCGACACAGCGCCTCGGCCCGCTTCGGGCCGTAGGCCGCGCCGAGGCCCTCACCCCCCTGGGAGAGCGATACCGTCATGCAATAGAGCGTGCTGATGGAATAGAGCAGGGCGCCAGCGGAACCCAGATTCTCGGCCAAGCTGTCACCCGCGGCCGGCTCCACCAAAAAGAACGTTCCCTCGGGAGCGAGCGCCTCGCGGATCCGGCGCAACACCGCGCGAGGCCGGGCGAGGTCATGTACCACGTCAAAGGCAGTCACCAGATCGAGACGCGGCTCTTGCGGAAGATCCTCGGCCGAGCGCTGCTCGAAGTGGGCATTCGCGAGACCCTCACGCTCGGCCGCCGAGCGCGCGCGCGCGAGGGCTGTGCCATCGATGTCGTAGCCGGTGATCTCCGAGCGCGGATAGGCCTTCGCAAGCGTGAGCGTCGAGGTCCCCGAGCCGCACCCGATATCCGCCACCCGTGCACCTTGCTCGAGGCGCTTCACGACGTCCGGCAAGCTGGGGAGCCACTTGCGGGTCAGCAGTACACGCATCCCCGGACTGTTCGCGCGGTCGATGGCCTCCACCGCTTCGCTTCCGAACTCCGCGTAGCTTACGCCGCCACCTTCGCGCATGGCCCGTGCGACGCCGGGAATCGCCCGGTAGAGCGCGGGCAGAAACTGGGTCCAGCCGCCCAGAAAAAACGGGCTCTTCTCGTCCGCGAGACAGGCGGCGACCTCGGGAGTGAGCTCGAAGGTCTCGCCCGCCGGGTCGTACTGGAGGATTCCGCCTGCGGCGAGCGCGGAGAGAGTTTCACGCAGGTAGCGCTCGTGAAGTCCGGACTCCGTCGCGATCGTGCGGAGCGCGAGCGGCCCTCGCCCCGCGAGGGTCGAGAGCAGGCCTGTGCGACCCGCCACCTCGGTGACCGCGAGCAGCGCGGCGTTCGTCGTCATGCCCATGAACTGTTCCATGAACGCTCGGACCTTCTCGCGATCCATTCCGCCTCCCTTCGGCTCTAGCTCTCGTCCGCGCGCGTCCTGGGCGCAAGCCAATGCTGTGTGATTGCAACCGGGCGAAATCCCAGCTTCGCGTACATTTGCTTGGGGGTGTCTGCGGCGCGAGCCGTGAGAAAGACTGCCTGCGCACCCCGCTGGCGCGCCTCGCAGACGCAGTGGGCAACGAGCATCGTTGCGACGCCGCGAAGCCGTGCGGCGGGATGGACGTAGAGGTCTTCCAGCAGACCGAGGCCGCCCTCTACGAATTCCGAGAAAAATCCGATGGGGGAGCCTCCGCGCGAGGCAAGCCAGGTGCGGACGCGAGGCCGCTTGCGGCGCATCGTGTCGACCCACTGTTGGCCGACGGTCCGCACCCAGGGCGCCCCGTCGTCGCTCAGCTTGAGCGAGAGATAGGCTGCCCACTCCGCTTCACGCTCCAGCTGGCGAATGCGGATCTCGCGGGTGTCCCTGCGCAGCTCGCCCTCGAGTGTCATTACGATGCCTTCCTCGCATTCCCAGCCCTCCAGCGCGAGCCGCGCCTCAAGCGAAGGGGGCACCGAGAGGGGATCGAGACGGATCGAAGCACGGTGGCCGCGAGCGCGGAGCTCAGCGTCGACGGCTCCCAAGAGCTCGTCAACCCCGGCCTCGTCGGTACGGACCAGGCGGGCGTGGTTGGCATCGTAGATCTGTGGGGTTCGCGCGTCGCGCACGAAGAGGGCGCCTGCGCGGTGAAAGGATTCCGCCGCCCCGGCGGCGTGGTACTCCGCCTCGACCGAGAGAATGCGGACGAGTGCCGCGGTCCCCGCGGAGGTCAGACCCCAACCGTCCAGATGTCGCCGGAGCGGAGCAGCGTCTGCAGGTCGCCCTTCCCGCGCTTTGCCACCGCCTCTTCGATCTGCCCCTCGAGCAGGCGCTCGTAGGAGAGCTTCTCCACCGCCCGGAACACTCCGATCGGGATCGGGAACTCCGGACGCACGAGGGTCGCGAGCGCGAAGGCGTAGGCCGGGGTCTCGTAGCTCTCGTCGTGGACGGCGATGCCAGCGGCCTCCGGGTCCTCGTCGTCGCGCAGAGGCACCACGCTCGGAATCCCGCGCTCGATCCGGATGCCCTTGCGCGCGCCCTTGGCGCCGAAGACGAGGGGCCTGCCCTGCTCGAGCAGGAGCCCGGCCTCAAGCCGCGTCGATTTGTCCTCGACCTCTCCCCACTCATCGTCGTTGTACACCGGGCAGTTTTGCAGGATCTCGACAAAGGCCGTGCCCTTGTGGGCATGTGCGCGGTGCAAGATCTCCTGGAGATGCTTGGCATCCACGTCGACCGTGCGTGCAACGAAGGTGGCACCCGCCCCAAGCGCAAAACTCACCGGGTCCAGGGGGTAGTCCACGGAGCCCTGCGGTGTGGACTTCGTCTTCATGCCGAGTCGCGAGGTCGGTGAGTACTGGCCCTTGGTAAGGCCATAGACGCGGTTGTTGAACAACAGGATCTGCAGGTCGAGATTGCGGCGTAGGGTGTGGAGCAGGTGGTTGCCGCCGATCGAGAGCCCGTCGCCGTCGCCGGTCACGACCCAGACCGAGAGCTCCGGCCGGCTCGCTTTGATGCCGGTTGCGAAGGACGGTGCGCGCCCGTGGATCGTGTGGAATCCGTAGGTATTCATGTAGTAGGGGAAGCGGCTCGAGCAGCCGATTCCTGAGACGAAGACGACGTTCTCGCGCGGAACGCCGAGCTCGGGCATCACCTTCTGCACATTCGCAAGAATCGAGTAGTCACCGCAGCCCGGGCACCAGCGCACGTCTTGATCAGAGGTGAAGTCCTTGCGCGTGAGAACCGCCGGCATCTCGCTCACGAGCGCGCCTCCCGGGGGGTCTGCGCCCCCACGAGCTCTTGGATCTTGGATTTGATTTCGCCGACTTTGAGCGGCTGGCCCTGGACTTTCGAGAGGCTCTCGGCGTCCACCAGGAATTCGGCGCGCAGCAGCATGGCAAGCTGGCCAAGGTTGAGCTCGGGAACCAGCACGCGCCGGAATCCCCGGAGCACCTCGCCCAGGTTTTGCGGAAAGGGATTCAGGTGGCGGAGATGGATGCTCGAGACGTCGAGTCCGTCGGCGCGCGCCTCTTCGACCGCCGAGGTGATCGCCCCGTAGGTTCCGCCCCATCCGACCACGAGGAGCTCCCCGCCCCGCTGGCTCCCATTCACTTCGACCGGCGGAATGTCCTGCACCATGCGCGCGACCTTTTCGGCGCGAAGCCGCGTCATGCGCTCATGGTTGGACGGGGCGTAGGAGATATTCCCCGACACCTCCTCCTTCTCGAGGCCGCCCACCCGGTGCTCGAGCCCCGCCGTCCCCGGCACCGCCCAGCCCCGGGCCAGTGTGTCCGGATTGCGCAGGTATGGCTGGAAGGGCCCGTCCCCGGACGGTGTCGAATTCTGAAACGGGGCCCGCGCAAGCGTCTCCACCTCTGGGATTCGCCAAGGCTCGGCGCTGTTGGCGAGGAAGCCGTCCGAGAGCAGCACGACGGGGGTCATGTACTTGACCGCCAGCCGGAACGCTTCAAGCGCGGAGTAGAAGCAGTCGCCCGGCGTCGCGGCCGCGATCACGGGCATCGGGCTGTCGGAATTGCGCCCGAAGAGGGCAAGCAAGAGATCGCCCTGCTCCACCTTCGTGGGCATTCC
>Ga0116216_10002537_pt1 | contig 12086 bp, 3 predicted proteins | sample Sb_taG_11_FD_89696 | JGI IMG/M metagenome (GOLD analysis project Ga0116216, IMG submission 89696) | Peat soil microbial communities from Weissenstadt, Germany - Sb_50d_3_AS metaG | ecosystem: Environmental > Terrestrial > Soil > Wetlands > Peat | place: Germany: Weissenstadt | collected 2010-09-21
GTGGGAAGAACCGCATTCTCGTAGTCAAAGCGCATGTCTTCCGCGTATACCCGCTGCTTGATTGGAGCGATTCGCTCCAACAGCCTCCCGAGGCGCTCGATGTCTTCGCGTGGATGGCCCATCAGCAGTAGATCGCGTTGAATTTCCGTCAAGCGGAGGTCATATATGTGCCAACCCTTGAGGATGGATTGCAGAACCTCAACGCTTTCGATGAATTGTCCTGGGAGTAGGGAGCTGGCTGCGATTGCCGGAGAGGAAACGGCCTCCTCGGCGTCGAACTGATCGGTTGTCAGGATCCATGACGCAATCACGTCCCAAGCCGCCTCATCAAGGCCAAGCAGGGTCTTCAGCCCCTTTTCGAAGCGGTTGCTCGGAGAACCGCCCGGGCCGAACATCTTGAACTCCATGCACCTATCCTACTGCCTTGGATGGACATCTGCGCAACCCTACGCCGCCGGGGCCGCCGCGGCTTCGCCCTGGAACTTCACCGACACCAGGCGCGACACGCCGGGTTCCTGCATGGTCACTCCGTACAGGGCCTGCGCCGCTTCCATGGTGCGCTTGGAGTGAGTGATCACCACGAACTGCGTCTGGTCCGACATCTCGTGGAGCAGCCGGGTGAGACGGCCGATATTGGACTCGTCGAGCGGCGCATCCACTTCGTCCATGATGCAGAAGGGACTGGGCTGGTAGCGGAAGATCGCCATCAGCAGGGCCACCGCCGCCAGGGCCTTCTCGCCGCCCGAGAGCAGCAGCACGTTCTGCAGCCGCTTGCCGGGAGGCGAACACACGATCTCGATGCCGGAGTCGGCCAGGTTCTCCTGGTCGGTGAGCCGCATCTCGCCCGTGCCGCCGCCGAAGAGCGTCTGGAAGATGCCGCGGAAGTTGGCGTTGATGGCCTCGAAGGCCTCGGCGAATTTCTGGCGCGACACCTGGTCGATGTCCTGAATGGCCTTCTCGGTATCGCGAATGGAATCGATCAGGTCCTGCCGCTGGGCGCTCAGGAACTCCTGGCGCTGCTGCGCTTCCTGGTATTCTTCCATGGCCGCGGCGTTCACCGGACCGAGCCCCTCGATGCGGTTGCGGACCTCGTTGCATTGCTGCTCGGCTTCGGCGATGTTGTCGGCGTCGGGCACCGGGTCGTCGGCCGCTGAGAGTTCCTCCACCGCGCAGTTCAATTCCTTGCGGCTGGTCTCATCCAGGAATTTCAGCTCGGCCTGTTTGCGCACCAGCTCGACCTCGATCTGCGACCGCTTCTCCTGGCACACCTGCCCGGCCAGGCGCAGCACTTTGAGCTCTTCCTCGCCCGAGCGCAGAGCTTCGCGCAGGCCGGAATCCTCGATGGCCATTTCATTGACGCGCGCTTCGAGAGCGGTGATCTGCCCGGCGAGCGCGGCGGCCTGCTGGTCGAGCTCGATGTTGTTGGCCAGCAGTCGCGCGCGCGATTCGCCCAAGCGTTCGATTTCGGGCGCGATGGCGTTGCGGCGGCTACTGGTCTCGTGGAACTGCTGCTCCAGGCGCGCCATGGCGCTGCGCTCGCCGCGGTGGCGCTCTTCGAGGCCCGCCAGCTCGGCGCGGGTGGCCGCGTGCTCCTCTCCGATGGTCGCGGCCTGGCCTTCGAGCTTCTCCAGCTCCTGGCGCTCGGCTTCGAGGGTTTCCTCGCGCTGGGCGCGCAGGCGCTCCTTCTCTTCCACCGCGGCGCGGTTGGTCTCGCGCTGGGCAGCCGATTTTTCGGCGTCGCGACGCAGGCGCTCCAGCTCCAGCCGCGCCACCGAGAGCCGCGAGTTGGATCGCGACAGGTCCTCGCCCAGTTTGCGCATCTCGTGGTCCAGCGCCACGCGGTCCTTCTCGCGCGATTGCTGCAGCGCGCGCAGATGCTCGAGCTCGGCTTCGAGTCCGATGATCTCCTGCTGCAGGCCGTCGAAGCGCGCCACCATTTCCTCCAGCCGGCTTTGGCGCGCTTTCAGCGTGACTGCCAACTCGCGCGCTTCACGCTTCATCGCGAGCGGCCCGGCGCCCGATTTTTTGCCGCCCGTCACGGTGTGGCCGTGGTAGCAGACGCCATCGGGCAGCAGGAAGTAGAGGTGCGGATACGACACGGCGAGCCGTTGCGCCGAGACCCGGTCTTCCGCCAGAAAGCAGAGCGACAGGCGCGGCAGCAGATCGATGGCGCGGTCCTTGAAGCCGTTGGTCAGGCGCAGGGAGTCGCTGAGGCGCGCGGCGATGCCCGTCTCGGGGCCGATGGCCGGCTCGGGAAGATGGCGGTGGCCGTTGCCGTTGGGCTCGGGATGCACCAGGAAGGTGGCGCGCCCTTCGAGCTCGGCGCGGATGAAATCGAGGCCCCGCTCGGCCTGCTGCCAGGTCTCGACCACCACGTATTCCAGCTCTTCGTGGAGGAACTCTTCGGCGGGCTTTTCGTACTGCGCGTCGACCTCCACATAGTCGGCCAGCACGCCCAGCGGCTTGAGATCCTCGGCCTTGCCCTTTTCGAGCGACGCGAAGAGGCGCTTCACCGATTCGGTGGTGTAGGTGCGATGCGCCAGCACCTGTTCGAGCGATTCCTTGCGCGCGCGGATCTGCGAGACCTCGGTCTTCAGCGCGTCGATCTGCTGGCGCAACTCGGCGGTGGTGCGGCGGCGCTCGCCCAGATCCTCTTCGGTGCGGCGGCGCTCGCCGGTGACGGTTTCCAGCTCCAACTGGCGCTGGGCCAAGGTTTCGGAAAGCTGCTTGCGCGCGACCTCGAGCCGCTCGATCTCGGACGCCGCCAGCCCTTCCTCGCGGGTGGCGCGGGTTTTTTCGCGCTCGATGCCCGCCAGGTACTCTTCGATCTGCGCGAGCTGGTTCTTCAAAGTGGAGGCCTCGCCCAAGAGGCGCAGCACCAACTGCCGGCCCTGCTCGATGGTCTTCTCGCGCTCGCGCACCTTGGCTTGCAGGCTCTCGCGCTGCTGGTTGATCTCCTGCATGCGGTCGCGGGACTGCGCGGTCTGGGCCTCGAGCGCGTCGAGGTTCGCCTTATGGACGGCGATTTCCATATCGAGCGCGTCGAGGCGCTCGCCCAACTCCTGCGATTCCTTTTCCGCCTGCGCGATGCGCTGCTCGATGGCGCCGCTTTCCTTCACCTGCGATTCCAGGCGGCCACGCGTGCGCTCGGCCTCGACGTTCCTTTCGGAGAGCTGCTGCCGCGCGTCGGTCAACTCCTCTTCGAGCTGGTAGCAGGCGGCCTGGCGCTGCTCGTGAGCCTGCTCCTTTTCGGTGACCTGCTCGCCCAGGGACTTCAGCTCAGCCGCCGCCATGTTCAGGTCGATGGCGGTCTTGGCGGCGTCGCGCTCCAGCAGGCGGTACTTGCCGGAAAGCACCACGCGCAGGCGGGCTTCGAGCTCGGTCTTCAGCTCGCCGTAGCGCTTGGCCTTGGAAGCCTGCCGCTTGAGCGAATTCACCTGGCGGGTGACCTCTTCGAGGATGTCGTAGACCCGCGAGAGGTTCTGCTTGGCGCCTTCGAGCTTGGCTTCGGCCAGGCGCTTGCGCGTCTTGAAGCGCGTGACGCCGGCGGCCTCTTCGATGACCGCGCGGCGATCCTGCGGCTTGGAGCTGAGGATCTGGCCGATGCGCCCCTGCTCGATGATGGCGTAGCTCTCGGGGCCGAGGCCGGTGCCCATGAAGATGTCCTGGATGTCGCGCAGGCGTGCCGCGTGGCCATCGATGAGGTACTCGCTTTCGCCGGAGCGGAAGAGGCGCCGGGTGATGGTGACCTCGCCCGGACGTTTGGACTGGCCGTCGGGGACCGGTTGCGGCCCCGCGTGCGCGTGGGGCACGTACAGCTCGGGGTCGACCAGCGTCATGGTGACGTAGGCCATGCCGAGCGGCTTGCGGTCGCGCGTGCCGGCGAAAATGACGTCCTCCATGCGGCTGCCGCGGAGGCTCTTGGCGGACTGCTCGCCGAGCACCCAACTGATGGCATCGCTGATGTTGGACTTGCCGCAGCCGTTCGGACCCACGATGGCGGCGATGCCCTCCCCATTGAAGCGAAGCTCGGTCCGCTCGCAAAAGCTCTTGAATCCCTGAAGTTCGACGCGTTTCAGTTTCAGCAAGGCATTAACCTCTGCTTCGGGGGAGTTGTAACCATACTAAACGCGATTTGCGCAAAAGTAAAGCACCTTGACCCCATTATAGTGTACCCAGGCTACCGAGCCTACCATATTTCGTAGTGCGCATGCCTCCATCTCGACGCGGAGGCGCTGAGCACGCGGAGGAAGACGCGGAGAAAACCAAGAGAAAACCAAGAGAAAGCCAAGACCTGAGAGAACGGAGGGAGCGGAGGTACGAGGACTGTCTCGCCGGGACTTGCGGCTCTGGCTGGCCCACGCGTCTGAATTTACTCCAATGACGGCCATTTTGGCACCCTCCGCTCACGAAAGGCCCGAATTCCTTCGTGGAGGTCGGGGCTCTCGAACACCTCGTTGCGAATGCGCCGGCCGATGGCGCCGGCGGTTTCCCAGTCCTTCCCGCGGGTCTCGTGGACGAACATCAGGCCCCGGCGAATGGAGGTCGGGCTGTATGCCGCCACGGAAGCGGCCAGTTCCATGCCTGCTTGAAGCGGGACCTCGGCGATTTCGTGCACCAGGCCAAATTCGCGGGCTGCGCGGGCGTCGATGATGCGGCCGGTCAGCGCCATCTCAAGGGCACGGCGTTCGCCGAGGGCCACCGCCACCGCACGGAAAACCAGGAAGGGCCACAGGCCGAGGCGGATTTCGGTGAGACCGAAGGTGGCCTGCCCGGAGGCGATCACGATGTGGCAGTTGGCCACCAGGCCGGTTCCGCCTCCCAGGGCGGCGCCATCGACGGCGGCGATCAGCGGCGTGCCGAGGCGGGCGCCGGCGGTGAACAACTGCTCGTGTACCCTGCCGATCTCCTCGGTGGTTTCGGGCCCGATCTCGCTCACGTCCATGCCGGCGCAGAAGGATTTGCCCTGCGCGGAGAGCAGGATGGCGCCGACTCCGGGATCGCGATCGGCGTTCTCGAGGGCCTCGACCAAGTCGCGGCAGAGTTGGGCGTTCAGGGCGTTGCGCTTTTCCGGACGGTTGAGGATGAGGTGGAGCACCCGTCCCTGCGGTTGGATTTGGAGGATGTCGCTCATGAAGGTCGCTCGGTGGGCGGACAGCCAGACAGTGGCACAGGCATCCTTGCCTGTGTGTTTTTGGGCGCGCGGAGTACACGCCGGTTGTGACCTATTATAGATCGAGCTGGGGCTGGATTTCCAGGGGGACTGCAGCACAGTGTGGCCACTCGGGAGGCGCAAATGTTCCGGGTGTGTGAGTTTATTATTCATGGCGCTTTAAGCTCCTTGGTTTCTGTAGGTTGCGGATGCAGGTCGAAATCGGGAGGCGCAAATAGAGGGTCGTTTTTACAATTTGCGCCTCCCGGGATCGCCGGGGGGCTGGTTCGGTTGCCTGGTGGAAGCCTTGGTATGGACGCATAAATCTCCTCCCAATTTAAGTAGAGCAGACAAAAATCGAGAGGACTGCGGCGGACGGCGGGGATTTTTCGGTAAGTTATTGAATTTAAGAGGTAAGGATGGGCAAAAATTTGTCGCCCGAGGCTGTGACCGTGTTTTTTGCGGGGGGTGGATTTTGAGGTTGTGGGTTGGGGTATCGGGAGTAATACCCAGCCTGCGGGGGTTGGCGCGGCGCGTTCATCGCGCCGCGACCGCCAGGCCCGCGAGCTTGGCGTTTACCGTGGCGAGGTCGCTGCCGAGATAACCCAAAAAGGGGCTGAAGCTGGCGGGCAGCGTGCCGGCGCGGTCCAGCCCCGTCAGCACGCTGAGGGCTTCGGTCAGCACCTGCGCCGCTTCCTGCAGCTCGCCCAACCCCTCGGCCGCGCTGGCGGCGCCGGACTGGAGCAAGAGCAACTGGCCTAACTGCCCGATTACATAGGCCCGGTTAGCCTGAGCCGCCGGCGTGGAATCTTCGATCCGGCGGTACAGGTCGACGGCCGTTCGGAAAACTTCGACTTGCGCCGGCCACGGAGATTCCACGCTACGCAGGTACCCGGCCCACTGCACCCACCCGGCCGCCAAATCCGCGCGGATCTGCCCGGGAGTCGCTTCCCGGCCGAACAGGGAATGGTAGTCGCCCTTCTCGCCGGAAACCAGCCATTGCAGGCGAACCGCGATCTCGCGGGAGGCCCTTATGTTGCCTCTGAGCACGGGACTCTTCGGATCGGCATCGCTCTGCGCGGTCGCGTGGGCAAGCGCCTCGTTCGCCCATCGCAAAGCCTCTTCCCGATTGCCGGTGAGTTCCATCAGCGCGGTGAGTCCATGTTCCGCATGGCGCAGACTGCCCTGGGCGGCAGCATCGCCGGCATTTGCAGCCAGGACTTTAGCGGCTTCCTCGCGGCTTCGCTTGAAGTCGTCCAGTGCCTTACCCCATGAAGCCGCTGCCTCGCCGGATTGTCCAAGTTGCAGTTGGAAGGAGCCGATTTGGGCGTAGCGGTAGGCCAGTTCAGCCCAAAACGAGGCGTTCTTCACCGGCTCCAGGGCATCCAGCGGAGCGGCCTTCCGCGCCATTTCGAGAGCTTCGCCAATGAGGCCCGAGTCCCGGTCGACGTATCGGGCGTAGTCATACGCAGTGACCAATCCGCGGCGATATTTTTGATTGGCCGGCTCCGCCTGGTATATCGGTTCCAGCACCGCGATCGCCCGGCGGCAGAGGGCCACCAGGCCGTCGCGTTCTTGTAGGCGGTAGAGAACTTCAAATATTTGCGCGTACGTACTCGCCCATTGCGCGCGGAAAACAGGAGTGTCGAGCCTTTCCATCGGAAGTTTGTCCAGCGCCTCCCAAGCCCGCCGGTGACTGGCGATGCTCTCGTCCCGGCGGCCAGCCCGCATGTATATCCGCCCGAGGTGCATGTTCGCGGTAGCGACCGACGACGCCGCTTGGATACTGGTTGGCTGATCCGCCGCCATTTTCCCGGCGATTTCCACGGCTCTCCGGTCAACCTCAATCCCGCGATCATACTCGCCCAGGTTGATGTAGCCTCCCGCCAAATCGTAGAGGAAATCCAAAAGGGGTGCTACCGCTGTTAAATCGCCCCGGCCCCCGGCCGCGTATTCCGCTTCGAGGAATGGCAGGGCCTTGACCGCAGCATCCACTTGCTGGCGGATATCGTGCTGGCCGAAGTAAAGCCAAGCCAAATCCCTCCAGGAGGCGGAGGACCCTCGCTGTGCGGGCTTGCTCTTGGGGGTGCGCGCCACCACCTTCTCGTAGTCTGCGATCCCCAAGCGGTATTCGGCGATCGCCTCCGGGCCACGCCCCATCGCCTGCTCTCCGGCCGCCATGCCGCGGTGAGCTTCGGCGCGCGCCAGCCAATCCTCGTCGCTTACTCCGGCGCCTACACACAGCTTCCCGGCCAACTGCAGCGCCTCGCGATAGTAACCCATGGCGGCTGCCCGATCGCCCGCGGAACCGGTGGCCGAGGCCAGAGACACGATGCTTGCGGCCAGGGCGCGCGCATATTCCTTGCGGTCCGGATGTTCCTGAACCAGGGTGCGGTTGAGAGATTCCGCCGCACGCCGGTGGCTGAGGGCCGCCTGCGGCCCCAGAAAAGAACTAAGATTGCCGGCGATCTCAGCATGGATCTGAGCGGCCATGGCGGCGAATTCCGCGTTCTCGGGATATTGCGCGGCCTCGGCCTCCTGGCTGGTCAAAGCCTTCCGGTAGTAATCCAGAGCCTCCGCATTCCGGCCCGCATTTACGAGGACTCTCCCGAGTCCCCGGTGCGCCAGGCTGAGATCCATCTGGAAGCCCGCGTTGCGCGGATCGGCCGCCGCTAGAGGCGTCATCAGGGCCACGGCCTGCCGCGCAGGTTCGACCGCTTCACTGGTGCGGTTGTGCTGCACAAATTCGATCCCGACCTGCGTCAGAGCCATGACGCGATCCCTTCCATACTGGGCGTTGCCCGGCTCTTCCCGCGCCAGGGCTTCCAGTCCGGACAAGGCCGGTTCCAGCGTTTTCAGGGCCAAATCGTCGTCCTTTTGAAGCAGGGAGGTTCCCAGGAGGATCTGGCTGGAGTACAAACGCCAGCGCGCTTCCGCTTCCTTGGGATTCGCCGCTACGATCCGCTGCCGGATCTGCACGGCCCGCCGGTACTCCTCCTGCGATTGGTACACGTCCGCCAGATCCGCCTGCGCCCGGAGACTTGTCGGCTGCACCTTCACCGCTTGCTCCGCCATTTGCAGCGCCCGGCTCAATCCTGCCTGTTTCGCGGCTTCGGTGCGCTCCAGTTGCGCGCCTTCCCTGTACGCCTGGAGCAGTTCATGGCGCAGATCGGGATCGCGCGGACTCGCCTTCGCCAGCGGCTCCAGCAGCTTGAAGGAGCGGGAAAGACTCTGGCGGGCGCCGGCGGTGTCGTAGAGACTGGAGCGCCCCGGATCGTATTGCAACTCCGCTACCTTCAGCCATGCCGCCGCCATCTGCCGCTCCATGCCGCTGCCGCCGGATTCCTGCACCGACATGCGATTCAGATACTCCACTCCGCGGCGCACCATCGCTTCCCGGGCCGCGGTGGTCCCCGAGAGGTCGCGCAGGCCGTCGCCGATCTCGAAAATCATGGCGTTGGCCAGCGCGCTGACGTCGCCCAGCCGCGATTGCGCCAGGGCGCCCTGTTGTACCGCGATCTCCTCCTGCCGGCGGGCATCGGCTGCGCTGTCCTCCGCGCGCTTTTTCTCGATCTCCGCCTCGTGCCCGCGGGCTATCGCCTCGGCTCCGCTGGCTTCCGCGTGGGTCCGCTGCTCGACAGCGACGGTGCGCTCGTGCCGCGCGACCCCCGCCTGCCACACGGCGATCCCAAATCCCACCACCAGGGCGGCGGCGGCCACCACGCCCGCCAGAACGGAGAGCTTGTTGCGGCGGACGAACTTCCGTACATGGTACAAGCGGCTGGGAGGGCTGGCCAGCACCGGGCGGTCTTCCAGGTGGCAAAGAATGTCGGCCCCAAGGTCGGCCACCGCCTGGTAGCGCCGCTCGCGGGCTTTCTCCACCGCCCGCATGACGATCCAGTTGAGATCGCCCGATAGCTCCCGGCGCAGCGTGGCTAATACCGTCCGCCGCCGCCCGGCGATTCCCGCCGCCGTGGCGCCCATGCCGGTCAGCTTGGCCGGCATGGCCGGAGCTGTGTCTTCCCGGATGATGCGCAAAAGCTCGGCCATGCCCGCCTTGCGCAACGTGGCGGCGTCAAACGGGACGGCGCCCGCCAGCAGTTCGTAGAGCATCACCCCCAGGGAATACACGTCCGAGGTGGCGTCCACCGCCCCGGTCATCACGTCGGCTTGTTCCGGGCTCATGTACTCGGGTGTTCCCACGAACTGGCCCAGTTCGGTGAGCAGGGTTGCGTCGCTCCCGGCCTGATCCATGGCTTTGGCGATGCCGAAATCAATCACCTTGGCGATAGGATGTCCGTCGACCTCGGTAACCAGCACGTTGGAGGGCTTGAGATCGCGATGGATCACGCCCTTCTGGTGGGCGTGCTGCACGGCTTCGCACACCGGCAGAAACAGCCGCAGCCGCTCCTTTGTGTTGAGGCGGTGCTGGTCGCAATAGCGCGTGATAGGGATGCCGTCCACATACTCCATCACGAAGAACGGTCGGCCCTTCTCGGTGGCGCCGGCGTCGTACACGCGGGCGATGTGGGGATGGTCCATCAGGGCCACCGATTGCCGCTCATAGGCGAAGCGCGAGAGCACGTTGCTGGTGTCCATGCCCAGCTTGACGACTTTCAGGGCCACCATGCGGCGGATGGGAGCGATCTGTTCGGCCAGGTAGACGGTTCCCATGCCGCCCTCACCCAGCACCCGCAGGATGCGGTAGTTGCCGAAGTTGTCGTATTCCAGGCCATGCTGCGTCGCGGAGGGCGCACCCTGTGGTATGCCCTGGGTGGGGGTTATGGTCGGATTGGTTTCGAGCGCGCCCCCCAGCAGGCACATACCGCATAGACCGGTATCGTCGAGTTCAGCGCCACACTGAGTGCAGAGTTCCATTGACAGACCTTTCCCGAACAGACCTACCCCGAGAATGAAGTGCCCTTATGGTACCCCAAAATCCGGTATCCCGGAGCCCCTATTTCCCGCTCAGCGCCGACGCCAGAAAACGGAGTTCCGCGTCGACGGCTTCTCAAGGCTTCGACCAGTTCGGGAAAGAGTTGGGCGCTCAGGGTGGGCGCGCGGAGTACACGCCGGTTGCAACCTATTATGAAACAGGGTAGGGGGTGGGGGTAGGGCGGCGGACGGAACGACCTGTCCCATATTGCAATGCAAAACGGCGTGCTGGCGATCCAAAATCGTGGGCGGATACAAACCACTGAAAAATTAGCATTCGACCGGCTCGATGCGTTCCATAATGCAAAACGGCTACCACGCCGCGGATATATGTTGGCGGCGGATGGGAGCCGTCCTAGACTGTAGTCCACGATCAGAGGTCTTCCCGCCCGCATACAAAAGGAGTTGTGAATATGCGCCACGTTGCGTTCTGCTTTGCGCTGCTATTTGCCGCTGCGCCGGCATTCGCCCAGGTCGGCGGCACCGGTTCCATCGAAGGCACGGTCACGGATCCATCGGGAGCGGCTGTAGCCGGCGCCGCAGTCACCGCCGCCAATGTTCTAACCGGAGCGGAGACCGCCCGCAAGACGACGGATGCCGGTTTTTTTGTGCTCCCCCTGCTGCCCGCGGGCGAGTACACCGTGACGGTCAAGGCAACCGGTTTTCAGACACTGACTCAGTCGCATGTGATCGTGGAGGCGCTGGCCACGGTTGGGGTGAATCCCCAGCTACAGATCGGGGCGGCCACTCAATCCATCACCGTGGAGGATCAGCCGACCATCCTGAAGACGGACGACGTGGCGCTGGGCTCCTCCGTACAGAACCAGGTTTACGACGCCCTGCCGCTGGCCATGAATGGCGCTGCGCGGGATCCCTCGGCATTCGCCGGCCTGGCCATCGGGGTCAGCAATTACAGCACGCAGCCGGCCGGTCCATCCACCGGATCGTTCAACGGCGGCCAGACCTATCAGAACGAAGTGTACATCGAGGGTCTGCCACTGACTAGCGCCGGGACGGAGAGCGATACGCGCAATCTGGCGTTCGGGGTGTCAGTCGAGGCGGTGGAACAGTTCCAGGTAGAGACGGCCGGCGCCAAGGCGATGTACGAAGGGCAGGGCGTGTCCAATTACGTTTTCAAGTCGGGAACCAACCAGTTCCATGGCGGCGTTTTCGAGTACTTCCGGAATACCGATTTCGACGCCAGGGGCTTTTTCGCGCTGACCACGCCGATCGAACACCAGAACGAATTCGGCGCCAGTATCGGCGGCCCTATCAAGAAGAACAAACTCTTCTTCTACGGCAACTACGATGGATACCGTTTCGATTCGGCTACGCCTCCCGGGTACCAGTCAATCCCCAGCGTGGCCGAGCGGACGGGGGACTTCAGCGCCTTTCCCCAGGTGATTTACGATCCCGCCAGCGCTACCGGGAGCGCGGTGCGGACGCCGTTCCCCAACAATACCATCCCCTCGGCCAGCATCTCGAAGATCTCGCAATCCTTCCAGTCGTATCTTCCGGCACCCACTAATGGCAGTATTACGAACAATTACCTGGCGACCTTGCCGAACTTAGTCAATAACGACAGCACTACCGATAAGGTGGACTATAACCTCACGGACAAGAACCGCCTCTTCGCTCTCTTCAGCTACGGCAAGTACGCCAACCCCATCGTGGGGAGCCTGGTGCCCATCACCACGTCCACGCTTCCGGTGCCGTACACGGATGGAAGGGGCGTGATTGAGTACGCCACGCTGGGACAGATTCACGACAGCCATATCATCAGTTCGAGCATGGTCAACCAGTTCAGTCTGTCGGCGAGCCGGCTGTTTATACCCTTGACCAGCAACACGGCCAGCGGGAATTATCCGGCCAAGGCAGGGATCACGGGCCTGCCGCCGGGAATCGCGAGCACGGGCTTTCCAGACATCACGTTTGGCGGCACCAACGCTCCCGTGAGCTGGGACGGAACCAACTCCCATGCCTTCAACGAAGCTCAGAA
>Ga0116216_10002540_pt1 | contig 12079 bp, 10 predicted proteins | sample Sb_taG_11_FD_89696 | JGI IMG/M metagenome (GOLD analysis project Ga0116216, IMG submission 89696) | Peat soil microbial communities from Weissenstadt, Germany - Sb_50d_3_AS metaG | ecosystem: Environmental > Terrestrial > Soil > Wetlands > Peat | place: Germany: Weissenstadt | collected 2010-09-21
CGACCGGGCACACACCTATCCTGCCGGTGTTGGTGCCGGGTGGCCCGAAGGACTGTTCCGGACGAATTGCTTCGCCGGAGAGTCTCCTTCGGCTGTCGGAGGGCCAGGGGTGGCCGTTCCGACGGGTGTGTCACCCTAGCAGACTCGCGTCGCACCGTCAACGCGTTTGGGCGGGCCGAAATCCGCCGGGCGCTGGCCCCGGACCGGCCTCGGGAACCGATCGTAGCGGGACACCCGCCCCACCCCGCGGATGCCCGCCCGAACGACCCGGTTCCCTCCTCAACCGCCGCCCGCCGACACCGGACGGTGGCATGCGGTGAGCCACCCGGCCCTCCGCATGCCACCCGGTGCTCGAAGCCCAACTGGCTTTCCGCCCCAGCCTTATCGCCAACCAGGCCGCCGGGGGGGCGTGCGCCGCCTGCTGATCTCCTCGATCTACCGCATGTCCGGCATGTCACACCATGCGATGACGGCATGATGGACCAGGTGTGTTGCACCGTCGTGACAGGGCGGTGACACCCCCTCCCGTTCCCCGGAACGGGAGGCTCAGGGCCTGGACACGCACGGATCCCCGGGTACCCAGAAGCGCCACCGCTTCTCGGTCGCCTCCTTGATGCCGATCCGCGTCCCGCGGCCCGGACGCCGGGGAGGCGGCCTCCCGTCGTCCAGCAGGCGGATGGTGCCCGGCGCGGCGGCGAAGAGGTCGGAGCCGTTGTCCGCTCCGGTGATCCCGAGGGCCTGGCACAGCTTGGCCGGGCCGTTGCACAGCTCCCGGTCGCGGCGGGCCGCCGGGCGTGCCCCCCGCATCGCCTCCAGGCCGGTCAGCGGGGCCAGCGCCCGGATCAGGACGGCCGCCGCCTCTCCATCGGGACCGCACACCACGTTGGCGCACCAGTGCATGCCGTAGGTGAAATAGACGTAGAGGAACCCGGGCGGCCCGAACATCACCGCCGTGCGGGGGGTCGAGCCCCGGTAGGCGTGCGAGGCCGCGTCGTTGGCCCCGTGGTAGGCCTCGACCTCGACGATGCGACCGGACCGGTCCCCGTTGACGAGCACCTTGTTGAGCAATCGCGGTGCGACCGCGACGGGGCCGCCCTCGAGGTCTGACCGTTGCACCGGGCCACCCTGGCGCAGCCCGCTCCCGGGGCGCCACCCGAGGCGGCCCGGGAGCGCCTCCCGCTCCGGGCTCAGGCTACCGACGTGTGCGCCGCCGTCCGACGACGGCGCGACGGGGAGGAGCTCCGCCGCTCCCCCGCGCCGGCCGCCATCCTGCTGAGCAGGCTCAGCTCGTCCACCATCGCCAGGGCCAGGCCCCCGAGGTCCGGCACGGCCGTGGCGCACGCGTTGATCCCGACGAACAATGACTCGCGGTAGCTCTGCACGGTGATGTTCAGCGCCACGCCGTCGACCACCGGCCCGAGCGGGTGCACCGCCCGGAGCTCCATGCCGGCGAAGTAGAGGGGGAAGCCGGGGCCGGGGACGTTCGAGATCATGAGGTTGCCCGCGCGCAGCTTGCGCAGGAGGCCCGAGCGCACGCCGAGCTGAATCACCGGCCTGGCCAGCGCGGGCGGGATGGCGTCGGCCAGCAGCGTGGCCATCGGGCCGTAGCCGACGGCGCGTTCCTGTCCCTTGCACGAGGCGCTCGAGGCGGTCACCGTCCGGAGCCGCTCGAGCGGTGTCAGCCGGTCGTTGGCCAGCGACACGAACATGGCGGAGAGCTGGTTCCGAGCCGTATCCTCCTGCCCGTCCCCGCGCACCGACACCGGGACCACCGCCACCAGGGGACTGTCCGCGTCCTGGCCGTGGACGGACAGGTGGGTGCGCAACGCGCCGGAGCACACGGCCAGCACGACGTCGTTGACCGTGGACCCGTAGCGATCCTTGAGCGAGCGCACCTTCGCCAGGTCGAGCTGGGCGAAGGAGACCGCCCGTCGGGCGCCCACAGGTGACTCGAAGGTGGCCGGAGCGCCGAGCGGGATGGAGACCGGACCGGTGTCGTCGTCGAGGGCACACCGGGCGAGGCGCACCGTGGTGCGCCCGATCTCCCGCACCGCGCGCAGCGCCCGGACCGGGCTGTTGACGAGGCTCGGCAGCGCATCGCCCACCAGCCGGGCGTTCGAGGGCAGGCGGGCCGGGACCCAGGGCCGGCACGGCTCCGTGACCGCACTGCCCTCGGGCGTGAGGTCCAGGAGCTGCGCCAGCAGCTGCGCACCTGCCACCCCGTCGATCACGGCGTGGTGCACCTTGGCGATCAGGCCGACCATGCCGCCCGCCAACCCCTCGATCACGTGCATCTCCCACGGCGGCTGCTCCGGCTGGAGTGGGCGTCCCATGACATCGGCCACCATCGCCGTGAACTCGGCATCTCCGCCGGGCTCGGGGACGGCCGCCCGGTGCAGGTGGTTGCCCAGGTCGAAGTCGGGATCGTCGACCCAGCGGGGATGGTCCAGTCCCAGGGGAACGGCCAGCAGCCGGCGCCGGAAGGAGGCCAGTGTCGGCATCCGGGCTTCGAGCACGTCGGCGATCCGCTCGAAGCCGTAGCCGCCGTCGGCGGTGGAGGGGTCGAAGACACAGGCGTACGCAATCTCCATCGGCGTCTCCGGGGTGTCGGAGTAGATGAACATTGGGTCGATGCCGGTCATTCGCTCCATGTGCGCCTCCACATCGGTGGTCGGGGGTGTCAGCTCGGGCGTCGAATGAAGCTCGTCGTCGATTGGGCCTCACCTACAGGGTGCGCGCATCGGGGAAGGCAATACAACCGCTCGTGGGAATCTTTATGCTGCGTTCACCTGCGCGCTACCCGACACAGGGGTATGCCCGAGGTCCGCCGCGTGCCGATCACAACGAGCCCCCCAAGTGTCGGCGCCCACCGTCCCCCAACGTCTGGGGTGGGACCTAGGCCGTCGTCCCCGGCGGGCGCCACTGCGCCAGCCGGGTGCGGTCCACCTCGCGGCGCCGGACGAAGCGCTCGGCCTGTTCGGCGACCGGACCAGGCCCGGCGCCGCCCGGCGTCCGCCGGCGTGTGACCGCCACTCCGGGCTCGAGCAGCTCCACCGCGGCCTCGCCCAGCTCGGGGTGCGCCGCCACCAGTTCGACCAGCGGCACGTGGCGCTCGAGCGACTCGCGGACGAGGCCGCCGACCAGGGCGTGGGCCTGGCGGAACGGCATGCCCTGCTCGACGAGCATCTCGGCCAGGTCGATGGCGCTGGCGGCCGGGCCGTCGGCCGCCGTCTGCATGCGGTCCTCGTTCCAGGTGGCCGTCTCGTACACGCCGCGCATCGCGATCAGGGCACGCGAGACCTGGACGACGGCATCGAAGAGCGGCTCCTTGTCCTCTTGCAGGTCGCGGTTGTAGGCGAGCGGCAGCCCCTTGAGCGTCACCAGCACGGCGGTGAGGTGGCCGACGAGGCGACCGGCCTTGCCACGGGCCAGCTCGGCCACGTCGGGGTTCTTCTTCTGCGGCAGCATCGAGCTTCCCGTGGCGTACGCGTCATCGAGCGTGCAGAAACCGAACTCCTCGGTCGACCACAGGACGATCTCCTCGCCCATGCGCGACAGGTGGACGCCGAGAAGGGCCAGGTCGAAGAGCGCCTCGGCGACGAAGTCACGGTCGGACACCGCATCGAGAGAGTTCTCGAAGCGCCCGTGGAAGCCGAGCTCGGCCGCCACGTAGTCGGGATCGAGGGGCAGCGACGAGCCGGCCAGCGCGCCCGCCCCGAGGGGCGAGGTGTTGAGGCGATCGACCGTGGTGAGGATCCGGTCGACGTCACGCGCCAGCGCCCACCCGTGCGCCAGCAGGTGGTGGGCCAGCAGCACCGGTTGGGCCCGCTGCATGTGGGTGTACCCCGGCAGGTACACGTCCGCCGCCTCGCGGGCGCGCTGGGCCAGCGTGTCCTGCAGCGCCATCACCTCCGTGGCCACGGCCACGAGCGAGCGGCGGCACCACAGGCGCAGCGCGGTGGCGACCTGGTCGTTGCGGCTCCGTCCCGTGTGCAGTTTGGCGCCGACATCGCCCACCAGCTCGGTGACGCGCCGCTCGATGGCGGTGTGGATGTCCTCGTCCCCCGGGGCGAACGCGAAAACGTCCGTCGTGAACTCCTCCTCCACGATGTCGAGCGCGTCCACGAGCGAGCCGACCTCGCTGTCGGTGAGGATCCCCGCCTTGCCCAGGCCCTTGACGTGGGCGCGCGAGCCGGCCAGGTCATCGGCGGCGAGCAGCCGGTCGAAGGGCAGGCTGACGGTGAACTCCGCCACGGCGTCCGCCATGCCGGTCGAGATGCGGCCCTCCCACAGCGTCATGTGCCGCCCCTTCCCGCTTCCGTGTCCTGCGCGCCCGGTCCCTGCCGGGCCGACCAGGTCGCCACGCCGAGACCCCACAGCCGCACGAAGCCCTCGGCGTCCGCGTGCCGGAAGGTGTCCGACGCGTCATAGGTCGCCAGCCCGTGGTCGTAGAGCGCCACCGGGCTGCGTCGGCCCACGACGGTGCAGGTGCCGGGCGCCGCAAAGCGCAGGCGCACCTCGCCGGTCACATGACGCTGGCTCTCCGTGATGAACGCCTGCAGTGCCGCCTTGAGGGGCGAGTACCACAGCCCGTCGTAGACGAGCTCGGACCAGCGGGGCTCGAGACGGGCCTTCTCGTGGTGGAGGTCGCGCTCGAGCGTCAGGTCCTCGAGGTCGGCGTGGGCCACGATCAGCGACAGCGCGGCCGGGCACTCGTAGACCTCGCGGCTCTTGATGCCGACCCGGCGGTTCTCCACCATGTCGAGGCGCCCGAAGCCCCGGCTGCCCGCCAGGCCACCCAGGCGGCTGATCAGGTCGTAGGGCGCCAGGGGCGTGCCGTCGAGGCTGACCGGGACCCCCGCCTCGAACCCGACGATGACCTCGACGGGCTCGGTCTCGGTGACGCGGGTCAGCGTGTAGACGTCGTCGGGCGCCGGCGCCCACGGGTCCTCGATGGCCCCGCACTCGATCGCCTTGCCCCACAGGTTGTCGTCGATGGAATACAGCTTCTCCTTGGTGACCGTGATGGGGATCTCCCACTTGGCTGCCAGCTCGACACAGTCTTCGCGGGTCAGGCCCCACACGCGGGCGGGCGCGTGGATGCCCAGGTCCGGGGCGAGGGCGCGCACGCCGACCTCGAAGCGCACCTGGTCGTTCCCCTTGCCCGTGCAGCCGTGGGCCACGGCCGTCGCCCCGTGACGGCGAGCCTCGGCGACGAGGTGACGCACGATCACCGGCCGCGACAACGCGGAGACGAGGGGGTACTTGCCCTCGTAGCGGGCGTTGGCCTGCAGGGCCGGGACACAGAACTGCTCGGCCATCTCCTGGCGGGCGTCGATGACGACCGCCTCGACCGCCCCGGCGGCGAGCGCCCGGGCCTTGATGGAGTCCCAGTCCTCGCCGCCGCGGTCCGCCGCCTGGCCGACGTCGACGGCGACTGCCACGACATCGACCCCCTCGTTCTCGATGAGCCAGCGGACGGCGACCGACGTGTCGAGTCCACCGCTGTACGCCAGTACGACCCGCTCAGGCATGTTCAGTCCTCTTCCTTCCCATTCAAGGCGATCCTGTTGTTGACGGCAATGCCAGCGACATCCCGCAGGCGCTCCCCCATGACGCCGCCGCCGAGCTGCTCGTCGACCACGACCAGCACCGTGTCGTCACCCGCCACGGTACCGACGATCCCCTCGAGCCCGCTGCGGTCGAGGGCCGAGCCCACGACGTGGGCGGATCCCGGCGGGGTGCGGAGCACCACCAGGTTTCCCGAGTGAGCCACCTCGACCACCCACTCGCCGAGGACGCGACGCAGGTGGTCCTCCGGAGCGATCTGGTGCACCGGGAGCTCCGGTAGGGCGTAGGCCGTCTCGCCGCCGGGCAGGCGCACCTTCAACGCACCGAGATCCTCGAGGTCGCGCGAGACGGTCGTCTGGGTGGCCTCGATCCCCTGGTCGCCGAGGAGCGCCGCCAGCTGCGCCTGGCTCGTGACCGGACGGGACTCGAGCAGCTTGGCGATGCGGTGTTGGCGCTGGTTCTTGGTCAGGCGCCCCGCGCCCGCCGCGTGCCCGCTCACGGTCTGCCTCCCGTGGCCCAGGCCAGGATCCCGCGCATCGCGGTGCGGCGGTGGGCGGCCTGGCGCCACACCACCGAGCGCGGGCCCTCGAGCACGGCATCGGTGATCTCCTCCCCGCGGTGCGCCGGAAGGCAGTGCAGCACGACCGCATCGTCCGCGGCCAGGTCGACCAACTGGTCGTCGATGCAGAACCCGGCGAAGGCCCGGAGGCGGTCCGCCCGCTCCTCTTCCTGGCCCATGCTCGTCCAGACGTCGGTGTAGAGCGCGACGGCACCTTTGGCAGCCTGACGTGGGTCGTCGGAGAGTTGGACCGTCCCGCCACGCCCGGCGCGGTCGGCGAACGCCTGCAACGCCGCCAGCTCGTCCGCCGGGAGGGAATAGCCCGGCGGGGAGGCGATGCGGACGTCCATGCCCTCGAGAAGGCCGGCCTTGGCCAGGGAGCGGGCCATGTTGTTGGCGTCCCCGACATAGGCCAGCCCGCGGCCACGCAGCGCGCCGGCCGCCTCGCGCAGCGTGAGCACGTCGGCCACCGCCTGGCAGGGGTGCGCGGTGTCGGAGAGCAGGTTCACGACCGGGGTGTCGAAACCGCTACGGGCCAGCGCGGCCGCCATGCGCACCAGGACGCCGTGGTCGAAGACGCGCGCGCACAGCACCCGGTGGTAGCACGCCAGCGTCCGTGCCACGTCCTCGGCGGTCTCGCGCACATCGAGGCCCACCTCGGCCCCCTGGATGTAGACCGGGTGCCCCCCGAGGTCGACCACCGCCATCTCGGTGGAATTGCGGGTCCGCGCCGACGGCTTCTCGAAGAGGAGCGCGACGCCGTCGCCCTCCAACGACCGTCGCGGTGGGTCGTCCAGCGCGAGCGAGAGCAGCGCTTCCCACGAATCGGGGTCGAGGTCGTCGATGTCGAAGAGGTTTGGCATGCGTCAGGGCTCCCGCTGCTCAGCCGCCGGGTCGGCGGCGATCTCGGCCAGGACGTCACCGAGGATCCCGAGGGCGGCCTCGAGCTCCTCGTCCCCCACGAGCAGCGGCGGCGCCACCCGGATGGCGTCGGTTCGCACCGGGTTGACGAGGAGGCCCCGCTCGAGCGCCAGCGCCGTGGCCTCCTTGGCCACCGGGGTCCCCAGCTGCGCCGCCAGGAGCAGGCCCGCGCCACGCACCGACACCACACCGGGCAGCCGCCCCAACCCCTCGGCCAGCCGTGCCCCGGCCACGCGGGCCCGGCGGCACACGTCCTCGGCCTCCATGACGGCGAGCGTGGCCTGCACCGCGGCCAGTGCGAGCGGTTGCCCTCCGAACGTCGAGCCGTGGTCCCCCGGGCCGAAGGCGGCGGCCACTTCGGCGCGGGCCCAGCAGGCGCCCACCGGCATGCCGTTGCCGAGCGCCTTCGCCATCGTCACCACGTCCGGCTCGAGCCCCTGTGACTGGAACGCGAACCAATGGCCCGTGCGGCCGAGGCCGGTCTGGACCTCGTCGAGCATCAACAGGGCATTGCGCTCCGTGCACAGTGACCGCACTGCGCCGAGATAGTCCGAACTCGGCACCATGACCCCACCCTCGCCCTGGAGCGGCTCGAGGAGCACGGCGGCGACGGAGTCGGGGTCGAGCGCCTTGTCGAGCGCGCTGACGTCGTCGTAGGGGACGTGCACGAACCCCTCGGGGAGCGGGAGGAACGGCGCCTGCTTCTCGGGCTGGCCGGTGGCCGTCAGGGTCGCCAGCGTCCGGCCGTGGAACGAATTGTCGGCGCTGACGACCACATGGCGCCCCCCACCGGCCCAGCGCCGGGCGAGCTTCAGCGCGCACTCGTTCGCCTCCGCGCCGGAGTTGGCGAAGAAGACCTGACCTCCGGCCCGCCCGGTGCCGCCGTTGATCAGGCGGTCGATGGTGCGCGCCACCTCGGGAGCGAGCGTGTTCCCGTACAGGTTCGAGACGTGGCACAGGGTGCGCGCCTGCTCCGCCACCGCCTCGGCGACGGCGGGGTGGGCATGCCCGAGCGACACCACGGCCAGTCCGGTGATGAAGTCGAGATACCCCTTGCCGTCGGCGTCGTAGAGCATGGTGCCCTCGCCCCGCACGAAGGTGGCCGGCGGGTCGGCGTAGGTGCGCATCAGCGCCTCACGTCCGAGCGGCGTCGTATCGGTCACGGCAGCACCATCGTCCCCACCCCCGAGTCGGTGAACAGCTCGAGGAGCAACGCATGGGGCACGCGCCCGTCGAGGATGTGGGCCCGGCTGACGCCGGCGCGCACGGCACGGGCGCAGGCCTCGACCTTGGGGATCATGCCGCCCTGGACTCCCCCGCTGCGGAGGATCTCGTCGATCACCTCGAGGGAGGCCTGGTGGATGACCGTGGTGGGATCGTCCGCCACCACGCGCAGCCCCTCGATGTCGGTCAGGTAGATCAGCTTCTCCGCCTGCAGCGCCTCCGCCAGCGCGCCGGCCACGGTGTCGGCGTTGATGTTGTACGCCTGCCCCTTCTCGTCGGAGGCGATCGTCGCCACCACGGGGATCAGCCCTTCGGCCACCAGGCGCTCGAGCATCGTGGGGTCGACCAGCGACACGTTGCCGACGAACCCGAGATCGGCGTGGCTCGGCGCGGCGGTGATGAGGTTGGCGTCCTCGCCCGACATGCCGACGGCCAGCGGCCCATGCACGTTGATGGCAGACACGATGTCGCGGTTGACCTTGCCGACCAGGACCATGCGCGCGATGTCGAGCGTGTCGGCATCGGTGACGCGCAGGCCGTTGCGGAACTCCGACTCCATGCCGAGGCGTGCCATCAGCTCGCCGATCTGCGGACCGCCACCGTGCACGACCACGGGCAGGATGCCCACCGCCTGCATCAGGACCACGTCCTGGGCGAACGAGGCCAGCGCGTCGGTCGGATCCGCGTCCACGCCGTCGCCCGAACTCGACGCGTGCAGCGCGTTGCCGCCGTACTTGACCACCACGATCTTCCCCCAGAAGCGCCGGATGTAGGGCAGCGCCTCCACCAGCACCGAGGCGGTCTTGGCTGCGGCCGCCTTCTGCGCCCGGGTGACCTTGGGCGGCACCGGCATGGCGCGGGGCGCGGTCACGAGGTCGTCCTGTTCTCGTCGATGTAGCCGTAGCCGAGGTCCGTCCCGAGCACCACCGCCTCGCCCGGTCCGAGGCCGAGGTCGCAGTCGATCTCGATGTACCGCCCCGCCATGTGTACGGCCACCGCCGCCTCGTCGTGCGGCGCGACCACCCCACCGGCGCACACGACGATGCCTCCGTAGGCGACCGACACCCGGTCGATGTCGAAGGGCGTGCCGGCCGAGCCGAGCTCGGAGACGATGCGGCCCCAGTACGGGTCGGCGCCGTTGAGCGAGCACTGGACGAGCATGGAGTCGGCAACCCGACGCGCCGCCAGGTGCGCGGCCTGGTCGCTCGGCGCGCCGCGGACACAGACGTGGGACACCTTGGTCGCCCCTTCGGCGTCGTCGACCATCTGCACGGCGAGCGACCGGCAGGCCTCGGTGAGCGCCGCGGTGAGCGCAGCCGGCGACGGGCTGGCTCCGAGCCCGCTGGCGAGCACCAGCACCGTGTCGTTGGTCGACGTGCAGCCGTCGACCGTGATCGTGTTGAACGATGCCCCGACGGCCTCCACGAGGGCTCTGTGGAGGGTGGCGGCGTCGACCGCGGCATCGGTCGTGCACACCGCGAGCATCGTCGCCATGTTCGGCGCCAGCATGGCGGCACCCTTGGCCATGCCGCCCACCGTGAAGCCGTCGCCGGCCACCACGACCTCCTTGGGCACGGTGTCCGTCGTCATGATCGCCCGGGCCGCCAGCGCCGCATCGTGCTCCGTGCCGCCGCGGGCCATCACGATCGGCTCCAGCTGCGGGAGGACGTGGTCGACCGGGAAGGCGATGCCGATGAGGCCGGTCTGGCACACCAGGATCTCCTCTGCGATGGACCCGATCCCGCCGGCGACGGCGACGCACAGCCGCTCGGCCGCCGTGCGGCCCGGTGCGCCCGTGGCCGCGTTCGCGTTGCCCGAGGTGAGGATCACGCCAGCTGCGGCCCCTCCGGTGACGGCGAGGTGGGCCCGGCTCACCTGGACCGGTGCCGCCGCGGCGAGGTTGGAGGTGAACACCCCGGCCGCCGGAACGGCGCGGCCGTCCGCGGTGGCCACCACGGCGACGTCGGGCGCGCCGCCCGCCTTGATGCCGGCGGGTCCCCCGGTGGCCACGAAGCCCCGCGGCGCGGTGACGCTCACGGGAACATCCCCGCAATGGGCAGGCCGGTCGTCTCGGGCAGGTCGAGCGCCGCGTTCGCGCACTGTATGGCCTGCCCCGACGCCCCCTTGACGAGGTTGTCGATGGCACACAGCGCGAGCACCCAACCCGTCCGCGGGTCCACCCGTGCGGTGACGTGCGCGGCATTGGAACCCGCGGTCGCCTTCGTGGAGGGCGGCTCGTCGGTCACGACCACGAACGGCTCGTCGTCATAGGCCTCGTGGAACGCGTCCATGACCGTCGCCGTCGAGAGCGCCCGGCCCGATGCGGGCCGGGCGTAACAGGTGGCCAGGATGACGCGGACCATGGGGGCGAGATGCGGGGTGAACAGCAGCTCGGCCCCGAGGATCTGCTCCATCTCGGGCGTGTGGCGGTGGCGCAGCAGCCCGTAGGCGACGAAGTCCTCGTCGACGGTGCCGAAGTGCAGCGACTCCTTGAGGCTGCGGCCCGCGCCGGAGACGCCCGACGCCGCGTCCACGATGATCCCGCTCCGCTCCACCAGCCCGGCCCGCACGAGCGGGGCGAGGGCCAGCCCGGCCGCGGTCGGGTAGCAGCCAGCCGCCGCCACGAGCGTGGCGCCGGCCAGCCCGTCGCGGGACAGCTCGGGCAGCCCGTAGACGGCCTCTTCGAGCAGCTCGGGCGCCGCGTGCTCCTCGCCGTACCAGCGCGGGTAGAGCGCCGCGTCCTTGAGCCGGAAGTCCGCGGCCAGGTCGACGACGAGGCCCACGCGCCCTCGCAGCTCGGGGACGATCCGCTGCGACTCACCGTGGGGCAGGGCACAGAACACCAGATCGAGGCCCTCGAGGCGGGTTGCATCGCTCTCCTCGTAGACCAGGCCCGGGTACGCCCCCGCCAGCGATGGCGTGTGCTCCCCCACCGCCTCGCCGGCGTGCGAACGGGCCGTCACCAGCGCCACCTCGAAGGAGGGATGCCCCGCCAGCAGCCGCAGGAGCTCGGCCCCCGTGTAGCCCGACGCCCCGATGATCCCGGCCTTCATCGCATCAGTATACATATTTCTGCATAATCATGCGATCCGGGGAAGGGTGGGTCGAGGGGTGCCGGCGAAGGGTCAGGCGCCCCCCACGGCCTTCTGCCAGAACCAGCCGGCACCGGCGATCTCGAAGCCCATCATGTCGTTGACGGCGATCATCGGCGTGTTCTCCGCCGCGTTGCCGGTGAGGATGCGGCGCACCGATGGCGCGGCGGCACCGAGCGCCTCCACGTTGGCCAGCTTCACGGCCAGGCCCAGCCGGTGGCCGCGATGGTCGGGGTGCACCAGGGTGGCCATCTGCCAGGCTTCCTTCCCCGCCTCCGGCGACAGCAGGAGCTCGCTGAAGGCCACCAGCCGTCCCGACCCCACGTGCTGGGCGACCGCGGCCAGCTTCCAGACGCCGCGCGCGGCCAGCAATTCGTCGCCCTCGTGGATGCGCTCTGCGTCCCACACCTCCTCCTCCCTCTCGCCGTCGCCCGCCGGCTCGTCGGTCGACATGCGGCGGGCGAGCTCACAGTGGTCCTCGAGGTACTCCTCGGGCCAGGGTGTGGTGAAGGTGAAGACCCGGTAGTCGGCGGCGTCGCGCGCCGTGGCGACGACGTGGTGCAGGTCGTGGACCAGGTCGGCACCGAGCGGGACGGCGAGGTAGCGGCTGTTGCCCGGCATGGTGGCCACGAAGCCGACGCGTCGGGCGAACGCCTCACCGGGATGCCTCCCGGCCGACGCCACGGGGACGTCGACGATGGAGTTGAGCGAG
>Ga0116216_10002541_pt1 | contig 12079 bp, 6 predicted proteins | sample Sb_taG_11_FD_89696 | JGI IMG/M metagenome (GOLD analysis project Ga0116216, IMG submission 89696) | Peat soil microbial communities from Weissenstadt, Germany - Sb_50d_3_AS metaG | ecosystem: Environmental > Terrestrial > Soil > Wetlands > Peat | place: Germany: Weissenstadt | collected 2010-09-21
ACCCATGGACCACCTTTGAACGTGCGCTTTTCGACGGCTGTTATGGTGTACGTATACTCCCTGATTTTGCAGTCCCCAGAACAATCGGCCATTTTTGGTATCTCCTCTGTAAACTTAAGTTTCTACTCACTCCAGTGCAAAACAAACAGGCCCATGCAAGTGTCCCTTGCTCTGCAAAGTATACCCCATGCTGGTGTCCCAAAACTGGTAAGTTTTGCAACGTGCCCCGGAGGCCCTGAAACCAAGGGTTTGAATGTTGCGAATCTCTGGTTCAAAACGTTGGCCTAGCCGACCTCCTCCGCCGCCATTCCGCCCGCGCTTCCGCAAGCTGCACCGCCCAGGTCTCGCGATCATTCCGGGCGGCCATCCATGCCGTGGCCCTGCCATATTCCACCAGGGCGGCGTCGGACATCCTGACGATCCGCGCTCGGATCGCGTCGAGGTCGATCCGCTCGGCAGTGAACTGGTACATGCTCGTGATTAATCGCGCCCTCGTCCGCTACCAGGAACAGGTGTCCCGAAGCGGCTTGAGCACTTCGGCGAGTCCTTTTAAATCAAATCGCATCTCGACCGGACTGGAGTTGAACGGCGTGAATTCCATGACGAGGGAAGAGTGGTTCGACATGTACTTGATCTCTTCAATCGGGCGGCCGAGCCGCCTCCCAGATCGGCTCCGGCAGCCGGGTTCGAGGCGGGTTCGCGCTCCGCCACTCTTCTAATCGCTGGCGCAGTTGCAACAAGTCGTCGGGTATCGCTGTCTTTTCGCGGGACATGTCCCACGGCACTACTCACTGCCGCAACGAGTCACGCAGGCTTGCCGGAAGCTCACGTTCGGCAAAGTCACGAATTTCCCCCGCCCTTCGCCACCTAACACCCCAAATGCAACCGCGCCAAAAACCCGGTCACGTCCGAATTTCGACTATATTTCCATTGTTTTCAACAAATCCCGTCCTCCGCAAGCCATTCCCGCAATGTCGTCTTGCTACAACGGAATTGAGAGGACCTCTATGCTCAAACCGTTTCACCTCGCACGCCTCAGGGAAATCGTCCAGAGATGCGTGCCCTTCATCAACCACGACGGCCAGATATTCGTCAGCATGCCCGAACCCCGCGGACTCACCCTGCCCCTCCGCTCCACGGAGTTCCGCAATTGGTTCGTCTACAAGGCCGTCGCTCATTACGAGACCTTCCCCACCCCCAACGCCATGAACGCCATCTTCAATCACCTCGAGGCCCTGGCCGGCGAGCTCCCCAACGGCTCCCCCTCCGTCTTTCGCCGCGTCGGCTTCCGCTCCCAAGACTATCTCCCCACCCGCATCCTCATCGACCTCGCCAATTCCCAATGCCAGTACGTCGTAATCGCTCCCACCGGCTGGAAGATCGACTCCGGCAAACAGGAATACTTCGAGACCTCCCGCTCCACCCGCCCGCTCCCCTACCCCGCCACAGCGGCATCCCCGGCCCCTGCTTCCGAGCCCCCGATCAACTGCCAACCCCCGTTCCCAAACGAACCCGCCGCCGAAGCTGCGGCGGCCACCCCGACCGACCCCCAATCCCTAACCCCCAACCCCCAACCCCCGATCTTAAGGCCCCCAACCCCCGCTCTTGACGCCCTCCGCGCACTCCTCAATCTACCCTCCCGCCCCGCCTTCCTCCGCGTCCTCGCCTGGCTCCTCGCCGCCCTCCGCCCCACTGGACCCTTCCCCTTCCTCGTCCTCCAGGGCCCCCCAGGCTCCGGCAAAACCTTTGCCGCAAAAATTCTCCGCTCCATCTTCGATCCCAGCACCGCGCCCCTCTCCCCCATCCCCGCCACTCCCCGCGAACTCTACATCCTCGCCCGCCACAACTGGATCCTCGCCCTCGACCACGTCTCGACCCTCTCACCGGCCCTCACCGACGCCCTCTGCCGCCTCTCCTCCGGCGTCGGCGTCGCCGTCCACGAAACTCCCCGGCCCACCGCCAACCCCCTGCTCAAGTCACTCAAACGGCCCGTCATCCTCACCGTCACCGAGCGCTGGTCGTGTTCCCCCGCCCTCGCCGAACGCGCCCTCACCATCCAGCTTCCGCCCCTCCCGCCCGACCGGCGCACCGCCGAAATGGCCCTCCTCACGGCCTTCCAGGAGGCTTGGCCGGCCATCCTGGCGACTCTTTGCGATGCCGTCGGCACCGCCCTCGCCCGGCTCCCCCAAATCGACCCGGCCCCTGGAAAATTCGCCGACGCCGTCGCCTGGGCCGTCGCCGCCAGCCCCGCTCTCGGCTGCACCGAGGACGAAATGCGCGAAGCCCTAAACCCACCGCCGTCCCCGCATCCCATGGTCGAAGCCGTCCGCGGCCTCATGGAACAGCGCCGCTGCTGGAAGGGATCCGCCACCGAGCTCCGGGACCTCTTCCAACCCTTCATTTCCTGTCACACCGCCGCGGGCGTCTCCAAGCAGCTCCGATCCTGCTCCCTGACCCTCGCCGAGCACGGCATTGAATTGAAATTCCGGCGCCTGCACGAAGGTGCCCGCGTCGTCGAGATCCGCGAAGATCCGGGAGACGCGTGGACCGAAGAAGACCCTCCCCACGCGTCTCCCGATTCTGACGTACCTCCGCAACCCACAGAAACCGAAGAGGTTAAGTCGTGACAAAAAAATGCGCGCGGAAACGGCTCCAACACCGTCACCACTGTCACCGTCACCGTGGCGGGGCAGGCGCTTCCGCCCGGCTGAAGCTTGCCCCACCAAGCCGCTCAGAATCAGTGGGTTGGCCTGGGGTTTCCGGAGAGTCGGGGCTGCGCCGCGTCGAATCCAGGAGAAAGTCAAAACCCGAGGAGCCATTTGCTTACACTGTTAGAAGCGTGAACAAGCGCCTGCCATTATTGTTTCGCCACGTGATGTACAACCTGCGTGGCGGATTCCTGGTCCGTCCGCTGGCCATCGCGCTGACGTTGGGTTGCGCGGGAGCGTTCCTGTCGTGGGGGGAGGAATCCGTCCCGGCGCTCAGCGCGTGGGTGCCACGGATGCTCTTCCCGTCGCGCTCCGACCCGCAGGTGGCCCAGGTGATCCTGGCGGGGATCGCGGCCTCCATCATGACGGTGGTGTCGATCGTATTTGCCATCCTGCTGATGACGCTGACGCTGGCCTCGATGCAATTCTCGCCGCGGATCATCGTGAGCTTCGTGAAGGATCGGGTCACGCAGTGGACGCTGGGCATCTTTCTGGGCACCTTCTGTTACTGCATGGCGGCGCTTCCCGCGGCGCGATCGATTCCGCATCCGTTCGCGCCCATTGCGACGGTTCTGGGCGCGATGCTGCTGGCCCTGGCGTGCGTGGGGTGGCTGCTCTTCTTCATTCACCACATCTCGCAGGCGATCAGCGTGAACCACATCGTGGACCGGATTGCCGCGGAGACGGAGGCCATGATCGACGAGATGATGCCATGGCCGCGGCGGACAACGCGGTTGGGAGACTCCGGCGCGATCGATTCCAGCACCTGGGAGGCGGGCGTGCGGAGCGATGTCTCCGGCTACATTCGGTATATCGACACGAAGCGGCTGGTGGGGCTGGCGAAGACTTATCACGTGAAGATCCGCGTTCTGCGGCGCGCCGGCCAGTTTGTGCCAACGGGAGTCCCGCTGCTGATGGTGTCCAAAGGGGACCGGTTGAGCGAGGACAACGGCGAGGAGTTCCGCGGCGCCTTCGATTTCGGTCCGTCGCGAACGCTGCAGCAGGACGTAGAATTTGGAGTTTTGCAGATTGTGGACATCGCGCTGAAGGCCATCTCGCCGGCGGTGAACGACCCCTCGACGGCCGTCAGTTGCGTGGACCAACTGAGCCGCATCCTGATCCGCTTCGTGTCGAGGGAGCCGCCGGAGCCGGTGCTTTACGATCCGCCGGGCGTGGTGCGGGTGCTGGTTCCGTGGATCGATTTCGACCACCTGCTGGATTCGGCATTGGAGCAGATCCGCATGTACTCGAAGACGGATGTGGCGGTGAGCCTGCGCATGCTGCGGGCGCTCGGCGACATTGCGGCCAGCACGGCGGATCCGGCGTATCGGCGGACGCTGGTGGCGCGTGGTAAGCGGATCTTCGCGGGCTGCGCGGAGAGGCTGGGTGAGGAGGAAGTTCGGCCGATCCGGGCACGGATGGCGGCGCTGGAGGAGTGTGCGAGAACTTGACGCGGAGAGGAACGTGGGATTGTCGCCGTGAGACCGGGCCCAACCACCGTTCGCGGCAGCGGGACGAGGGCGTCCCGCGCGGACCAGGGGGTCCGCCCTGGGGTCCGCCCAGGGAGTCCGCCCCACCAGCCTGGCGACGCGATACATTGAAATCTCCGGGAAAGGATTGGACAATGAACACAACGTTGGGCAGGCTTTCGCTGGGCGTGGGGGATCGCTTCGCGCACCAGGCAAAGGCGCAATTGCAGGCCTGCGCGATGGCGGCCGAGCGCGGGGTCACGGTGATCCCGGTGTGGAACAAGTCGAACCGCGAGCACGGAATCGTGGGGTCGGAGCCCGGCAGCGTGAAGGCGGCGGCCGACCGGGCGGCAGGCGAGCTGGGGTGGAAACACGCCTATCACGTGGATGCGGACCACATCAATCTCACCACGGTGGACCGGTATATCGATTCCAGCGACTTCTACACGCTGGACGTTGCGGCGGCCATCGGGCAGCCGGCCGAGAAGGCGGATATCGATGCCTTCGTGAACCGGCATGCGGAACTCACCGCGAGCGGAGCGCCTTACGCCACGACGCGCGAATCGATGGCCGGGATCGCCGGCAAGTACCTGTTCGCGGTGCAGGAGGCCGGACGTATTTACCGCCACATCGCGGAAAGGCGGGGCGCGGCAGGCTTCATCACGGAAGTTTCCATGGACGAGACCGACGCACCGCAAACACCGCCCGAACTGCTGGTGATCCTGGCGGCCATCGCCGATCAGCGGATTCCCATCCAGACCATCGCGCCCAAATTCACCGGCCGCTTCAACAAGGGCGTGGATTACGTGGGAGACATCGCGCAGTTCGAGAAGGAATTCAACGACGACCTGGCGGTAATCGCTTACGCCATCCGCGAATACCAGCTTCCGGCGAACCTCAAGCTGAGCGTGCATTCGGGGAGCGACAAGTTTTCGATCTACGCTCCCATCCGGCGGGCGCTCGGCAAACACCAGGCGGGCGTGCATCTCAAGACGGCCGGCACGACGTGGCTCGAGGAGTTGATCGGGCTGGCGGAGGCGGGCGGCGCGGGGCTGGACCTGGCCAAGGAAATCTACGGCAACGCGTTCGGGCACCGCGACGCTCTGTGCGAACCGTACGCGGCGGTGATCGACATCGACTATTCCCGGCTGCCTGCGCCGGCGGAGGTGGCGGGGTGGACGGCGGAACAGTACACGTCGGCGGTGCGGCACGATCGGAGCAATCCGGGGTTCAATCCGAATGTGCGGCAACTGTTGCACGTGGGATATAAGGAGGCTGCCAAGATGGGCGACCGGTACTTGAGCATGCTGGAGCGGTGCGAGGAGTCGATCTCGCGGAATGTGACGGAGAATTTGTTTGAACGGCATATCAAGCCGTTGTTTTTGGAGGGGTGAAGATGGGTGAGATTTGGGTGCCGCCGCCAAGCGTCGACACGAGTGTCGACGCGGCACGCAGGAGTGCGTGCGCCACGGTTTGGTGCGAGACAGTATTGAAGATTATCGTAGGTTGGTTAGTGGTGACAGGAGCCATGGCGCAGGACACGCGGAATGTCACGGAACCGGCGATTCCGCGGAGTTGCGCGGTGCTGAGCGCCAACCTGACGGCGGTGGACAGCAACAAGACGCTAGCCGCCGCCGACGAGGCCAAGCCGGACACCGGACGCATCCAGAAGGCGCTGGACGGCTGCGCGAAGGGCCAGAGCGTGGAACTGAAGCCGGATGGCGCGCACAATGCCTTCCTCTCGGGGCCGCTCAACCTGCGGGCGGGCGTCACGCTGCACATCAATACCAAGGCGATTCTGTTCGGCTCGCGCAATCCGAAGGACTACGAATTGCGTCCGGGCAGTTGCGGCATCGTGGACCAGCGGGGCCACGGATGCAGGGCGCTGATCAACGGCGACAACGCCCCCCATTCGGCGGTGATGGGGGATGGCACGATCGACGGCCGGGGGTGGGCGAAGATCACCGGGAAAGACGTCTCCTGGTGGGATCTGGCCGAGCAGGCGCGCGCCGGCGGAAGTCAGAATTGTCCGCGGCTGATCGTGGTGGCTCACTCCGACGATTTCACGCTGTACCGGGTGACGCTAAAGAATTCGGGCAATTTCCACGTGGTCTACTCGGCGGGGAGCGGATTTACGGCATGGGGGGTGATTATCGACACGCCCAAGACCGGGCGCAATACGGACGGCATCGACCCCTCGGCCGCCACCAACGTGACCATCACCCACTGCTTTATTTCCACGGGTGACGATAACGTCGCGATCAAGGCGGGCGGGCACTGCTCGCACATGACCATCGCGCACAACCATTTCTACGCGGGGCACGGGATGTCGATCGGCAGCGAGACCAACGGCGGGGCCGATACGATTCGCGTTTCGGACCTGTCGATTGACGGCGCCGACAACGGCATCCGCATCAAATCGAATTCCGGTAAGGGCGGGCTGGTGCACGACATTGAATACAGCGACGTGTGCATCCGCGACACGAAATATCCGATCTACATGGATTCCGACTACGCGCACTACGGCAAGAGCGGCGACAAGCTGCCGGAGTTTACGGGAATCGTGCTGCGCGACGTGCGGGTGCTGACGGGCGGCAGGATTACGCTGCAGGGATACGATGAAAAGCACCGATTGGGAATGACTTTCGACAACGTGTATTTCGACAAGCCGCAGGACACGAAGGTGCTGGCCGAACATGCGGCGCTGAACTTCGGCCCGGGTTTTGTGAATCTGCACCTGGCGGGCACGGACGTCACGGTGAAGGGGGCTCCGGTGACGGGGACGCCGAATGCGTGTGCGGAGAAGTTCGTTCCGTTACCGGTGCGGTAGGACCGCTTCCACGCTCGCCAAGGGCGAGTCACGGTCGCGGCTCTGAATGAGCCCAGGCGGCTAATTTCGATTGGGCCTCGGTCCGCTTCTGTTCCTCTTCGGCCAGCAGAGGGCGGCTGGAGGCGATTTCGTCGAAACGGGCGAGGGCGGTTTGGATCGCTTGGAGGGCGTCGCTCGACTCGCCGGTGGCGGCGCGGCAGTCCGCGAGCCGTTCATACAGGTCGGGCTGTTCGATGAGGTACGCTTCGTTCTTCGGATCGTGCTTGCGGAGGTCGTCGAACACGGCAATGGCGGCGGTAAGGGAGGCGGCCGCGTCTTTCCAATTCTTCTGGCTGGCGTAGAGCCTGGATTTTCCAGACAGGATTTCGGCTTTGCGCGTGCCGAGCCGCGGCACACCCGGGCTCTGTTTTCCCATGCGATCCAGATATTCCCCGGCCCTGGTGAAATGATCGAGCGCTTCCTCCGGCCGGCCGGCGGCGGTCAGAAACATTCCCAGACGGTGATGGGCCTCTACCAGGGCGTCGTTCTTGTCAAAAGTCGGCGGACCGATGGCGGCATGCCGTTCGGCTGCGTCGAGCGCCTTGCGCATATGGATCAACGCGGCCTCGGTTTCGCCGCGGCCGTGCAACCAATCGCCGAACACGGACTCGGCGCCCATCACGTCCAGCAGGGCGGTGTTGTTGTTGGGGTCGGCGGCCAGCATGCGATCGGCCAGGCCGGTGGCGACGGTCATGACCCGGCGCGCTTCGTCAGGTTCCACGAGCTGTTTTCCCGAGTGGGTGCTGAACAGGTATCCGAGCAGGACGTTGTCGATGTACACCTTGCGGCGGCGGGGATTGCTGTCGGGGTCTTCGGCGGCGAACTGTTCGTCGATGGCGAGCGCGGCGCGGAGATGCTGGAGCGCTTCCCGGCCCCGCTCGACGCGGATATAGTTGTCTCCCAGCTTGCTGTGAGCGAGGCTCAGGAGGCCCCGGTCGGCGACCCGGTTGCGATTCTCGCGGGCGAGCTGGGTCGCCAGATCGAGCAGTTTCAGGTCCTGCTCGATGGCTTGGTTTTCGTCCCCCATCCGGGCCAGGAGATCGGCGTGGGCGTCATAGGCGTGGGCGAGAGCATTGCGCACCACGTATTCCCCCGTGGCTGGACCTTGCTGGCCCATGCGCAAGGTCTCGCGCAAGGTGCGATCGGCGCCCGCCATGTCACCCTGCACCGTGAGGACCTGGGCGATGCGGATGTTGGCGTTGATTCCGTCCATCAGGAACCTGGGTGAAGGGTCGGAGATCTTCTGGCGCAGCGCGACGGCTTTTCGATAGCTGGCAAGCGCCCCGGAAATGTCGCCCAGATTGGCGTAGTACGGGTTGCCCTGCGCATCGCCAAGGCGGACGTACCCGCGCGCGACCTCCTCGATCAGATCGCGGTTGCCGTGCGCTTCCTCGACCAGAGTGTCGTAGTATTTCAGGCCGGTCTCGACGACCATCTTGCGGGCAGCCGTGGCGCCGGGCAGCTTGGCGATGGCATCGTGGAAATCGAGCAGAAACTTGCCGGAGAGTTGGCGCACCTGCTCGAAGCGGCGGTCGGCGATCTGGCGCTGGGTATCGGCGGCGATGCGCTCGAGGTCGGCCTGGCGGCTCTGGGCCTCGGCGAGGGCGCTCTGGCGCTGGGCCTCGGCGGCCTGGCGTTCAGCTTCCTGGCGGCTGGCCTGGGCGCGCGCTTCACTTTCCAACGCAAGCCGGCGCTGGATCTCGGCGCGGGCCTGTTCGCGGGCCGCGCGCCGGGCCTGGATGGTGGCGGCGGTGGTTCCACCGATCAACGCGCAGGCCAAGAGGGCGGCGGCGGCGATGGCCATGCGGTTCCGGCGCGCGAACTTGCGGGCGCGGTAAGCGACGTTGCCCTGGCGCGCGCTTACGGGCCACCCGTTCAGGTAGCGCTCTACGTCCGCGGACAGTTGGTCCACGGTGGTGTAGCGCGATGCCGGCTCCTTGCGCATAGCCTTGGAGACGATGGCTTCTAGGTCGCCCTGAAGCTGCTGCCGACGGTGGGGCGCGGCCTCGGGCGCCGCCTCGCTCAGGCGCGGCGGATCGGTCTCGCAGATCACGCGCTCCACTTCGCGCAAGCCGTAGCTCGGGAAACGGTGGGCGCGCACCCCGGAGAGCAGCTCGTAGAGTATTGCGCCCAGCGAGTATACGTCGGTAGCGGTGGTGATGGGGTCTCCGCGGATCTGCTCGGGGCTGGCGTAGTCGGGGGTCATGGGACGGAGGGCGGCCATGGTGCGGCCGGCGCCTGTGTCGGCGTCAAGCAGCTTGGCCACGCCGAAGTCGAGCAGTTTCGGCGAACCGTCCAGGGTTACCAGGATATTCCCGGGCTTCAGGTCGCGATGCACCACCAGGCTGCGGTGGGCGTACGATACCGCTTCGCAGACCTTCAGAAAGAGGCGGCAGCGGGCGTGGATGTCCAGATCGCGATCGCGGCAGTAGACATCGAGCGGCTGGCCCTCGACGTAGTCCATTACCAGAAATGGCCGGCCATCCTGGGAAGTGCCTCCATCCAGAAGCCGCGCGATGAGGGGATGTTCGAGGTTGGCCAGGATCTGGCGTTCGTGGAGGAAGCGGGCGAGCATGTCGGCGGTGTCCATGCCGCGGCGGATGAGCTTGATGGCGACGCGCTTCTGGTACTGATCGTCATCGCGGACGGCCAGGTAGACGGCGCCCATGCCGCCGGAACCGACCTCGTCCACGATGCGGTAGGCGCCGATGCGCGAGCCGAGCACTCCTTCCATGGTGAACAGCGAGCGGGCCTCCGTCTCGATAGCGGAAATGATGGCCTCGCCGTTCTTGCCATCGGCGTCCAGCAGGCGTTCGAGTTCCTGGCGCAGGCGGGCGTCGCCGGCGCAAGCCTGGTCGAGAAAGCGGCCGCGCTCGGCCGGGGGAAGATCCGCCGCGGCCACGAAGAGTTCCTTTACCTGTTGCCAATGTTCCATGGAAGCACCATGCCGGTGAAAGCCGGCGCTACCAGTTAATGCGGAAACGGGAGGGTATTTCAGTCAAAAACCCTGCACCCGAAGACCACTCCCTGACCTGACGAAGCCGGAGCCAAAGGAAACCGTGTCTTTGACGCGGAGGCGCGGAGCACGCGGAAGAAGACGCGGAGAGAGAAACCAAAGAGTAAGTCAAAACCTGAGATTGCGGAGGAGGCGGAGAAGCGCTGAGAGCCGCGCTGTGGGCCGGACGGTCGTGCCGCCGAGCGGGTCGGCGCGGACCATATTTTTGCACTCAGGGAGCGGGGGCGCCGCCGCGATCCAGCTCGCATTGCAGCCAGGCCTGGGCCAGGCGGAGTTCGCGGCGTACCGTATGGACCGGCAATTGGAGGACCTCGGCGGACTCGTCCGCGGTCAATCCCCCGAAGAAGCGCAACTCGACCAATTGCGACTGGCGCGGGTCGAGGCGCTCCAGATCGCGCAGGGCATCGTCCACAGCGATGATTTCCACGGGGCGGGCGGCACCGGCGTCGAGCGCTTCGTCCAGAGCGAGTTTGGGTTGAAGGCCGCCGCGCTTGGCGGCGTACTTGGTGCGGGCGTGATCGACCAGGATCTGGCGCATGACGTTGGCTGCCACGGCCAGGAAATGCGTCCGGTTGCGGTAATCCGGCTGTTGCTGGCCGAGGATGCGGAGGTACAGCTCGTTAACCAGCGCGGTGGGTTGCAGGGTATGGCCCGGCCGTTCGTGGCGCAGGAATCCTTCCGCGATTTTGCGGAGTTCGGCGTAAAGGAGCGGGACGAGGCGGTCGAGCGCGCCCTTGTCGCCATTGGCCAAGTCCTGGAGAAGCAGTGTGATCGGCTGGTCTTGCACCGGATCGTCCTCATCAATCTATCACAGGGGTGCGGCGCCGCAGCGTAGGCTGGTCTTTTTGTAGTACTAGTGCGGCCGGCGGCAAGAACACCGGCGTTACCATGGAGAGTGCCCCCTTTTCGCTCGTATGTGCTGGTCTCGCGCGACCAGATCGCCCGCAACTACCGCAATGTCGTTTCGGTGGTAGGTCCGGATGTCGAGGTGGCCTCGGTGGTGAAGGCCGACGCCTACGGTCACGGCGCCCTGGAGGTTTCGCGGGTGCTGGTGGCGCAGGGCGCGAAATGGCTGGCCGTCAGCTCCGTGGACGAAGGCGCCGGTCTGCGGCGCGAAGGCATTCACGAGACGCGCATCCTGGTGATGGGCGGCTTCCTCCCTTACGAAAGCGATGCCGTGGTGGAGCACGATCTGACGCCGGTGGTGCATTCGCTCGATCAGATCCGCCAGGTGGACCGCCTGGCAGTCGCGTCGGGCAAAGCGATTCGTTACCATCTCAAGATCGATTCCGGCATGGGCAGATTGGGGACGCGCGCCAGCGCCGGCGAGATCCTGGCTACTCTCGCCGAGACACGGAAGGCGCAATTGGAAGGCCTGATGACTCACTTCGCCTCCGCCACCGACTACACCAGCACACAGACCAGCGATCAGCTCACGTATTTTCACGCGATCGGCGGGGAGTTGCAGAGGGCCGGAGTGAAGGCGTTGTGGCATACTTCGAGCACTAATGCGATCGGCTATGGGCGGACGGAGGGCTGGCACACCATGGTACGGGCCGGGCATGCGCTCTACGGGTACGTGTCGCCGGCGCGCGGCGATGCGCCGGCGCAACTGCTGGACGTGAAGCCGGCGCTCACCTGGAAGGCCAAGCTGCTGGCGGTGAAGGACCTGCCGGAAGGCGCGCTGGTGGGCTACGGGGGAACCTTCCGCACGCCCCGGCCCATGCGTATCGGGATTCTGGGAGCGGGATACGCCGACGGAATTTTTCACCGGCTCTCGAACCGCGGCAAGGTGATTGCGGACGGCAAACTCACGGCCATTCTGGGCACCATCTCCATGGATTTGACGACCATCGATCTGAGTCACACCACGGCTCTGGGGCCGGGCGACGAAGTGACGCTGCTGGGCTCGGAAGGCGATGCGCGGCTGGACGCGCAGCAGATTGCACGTACGGCGGGGACCATTTCGTACAACATTCTTTGCAGTATCAGCGCACGGGTGCGGAGGGTGTACGTG
>Ga0116216_10002542_pt1 | contig 12076 bp, 14 predicted proteins | sample Sb_taG_11_FD_89696 | JGI IMG/M metagenome (GOLD analysis project Ga0116216, IMG submission 89696) | Peat soil microbial communities from Weissenstadt, Germany - Sb_50d_3_AS metaG | ecosystem: Environmental > Terrestrial > Soil > Wetlands > Peat | place: Germany: Weissenstadt | collected 2010-09-21
CACGGACTCGCCGAGAGGTGCCTGCTTGAGACTTCTGACAGACGGTGCGAGGTCCGGTGTATAGGGTGACCACTGACGTCACGCGGGATCAGGTTGGCCGAGCGGCGCCTGCCGTGAACTCGCCCGTTCGCGAGGAGAGTGGGAGTGGTTGGAAACCAAGAACGCGAAGCCGACGACGAGATGCTGCGGGACCTTCTGCGCGGTCAGCGGGAAGCGGTGTTGGCGGTCGTAGCGGGACTGGACGAGGCGGACTGGCATCGGTCAGTCGTGCCCACAGGCTGGACGCCGGCGGGGCTCCTCGAGCACCTGGGCGGCGCCGAGTGGCACTGGTTCCAAGGCGTCGTGGCGGGCAAACAGCCTGAGTTGCCAGGCGACCTCGCCGAAGATCAGCCACCGTACGACCCCCTTACGGTGTTGTTCACAACCGACGAGCCTTCGACGGAGGTCATCGCCTTCTACCGCGACCAGTGCGCGCAGTCCGAGGCGGTGTTGGCGACAACCCCCCTCTCGGCTCTACCACTGGGCAAGCACGGGCCTGGTGGATTCGAGCCGCCGAATGTTCGTTGGGTCGTTTTGCACATGATCGAGGAGACAGCGCGGCATGCCGGGCATTTGGACATCGCGAGGGAGCTGCTCGATGGCACGACCCGGCTGGGTGGCCGCTGACGCTCTCATACCCTTCTGCCTCCTGAGTCGGGTCGTAGCTCGCGCACTGTCCCGGCGGTCGGCGACACTTCTAAAGGCGGGGACCCGCAGACGTCGTGTGAGCTGCAGTCACCATTGAGCTGGGTGGATGAACGCAGCGGCCGGCTGACCGAGCCATTGTGTGACGCGCATCGCGAGGTCCATGTCCGCGAAGCGGGCGGTGCGCAAATTGGTCAATCTGCTTGGCGTGCAGTTGAGTTCTTGCGCCAGATCCGCCCATGTAAGGTCGCGCTCTCGGCGTCGCTCGTTGAGCGCTGCGTGTAGCTGGTTCAAGTTCCAACGAAGTCGGCTGTCAGTTCCCGCTTCGGCAACCGGACATTGCCCACGTCGACAACCGGACCGGACAAGAAGTCCTCCGGCGCCCGGCGAAGCCAACGCAACATGAAAAGCGCATACTGGCAGGAGGTTGCCCAGCGCGTTTGCAGTCTCTGGACCGCCCCTCCGCAGAGCGGATGATCTGACCGCTGTGCGTTGAGATCCGACGACTGCTGCCAGAGCTCGTCGGCGAGTTCGTACCAGCCCCACCCACGGTCACGACGTTGGGCGTCGAGCGCGATGAACAGCGCGCCGCAGTCGAAAACCGGCAGAGATCGCGTCGCTTCCGGTGCCGCCATGACTTAGCCAAAATTAGGGGCACGGCCAAGCCTTGCACACGCCCGGATGTGCCGTTCGGGGGCACGCACTCAACAGGTGCGGTCGGGGTCTCTCCGACTCCAGCGCCGAGCCGACTCTGGTTGGGGTCAGCCGCGTACTTCAGCCGCGGCGCAGTTGGACGCCAAGAGGCCGAAGTGCCCGACGAACGGTCTCCTCGCCAACCCCGAATTTGAGTGCAATGGCCGGCACAGGGTGGCCGCTCTTGTGGAGCCCGGTCGCGTCGTGTACCTGTTCAGCGGAAAGCCTGCCGACCCCTCTCGGGCGCTGGATGCCGTTGCGATCCAGATGCGCGTAGACAGTCGTGCGGTTCACGCCGTAGGCGATGATCAGCTCCTCGACGCTGGCGCCACGTACGTAGTCCGCGACCAGATGCGCAACCTCGTCTTGTCGGAGCCGCCGTTGCCGTTGAGCGGGAGGCTGATTTTCTGTTTCGACCGTGTTACGACGAGTCGGTCGCGCAAGGAGTTCTCCCAGTTCAGAGCCCCTCCCAGGGGGGTTGGAGTAACGTCTCATTACCTCCACTCCGTTGTGGAAGAGGCAACGTTCTGCCTGGGCGGAGTGCACTTGGAGACTCACTTGTCGAGTTTTCCCGGAGCCAAATCCGTGCCCGTGCCAACCCGCTCTCCCTTGCTCGATCCTCTGCCTCGCGCGAGCTGTAGCCCCGGACAGGCCATCCTGTGATACTGGCTCGGTGCAAGACAGGTTACCGAGCGGAGTGGTGACCTTCCTTTTCACCGACATCGAGGGTTCCACGAAGCTGCTGCGACAGTTGGGCGACGAGTACAGCACGGCTCTGGCGGAGCACCGGGGAATCGTCAGGGAAGTGTGCGCAACGCATCACGGAGTCGAGGTGAATACGTGGGGCGACGCCTTCTTCCTTGCATTCGCCAGCGCGAACGACGCGGTGATGGCGGCCTCGGAGGCACAACTCGCCCTCGAGGGCGGCCCGGTCCGCATCCGAATGGGCCTCCACACCGGCGAGCCGCGGCTGACCGACGAGGGCTACACGGGACTCGACGTGCACAAAGCCGCACGGATTGCCGCCGTCGGGCATGGCAGGCAGGTGATCCTCTCGCAGACGACTCACGCCCTCGTCGACGCTCCGGTGCGTGACCTCGGGTCTCACCGTCTCAAAGACCTCAGTGCCCCGGAGCACATCTACCAGCTCGAAATCGCCGACTTGCCGTGCGACTTTCCACCGCTGAAGACGATGGGGTCCGGCATGAGGAACCTGCCAGTGCAGCGCACCTCGTTCGTGGGTCGGGCCAGCGAGCTCGACGAACTTGACAAGCTCTTCGGCGAGCCAGACTGCCGGCTGGTCACGCTCGTCGGACCCGGCGGTGTCGGGAAGACACGGATCGCTCTCGAGGCAGCCGAGAGGCGAGCGGAGCATCATACGAGTGGGGTCCACTTCGTCCCGCTGGCATCCGTGTCCGCACCGGACTTCCTCGTTCCAGCTGTGGCAGAGACGATGCAGTTCGCCGTCGACGCGGCGCACAGTTCCATCCCTGCCAAGGAGCAACTCCTCGATTATCTCAGCGAGCTTTCGGCGCTTGTCGTGCTTGACAACTTCGAGCACCTGGTCGAGGGCTCGACACTGCTCAGCGAAATACTCGAGCGCGCGCCCAAGATCGAGCTCCTCGTAACGTCTCGAGAGCGGCTAAAGATCCAGAGCGAGTGGGTATTCGACGTGAAGGGTCTCGAGCTGGCCGAGAACGGCAGCGGCGCCATGCGCCTGTTCGTCGAGAGGGCGACGCAGGTCGAGCCGAGCTTCGCACTTGACGAGGCCGAGCGGATGCAGGCGCAACGCATCTGTCGTCTCGTCGGGGGCTTGCCACTTGGGATCGAGTTGGCGGCATCGTGGGTCTCGATGCTCTCGTGCGCCGAGATCGCCGAAGAGATCGAGGCCAATATCGACTTCCTTGCCACGTCGATGCGCGACGTCCCCGAGCGTCACCGCAGCCTCCGGGCTGTGATCGAACAGTCCTCGCGGCTGCTCACCGACGAGCAGCGGGACGCCTTCGCACGCCTGGGGGTCTTTCGGGGAAGCTTCGACCGAGAAGCAGCGCACGCAGTCGCCAACGCCGACTTGCGGACACTCTCCGAACTCGTCGCTAAGTCCCTTGTCGTCCGTCGGGACTTCGGTCGCTTCGAGCTGCATCCGCTGTTACGCCAGTTCGCTGCCGAACATCTGGCGCTCTCGCCAGAAACCCTGGCCGACAGCAGTGATCGCCACGCCCGCCACTACAGCGCGATGCTGCGCGGGCGTCGGGAGGCGCTGTGCGGACCGTCGCTCGCCGTCGCACGCGACGAGCTGCGAAGCGATCTCGACAACCTGCGGTCCGCCGCCGATTGGTTGGTGGTTCATGGCGACGAGGCCAATGCACGGGGCTTCCTCGCCGCGCTGCACACCTTCTTCTGGGCGCACAGCTGGCTGGACGGCGCCGAGACCTTCGAGCGGCTCGCCGGGCTCGCCGGGGTCCAGGGAGGGCGCCTTGACGAGGCCAGCAATGTCGCCCTCTCAGTGGCAACCATCTGGTGCGCGCATGGAGCCGAGCTTGGTTACGACCCTGGGCTCGAGGAGCTGGCGCTCCGTTGCCTACCGCTCCTGCGGGCACGTGGGCTCGAGTGGGAGGTCGGCGTCTGCCTCTACGCGCTCGGAATCATCGGCTGCCTCCGCGACGTCTATCCAGATGCCGTCGCGTACCTCGAGGAGGCAGTCGCTGTCGGCCGCTCCACCGGCGATGGGATCGTCGAGGTGGGATCGCTCTGCTGGTTGGGCTTCGTGCAGCTGCTCCTCGATGACCTCGATGCAGCAAGGGTGACGTTCGAGTCGGGTCTTGCCGTCGGCGAACGCCTCGGCGGACCTCTGCTGAGGGCGTACTCCCTCAGCAAACTCGGAATCCACGCCGATGCCGAAGGTCGGTACGGGGACGCCATGCGGTTGCACGCCGAGGCTACGGGTCTATTCGACAGCATCGGCGACCGTGGTGGTACGGGATACACGCTGAGCAGGGCGAGCATGAGCGCCTTCGGGCTCGGGGACTTTCCCGAAGCGCTTCGTCTCGGGAGGGCTGGATATGAGGCCTTCTCGGCAGTGAATCATCGGTGGGGCATGATCGGCTCCCTCTGCAGAATCGGGTTTCCCGCCATGGCCCTCGGTGACCATGAGGCTGCGGCGGAGTGCTTCGTCGACGCCCTCGAGCGGGCGAGGGCCTCCAACGCGATCTCCCTCGAGCTCCTGGCATTGAGCGGGATTGGTGCCTGGCTCGAGGATCGTGGGGATCCGGTACGTGCTGCGGCGATATTGATTTTCGCTCTCGGCCATCCACAGCTTCCCAAGGCGTACCGCTTCCTCGGGCACCCGGCACTCGATCGACTGGAGGCCGAGCTTGCTCCGGAGCAACTGGACACCGCCCAGGAACAGGCGGCCCGGGCGACCCTCAGTGAGTTGGAGGAGGACGCACTTCGGACGGTCGCAGACGCTTCCTCCGGCTGCTCGAAAGCACGGAACGGTTGGCACCTTTAAGCGACCAGCAGGACCGCCAAATCGAGAATCTCCTGCACAGGACGCGTGGGACTGCGGTTCGCGAACTGTCCGCTTAGGTCCACTCGAACAACCGCAGCTCAACGGCATATTTTGGCTTTCGATATTGACAGTCGGCATGACGTCATCCCGCGGCCATCCCGCGGAACAAGCTGGCAAAGCCGGGTTCGCACGTTTCGAACAGTTGCAACCCTCACGCTCCGAGGTCGGCTCGCAGAGCGGCCACTGAGAGCCGAAGCCCGTCTGCCGCAAGGCGCTCCAGCAGCTCGTCGACTGTCACCGTGGGCGCCCGGAGAGCCGACGCCCGCTGCTGGACAACGGTTGCGACCCGTCCGGGCGCGAGTTCGACGAGGTGAAGCACGAAGACGTCGGGGTTTGGGCTTCGATGTTGAACGGTTCCAGATGCAATGCCGGGAAATCCTTCACGCTCGAGGTGACGATCACCTGGGCACTGCATCGGATCGCTGCCGCCAGGACGTGGCGGTCGCCCGGATCGGGCAGCTTGAGCGCCTCGATCAGCGGTTCATAGCCCACGACGAGACAGTCGGCAACGGCCTCACACATCAGTGAGCGGGTGCGCGCCAGACGCTCGGCGTCCAAGTCCGGCCGGCGTCACAGGATGCTCTCGATTGTCTCGTCAAGGATGCGCTCAGTCCACCGTGCTCGGAACAGGCCCGAGGCGCCAAGACGGATCAGGAGGTCCCGCAAAGAAGCAGGATGGAGCACGTTTGCGTCGTAGAGGGCCGTGAACGTCATCGGCCCAAGTGTCTCAGCTGTCGTACATTCCTAGCGCGGACGCTTCGCGAGTCAGTTCGTCGAGAATCTCCTGGCGCCGCTGGTTGTCGCGGCGTTTGTAGTCGAGCAGGTCGGTCAAGAGGACCTTCCGACGATTGCCAACTCGCCGAAACGGAATCCGCTCGTCATCGAGCAGCTTCACGAGGTAGGGCCGGGAGACGTTCAGGAGGTCCGCTGCCTGCTGGGTCGTCAACTCGGCATGAACTGGTGCGACGGTCACGGCGTTGCCGTTGGCGAGCTCGGCGAGGACGTCGACCAAGAACCGGAAGGCGACGTCAGGGATCACGACTCTGGTCTCCTCGTCGGCATCCTCGGCACAGAGCTGGACCCGGGCTGTTGGCTTCGGGTGGGCGCGGATAAAGTCGCACAGGTCCTCGACAGCTCGCGCCGCCTCTTCGGCTGTGGTCTTGTCAGGCAGTTCGAGTTCTCGTACGGCGGCTGTGACTCTGGACATCCAATCCCTCTGTTCTTGTTCGAGTTCCCTCGAACCAGTTTGACGCATCCTGCGCTTATTCGCAATAGTAGAAATAATCGAAACAGACATCAGTGAGACTACAGCGGGCTATCTTCCGCGGCTGCCTATGTCTTAAAATACATACTGGCTCCGGGTCTCGGGAGAGAGAAGTGGCGCGCACACTGGACGATTACGTACGCGGGTCCGCACGGGCCAACAGCCCTTCCGTCGACCGCGGGCCGTCGGTGTTCAATCAGGCCTACGGGATCGCGCGCCAGGTTGCCGAGCTTCGTGAGAAGCACCACCTGACCCAGCTGGAGCTGGCCAATAAGACGGGGCTTCCGCAAGCCCAGATCAGCCGCATCGAGCGAGGTGTCATCAACCCGACCAGCGCCACCCTCGCAAAGATCGCTGAAGCGCTTGGAGCCGACCTGCGCTTGGTCGAGCGTCGGAAGCCGCGTCGCCAAGGCCGTGAAGCGGTGGGTTGACGGCAGTAGTCCACGGAAACAGGCAGGCCCTCGTCATCCCGCGGACGACGCCGGTCGCAGCCGTTCGACAGTGTGCACCTAACTCGCTTACCTGCCCTGATGGACCGCCGGGTCCGTCCTGACCCATTCGGCCAGTCCGTAGCACAGTGACACACATTTGTGTGCGTCAGAGATGACACCGAAATCGGTGTCCGTGCTGTTGCTGCAAACCAACCGAGGGTTGCTCTCGGGTCGTGGCGTCCCCCCAACCAATGCTGCACGAGATCCGCCAGACGATCGCCGCACAGCAGGGAGTGGCTGAGGTGCCGGACGTGTTCGCCGTCGTGGTGGGACCGTCCAGCCTGATCGTCGACGGCGACGTCATCCAGCGCTGATTGACTCGGTTCGAGCCTTCTCCGATGCAACCAGTTGAACCTGTTCAGCGGACAAATCCACCGAACCACCGAGGAGCTCTCCCAGCTCAGAGGCCTTACGAGGAGGGTTGGAGTAACGTCTCATTACCTCCGCTCGTTGTCATTTTGACAACGTTTGACCGCTCGGCGTCCGGTGCGACCCAGGAATGGTTGGCGAACCGCACCGGTTGATAGGGCAATGACGACGACGGTGGTTGCGACGGCATTCGGCGGACCCGAAGTCCTGTCTGTCGTCGACGAGCCGACGGGCGTACCGGGTCCTGGAGAGGTCTTGGTCGACGTCCGAGCGGCAGGGACGAACCCGGTCGACGTGAAGCTTTACGGCGGGGCGTACGGGAAGGATCCCGCCCAGTTGCCCATGCGTCTGGGCTTGGAGGCGGCTGGCGTGGTGAGCGCGGTGGGCGACGATGCGGTGGGGCCGGAGGGTCCCGTCCAGATCGGCGACGACGTCATCGCCTATCCGATCCAGGGCGCCTATACCTCCCAGGTCGTCGTGGCCGCGTCGAGCGTCGTGCGTAAGCCGACCACGCTGTCGTTCGCGGAGGCTGGCGGACTTCTGCTCACCGGTTGCACGGCCGTGCACGCGCTCACGGTTACCGGCGTGGGCGTCGGCGACACCGTGGTCGTCCATGGGGCATCTGGCGGGGTCGGCATGATGGCGGTCCAGCTCGCCGTCAACGCCGGGGCGCGTGTCATCGCGACGTCGAGCGAGGGCAATCACGCCTACCTCCGAGAGCTCGGCGCCGAGCCGGTGACCTACGGAGACGGGCTCGTCGAGCGGATCCGTGCCCTGGCCCCCGCCGGCGTCGACGCGGCAATCGACGCGGTGGGCACCAGCGAAGCGGTCGACACCTCTGTTGCCCTGGTGCCCGATCGCAGTCGGATCGTCACCATCGCTGCATTCCAGCGAGGGCTCGAGCTTGGCATCAAGGTGATCGGCATGTTCCCCGGAGCGGATCCCGGTACTGAGATCCGTGCCGCCGGTCGACTGGAGCTCGCTCGCCAGGCCGAAGCGGGCAACCTCCTTGTCCGCGTGGCCCGCGCCTATCCGCTCAAGGACGTGGCAGCCGCGCACCTGGAACTACTGTCGGGTCATACCCACGGCAAGATCGTCCTCATTCCGTGAGGCCGGTTCCGACTCCCGAGACACCGAGGCGCTGAGCAGTCGTGAATCCGGAGGACTCGCCGATGACGTCAGTGGTGCGTCTCAACGACGGCCGCGCGCTGCCGAGCCTCGGACTGGGAGTGTTCCGACTCAGCCCGGACGAGACCCGCCGATCCGTGGAGACTGCGCTCAGCGTCGGCTACCGACATGTCGACACCGCTACGGCGTACTGCAACGAGGCATCGGTCGGCGCGGCGGTGCGAGCCAACGGAATCGCTCGCGACGCGCTGTGGGTGACCACGAAGTTGTGGAATGACGACCAAGGCAAAGGTCGGGTTCGGCCGGCGCTCGAAAGGAGCCTCGAGCGACTGCAACTCGACTACGTCGACCTGTACCTCCTGCACTGGCCGCACGAACTGCGCCTCGAATCGTGGGAGGGGCTCGTGTCGCTCCGCGAAAGTGGCTTGGCGCGCTCGATCGGCGTTTCGAACTTCCTGGTGCCCCACCTCGATGAGCTGCTTGCATCGGGGTTGCCCGCCCCTGCGGTCAATCAGATCGAGATGAGCCCGTTCCTGTATCGCACAAGGTCCGCTACCGTCGAGCGAACGACGGCGGCAGGCATTGTCGTCGAGGCCTACAGCCCGCTGACCAAAGGAACACGCCTCGACTCGAGCGCGTTGTCCGCTATCGCCGCACGATCGAGCCGGAGCCCTGCACAAGTCCTGTTGCGTTGGAGCCTGCAGAAGGGCTTCGTCCCCCTTCCTCGTTCATCGAATCCCGAGCGGATCGCTCAGAACGCCGACGTGTTCGGATTCTCGCTCAGCGAAAGCGAGATCAACGTCCTCGATGCGCTCGACGAAGGCTTGACCACGGGTTGGGATCCGGCGTCTACCCTCGGATGACGAGAATCCGAGCCGCAATGTCAACCTCAGTCAGCTCGTCCCCTCGAGCAGGCGGAGAGCAAGCCGGCGACCCCGACCCTGCTTGATCGCAAGGGCAATCCAGAGACGGAAAAGACTGTCGACGATCGCTTCTTCGTCTGCTCCGACGTAAACCGGGCGCAGGCCGACGCCTTCGATGACCGTTTCGACCGTACTTCGATCGGACTCCGCAGCTGAGAAGAACATGTCGGCGGGCCGGCCGTCGAAGACGGGATCAGCCATGTTCTCGCCGCCCAGCGTGTTGAATGCCCGCGCATACCGGACCTCCGGAGGTAGGGCAGCCCTGCTGTTTGCGACCGGCTCTCCCATCCGGTTGGTCGCATCGATCATCAACTTGCCGGCCAACGCTTCCTTGTGGCTTGTCGCGAGCTCGGACACGGCCGGACCCGGAACGGCGAGGATGATCACGTCGGCAGCAGCCAGCGCGACGGCGACGGAGCTAACCGTCGCAGATGTACCGACGGCCACGTCATCGTCGTCGGGACGGCGCGAGCCGAATGTGACCTTGTGCCCAGCCTCGGCGAGCGACCTTCCCAGGATCCCACCTATGAATCCGGTACCGATGACCACGATGTCCATGGCTACTCTCCCGGCGCCTTGACGATGACAGCGGCGGTCTCGGCACCACTGAAGTTCTGCTGGCCGGTGATGAGGTTGCCATCGCGAACGGCGAAGCCCTTCCACAGTCCTGCCTGGATGAAGTTGGCCCCGAGCTTCTTCAGCTCGTCCTCGATGCGCCACGGCATGATGTGGGTGCCCCTCGGAAGTACGCCCATCGGCCAGGTGGCCTCGTCGGCGCAATCCTCTTCGAAATTGGCGAAGCCGGTGACCGTCTTGCCCGTAAGGTCGATGGTCCGGATCACAGCCTGGAAGTTGGGACCGGCGAGGCCGGGGTTCTCGTCGATCCGCTCAATGAACTCAGCAATGGGGCCATCGTCGTCGCGGTCGTCCCCGAGGTGTCCGGCCATTCGGGCTTCGGGATGAAACGCTTGCCGCAATTTCACGGTATCGCCGTTCGAGCCCTCGATGTAGAGTTGAACGAGCGCGCGCACCTCGTCAAGGTCTTCGATTGCTGTGTTCACGTTTTCCTCCTCGTCTTAATTCCGATTGCCAGAGGAATTCTCCATCTGCGTCCGATGAGTGGGCGTGCGAATCGGCATGTCTCATCACTGCCGTCTACTGGCAAGTGGATGGTCACATTCCCGCCATGTCGGGCCTCCGACACCAGGTCGTTCGCTGACCAACCTTTAGTCTCACTAGCTGTGTCCAGACAAATAGGTGATCGGAAGGTCCAACGACCACGACCGTACAACAAGCACATCCGCAGGCAAGTGCGCACTCACCCAGAAGTGCCGTGCCGGGCGTGGCAACTAACGCAAGCACCGAAGCCCCCTGGCGGCCTCGCCCGGCGCGCATAATCACCCGGCGAGGCTGCCAGACAGAGACTCGCTACGCAGCCACCGGCCGCCGATAATCGATCTGCAGCCCGATCGCGGCCAACACCTCGACGCGACGACTTTGGCTCCGCGTCGACTGCCGAGTAGATCACCTCACCAACGGCGACAAAGCAGGACGGCACGACATGAGGGCGGCCATCGGGACCGACGCTGGCCAAGTGCCCCACACGAGCCTCGTGCACCCGGCGGCGCATCGTCGTTGCGTCCACACATCCAAAACCAGGACCGCAGGCGCCCGTCCGCCGCCGTCGGACGTTGGTCTTCACCGCTCGCCGACGAGGTCTTGCGTCGGATCATTCCGTCGCCAGCAGCCGATCGGTTGCGCCGTCGGCCTCGCCATCGAAGTAGCGGTCAAGCACCTGGTTGAACAGCGCCTCCCCCGGTGCGGCTCGCAGGAACAATGTCATCGAGGAGCGGAGTTTGTTGGCGTCGATGCTCCCGAAGATCTGCACCGCGGTGCGTCCCTGCGTCTGCGCCACGATGCGCGTGCACTCGATCAGCCGAGATCCGAGCTCGGGGTGGCGCAAGTAGGCCTGCGCCTCCTGCAGCGACGAGATGGCAAACAGCTTCGCCACTTGACTGTGTCCGAGACCAGCGATCTGCGGAAAAATGAACCACATCCAGTGGCTGGTCTTCTGACCGCGCTGGAGTTCTCCGAGGGCCCGGCGATAGGTCCCATCGGCGTTCTGAGCGGTAACAAAGCGCTCCAGGTCGAAGGGGTCGTCAGTTGTCACTTTTCTACAGAGATCCTGGTCTAGAAGCTAACGTCCACCGATGGCAACACACCACCCTGTCTGATTGATCCCGGGCGACGTCCCGAACGGTCCGCACGAAAGAGGAGAACCTCGACATTTCCTACGACATCGCAGCTGACCCCCGCATCGACCCCAGGATCAAGGCAATCCTGTCCAACATGCCCTCATTCGAGGCGAGCGACGTCGACAGCCGCGAAGCGCTGGTGGCTGAGGAGAACTCCGAGGCTGCACGCGAGATGAGCGAGCTATTCCGGTCATTCATGGACCTCTGCGACACCGAGGAAGCCGCCCCGTCCGCTGGACTGCGCATCCATACCGAGAAGGTAGTCTCCGCACCCGACGGCAACACCATCAACCTCCAGGTGATCCGTCCCGACAGCGACGAGACGCTCGCCTGCGTTTACTACATGGCATGGCGTCACTCTCGTGCTACGACGGGATGTACCGCGGGTGGGGGAAGCTCATCGCGGCCAACGGCGTCGCCGTTGTCACGGTCGACTTTCGCAATTCGGTCGTGGCTTCCTCGGTGCCCGAGGTCGCGCCATTCCCCGCGGGACTGAATGACTGCGTCTCGGGACTCAAGTGTCGTCGCCAACGCGACGCACCTGAACATCGACCCCGAACGCATTGTCGTCGCAGGCGAGACCGGACTTCCGGAGATGGTAGGCACGGCGTAGGTTCATAAAGCGGTTCTGAGCTGGGAGAACGGGCACGAGCGGTCGAAGGTGTCGTGTTACTACGCGAGGCTGTGAGCTGGGATTA
>Ga0116216_10002547_pt1 | contig 12060 bp, 11 predicted proteins | sample Sb_taG_11_FD_89696 | JGI IMG/M metagenome (GOLD analysis project Ga0116216, IMG submission 89696) | Peat soil microbial communities from Weissenstadt, Germany - Sb_50d_3_AS metaG | ecosystem: Environmental > Terrestrial > Soil > Wetlands > Peat | place: Germany: Weissenstadt | collected 2010-09-21
GACGATCGGCCACGATCTCGTAGCTGATCTTCTGGCCTTCACGCAGCGTTCCAAGCCCGGCACGTTCGACGGCGCTGATGTGCACGAACACGTCGTTGCCGCCGTCATCCGGCTGGATGAAGCCGTAGCCCTTGGTTGCGTTAAACCACTTCACGGTTCCCATGCTCACGGGATAGTCCCTTCTCAAGATAGATATACTAGAAGCCCGCTTTCGACGGGCTGGTGAGATCGAATTTTTGGAAGGGTCGTCAGCGTCTAAACCGGCTGTACCGGTGGATAGCTAATGTCGTCCGGCCGAAAATCGATTAAGTCATATTATTCCAAAACAGCCCCCAAAACAATCCTGACGTGCGCGATTTTTTGATCGCGTCCAGGGTTGCGACGGCAGGCTGCTGTCGGCGTCGATATGATCTCGACATTTGCTGTTGCGCAAGGCCGCGCCGGCGGCGCTTACCTGCGGCGGAATTGGCCGCGTGGCGGGGCGCCGCGCGGGCCGCTACCGCCCGGACGCTCGTCCTTGTGACGGAAGATGAGCCGGCCTTTTTCCAGGTCGTACGGCGATACCTCGACCGTCACCCGATCGCCGGCCAGGGTTTTGATCCGGTTCTTTTTCATTTTGCCGGCGGTGTAGGCGACGAGGATATGACCGTTATCGAGCTGAATGCGGTAGCGGGCGTCCGGCAATATCTCCAGGACGAGGCCCTCGAATTCCAGGAGTTCTTCCTTTGTCAACGTCATGACCTCTTTGAATGACTTGTCCAGCGCGGCCCGCGCTGGTCGGCCTTGAGCCTAGACGGCGAAGGCCGCTGCAGGAAAGCGACCGAAGCGATTGCGCCGCCGGTTTCCGCCGCCTGCTCGTGCTGCCGAACCGGCTGCTCGCGATGCCGCACCGCCGGCTCGTGATGCCGCACCGCCTGCTCGTGATGCCGATCGCGACGAGACTGGTCGCCCCGACGCGGTTTGCCGCGCTTGTGCGGGTTGGCGTTTGCGGAACGGGTGGCTGCACCATTCGCTGCAGGCGGCTCGGAGCGCGAAGGATGCGAACGGCGGTCGCTGACCGGGATGGACATGCGGATGAGTTTCTCGATATCGCGCACGAACGGCATTTCCTCGCCATCGCACAGCGAGATCGCGACGCCTTCGGCGCCTGCCCGCGCCGTGCGGCCGATGCGATGCACGTAGGTTTCCGGCACGTTGGGCACGTCGAAATTCACCACATGGCTGATGCCGTCGACGTCGATCCCGCGCGCCGCGATATCGGTGGCGACGAGCGTCCGCACTTCGCCTTTGCGGAAAGCGGCGAGCACGCGTTCCCGCTGATTTTGCGATTTGTTGCCGTGGATCGCCTCGGCGGCGATGCCGGCGCGCGCGAGGTTGCGGGCCACTTTGTCTGCGCCATGCTTGGTGCGCGTGAAGATCAAGGCGCGATCGACCGTCTCGCTTTGCAGCACGTCGATCAATACCGACGGCTTTGCGCCGCGATCGACACGGATCATGCGCTGCTCGACTCGATCGACCGTCGCGGCTTCCGGCGTCACCGCCACCTTCACCGGATCGCGCAGCATCTGCGCGGCGAGCTCGGCGATAGCCCGCGGCATGGTCGCCGAAAACATCAAAGTCTGGCGCTTGGCCGGAAGTTTGGCGACGATTTTGCGGATGTCGTGAATGAAGCCCATGTCTAGCATCCGGTCGGCTTCGTCGAGAACGAGGCATTCGACATCGCCCAAACGCAGCGCATTGCTCTGCACGAGATCGATGAGCCGGCCCGGCGTGGCGACGAGGACATCGAGGCCGTTAAGGAGCGCACGCACCTGGGCGCCCATCGGCACGCCGCCGATCGTCAGCGCGGCCCTGATGTGCAGGTGACGACCGTAAGTGCGGAAACTGTCGAGGATTTGGCCGGACAATTCGCGCGTCGGACTGAGCACCAGGACGCGGCAACTCTTGCGCACCGGCGGACGCGGGTTGGCGGCGAGATAATGCAGGATGGGTAGCGCGAAGGCTGCGGTCTTGCCGGTACCGGTTTGCGCGATCCCGATCACGTCGCGGCCCGACATGACGATCGGAATTGTCTGCGCCTGGATGGGGGTAGGAGTGAGGTATTTTTCTTCGGTAAGAGAACGCGTGATTGCGTCGTTAAGTCTGAAGTCGTGAAAATAGGTCAATCAGAGAGCTTTCTGTATCGCATCGGCAGGTGCGCTTTTGCGGCGCCGGGCGCGAAAGCGCCGAGCCTGCGTTGCGGGTAAGGGTGACACCCCGCGCGATCTGGGCTGTCGATGGAAAGGGAAATGCGAGCCGGAAGCCGTTATGCCGGTGTCCGTACACGCGGCTCGCTGCAAGCCAAATCAGGCTTCGATATTAATATGGGCCACAGATGTGGTCGTTTCAAGGCCTTTTATTTGGCCGGCGCGGCTTTGCCGGCGGGTTTTGCCGCCTTGTCGGCGGCCTCTTTCGCCAAACGGAGCGCCTTCAATCGCTCGGTTTTTTCGCGCAGAGCCTTGCCGTTGGCTTGATACTCCATCATCGCCTTGGCGCCGTCCTTGGCACGCTCTTCCTTCCTGAAACTCGCCTCAGCCCGCGCCCGCACATCGCTCGAGCGGGCCTCGCTGGATTTAGTCGGCAACTTTGGTCTCCTTTTTCGGTGTGACGGCGCGGCTGGCGCGGTCACGCTGGTCTTTGCTTAAAACGGATATTCACTCAATCCGTGAAGCTAGCGCTCCTTATATATGGATGGATCGCAGGAAATGTAAGCCGCGCGAATCATATCGACTGGCTGCGATCATAGCGACGCGGCGGCGACGTGCAACGAAATCCGGGTCGGAAAGTTACGAAAGGGTGCCGCTTCGTCGCCGCGCGCTCGCACCGTTACCGCGAAAACTTCTTGTACTTGATCCGCTGCGGGACGACCGCGTCGGTGCCCAGCCGCCGCATCTTGTCCTGCTCATAATCCTGGAAATTACCCTCGAACCATTCGACGTGGCTGTCGCCTTCGAAGGCGAGGATGTGGGTGGCGATGCGGTCGAGGAACCAGCGGTCATGGCTGATGATCACCGCGCAGCCGGCGAAATCTTCCAGCGCCTCTTCGAGCGCGCGCAAAGTATCGACGTCGAGATCGTTGGTCGGCTCGTCGAGCAACAGCACGTTGGCGCCCGACTTCAGCATCTTGGCGAGATGCACGCGATTGCGTTCGCCGCCGGAAAGCTGGCCGACCTTCTTCTGCTGGTCGGCACCCTTGAAATTGAACGCCGAACAATAGGCGCGCGAATTGACCTCGCGCTTGCCGAGCTGCAGCTGATCGAGACTGCCGGAAATCTCTTCCCACACCGATTTCTTGCCGTCGAGCGTGTCGCGCGACTGATCGACATAGCCGAGATGCACCGACTCGCCGACCTTGATCGTGCCGCCGTCGGGCTTTTCCTGTCCGGTGATCATGCGGAACAACGTGGTCTTTCCCGCGCCGTTCGGCCCGATGATGCCGACGATGCCGCCGGGCGGCAATTTGAAGGTCAGATCGTCGATCAATAGGTTATTGCCGAAGCCTTTGCGCAGATGTTCGAAGTCGATCACGTTCTGTCCGAGCCGCTCGGCGACCGGGATGACGATCTGGGCGGTTTGCGTCTGCTTCTCGCCGGCTTTCTTCAGCAATTCCTCGTAGCGCTCGTAACGCGCCTTGGACTTGGCCTGTCGCGCGCGCGGCGAAGCGGCGATCCATTCCTGCTCGCGGGCGAGCGTACGCCGGTGCGCCTCCTCCTCGCGGCCTTCCTGCTCGAGCCGCTTCTGTTTCTGCGCCAGCCACGCCGAGTAATTGCCCTCATAGGGAATGCCGCGGCCGCGATCGAGTTCGAGGATCCAGCCGGTGACGTTGTCGAGGAAGTAGCGGTCGTGCGTGACGATGAGAATGGCGCCGGGATAATTGCGCAAATGACCTTCGAGCCACATCACCGATTCGGCGTCGAGGTGATTGGTCGGCTCGTCGAGCAGCAAGAGGTCCGGCTGCTCCAGCAGAAGCCGGCACAGCGCGACGCGCCTTTTCTCGCCGCCCGACAATTGCTTCACATCCGCCTGATCGGCCGGGCAGCGCAGCGCGTCCATCGCCAGATCGACCTTGGAGTCGAGGTCCCACAATCCGTCAGCCTCGATCTTGTCCTGGAGCTTGGTCATCTCGTCGACGGTGTCGTCGGAATAGTTGGCGGCAAGCTCGTTGTAGCGATCGACGATCGCCTTCTGCGGCGCGACGCCCTCCATGACGTTGTCGCGCACCGACTTCGACGGATCGAGCTGCGGTTCCTGCGGCAGATAGCCGACGCGGGCGCCCTCGGCGGCCCAGGCCTCGCCGTTAAATTCCCTGTCGAGGCCGGCCATGATGCGCAGCAGCGTCGACTTGCCGGAGCCGTTGACTCCGAGCACGCCGATCTTGGCATCGGGGTAGAATGACAGGTTGACGTTCTCCAGGACTTTCCGGTTGCCGGGATAGACCTTGGAGAGGCCCTGCATGTGATAGATGAATTGACGGGCCATTTTTGCTGCGGGCTAAACGCCCTGCCTTCGCCGGTTGGGCGCGCTGCGCCGATGTCGGGAATTTGCCGGTGATGTAACGATCGGGTAGGTAAAGGGCAAGCGCGCCAACAGGTCAATCCGATGCTCGCGGACCCGGATTTCGTACCCTTCGAGCCGCCGCCAAAGCCACTCGGTCTGCGCGGATTACCGGCGCTCTGGCGCAACTACATCGAGACGATCCCACGCTCCGCTTACGAGCAGGGCATCACCCGCATTCGCACCAGCTATTCCGATGTACTGGTGGTCTGCGACCCCGACGTCATCGGGGAAATCCTGGTCGAGAAAGCTGACGCCTTCCTGCGCGATCCGGCGACGCGGCGGCCGTTCAGGCCCACCGTCGGCGACAATTCCATCTTCGTCGCCGAAGGCGCCGAGTGGCGCTGGCAGCGCCGCGCCGTGGCGCCGATCTTCCGGCACGAGACCATTCTCTCCTTCGTGCCAGTCTTCGCGGCGATGGCGCAACGCCAGGTGCAACGCTGGCGTTCCGCCGCCGAAGGCGCGCCGGTCGACGCTGCGGCGGCGATGACGCGCACCACGTTCGACATCATCGTTGAAGCCATGCTCGGCGGCTCGGCGAGCCTCGACGCAGAGCGCTACAGCGATGCCTTCACCGTCAGTTTCGAAACCATTCCCTGGCACCTCATCTACACCATGTTTGCCATTCCCGAATGGATGCCCTTTCCGAGCCGCAAGCGCGCCATGGCCGAACGCGATTTCCTGCATCGCGACATGCGCCGCCTGATCGCGGCGCGCCAAGCCGTCGGCCGAGCCCGACCTCCTCGACTTGCTGCTCGGCGCGCGCGATGCCGAAACCGAACGCAGCATGAGCGACGCGGAGGTGGTGAATAACCTCCTGACCCTCATCACGGCCGGCCACGAGACCACGGCCGTCGCGCTGACCTGGACGCTCTGGCTCTTGGCGAAAGACCAGTCCGCGCAGCAGCGCGTCTATGACGAAGTCACGGCGCTCGCCGGCGATGCGCCGATTGCCGCCGCGCATGTCGACGGACTGACCTATTGCCGCCAGGTCATCAACGAAGCGATGCGGCTCTTCCCACCGGCGCCGGGCATCGGACGCCTGCCGAGCGCGCCGATGACGCTGGGCGGCGAACGCCTCGGCACCCGCACCCGTATCCATATTCCGGTGTTCGCGTTGCACCGGAACGTACGCCTGTGGGAGAATCCGACCGCTTTCGATCCCGATCGCTTCACCGCCGAGCAGGTCAAGAAACGCTCGCGCTATGCGTATCTGCCGTTCGGCGGCGGCCCGCGCATTTGCATCGGGGCGAGTTTTGCCACCACCGAGACGGCGGTGATCCTGGCGACCATGGTTCGCGCCTTCCATTTTCGGGCGCTCGCCGGCCACAAGCCGCGGCCGGTGGCGCGCGTGACGTTGCGTCCCGCTGGCGGCATGCCGCTGCTGGTCACGGCGCGTAAAGGAGCCGCGGCGAATATCGCGACTTTTCGCGAAACCCGTAAGGCTTCATAAAGTCTGATCGCATTCCGGCCATCCGGGCGGCGCGACAAAGTCGCTTGCGCGGCAATTTCGCACCAATTTTTAATGATTTTTCGCTGAAACTTAGCAGCAAAGCCGCGCTGTTTCGCTCCGGCGTGTGATCACGCCGGCTCAAGGGATGCGGCCCGGCAGACCGGCCCCGGAGCGCATCATGCGCCATAACCTGACCAAAACCGTTCGTGAGCTGCTGCGGACTTTTACCCATGCGTTCGATTCCTACCGGCCGGAGCTGCACTACATGCGTGGACCCGGCCCGAAGTGTCATGCCAAACGCGCGGGCGTCGCTTCCGCCGCGCCGGCCGGCGCCGGGCAGGCCCCGGCGCTCCGCGAGATCGCCAAGGCGCACGCCTAGCAACTCATCCGTCATTCCGGGGCGCGCTCCGCGCGAGCCCGGAATCCATAGCCACAGTCGGTGCAGGACAGTAACCGACAGGGGTTATAGACCGGGTTCGCCGCTTTTGGCGGCGCCCTGGAATGACGGTGAGGGAAACATGCCGCTTCGCTGCGCCATTCTCGATGATTACCAGAACGTCGCGCTTACTTTCGCCGACTGGTCGAAGGTCAAACGCGATATCGAAATCGAGATGTTCAACGCCCATCTCGGCGGCGCCGACAATGTCGTTGCGGCGCTCAAAGACTTTGCCATCGTCTGCGCCATGCGCGAGCGCACGGCCTTCCCGCGCACGGTGATCGAAAAGTTGCCGAAACTGAAGCTCCTGATCACCACGGGAATGCGCAACGCCTCGATCGATCTTGAAGCCGCCAAGGCGCGCGGCGTCGTCGTTTGCGGCACGCCCGCCGTCGGCAATGCGACCGCCGCCATCGCCACCGGGTTGATGCTCGAACTCGCCCGCCACATCGGTTACGAGAATGCGCGGCTCAAGTCCGGCGCGCTCTGGCAGACCACGATTGGGCTCGATCTCGAAGGCCTGACGCTCGCCGTCCTCGGCCTCGGCAAGCTCGGCACGCGCATGGCCGAGATCGGCCATGCTTTCAAGATGAACGTCATCGCCTGGAGCCAGAACCTGACGGCGGAAAATTGCCGGGAGGCCGGCGCCCAATATGTGAGCCGCGACGACCTATTCCGCCAGGCCGATTTTCTTTCCGTCCACCTGCAACTGTCGGAGCGCACGCGCGGCCTCGTCGGCGCGCGCGAGCTCGGCCTGATGAAGAAGAGCGCTAACCTCATCAATACTTCGCGCGGCCCGATCGTCGATGAAGCGGCGCTGCTTGCGGCCTTGCGCGACAAGCGGATCGCTGGCGCCGGCCTCGACGTGTTCGACATCGAACCGCTGCCGGTGGCACATCCCTTCCGCAAGCTTGACAACGTCGTGCTCACGCCGCATCTCGGCTACGTCGCCGAGCAGAACTATCGGGCATTCTTTACCGGCATGGTGGACGACGTCCGCGCCTTCCTCGACGGAAAGCCGGTGCGCGTGCTGACTTAGAGTTCCTTTCGGCTTTCGCCTTTCTGACGGGCTCGCCCCCGCAGAAATAATGATTGCCCGAGCCGCCTCGAATCATTAAACATGACAAAGCATGTTTAATGCATCATTTCTTCGCCTCTATGATCACATCCGGCCAGCTTAGGGCTTCGCGCGCGCTTCTCGGCATCGACCAACGCACGCTCGCCGAAGCGGCAGGACTGTCGCTGCCGACCATCCAGCGCATGGAAGCGAGCGACAGCGTCATCCGCGGCAATGTCGATTCGCTGATGAAACTTGTCGCCGCGCTCGATGCGCTCGGTATCGCGCTCATTTCCGACAATACCGCCAGCGAAACCGGCGGCCGGGGCGTGCGGCTCAAGAGGGGGACCGCGTGACGCTGACGGTCGCGCTCGCCTGCGCTGCGGTTCTCCTTGCGCTCGGCGTGTTCGCCGTCGTGATCGGCCGCTCGCCCGCAGCGACGCGCCTCGTCTATGGCGCGAGCATGATCGTTACGGCGATTTCCCTCATCGCCGCTTCGGTGCAGCTTCTCGGCCTGGAGCAACCTTGGCGGCTGGCGCTGCCGCTCGGCGTGCCGTGGCTCGGGGCGCATTTCCGTCTCGATGCGCTGTCGGCCTTTTTCCTCGTCGTGGTCGATCTCGGCGCTGCGACCGCCAGCCTGTTCGCGCTGGGTTATGGCGAGCACGAAGACGAGCCGCAGCGCGTGCTGCCGTTCTATCCCGCCTTCCTCGCCGGCATGACGCTCGTGGTGCTCGCCGACGACGCCTTCACCTTCCTCGTCTCCTGGGAATTCATGTCGCTCACCTCGTGGGCGCTGGTGATGTCGCACCATCGCGTGCCCGACAATGTGCGCGCCGGCTACGTCTACCTGGTTATGGCGAGCTTCGGCACGCTCGCGTTGCTGCTCGGCTTCGGCCTGCTGGCCGGGCCGGACGGCCTTTATACATTCGCGCAGATGCGCGCGGCGCATCCCTCCGCGCTGGTGGGAGTGCTGGCGCTTGTCCTCGCGCTGATCGGCGCCGGATCGAAAGCCGGGATCGTGCCGTTGCACGTATGGCTGCCGCTCGCGCATCCGGCCGCGCCGAGCCACGTCTCGGCGCTGATGAGCGGGGTCATGACCAAGGTCGCGGTCTACGGCTTCGTCCGCATCGCTTTCGATCTCGCCGGCGCTCCCGTCTGGTGGTGGAGCATCGTGGTACTCGCCATCGGCGGCACCACCGCGGTCATGGGCGTCCTCTATGCGCTCATGCAGCACGATCTCAAGCGGCTGCTCGCCTATCACACTGTGGAGAATATCGGGATCATCTTTATCGGGCTCGGGCTCGCGCTCGCCTTCAAGGCCTATGGCATGTTGTTCGCGGCGGCGCTGGCGCTCACCGCCGCGCTCTTGCACGTGTTCAACCATTCGCTGTTCAAGAGCCTGTTGTTCTTCGGCGCCGGCGCCGTGCTGACCGCGACCGGTCAACGCGATATGGAACGCCTCGGCGGCCTGATCCACCGCATGCCGCAAACCGCCTTCGTGTTCCTGGTCGGATGCGCGGCGATCTCGGCGCTGCCGCCGCTCAACGGTTTCGTGTCCGAATGGCTGACATTCCAGGCCATCCTGCTCAGTCCGCAATTGCCATCGTGGGGGCTGAAGCTGCTGGTGCCGGCGGTCGGCGCCTTGCTTGCGCTCTCGGCCGCGCTTGCCGCCGCCTGCTTCGTCAAGGCCTATGGCGTGACGTTTCTTGGACGGCCGCGTTCGCGCGCCGCCGAGACTGCAAGCGAAACCGACCGCTTTTCGCTCGCCGCGATGATGCTGCTGGCGGCGCTGTGCTTGCTGGCCGGCATTCTACCCGGCCTGTTCATCGACGCATTGGCGCCGGTCTCGACCGCGCTGATCGGCGAGCACATGCCGGTGCAGATCGGCGGGCAATGGCTTTCGATCGTGCCGATCGCCGCGAGCCGCAGCTCCTATGACGGCCTTTTGGTCTTCGCCTTCATCGCCATATCCGGCACGCTTGCCGCCGCCGCCATCCATCGCTTCGCATCGAACCGCTTGCGCCGCGCGCCGGCCTGGGATTGCGGCTATCCGGACGCAAGCCCGGCGACGCAATACACGGCCATGAGCTTTGCGCAGCCGATCCGGCGCGTGTTCGGCACCCTGGTGTTTCACGCCCGCGAGCGGAGCTTCATGCCGCCGCCCGGCGACACCCGTCCGGCCCGGCTCGACGTGGAACTTTCCGATCCAATCTGGGACTGGCTCTACGCGCCCGTTGTCGCCGGCGTTTTGTTCGCCGCCGATCGCCTCAATCATCTTCAGTTCCTCACCATCCGGCAGTTTCTGAGCCTGGTGTTTGGCGCGCTGGTCATCTTACTGCTGGTGCTAGCCGTATGGTCCTGATCCGCGACTTCGCGATTCAAGGTGCGCAGATGCTGCTAGTGCTGGCGCTGGCGCCGCTGTTGACCGGTTTCGTGCGCAAGGTGAAGGCGCATTTGTTGCGGCGGCAGGGACCGCGGCTCATTCAGCCGTACCTCGATCTGTTCCGTCTCACGCGTAAGGAGGTGGTGCTGGCGCAATCGGCTTCGTGGCTGTTCCGCGTCATCCCTTATCTTGTCTTCGCCGCCACCTGGGTAGCGGCTTCACTGGTGCCGACCTTCCGCACCGGGCTCTTGTTTTCCTGGTCGGCCGACCTCATCGCCATCATCGCCCTCCTTGGCAGCAGCCGCTTTTTCCTGGCGCTTGCCGGCCTCGATGTCGGCACGAGTTTCGGCGGCATCGGCTCGAGCCGCGAGGTGATGATCGCCTCGCTTGCCGAGCCGGCGATGATCATGATCGTTTTCACGCTGGCGCTGATCGCCGGTTCGACGCAGCTTTCGACGATGACCGAGTTCATGGCCTCGCCGCAAGTGGGCTTGCGCGTCTCGCTCGGCCTTGGCGTCGTCGGCCTGGTCATGGTGGCCATCGCCGAGAACGGCCGCATTCCGGTCGACAATCCGGCGACGCATCTGGAATTGACCATGGTGCACGAGGCGATGGTGCTGGAATATTCGGGCCGGCATCTGGCGCTAATAGAACTCGCCTCGTCGCTCAAGCTTATTCTCTACGTCTCGCTGCTCGCGTGCCTGTTCGCCCCCTGGGGGATCGAGGCGGCCGGCGCCGCGGTGCCGACGCTTGCGCTCGGCATCGCCGCCTATGTCGGCAAGCTCGCCGTCGGCGGTCTTCTGCTCGGGCTGTTCGAGACCTCGATCGCCAAGATGCGGGTGTTCCGCGTGCCGGAATTTCTCGGCGTCGCGCTGATGCTCGGCCTGTTGGCAACTTTGCTGCGCTTCGTGTCGGGGAGCTTCTGATGAGTCGGATCGATTTCGACATCGCCCATCTGCTGGCCGGCCTCCTGGTGCTGATCAGCTTCCTCGAACTCTATCAGGACCGACTTTACTCCCTGCTCAACGTCTATGCGATGCATGCGCTGACGTTGGCGGCCTCGGTCGCCTGGCAGGCCTTCGTCCAGGATGCGCCGCACCTCTACGTCACCGCCGCGATCGCGCTCATCTTCAAGGCGATCGTCATTCCGGTGGCGCTGCATCGGATCATCGTGCGGCTCGGTATCCACCGCGAGATCGAGAAAGTGGTCGGCGTCGGTCCGGCGATGCTCGCCGGCATCGGCCTTGTGGCGCTCGCCATGGTGGTCATGCTGCGGGTGACGCACGGCGCCGATCCGCTGGCGCGTGAGGACCTCGCCTTCGCGCTCTCGGTGGTCCTGCTCGGGCTGTTGATGATGGTGACGCGCCGCAACGCGGTCGGCCAGGTGGTCGGCTTCATGTCGCTCGAGAATGGGCTGGTGCTGGCGGCGACCGGGGCCAAGGGCATGCCGCTGGTCGTCGAGATCAGCGTCGCCTTCTCGATCCTGATCGCCTTCATCGTGATCGGAATCTTCCTGTTTCGCATCCGCGAGCGCTTCGACACGGTCGACGTTGGCGCGCTCGACCGCTTTCGCGGAGAACGCCGATGAGCTTCGATGCCCTGACCGGCGTGCTGCTGATCCCCGCGGTGGCCGCCGCGCTGCTGGCGGCCCTGCCCAACTACTACCGGGTGTCGGCGCGGCTCAACGTCGCGGCGACGACACTCACGCTACTTTGCGCGCTGTCGTTGTTTTTTAAGCGGCCGCCGCCGGGCTCGTACCTCCTGGCCGACGATCTCAACAGCACGTTCATCGTGCTCACCACCTTCGTCGGCTTCACCACCAGCGTGTTCAGTTCGAGCTATATCGGCCATGAGCTGGAAACCGGACGGTTGACGCCGCCATTCGTGCGCTTCTATCACGCCATGTATCAGGTGCTGATGTTTGCGATGAACCTTGCGCTCATCGCCAACAACATCGGCCTGATGTGGGTAGCGATCGAGCTGGCGACGCTGACCACGGTGCTGATGGTCGGCATCTACCGCACCCACGAGGCGCTGGAAGCGGCGTGGAAATACTTTATTCTCGGCAGCGTCGGTATCGCGCTCGCTTTGTTCGGCACCATTCTCGTCTACATGGCGGCGCGACCCGTCGTCGGCGA